>OJSE01000022.1_pt1 | contig 180428 bp, 146 predicted proteins | sample 1599351 | NCBI WGS metagenome assembly OJSE01 (sample SAMN04168656, study PRJEB22393) | human gut metagenome | biome: human gut microbiome; feature: stool | host: Homo sapiens | collected 2014-03-17 | reverse complement strand
ATCAATCAGACACTGGCAGAATTGCAGGTACATCAGAAATTGTCAGACAAACCGCGCCGCCCTATCGGTTTTATCCGCCAGGAAGAAGACTAATTGAGTTTTTTATATCATCCTGAATAAAGGAACGTCGGCAGTAAAAGGGATATGCAACGTTTTATATCCGATAAAAGAAAACGTAAGGGTCCCGGTTGCTTCCGGCAAGCGGAGTGAAAATTCTCTAACATAACAAAACAAACTTTCAAAGAACTATCTAAAACCATTCATTAATTGTCTTATACTTTAACTAGTATTATCATAGTAATTACTTGATTGCACAATGCCTCCAGCCTGTTCAACTCTTTCCCGGTTTCCCCCTTTTTCCCCTTATCATCCGGTGAGTTTATCAGGTAATAAAGGCAGGCATTTTTAACATGCTCCAGGTTCAAAACCACTTCGTCAAGCCAGCCGAAAAAGCATTCCATCAGTTCCGTGTCATTTTCGATACAATCGAAAGGATTCGGGTAAGAATGGTAACCAATGAAGCCCTCCCGAATTCTCTCAGCCTCATGTGATAGTGACAAATCCCGTGAATCGGGAGGAAGATTACGCAAAATCTGTTCGTAATCTTCATTGGTAAGAGTATCTTCAAAGGTATCCATACTACTAGGTTTTATTGATTGACATAAATTCCAGACATTCGCGTATTTTAATGCAGCGTTGGTTGGTTTAGATTAATCAGTCTGCTTAAGTTATACTTATTATATCTCTTATTTCTAACTAGAAGCATATTGCTGTGTTTAAACCCTGCAAGCATCGTACATGTTATAATTTCCTTTGAAAAATAATATCGAAAATCATGAAAGATAATGAATTATTGTATCGGTTGGGTCAGAGATTAAAAGAGTTACGTAAAGCAAAAAAGTGGTCTTTACGTGACCTTGAGGCTTTAACGGATATTGATAACAGCGAGCTTTCAAAATATGAATTCGGTTTTATAAGCCCTCAGCTTCTATCTTTATATAAACTTAGTCAAGCTTTTGGAATAACCCTAAGCAAACTTCTTGATATAGAAAAGCACGGTCAACTCCTTTTCCACTGCACGATTATAGATGGCACGCAGGTTACGCATATTAAAAGAGGAAATATTCGGGCAAACATTGATACCTTTCAGGAAGGTTTCGTATTCCACCATCAGGTTGGAGTCCACCTCCCTGAACAGCAGGTCACACTCGCCACGGAAACGTAAAAAGCTGTTCAGTGTAGTCATATAGGTCTCGGCTGTACACTTTTTGCCTATCTTTTTCAATTCCTGGATGAGCTACCATGTAAAAGAGACAAACCCACCGCAATCAGCCGGAGAGGAGAACAGTTCCACCACTTTGTCGGCGGTATATGCCATGTCGGAACGTTCAAGCCGCACGATGACCTCCTTGAAACGGGAAAGATCGTTCGCCAAAGCGGTCTTCATATAGAGCAGATATCCCTCCCGCCCTTTTTCGATACCGGAGGACAGGATGACTCTGGAACAATCGGCATCCCATTCCGATGGGTACAGCTTATAGCCGAAATGAACTTGTTTTACCAGACGGTTGTGAATTACTTGATAGTAGAGTGTACCCGCCTTCGTCTCAATGGAAGATACACGGAATTTGATTTTTACTGTTGCCATACAATTTAATTGTTTATTTGATAATATTCCCTCAATTAAAGAGAATGGCAAACAGTGTATAAGATGGCACTTGAAAGATAATATTGTTGCAATTATAAGGTTTCTTGTTCAGAATGTTGCGAAGGAAGTTGTTTTTTAATACTTTCTCGCTTTAATCTAAATTTTTCCGTGTAATGGAATGCAGTTGGCACATTTTATAGACTCTACACGCAAAGTGCTCTGTGATGAAACGATAAAACGTACCGTAAACCGTTCTCGGACCTGCCGGACAAATTGGGCAAGACTAACGGGTTTCTTTTCGAATATCATGCAGCCTCGTTGTTTTCCTCTATCGTCTGTTAAACCGGCACTTCCGATTCTCTGACCGGGAACAGACTACCAGCATACTGTTGGACGGATTGCAAGAATAGGTATGGTAGATTCGCTTCTTGAATTTGTGTCAAAAATATGAAAGTCATACCATTAAAAATGAAAACGGGTCCAATATAACTCTACGACCTCATTTTGCCGCCTTGGCCAATTCACAATTGTCACGGATATCACTGATTATTTCACTTATGTTCCTATCTCCGTCCATATTCGTCTACTCCTGAGTTTATTATAAATTATACGAAGATACGGAAATATTCCATTTTTACAACAGCAGTGATGTCCCCCCGTCAGCCCCGATATCATCTATATCCGCATCCTCATAAAAAGATATGATTGAATATATCCTGACATTTTTAGAAAATTGCTTTAAATTTGTCGCATTTATGCGAACGAATGATAAGGCATAAAGTTTGCTGATACAGATATCAATATAAATCCGTTTATTGAACGGGAAAAATAATTTATAAAAAAAATGTCACACATTGAAAATAAGCAAATAATATAAATTCGCCCCCCAAAATAATGAACACGAAAAAACGATATCCATAAACGAACGTTTAATAATATAGAATTACACACGGCAGTACATCGATCATGATAGAAAAAGGTAGTCATACGACCGAGTCAGATCAATCCCTATTGGACGCATTGATCAAAGGAGAGGAAACCGCTTTCGAGAAAATATATAAAAGCTATTTCGCTCTTCTTCAAAACTATTCTGCCTCTATCGTCGGTGATTCGGAAGCGGCTTTGGAGATTATTCAAAATATTTTCGTTGCCTTATGGGAAAACCGGAAAAATCTCGACCGGGAAAAATCTCTGCGCAATTACCTGCTTCGCAGCACGCACAACAATTCCCTGCGTTACCTCAAAACCCGGTTTCTCCACCTACAACATCAAGAAAACCTTAAAAGAAAAAAAAGCGAAGAGGAACAAGAAAACGTGATCCGGGCGGAAGAAGGACCCGAACCCGAACAACAATTATCCGCTTTACTGAATGAATTACCGGAAAGAAGCCGCCAGGTAATGATCATGAGTCACATTGAGAACAGGAAAAGTGCCGATATTGCCCGAAAATTAGGCATTTCCGTCCGGACAGTAGAAACCATCCTCTACCAGGCAATGAAAAAACTTCGGGGAAAAATAAAAAAATAGTATTTTCGAATACGTAGTTTCGGGCAGTCAGGTATTATATTAATGTCGATCAGGTTATAGCGTGCATGAAAACAGATACAGAGAAATATTTGAACCGCCCCATCGGGGAAAATGAAGATGAGTTGCTGGATGAGATCTGGAACTCTCTCCGGGCAAAGGAGTGCGGGGAACATATACTGGACAGAAATTACCAGGACGTAAAAAGCAGGATCCGCCGGAGAAGAAATACCCGCCGGATGTATTGGATTTCCAGCGGTGTTGCCGCGGCTTGTGTGTTCGTGTCCCTGTTTCTGGTGTTCCGTCCCACTGCCCTGCAAGAGGTTACGGTATACACCCAACTCGGTCACATGGGCATATCCGTTTGCAACGAACAGGTGCAACTACTCGTCGGGGATTCCGCCGTTTCGAACCTGGGAGGCGACGCCAAGATAAATATAGACAAACATTCGAATGTCGCACTGCAATCCGCCGACGGGAAAAAGATTATGCTGCAAAAGGCAAAAATATTGAAAATATATGTTCCTTCGGGTAAGCATTTCAACCTTGAATTAGCCGACGGGACACGTATCGTACTAAACGCCGACACCTGGTTCGAATACCCATCGACGTTCGACTCCCAACCGGAACGCAGGGTAAAAATCAAGGGAGAGGGATTCTTTGAAGTGAAAAGCGATACAACGAAACCTTTCTACGTGGAGATTCCCAACAGCGAATCTATCCGGGTACTCGGCACCTGTTTCAACGTATCGGCTTATGAAGACAACACGGAAAACGTGACTACGCTACTCTCCGGTAAAATAGCTTATCACGTTCCGGAGAACAACCGAACGGTGACTTTATCGCCGAACGAGCAAATCCGCGTGGACAAAGAAACGAATAAAATGGAAAAATACGAGGTAGATGCCGCAGAATATTCCATGTGGAAAGAGGGCGTGATCTATTTCAACAACGAGAAATTAAGTGTATTGGCTAAAAAATTGTCCAGAATGTATGGTATCGATATTCAGGTATCGGAAGAACACCGCGATTCCCGTTTTTCGGGAATGATCCGGCACGAACGGGGAATTGATTACATCACCAAGCTGTTAACAACGACAAGTAACATCGAATGTATTATTGAAAACGGGGTTATTTATCTGAAGTAAAATCCCCTCCATATCAATTACAAAACTTCATTGGAAAATGAAGTTCGGGGCTTTGTATGCTCAAATATAAAGAATAGTAATAAAATAAATATTCATTAATACAAGATCAATATGAAAGAAGACAGATCATTCAGCCGGAACCGGACGGTTCTCCGGGACAAACTCCGGAAGAAAATCGTCCTGCCACTGTTCTTGCTACAAATGCTTTGTAGTTTTACGCAGGTAAGTTATGCCCAGGAGGTACAACTAAATTTAAAGCTGGAAAATTCCACTTTACTGGACGCTTTGAAAAAGATAGGAACAGCCACCGGAACGGAATTTTTTTATAATGCCGGGCAAATCGGTACTTCTGACAAACGAATCACGAGGGAGTTCAGAAATACGCCATTGAGATCAGCACTGGAATACGTTTTGAACGGAACTCCTTTCACATTTAAAATCGAGGATAAAACGATTATTATCACCCAACGTCCGGCAGAACCACAAAAAACTGAAATGAAAATCATCGAATTGAAAGGGATTGTGGTGGATAGTCATACGAAAGAACCGTTACCGGGAGTAACTGTTATGATCGAAGGAACAACGCAGGGAACTGCCACCGACGTTAACGGACAATTCACATTCCCCCTCGGTCCGGCAGAGTATAACATTATCTTTTCGTACATCGGTTACGAGCGTCTGGTAAAAAAGTTCAACGGAAATAATGTCTCCGATTTTCAGAAAATTACACTTGTTCCTGTTATCGAAGAGATGGATGAAGTAGTCGTCACGGGTATCTTCACCCGTAAAAAGGAAAGTTTCACGGGATCATCGACTACATTCAAAGCAGAGGAATTGAAAGCCGTGGGAGCGTCGAATCTGGTTCAAAGTCTGCGCACACTCGACCCTTCATTCAAAATCGTGGAAAACAACCAATTCGGTTCCGACCCGAACCGCATGCCCGATATCGAAATCCGGGGCAAGAGCAGTGTTATGGGATTGAAAGAAGAGTATGGGACCGACCCCAATCAACCTTTGTTTATCCTTGACGGTTTCGAAACGACATTAGAAACCATCATGGACCTGAACATGAACCGGGTGGCATCGGTCACCTTGTTAAAAGACGCAGCCTCAACCGCCATTTATGGTTCGAAAGCAGCTAACGGCGTGGTGGTTATCGAAACAAAGGCCCCGGAGGGGGGACGCCTGCAATTCTCCTATAAGGGAGATTTCAGCGTGACGATGGCAGACCTTTCGGATTACAACTTAATGAATGCCCGTGAAAAATTGCAATTCGAGACACTCGCCGGTGTATACACGGACAAATCCAACAGTGCCATCAACCAGGTACGCCTGGATAGTTTACGGAATGCCCGTTTAAAAGGAATCGAAGAAGGGATCGACACCTATTGGTTAAGCGTACCGCTACGCACCGGGTTCACGCATAAGCACAATCTATATGCCGAAGGGGGTGAAGAAAACATCCGTTACGGTATAGGGCTCAGTTACGGTAACGTGCAGGGAGTAATGAAAGGTTCCGACCGCCAGACCATCAGCGGAAATATAGATCTGATCTATCGTTCCGGCAAGTTCCAGTTCAGTAATAAATTGACTGTAGACTATATGGAAACGAACGATCCGTCCGTAAGCTTCTCCGAATATGCACAAGCCAACCCTTATTACAAAAAATATAACGAAGACGGGGGTATCGACAAATACCTATACTATTACTCGGGAGATGGTTACGAGGAAAAAGTGGCCAATCCCCTGTGGAACGCCAGTCTGAATAATTATGACAAAAGCGACGAAACCGGATTTACCAACAATTTCATCATCGAATGGTTCGCCACCGACGATTTACGTGCAAGAGGGAAATTCGGCATAACGAAAACCAGCAGTTCGGCAGAAGAACGCCTCTCACCCGAACACAGTGACTTTGACGATGAAGAGGAAATGAAAAAAGGAAGCTATACGCACACCGCCAGTAAATCCACCAGCTACGAGGGAGATATTGCTGTTACTTACGGACGTCTGTTCGGAGGGAAACACATGATAAACGCTGTGGGCGGTTTCAATTTCAGCCTGTCGAAAGAAACAAGCAACGGTTATAAAGCGATCGGCTTCACGGAAGATGCTTTCGGGAGTCCTTCCTTTGCCAATGGTTATCCCGAAAACGGGAAATCGTCCTACTCGGAAAGCGAAACACGTGCCGCCAGTTTTTATCTAAACGGCGGATACGCTTACGACAACCGTTATTTACTCGATTTCAACTACCGTAGTGACGGTGCATCCATGTTCGGCACGAACAACCGTTTCCGCAATACCTGGTCGGTAGGTATCGGCTGGAACCTACACAACGAAGCATTTTTTCATGCGAAAGATTGGTTTCAGCTATTGAAACTACGCGCTTCGGTCGGAAATCCGGGGAACCAGAACTTTTCGGCATACCAGGCATTCACGACCTACACGTTCAACACGGATATGACAAACATTTTCGGTTCGGGACTGGTGATCAACGCGCTGGGCAACAAAGACCTGGCATGGCAAGAAACGATTAATTGGAATGCCGGAGCAGATATCACAACCTGGAACAACCGCCTGAACATCACGTTCGACTGGTATAAGAAAATTACCGACCCGTTATTGGCCCTGATTACCACACCAGGTTCCATGGGGGTGAAAAGCGTGGCTATGAATGCCGGACAGCAAAAGACAACCGGAATAGAAGTGACTCTGAAAGTCTCCCCCATTTACAGACCGCAAGAAAGAATTAACTGGAATATCAGCCTTAACGGGACACACGCCAAAGCACGGTACGCCAAAATCGGCAACGCTTTCAGCTCCCTGAACGAAGAGCAGAAAGCCTCATTGGCCGGGACAACGCGTTATTATGACGGCGGAAGCCCCACAGCCATCTGGGCGGTACGTTCTGCCGGTATCGATCCAGCCACGGGAAAAGAACTTTTTATCAAAAAAGACGGTTCCTATTCCTTCACTTATGACACAGACGACGAGGTCGTTCTGGGAGATACGGAACCCAAACTGGAAGGAGTGATCGGTACCACACTATACTATAAGGGATTATCCGTAGGATGTTACTTTCGCTACACCCTGGGAGCCCAAATATTCAATGAATCGGTTTTCGAAAAAGTAGAAAACATCAGCAGTGACGAAGTTTACAACAACCAGGACAAAAGAGCCTTGTACAACCGTTGGTCGGCGACTAACCGTGAAGCCCAATACAAAGGCATCTCATTGACCCAGACAACCGACAAGTCATCGCGCTTCGTGATGGATGAAAACACCATAAGCGGGGAGTCATTCAATATCGGTTATGAATTCACCCAACCTTTCGTGAAAAGAATGGGACTATCCGTTTTGAACATTCAGGCCATCATGAACGACCTGTTCCGTTGTTCATCCGTGAAAAGCGAACGAGGGATCGATTACCCTTTTGCCCGCACGGTTTCTTTCTCATTATCGGCAACTTTTTAAAGCAAATGTTATGAACATGAATATACAACGACTGATCGGACTGTACTGCCTGGCATTTTTACTGGCAGGATGCAGCAATTGGCTGGATGTCCAACCCTACGACCAGATCTCAGAGGATGAACTGGTGAAATCGGAAGAGGGATTCCAGAAAGCACTAAACGGCATTTATATCGGACTGAATGACGAGGCCCTGTACGGAAAATCCCTGACAGTAGAAATGATCGAAATCATGGGAGGCGCCTACGAAATCGGCAACGAAAGCCTGGTATGGGGGAATTACACGGACTTAAAAGATTATAATTACAACACCGAATACTGGCGTAGCTGTATGAGTTCCACCTGGGACAAGGCATACGCTCTGATTCTAAACTGCAATAAATTACTGGAAAATATGAAATCCCGCGAAGAATTATTCACGGGAAACAACTATAACATAATCCAAGGCGAAGCCCTGGCACTGAGAGCGATGCTGCATTTCGATATGCTACGCCTGTTCGGTCCCGTATATTCGAGAAACCCGGAGGCAACCAGTATCCCCTACTACACGTCGGAGGTATTGTCCCCCGAACCTTTGCTGCCCGCATCGGAAGTGATGACAAAAATCATACAAGATTTGCAGGAAGCACGCATCCTCCTAAACGAAGATCCCGTGAAAACGGAAGGAGGATTGTCAAGCGGGAATGCAGGCGAAAGTTCGAATTTCTTATGTTACCGGGCACTACGGTTAAACTACTATGCCGTAACAGGCCTGCTGGCCCGTGTATGCCTGTACGCCGGACAACGGGAAAATGCATTCAATTATTCCACTGAAGTGATAAAAGCTTCCAATAACGGCATATTTCCTTTCGTAGACAGAAGCCTGGTGAACGGAACTGCCCAGGATCCGGACCGTATTTTCTCGCCAGAAGTTCTGTTCGCCCTCTCTGACAGCCAACGAGGAGAATTGTTCGAAGAATATTTCGACCCATCGTTAGCCCCCAACATGGTATTCCGCATGGAAACCGATTTACTGGAACAAACTATTTACGGTGGAACCGGAACCGGCGGAAATCTGGACGACTACCGTTGCCGTTCCAATTGGATTTCCTCGGGAAGCGCACGCTATTTCTACAAATATTCGGACATGACGGAATCGGGACGGATAGAAAATACCATGATCCCCTTGCTACGGCTGGGCGAAATGTACCTGATCGCCGCAGAAAGCCAATCCAACAGCCTGGCTAACGGAGTATCATACATAAACACGTTGCGTAAAAACCGGGGAGTAAGCAATTTACAGACCCTGACCACCACCCTTCTGCAATATGAATACATCCGCGAAGTTTATGGCGAAGGACAATTATTCTTCATGTACAAACGGATGTACTCATCGATTATCCGGTCGAATTCGGCAACGAACAACCCGGCTCCGTCAAATGCAGTATTCGTGGTGCCTTTGCCCGACACTGAAACAGAAAACAGATAACCAAGTAATCACAACAGCAATGAAGAAAAACATAATCAGGAAAGTATACTGGGGAATGACGGTATTGTTCGGACTGGCAGGATGTAACGAAGAGAAACCGGCTACTTTCGACCAAATCAACGGAATATATTTCAACAACCGTTTGTTAAACAATACGATCGTTGACAGTACCAACGTGACATTCGTTTATACCAGTGCCGACACGATGACTGTCACGGTAAAAGTCCAGGCATTGGGACGCCCCGTGGCATACGCCCGCCCGATAGACATCAGTGTAGCAGGAGGCAATGCCATAGAAGGAACCGACTATGAACTGGTCTCTGTCGCAGAAATGCCGGCAGAGGCAGTAAACCTCGATTATAACGTGCAACTGAACCGTACGGCGGTACTGAAACAAGAAAACCGGGAGATTGTGCTGGAACTGAAAGCCAACGAGCACTTTATCCTGCCTTTCGAGTATCAGGTGCAAAGTGGAAATGACACGACAACCGTGATTCGTTACCGCATCATCTTCTCCGACCGTTTCACGGTTGCCCCGGAAAGTTGGGATGAAGACTTCGGGGGAGAATTCTCCCAGCAAAAGTTCGAATTAATATGCCGGGTACTGGAAATAGACCCCGCCGAATTTAATACGGCAGGCGGTATTTCACTGGCAAGATGGCAGTTTATCTATATAGAAATGTGCGACTACGTGGCCACCCAAACAGAAAAGAAAGCAGCGGGAGAAGAATACGACGAAGAGGCTTTCGACCCGACAACCGGAGAACCATTGTTTAAATATTAATATATGCAACCATGCGAAAAGGATTATTATACACGGCCTGCTGGATTTTCTTACTGATATCCTGTGCCGAAGATTTGGGGAATTACGATTACCGGGAACTCTCCTCCCCGGTGGTGACCGGCATTGATGAGAAAATACCCGTACGAAAATTCGAACGTTTACAGTTGACACCGCAAATTGAAGGTGAACAATTCACGGAAGAAGATTACCAGTTCGAGTGGAAAGTGATTCCGCAGGCAGACGCCGTTACAGCTACCGTGATCGGAAATGAACGCATTTTGGATTATGAAGTGGTATTGGCGGAAGGGACATACACGCTATATTTCACGATAACCAACCGTACAAGCGGTTTGTTCTGGCAACAGACTTACGAACTGGAAGTCACCCAAACCACTTCCGAGGGCTGGATGGTGTTGTGCTCCGACAACGGTCGGACACGACTGGACATGATATCCATGGTCACGGGAGAAACTTACAGGGACTTATTATCCAGCCAGGATATGCCGGAATTAAACGGCCCACGGCGTATCCAGCAACTGGAAGACCTCGCCGAAACCGGATCGCCTTTCTACTTGCTGACGGATGACGGAGCAACCCGCTTGAGCAGTGACGGTTTTGCCTGGACGGAAGAATACAATATACGTTACGAGATGGGGAACGGACAAGCAGTAAGCCCACATGAAATAATACCCACGGTCAATGCCAAAATGATGGTTGCCGGGACGGATTTCCACTATGCGAGCAATATGGGTGAGATTCTCGGACTTTTCAGTTCTCCCATAAACAAAGATTTCCGGGTAGCCCCCATGGCAGGCAGCAATGTTGCAGGCAACATGATCCTCGCTCCCCTGGTGATGATATACGATATCGACAACAAACGCTTCATGGGATACGGACAAACTTTAGCTTCCTCAGACCTGAACAATCAGGAACCTTTGCGGGAGATGAATGAAATGGCAGAACTGATGGAAGACATGCAAGCGACGACGGGAGGAGTTACGGGTTCGGCATTTGATGAATTTCCCACCGGACTAGACTACGTGTACATGGAGAACACCCGATATGACCCGGGTAGCGGGCAAATGGCAGTAACCTATACAGTACTGGCAGACGGCGACAAACGCTACCTTTACGGCATCCAGCTAGGCGACATAGTCCCTCAATCGTGGAGTAGTTGTCCTAACGCGCTTGGGAAGGCTTATTATGGCGACTTGTCGGAATGTACCGATATAACAAAGGTGACAGACCTCTTCGCTTTCAGTTCACTGAAAAACTGTATGTACTATGCCGTGGGCGGTACCCTCTACCAGGTAGACCTTTCCACGAAACCGTTGCAGGCAAAAGTGCAGTTTACATTACCGGGAGGAGAGGAAATCACCCGCCTGAAATTCAATCTATTCCGCAAAAATACCAGTGACTCCCGTTCGTACAATCTGATCATCGGAAGCCTACGGGGTGAGGAAGGTATCCTCCGGATATATAACGACACGGAAATGAGCGGAGATTTTTCAGGAGTGGAACCGGAAGTCTACGACGGTTTTGCCCGTATTGTCGACGTAACCTATAGAGAATGGTAAGTTTTAAGTGTTCAATTTATCTATATTATTAATTTCTAAAATCTAAATGTTATGAAAAAAATTCGGATAATGATGCTTATGATATGCAGCATTTGCGCATTCACGGCTTGTTCGGATGATGATGATCCGACACCACAAAACCCTGTATCAAACGTGAGAATACCCGCTACAGCTGAAATCGGTACGGAAATTATCGTATCCGGTACCGGATTCGCTTCAACAGCACAGTTCACCTTCAAAGGCACAGCCTCATCTGCCGATGTAAGTCAACTAACCATTGTTTCCACCGGTGTGACAATGACCGTGCCGATGAGCTTAACACCAGGACAATATACGTTGGTACTAAAACAAGACGGCGAATGGGAATTGGGAAGCATTGAATTAACAGCGGCTTCACTCCCAATCATCGGATTAGAAATACCCGAAGCAGGATTTACCGGCCAAATAATAAATATTGGCGGTAACGGATACAACGAAACGTCAAAAGTATACGCAGAAACCGGGAATGGCACCCGAACTGAATTGACTGTAACAGACTACCAGAGCGGATTGATTTGTACTTTACCCACAGACCTCAGTGCCGGAACTTACCGTCTTATCCTTGCCCAGGATGGAGGGGAATGGACATTAACCGAAGAGTTCGAAATTGTAAAATACAAACGATTGGTCAAGATCGGCTGGGTAAATGATTTCAGTCAAATAATGGCAGATTATATCACAGAATCTACATTCGAAATTTCCTATGCAGCCAACGGTCCACAAAGTTTCAAGTACGCTAATGTCCTTTACGAACATGAGATGAACTATGATGTACAAACAAACAATGACCAAATTATTTTATCTATCAGTAATCCGGATCCTGACTGGGAATTAGAAGGATATGTAAGACAGGTTACTCTGAGTGTAACCGATGATTTAGCACAATCAAATGCTACAATTTTCTATAATCTTTGGAATACAAAGGACGTAAACATGAGTGCTGACTGGACATATGCAGACCGGTATATGAAATCCTATGAAGGCAAAGGAGGTCTTAACAATTTAGAATATACTTTTGATGCCGGCAATTTAGTCGATGTCAGCGGAACATCATTCGAATACGACCAAACACAAAAATACACTCGTCCAGGAATGGACATTGCAGCCCTTTTCTTACAACTTTCAAACATAAACTATACTCAAGATTGGGGATGGATGTACGCTGCATTCACAGGGTTGATCGGAGAAAAATCGGCAGGAATTCCCGTAAAAATGTCGGTAGTAGATCCGGAGACGGAAGAAACAACGACCCACGAGTTAAACTACACGTATGATGAAGATAATTACGTTACAAGCGTATCTTATGAATCTTCATATTACGGAATGGGTATGGTTACTTTCCGGATCGATTTCACATACGAAGAGGTACAATAATACCACATAGAGGGTGTGTCAAAATGCGTGTTTCGATAAATTATATAGTTGCAATTTATTGATAATCAATATTGAGAAGCCACTAAAAATACGAAAATTTGCATTTTGACACACCCTCTTTAAAAACAGCAAATCGATTTTAAAGATGAAATACATTCTATTTATCGCACTCATTCTATCCGTCGTCAGTTGTACGGAACACGACGGATATACCCTCACCGGACATGTCCCCGAAGCATGGGAAGGGAAACCCGTTTTTCTGGCACTGGATGATACCAATCAACCTCATTTCATCGACAGTACGAAAATATCGGGGGGTAAATTCAGGTTTCTGGGTAAATTCGATGTGCCGCGTTATTGCACGGTCAGCATCTACCTTGATCCCAATGACCGGCTGACCCGCAGTAAAATTGTAAACTTCTCGTTATTTATCGACAATGCAGCGATAGAAGCCACTTGCGACTATTCCAGCAAATATCCCGTGTTTCAGATCTCCGGAAGCGGGACTCAAACTGAATATCAAAACTACCTGAACGAGATACAACCCATGGAGGACGACCGGAGCAAAACGTTCCGCGCTTACGGGGAAGCTTATTACAATTCGAAAGATTTAGCCAAAGCGATTGATCTGGCCAAACTCGTCACCCAAAAAAGACTAGCCCTCAGAGAGACTCAAATCAACTACCTTAAAGCACATCCCGAATCTGCCATCAGCGTTAAAATCGCACAAGAACTCTCCGACAAGAATTCCGACCTTTCTTTGAAAGAAATCGAAGGATTATTCACCTGCCTATCCCCCGAAATGCAAAATTCGGAAATGGGCCAGGCTCTTCGGGCAACGATCCAGGGCAAACAGGTATTTATCGGAGGATCTTTCATCGACATGGAACTCACGGCAGCGGACGGAAGTAAAAAGAAAATATCGGATTTTGTGAAACCCGGGACCACTACATTAATTGAATTCTGGGCATCATGGTGTAGTCCCTGCCGCGGGGAGATACCTCACATGCGTAACACGTACAATACCTACCATCCCAAAGGGTTAAATATCGTGAGTATCTCCATTGACAGTGATCCGAAGAATTGGCATCAGGCTTTGGAAGAGGAAAAGATGCCTTGGGAACAGCTTATCGATAATACCAAAGCGGCTTTCCGGGCTTATAACCTGAGCGGAGTTCCTTCCTCTATCCTTGTAAACGACAAGGGAAAAATCATTAATGTAAACGCAAGAGGCGGATGGCTGGATGCTGCCATGCAGGAAATTTATGATTAATCATATACACTTTAAAATGAGAAACTTTATATTTATTATTTTACTCTCGGTCGTTTGCTCTTGTTCACAGCAAAACAACGACGATATCGTCGTAGACTTCAACGTGCAAAACATGACCTATTCCAAAATTGCCATTGTTGTCAGCCCGGAAATGATCAAGGAAACGGATCTGGATAAACACGGAAAAGCCAGCTGTACATTACAGGGGAATATGATATACGCCCGTCTGTTTTATGGCGAGGAAGCCAAAAATGTTTTTTTCCAGAAAGGCGATCGTGTCACAATTTCTTTTGATGCCAACAATTTTAAGGACAGCATGAAATTCGAAGGAAAAAACACTCCGGTAATAGAATACCTCAATTCTATCACTTACAACCCGATAATCCCCCCCGAATACGAGCGCTCACTAAAGGAGATTGTCAGTCTTGTCAACGAGAAGACAGACGAGGCAGCCAATTTATTGAAAGCCCGGAAACTGGAAGCGGTAAATCCCGAATTTGCAAAACTGGAGGAGGGACGAATCAAGTATTCATATCTGATCAGTTTGGTTATGTATCCCATGGGACATATCATGTTCGACACAACTTATCGCCCGAATGAGGAATATTATTCAACATTGGAAAAATACGTACAGGAAGACGAAAGTCTGATTGACCTTGACATTTACAGGGAATTTATTATAGAGGCTGCTCTTGTGCTTGGAAGCAAGGATAAAGAAATCTCCGGCATCTACAATAAAAATGTTGCCCGGATGAAATATATCGCCCAACATTTCAAAAATGACAAGCTAAAACAATCTCTTCTGAACGAGATTGCCATCAGACAGATAAAGAACGGTATTAACCATATCACCGAACTGGAAAATATTTACAATACTTACGTGACTGACCCGACTCTACGGACTGCCTATAAAACAGAGTATGACAAACGGAACATTGCCGTTACCGGCAAACTTTCCCCGGACTTCCAGGCCAAGGACATTAACGGTAAAACTTACTCCTTGAAGGATTTCAAAGGGAAATATCTGTATATCGACATGTGGGCGACCTGGTGCGGTCCCTGTAAAAGAGAAATGCCCTATTTGATAGAACTGGAAAAGAAAATGGAAGGGAAAAACATCACCTTCCTCGGTCTTTCCACCGACGAGGATAAGGCAGCATGGGAAGAAACAGTCAAATCGGGAGAACTCTCCGGCGTTCAACTTTTGCTTGGGCGAGGGAGTCAATTCCAACGGGATTATAATATCGACGGTATCCCTCATTTCATTCTTATTGACCCGGATGGCAAGATTATCAACCCCAAAGCAGTCCGCCCTTCTTCACCAGACGCCGAAAAGATTTTAAATGCTCTTCCTGATATTTAAACGGGATGGAACTGCTTCAATATAATTCAAATCTATATCCTCATAAAAAGATATGATTGAATATATTCTGCCATTTTTAGAAAATTACTTTAAATTTACCGCATTCATTCAAACGAATGAAAAGTAATATGAATCAATAAAATGGAAAGACTATGAGTGAAATTATTTGCCACTGCTTTGAAGTAAGCAGAGAAGAAATTGAAAATGCAATTCGTGAAAAAGGATTAAAAACCGTCGAAGAAGTAGGCGAAGCGACGAACGCAGGAACCGGTTGTGGCGGTTGCCAGGAACAGATACAGGAGATTCTGGACGAAATCAATGGGAAATAATCTCCCTTCCAGCAATAACAAAAAGATCCCGGATGAAAATTCATTATCCGGGATCTTTTTGTTATTGTGTCGCTGAATAACTTTTAGCGGTTCAACCAGTCCCGGAACTCGCGAATGCGGTCGGCACTGACGATAGCTTCTATATTTTCAGGAGGCAAAGGAGATAAACCGATTTTTATGCGGTTGTTGGAATAACGGATCATTTCTTTGATAGCAGAAAAGCTCACTATAAACTTCCGGTTGATCCGAAAAAAGATTTGGGGATCCAGGCGTTCTTCGAGTGCAGCCATCGTCTGATCGAGGATATACCCTCCCCCTTCATGGGTATATAACATCAGGTATTTTCCATCGGCCATAAAATAAGCGACTTCTGCCACCGGTACGGATTTGATCTTCGTTCCGATCTGCACCAAAAAGCGCTCCTGAAATCGGACCGTCCGGGGTGCTTTCTTTTCTTTTGCAAACCAATTCCGCACTTTTTCCAACGCCCGCAGTATTTCCTCTTCGTCAAAAGGTTTCAGGATGTAATCTATTCCCTGGCTCTTGAAAGCTTGCAAAGCATATTCATCATAAGCGGTAATAAAAATGACAGGAGCTTTGATCTCTACTTGTCCGAAAATATCGAAACTACGTCCATCTCCCAAATGAACATCGCTGAAAATCAAATCTACCTGATTTTCTTTCAGCCATTGTACACTTCCCCGTACAGAATCCTGACGGGCAACGATTTCTATTTCCGGTGCCAAACTTTTTCAGAATACTTTCCAATTCACGGGCAGCCAAAGCTTCATCTTCAATAATAATTGCAGTCATATTGAAATATAGGATCGCCCGAAAATACGAAAAAAGGACTTGCCTGCCAAGTCAAAGTTTTTTATTTTATAAAAAAAACGGTAACAACCGTATTTCTTTACCATTTTTACTGTTGTTACCGTTTTATCCGTTGTTACCGTTTCAACTCAACCCTAATTATTCAATTCCGGATTATTCTGAATCGCTTCTTTCGGATAAGGAATAATATACTTGGGATCGTCCTGCCGGATCGTAACCGTAAGCGAATTCCAATCGGCATCCATATAGTTTTTTATAACCTCCGGGCGGGTCGTTCTACGAAGATCGAACCAGCGATGTCCTTCGAATACCAGTTCCCGGGCCCTTTCCTCCATGATATCGGCCAACAATTGTTCCTGATTCATGGTTTCGATCTCTGCTTTCCGTTCGTTATAATAACTTTCAGCCAGACGCTTCTGAAGCAAGGTCAACAGATATTCTTTGGCTGCCGGCAGTTGTCCTTCGCGGTGAGCAGCAGCTTCGGCAGCAATCAGCCAAAGCTCTGCACTCCGGAAAGTGACCTTCTCATTCTTATTCCCTCCTTTATTACAATACCAGGTTCCGTATTTATCGACCAAATAATTTCCCAGCCGGGCATCTACATATTTATCTCCCTCTTTTATCTGGTTAAATTTTCCGCTGATATTATCCAATACGTACATATCTTCTTTCATTACGGTACTGGATACCGTTTCCAAAGCAAGTATCGCTTCTTTCGACGTATAAGTCCAAGGTTGGGCTTCGGTAGTCGTCAGATCCTCCAGCGGACAAGCCGCCAGCAGACTTTCGGCTGTCTCCTGAGCCTGTTTCCAATCCTGATGATAAAGATATACCCTGGCCTGGAAGGCTTTCAGCGCTTTCTTCGAAAACCGGTACAGATAAGCACCCGTCTGTTGCTCCACCTGCATATATTTCTCCGCTTCCTGTAAATCGGCGAACACCTGTTCATATACCTTTTCCACAGTAGTAGGTATAAACGACTGTCCGATATCGATCTTTAAAGAAAGCGGAACGGCTTTATCTGTTGCCGCAGTAGCCGGATCATACCATTTGGCATACAGATTGATTAAATCGAAGTGAACAAAAGCCCGGAGACAATAGGCTTCAGCCAGCAATTGCTCGCGGGAATCCGTCGTGACATCCGCCCTGGCCTCCATCACTCCTTCGATAACCGTATTGGCATAAAAAATCATATTATACATAGCCGTCCAGGGATAAGTCTCGGTTAAAGGATCCGGATTCTCATCGTTCAAAGTGGCCAAGTCAATGTAATTATCGTAAGACAACCCATACAAATCCGGAAATACTTCATCGGAACGTACCATCAGATAGCGGCGGTATTGGGGATAGGTACTATAAGCCGTAGTCAGAAGGGCCCGATATTCCGAAACTTCATCCGGAATCACCTTTCCGACAGGATCGACATCGACATAATTACATCCTCCCATTCCCAGTGAAAAGACAGCGATCAATAGGATATATATTCGTTTCATATTTTTATATTTAGAGTTAAAATGTCAAATCGATTCCACAAGAAAAGGTCTTCGCCAACGGCTGGGTATAAATATTCCCATAGGTTTCCGGATCGAAATAACCTTTATAGCTACTACCGAACACAAAAGGATTACGGGCTTCAAAGCTGATGCGTGCAGAGGAAAAACCGATATGTCCTAAAAGCCGCTCGGGAAAAGTATATCCTAAACGTATACTATTGATGCGCATATAACTCATCTTCTTGAACCAGTAGTCGTATTTCCGGTAAGAATTACCGGGATCGAGCATACCGAGCCACTGATAAGCCCAATTCTCCTCCCCTTCGGTATAAGTACCCATGATACGGGGATATTTACCGGAGGTATTATCCGGAGACCAAATCTGTGACATCCGGCGGGAATAATTCTGTCCCGGTGAAGTCTGTACCGGATTATAGAAAGGTTGTTCCTGCACGGTCTGATCCAACACAAAAGAAGCCGATACGGTCAAATCGAAATTCTTGTAATAAAACCGATTGATCCAGCCACCGGTAAATTTCGGTTCGGTCGTACCTTCGTAGGTAAATAAATTACGATATTCTTCTGCACTCAGGTTACTTTTCAGGAAAGGAATCAGGCCTCCCATCATATAACCGTATTCCAGACCGAAAAAGTCATTGAAAGAAACCTTTTCCCCCTGTTTATTATAAAACATCTGCAATCCATTTTCATCCAGCCCTGCGGTCTTCAGCGAAAATACAGCACCGACAGAATAGCCTTCGCGTGAAGGTTCATAGGAATTATCCCTGACATTGAGCCGATTGATCTTACTCTTATTATGCGCCAGATTAAAATCCATCACCCACCGGAAATCCTTTGTTTTCACATTTACTGTAGACAGAGATAATTCGTATCCCCGGTTGGTCAATTTCGCCCAGTTCATGGTCGAATAATCGAAACCGTTCTCTCCCGGCAAGCTCCTCATACCGATCAAATCATCACTCACCCGTCTGTAAACATCGGCTGTAAACGCGATCCGGTTACCGAGCACCGCCACATCGAGTCCCCCGTTCCAGTTGGTGGTTTTTTCCCAACGCAAATATTGGTTAGGGGGAGACGATACGATAATATTGGACTCGGAATTGTCCGGTAAAACCTGGGTATTGTCCCATTCCCCGACAACCAATGGAGAGGTATCTTTATCGACATTTCCCTGGACCCCATAGGAAGCTCTCAGTTTCAGATCGGACAACCAGTCGGCATCGCTCAAAAATGCCTCCCGGTTGATATTCCAGGCACCGGAAACAGCCCATAAAGGCAAGTATTTGTACTTCCGGTCTACTCCGAACATATTGGAACCGTCATACCGTAAACTTCCGAAGAAAGTGTAACGGTTATTATAAGTATACGAACCGGTCATGTAGACAGAAAGGAAACGGTCCTCCGTGAACGATTTACTATACTGTTTAAATTCGGCATTATCTATCTGGGTACTTCCTTCAGGAAATACCAAAGGCTTCGTAGTCAACGAATTCGGATCATAACCGAATCCACGGGTCATCAGGTCTGTCACCTTGCTGCGACGTAATTCTATACCGGCCATATAATTGACAGCATGTACTTCTCCGAACACCTGATTGAACTCACCTTGCAATTTCCAGTGATATTGATTCATATCTTTGGTAGAATTCTGTATAATTCCTCCGTCGGGCAAAAAATAACTACCATCGTTCCCTCTTGTTTTTTCGCGATATTTACGAACATAATAAGTTTCTTTAGCCGCCACCTTTTCTGTCGCAGAATGATCCAGCTGCATAGAAAACTGAGTTTGTAGTTTTAGCCAGTCGGTCAGCCTGTAATCTAAAGTAAACAAAGGCTTTATAGAGCGATTTTTCAGCGTATAATCCGTATTGTCCACCTCTTCCAGGTAATTGAATTTCACATAACGGCCACTATATCCTTCGATATCAGGGTCATAAATATAATCTCCTTTTTCATCGGTCAGCTGCAAGTAAGGATTGGCATTACGTGAATAATTGGCGGGATTGATAAAAGCATCCCCATCCGTCAGGTAACCGTTTTTCTTACTGTCGTTCAAAAAAAGAGAAACGCCGGCCTTCAGGTTTTTAGCCAGATCGAAATCGGTTTTCAAAGTCAGGTTGTAGCGTTCGAAACCGGTTTTACGGGTCGTCCCCTGCTCATTGTAATATCCGCCAGAAAAATAATAAGTCGCCTTATCCGATCCTCCTGAAATGCTCAGGTTATACTGTTGGTTGACTGCATTCCGGTAGATCACATCCCCCCAATCGGTAGTTTGTCCGCGCAAAGCATCGATAGCCCCCTGTGCCTCGGAAGAAATACCGTTGAACCCATTTTCCCTCAAAGCATCCAATTGCCCGTATTTTGACAGCAGACGGGACACTTCACCATAGTCGCTCCGGTAATCCAGATCGGAACGGGAAGCCAATCCCAACTCGAAGTCCACTTTCTCAGACGAATTCATCAGATTCAGTTTGCCCAAATCAGGTTTCAATGTATAGAATACCCCACCGGAAAAATTCACCCGTAGTTTTCCCTGCCGGCCCTTTTTCGTCGTAATCACAATCACCCCGTTAGCGGCCTTAGCTCCATAAATAGCTGTAGCTGCCGCATCTTTCAATATAGTGATGCTCTCGATATCTGCGGGATTGACCCCGCCGATCGAAGTATTCTGCAGTTCATCGATATTATCCTTATCTCCAAAATCCTTGGGTATATCGTTTCCTTCCAGGATCATACCGTCGAGTACCCACAACGGATCGGTACTCCCCGACAGAGAAACCGTACTCCGGATCCGCATTTTAGCGGGAGCTCCGGGCGCACCGTTCGTCGGTGTCGACATCAAACCGGCCACCTGTCCTTCCAGCATCTGATCGATACTGGCCACTCCGATACTTTTAATATCGTCTGCCTGTACAGTAGTAATAGCCGAAGTAACTTTCCGCTTTTCTATCTGCTGATATCCCGTAACGACCACTTCATCCAACTGACTCACTTCTTCCTTCAGGCGGAAAGTAAATTCGGTCTTTCCCGATATATCCGCTTTTAAAGCCTCGTATCCGATAAAACTCACCACCACATAACGAATCGAAGCAGGCAAGGTCAATTCGAATTTTCCGCTTACATCCGTCACTGTCCCCGCAGGATTATATTCTTTAGCTTCAGGAGCATCCGGATCGATAAAAACCGTAGCACCGGGGAGAGGTTCACCGCTCGCAGCCTCGAGCACTCGCCCGGTAATCTTCCGCATATCCTGTGCCCACACCACCACAGGCAGGCACAATGTTATTAAGATCAATAGTTTACGCATTTATATTTATTATTTAGGTTTGTATGTTATCTTATATTCAAAGCCTCTTTAATCCGCACAACCAAATCTTCATAATGTTGCCGGGTTTCCGCATTTCCTGCATTCCGGTTTCTTTCTGCCAATTTTAATACCTGTAACATAACTCCTCTCTTCACCGATACAGCCTCGGAAACCCGTCCCATAGAAGAATATTGCATATTGCTAAGCCGGGTTTCAGGCTGTTCGGGGAGCGTGAAAGCAGCTTCCCGGGCTGCAAAACCACAACAATAACCGGTATGCAAAGCTTTTTTGGTCGTTTTTTCCACCGCTTTATTGGAACTGACAATGATAGCATCGATAAAATTCTTTTGGGTCATCCTTTCATACAAAGACAAATTACGTCCCTGTAAGGATCCCTTGAAAACCACCTGGTATAAATCGGCAAACATTTCTTCGGGTGTATACACATTTTTCTTTCCCTTCATCGCTTCGGCCTCGTACATCCGCATCAGCCGATCGTCTTTCAATAAATCATAAAAACAGGCATACTGTAATTCCCGGGCAGTATTATAAGGTGAATATTCTACTTCCTGGGGGGAAATACGAACGGGAAAACTCTTCTTCCAGACATCGGCAGCAAACAACCATTCAGGAACGGTAAATACTTCTTCGGATAAATATTTCACCGCTTCTTTCTGCCGTTCTTTCTCTACCGGTACATAGCGTTCCAGATCATCTCCCATCACCGGATTGTTGATATAGAAACCTCCGACATTCGCAGTTACATGTCCGGCATACATTTTCCATTGATTGATCACTGCCATCAATAATTTTCCCGCTTCCAGATAACCTCGTCCTTCTGCTTCGGTCCATGCTACAATATTCGGCACAATCCGTTTCAGATTTTGTATACCGTAGCGATTAGCCTTGATCACATCGTCACCGAGGTCCTCATCCTGAGAACGGGGATCGATCGGATCTTTAGGGTCCTGTTGTTCGCCGTACCAATACATCTTGTCTCCGGAATGTTTCGTAATCCATTGATTGAGTACAGGTAATTCTTCGTGCGGATCCTTTACATCCAGCCAACGATAAGCCCAATTTATCGCAAATTTATCATATACCCCGATCACCGGCGTAATTCGTTCTACCTCATCTTCGGGTTGGGCCACGTAATTAAAACGGGCATAATCCATGATCGAACTAGCCGTCCCGCCCATCCTTGCTGTGAAGGTCTTCGAGCGCAACGAATCTACCGGAAAAGACGAAGAAGCTCCCATATTATGTTTCAATCCGAACGTATGTCCCACTTCATGGGAAGATACAAAACGGATAGCACTCGCCATATAAGCATCATCGAAAGTATTCGCTCTGGCCCGGGGATCGATAGGCCCGGTCTGTACCCGCATCCAGGTATGTAACATCGTCATCACATTATGCCACCAAACGACATCGGCTTCGATAATCTCTCCCGAACGGGGGTCGACCACAGAAGGTCCCATGGCATTCGCTTGCTGCGAGGCCGCATAAGTAATCACCGAATAACGCGCATCGTCGATATCGAAATCAGGATCATCGGTCGGAGCATCCTTCGCTACAACCGCATTTTTAAAACCGGCAGCTTCAAAAGCTTCCTGCCAATCAAAAACACCGGCTTTAATCTCCTCCCTCCATTGAGCAGGAGTTGCCGGGTCGATATAAAATACAATCGGTTTGGCCGGTTCTACCAACTCGCCCCGTTTGTATTTCTCTATATCCTCCGGTTTCGGTTCCAGCCGCCAGCGATGTACAAAATCACGGGTTTCCACCGCCTGTTGTTTGTCATTGAAATAAATGTGAGGAGTCGTAAAAAATCCGACTCTCCGGTCTGCAAAACGCGGAGTCATCGGCACCTTCGGCAACAATACGATATTCGTTGTCGTTTCGACAGTCAAGGGTACCGACTCGGTACCTTCCGTAATCTGGGTTGTCAGAAAAGCTTTTACTACAATATTCTGAGGAAAAGCTTTCATTCCTCCGATCCGGGACAATTCTTTTTTCACAGAAGCTCCCAAAGAAATACTATTGTATAAATCGTTAAAGCTCTTCTCACTTCCGTCGAAAACTTTATTCACCTTGATCAAGACGGCAGAAGAATCGGACTTGAAGGCTTCTATCGGAAACTGTTCGATCACAGCTTCACGATAGTTGTCCTTCACCGAAAGGGCTATAGCATCCCCCTCGGGCACACTGACACGGGGATTCCACGTTGTCACCCACACTTTATTAAGCACTGTATCTTTATGAAAACGGATCAGCTTATCTTCGTAAGCCATCCCTTTATTTAAACCGGCATCGTTCAATTGATAAGGTACACCGGAAACTTTATTGACAATCAGGAGATCACGGTTCATCAACGAATCGTCGATCTCGAAATACCAATCCTTCTCTACCTGATGAATACGAAACATACCTTCCCGCGTCTTTGCCTTCTTCACCAACTCATCGTATTTACTTTCAGAAGTTACGACCGAATCATTTTTTACGGATTTTCTTTTATGCCATCCCCAGGCATAAGCATCGGAGACTGTTCCGGTAAAACAGAGTGCGAATAACGCTACAATTAAATTTGTTCTGGTTTTCATCATATAGTTTATTCAATATTCATCGATATTTATGCAGTTTACAATATTATCGGGATTTTTTATAAAATGAAAAAAAACCAGAATGAATCCCCCGAATAAAAGTATGAAACACGATAAAAAAGGAGTGAATTATTCAACCAAAGGTAAGCGGCAGATAAATTTCCCTTCCTTTATCTCATATTCCGGCTGAACGTCAGCATAATAACGATAAATTTCCTGAATACTCTCCATGCCGACTCCGAAAGATGCCTCCGGCATATCGGTCCGGGGATGATAGGAATTTTCTACAATCACCGCTCCAACTTCCGCATAAATATCGATATCCAAAGGATATCTATGAGTAATTTCATTGTACTTAAGTGCATTTTCGAAAATCAATTGCAGACTCATCGCCGGAATCCTCCCGTTTACCGTTGTCAAATTATCGGCCAGGTGCAGATTCAATTGTTCCCCGAAACGTATTTTTTGGAGAAAATAATAGTGGCGGATAAATTCAACCTCTTCTTCTAATTTACTCAGGTTTTCTTTCCGTTTTTCCAGCACATAACGATACACTTTCGACATTTCCAATATAAATTTCCGGGCTACTCCGGGGTCGGTAGTGATCAAGGCACTCAAAGAATTCAAAGCATTGAATAAAAAATGAGGATTGAGTTGATTTTTCAATTGTTGCAAATTCAGCCGGATGGCTTCCTGTTCGGCCTTTTGCCGTAAATCGTATTCTTTCCGCCACCGCCGTTGGGAATAAGCAAGCAAAACAATAAAAATCACGACTGTAAACACGACTATCCACAAAGCATACCGATGGAAATCGGCCATAGCTTCCTGATTATCCAATTGCACCACGTTAATGACGACCGTACATTTCTCTGTCCCCACCGTGAGCGGATAATAAATCTTATCGACAGGCAAGAGTAAAAACTGCGAAAAACCGGTAACATGGATCCGCTTATTCTCCCCGACGACCTGTTTTACCCTTCTTCTTTCAAGCGAATCGAGGAGCCGCATCCCCAGCCATTTTTCTTCGGGATGGGTGACAATTACCCCGGAGTCGTTCAGGATATAAGCATAGTTCTTCCCCGCAGGTAATAAGTTTGAAAAATAAGCATGTAAATGATCCAAAGCGATATCGATCCCCAATGCCACCTCCCCCTGCCGCCCGTATAACGTCCAGTAATAAGTGGAATCTTCGGCATACAACCCTCCATTTCTTTCCTTTGAAGGTCCGGCTTCACTTTCCCGTATACCGGAATCGGTACAAATCGTTCTTTTCCCTTCCGTTTCGAACCAAATTCGGCTCACCTTATTATCCTGTCGGATCAATAAGGCAATCAACTCTTCGAATTGTTCCTTCTGATAGCCCCGTGTCGCCAAATAATCCTGCATACTTTCAACCAGCTCTGCCGTCTTTTGGAAATCCTGCCGGATCAGTTCCGTCCGGTACTCCCCCATCTCTTCCACCACTGAATAATGCATCCGATTCACCGTCTTGTCCAACTGTACACTGACTAAGCCGATAGCTCCGGCAAATAAGATCAACAACAATATTCCGGCAACAATTCCGTTTTGCTTATAAAACATGTCTCCGCTTTTTTATTTATTCTCTAAACAAAAATAGGTATTTTCTACGGGAGATATCCTATAAAAGAAAAGGGTTATCGAAATTTTCCGGCTTTAACAGAAAAACCTAGAATTATTCTGTCGTTACTTATTCGTCTTCGGTGTTCGTGTTCGGGGACCATTGGAGCGGGAACGAGGGTCCGGTTAGGTTTTCCGAACGGCCGAGCGGTGGTGTTTGACGAACGAAGTGAGGAGTTCCGCCGGTCAGTGAAGGAAAGCCTTAACGGACCGGTCCAGGCGAACCGGTCCGATGGCACAAAACCTGGAATCGGAATAGAAAGAAAAAATAAACCTACTATAAATATGAAAAAACGGAGCATTGGAAAAAGGGGGAATTATAAACTCCTATCTGTTCACTTTATAAAATTAGCCGGCACGTCGGTCAATTCTTCATGCCGCATTTCCTTTGCCAGTATTTTCCCGTCCGGCCCCACTAAAATAATGTGAGGGATTCCCTTGATGCAATAAGTCGTAAAAATATCCGTTTTTGGAGGCAATAACAAATGATCCCAGTTACTATGATCTTCTTTGATAGCTGCCAGCCACAACTCTTTCTTCCGGTCATCCGATACGCCTAAAATGGTAAAATTTTTTCCCTTAAAAGCTTCCAATGCTTTTCTCAGCCACGGTGTTTCTTCGCGACACCAATGACAATAAGAATCCCAAAAATCCACAATAACATATTTACCTCTGAAATCACTTAATTTGATCGGATTACCCAGCGTATCCCGGCCGGTAATCTCCGGGGCGACAGCACCGATAGCACATCCCGCATAACGGTCGAGCTGAGCGTTCATCAAAGCGATATAAGGAGTCTGCTGAGCTTCCGGTCCAAAATTTTTCTGGTATTCCCTTTCCGCACCGATATTTTCTTTAGTAGAGAAATCTTTCCGTCCGAATAATTTACTGTAGTACAAATAAATTCCGAACGGATTCTCCATATTTCCGTCAACCGTTTGTCTTACCAACTGATCTTCGGCCATCTGTGCCTGCTCATAATAAGGCATAGACTCCTCTTTGATCCGGGCCATTTCCTCCCGGTCCTCCCGGTCGCGGGCAGTAAAAAACAAGGCATCCAACGAATCCAGCAACCGATCGTTTCTGACAACGGCACAGGCTTTCATAAAATCCCGATACTTATCATTTAAGACAGACCCGGAAACTTCCCATACCACTCCTCCCTTCTTAACAGTTGCAGGTTTTACCTTCAGATTACCGGCCTCGGCAAATACCATTCCTCCTTGTCCGGGCCTGAATCCCAGAAAGAGCATTTGTTTTTTCGCACAATCTACCGTAAAAGTAAATTTACCCTCTTCAATTTCAGCCGAATCGATCGGATCGAACAACCCATAATAGGTATTCGTTATTTCCCCGAGATAGATCTTATTTTCCTTTATATCTCCGATTTCTCCTTCAATCCGCATCCGGTTGGAATGGCATGCCCCTAACAGGCATGCTATTCCAATGATTAAGTTTATTATTTTCATCACTTTCATATATTAATCTTGTTTTTCCACCGTCGCTACCACCTCATCACAAAATCCTGCTTTGGTATAAAGTTTTTGTGCTGCAAGTCCACCGATATTATTCAATTTATAAACAGCAATTCCCCCATTCGGAGCCGGAATATTCCCGTCTTTAATGGCTACTGTCAACTGTATCATGGTAGCATTCGGATTCTCTGTCGTCGGAGCAGCTACTTCCGTACAATCTACCCCATCGATCGCATAATGCTCTTTTGTACCGTCGATAATCACTCCCTCCGAAGCCGTTTTCACATTAAAAGCATAAACTTTATCCTCGCTGACATAGAAAAAGATATCCGAAATTCCTTTCGAATCCATATTCCAAGGCATGTAATTGTCTACCTCTGCCTTGTTTCCGGGTATCATCGCCGTAGCGTTGTATAATCCGGGATAGGCTGCTCCCGTTAATACCTGCTTTGACAGAGAGATAAAATCATACGTCCAGTCGTCATTAAAAACAAATTTATAGGTAATCAAAAAATATTCATTCTTATTTTTATCTCTCATCAACGCCCATACTTCATTCAGAGTCGAATTCATACTCCCTGAAAGTACCAATTCTACCCCTTCTCCCATTGCTTTGGGATCAAATTTCGAAAAATCGGAATTCGCCCCACCGATAAAACTAAAATACCCACCGCTTTGGTTGATCATAAAACGCCCGTGCAGGTTATCATAAAATAAGGGAGCGGCATAAAACGGATAGCCTGTCGGCTGTGCGACATAAGATGCTGCCGAATAATCCTGAGGAGCCGACAAAAATACAATTTCCGGATTCCATACGGCTGTTTCCTCAAAACCATAGGCCCGCCCGTGTACTTTCCCATTCACCACCAGATAATCACTCCCCTGGTCCGTACAATAACCGTCGATCCCGATGTCTCCGGTCAGGTCTTCACCCGAAAAGAATTTCTCTTTCATATAAGCCTTCCGCACAAACAAATCGGGATCGAGATATACGCCTCCCGTATTATTTTTTGCAGTAACGACGACTGCCTTATAAGGTCTCGGGTTACGGGCATAAGGTTTGATCAGGATGATTTTTCGGGACTGCTCACTGAGTTTCTCTCCCTCATTGATTTGAGTATAGATCTTTTCGTATAGGGTGGTACCGTCTTTCTTTAACATCGTCAGGTCGTACTCTCCACCGGTTTTACATAACATCAGGGTGCCTCCTGAATATTTACCGATAGTGGTAAAACTGGATTCTTCGATCACATAAAGACCGGTTTTATTGTCGGTCACTTTAAATTTTAAAGTAGTTTTCACCCCCGGTAAAACATCCGAGATCACCACATCCAGATTTTTTTCAAAAGACAAGGTATCGGCGACCGACTGTTCTTCATTGTATTTATACCACACATAGGAAAGATCCGATTTTTCGCCGAACTTTGTCGTCACTACCGGAGCGATGGTCAATTTCCCTCCCACTTCGATCTCCTGATAATCTTTGATCCCCTCAATTTTAATCTCATCGATATCGATATCTCCGTATCTGGATTCATCATCCACACAAGAGAACAGGATCAACAAAAATAATATTCCTATATATTTCAATTTTTTCATAGCTATCTTCTTTTTTAATTAACAACCCATAGACTAAGGTACATTCCATCCTTGCATCACTTTACCGGTTTCATCCCTGATTTCACTCCCGGTAATGATCTTATACAGTTTTCTGGCATAGGGAGTGTAATAATCTTCCTCGTAATAAATGCCATAATTACCGTTTCCACTACCATAGGTATCTTCCCAAAAATCATGTCCGGTCATTTCGATGATCATCATATGCTTTTTTTGGGAATATTCGCCGAATAATTTCTTAAACGCAGTCATATCTCCATAATAGCCTTCTCCCTCAGGCTTTTTCAACATATCGGCAATGAGCAGACGAATCTCGGACTTATCGGCATAGGCCACACCCAGATCACCGGTAGCAACCAGCCTCAACGTAAGAGTCACCGGTTTCTGTTTAATAGCCGCATCCCCCTTAATCAACCGCACAGGCATTTTATAAATAAATTCTCCGGCCGGGAACTCATAGAATTCAGGAAGTTTTTCATAATGTATACCTTCTTTGGCATCCGTTCTCTCCCCGACCACCTCGACTTTAAATTTCTGCGGCTTGGTCAATACATTTCCCAACATCTTCACATCTACGGTCGTCTCCAGAATCTGATCGGCCATCAGCAAGGAAACATACAGACTATCCCGGGTATCTGTCACAATGGAATAATAGATATCGTGCATATGCTCATCGTATACCATCCGTTCATTCTCACTACATGCTAACAGGATCACTGAAGCAAGAAGAAAAAATATCTTTTTCATAACGCTTAATTTTTAATATTCCCAAAATCGATTTCTACTGTCGGAATAGGCAAATTATACACCGCATTCACATCTTGATGAGCGATATTATTTTCAGCCCCGATAGTTTCCATTGCTTTCCGTTTATAATAGAAGAACATTTGTCCCTCACCTATAAATTCCCGGCGATATTCCTGAAAGATATAACCGGCTAAATCATCGGTCGGCGCAATACTGCTTAATCCCCGGTGATTTCTCAATTTATTGAGATAATCATAGGCAGCCTTCCCTTGAGCACATTCGGCAGCTATCAGATACAATTCGGAAATTTTAAACATCGGAATATAGTTTACTCCGGTATATTTCTTCAATACGAACGAACTACCATCGGAATACGGGGTAATCCAATAATTTCTGAACTCATTATCCAGTCCGGAACCATTGAAAATATTCGTTTTTCCTTTTGAAGACATCGTCAATATATTAGAAGTAGAAGAAAAACTCTCGGTAAAATAAATATCGCTATTGTCTTTCAATTTCTGCACATCCAATGTGAAAATCAACTCTTTATTGAACATCGGATCGGAAGTAGTAGCAGCACTATTGGCCAATTCATAAGAAGCAGGACTTTCTCCGCCGGCTTCACCGATAATTTCCTTTGCTTCTTTCAAAGCCGCCTCTTTATCGTTTCCCCAAAGATATACCCGGGCTAAAAGTGCTGTCACCGCATAGTAATTCATTCTTTGTTTCCGGTTATACAGCGGATCGGAAGTATCGGAAAATTTAAATTCTTCTTTCCCTTTCATCAACTGTTTTGCAGCCAACAAATCCGTTTCTATTTTTTTCAAAACCTCTTTCACCGTCAACTGGGACTGGGCGATATTCGTAAAAACATCTATATAAGGAATAGCCAATGCGTCCAATCCTTTATTATTATTCATCGCAGCCGAAGGAGCGAATAAACGGAGTATATCGAAATGCAGAAAAGCCCGCAAAGCCAGAAATTCTCCTTTATACACATCATGTACCTCGGGTGAAGTAAAAACCCCTTTATTTTCGTCGATGAACAACATGGCCTGATTGATATTGGCTACAGCAGAAAAATGATTACTCCAAATAGAGCTAATGCGACTTTCCTCTGTTTTCTCGGTATACTTATATTCTGCTGCATTTTTGAAATTATGCTCATAACCGGAAGAAGTTGTTTTCAACGGACTGTTGTAATATTGAGCCAATACATCCAGGTAGCCGTACGTCAGATCTCTGCCGTAACTATTCGTACCGCACATCAATGCATAAACACCTACCAAAGCATCTCTGAATCCGGCTTCAGTACCGAACAGATCCTCTGCTTTCATATCCGCTTTCGGAGAAACGTCCAGCCAGTCGTTACAGCCGGTCAATGCCACAAAGAGCGAAAGAATGATCGTTTTATTTATTAATTTTTTCATAGTATTGTCCGATTAAAAAGTGATTTGAGCAGCCAGTGAAAAAGTCCTTGCAAAAGGATAGGAAGTACCTCTTTCCATCCGCACCGTGGAAGAAGTGAAAACATCGTTTCCGATAGCGGAGATTTTCAAGCGCTGAATCCCCCACTCTTTCAATTTCGCACTCCGGAAATCATAACTCACAGATAAAGCCTGAAGCTGAATATAATTTTCTTTTTCCACAAAGCGGGAAGTCGGATTAGTGACCGAAACATCGCTTACCTTTTTGAATTTTGCCACGTCTCCCGGTTCATTCCAACGGTCGTACAGAATTCGCCGGTCTCCGTTCTCGTTGGGATTTACATTCTCCACTTTGTCGACTAAGGTCTGATTGTAAATATAACCACCGTATTTATAATATAAATGCGCATTCAACTCCCAGCCTTTATACATAAACATCGTTCCGACCGTTCCATAAATTTTAGGATCGGAAGATCCCCAGGGTTTGTAATTTTTACTATCCCATTTATTCACTTTATTCCCGTTCATATCCAGGAATATTTCATCACCGGTAGCCGGATCGATTCCCAAAGATTCATTCACCCAGATGGTATTCTGCGACAACCCTTCTTTGTAACGGATCATCGGTTTGTTTTCCACTTTGGAATCCTGGTCGGCATTAAAGGCTGTCAAAGCTTTGTTGATTTTCTTCACTTTATTTTTATTGTGTGCCAGATTGAAGAAAATATCCCAGTTCAATTCCCGTTTGACATCCCGGAGTACCGTACCTTTTAAGGATAGTTCGACCCCACTGTTTTCTACTTCTCCCAAATTTTCTTTATAAGAAGAAAAACCCAAAGACGGAGCAATAGATACGTCGATCAGCACATCTTTCGATAAATCCCGGTATACATTGAAAGATCCGGTCAGACGACTATGGAAGATTTCGAAATCCAACCCTACGTTTTGTTTTTCTACCTTCTGCCATTTCAGGTTTTTATTTCCGAAAGCCTTCATAATGGCTCCCAGATAGCCGCTGTAAGAAATGGTATTGATCCGGCTATCGTTATAGGAATACATGGCCATGGCCTGGTAAGGACTAAAGTTTTGCCCACCGGTTGTCCCGATAGATCCCCTGATCTTCAACAGGTTGATCACGCCCCAGTCTTTCATGAATTTTTCGTTATGGATATTATATCCGACACCGACCGACCAGAAAGTACCCCAGCGGTTGTTCGAACCGTAAATAGACGAACCGTCGCTTCGAACAGAAGCATCCAACAAGAAACGATTGTCATACGTATATCCCAGGTTACCCACAAAACCGACCAGGCGGGTCACATCGAAACTACCTCCGGGTTTCGCCCCTTCCTGATACCCCGAACCGATCGACACATGATCCATGTTCGCATTGGGAAAACCGACAACGTAGATACTGGTATTGTCATACTGTTTTTCCTGAAGGTTATACACAAACCCCAGGTTGATAAAATGTTTTTTCAGGCTCTTAAAATATGATAAGATGACGTTAATATCATAACTGAAATCATTGGAAGTCGACTGGGCATAACTCCCTTTTTTCTCTTTGTCCAAAAATTCGGTATTTTCATAGGATTTATAAACATCGGTCTTTCCATTATCCACGCTTAACGAAAGATTGGCCTTCAATTTCAATCCCTGAATAATATCGTATTCTATCGAGAAATTATTCAGAAAATTATTAGAAGTCTGCTGATTTTTAGAAGGCAATACCGCATTGTACAATTCATTATACATGGTCTTCGAGGTAATTCCCCGGTCATAATATTCATAAGAATAGAGGACCTTTTTCACATTCCCGTTTTCATCATAAGGATTATAATAGGGATTATAATAGAGGTAAGAACTAAAACTTCCGTAAGGGGAATTGACCGACTTCAAATGATCGAAGGAAGCATAATTGGAGAATTTCAGGTTTTTCAGGTTATATTGAAGCCGGATCCCTCCACCGTAATTATCCCGTTTCGAGCCTTTCATCACTCCGACTTTATTCGAATAGAAAAGATCGAAAGCATAACGGAACGATTCGTTTCCACCTTCTGCCATTACGGTATGTTTATGGCCGACCCCCAATTCCCGTACCGGAATGGACAACCAATCCACATCATTTCCTTCCTTCACCAATTTCAGAATCCGGTTATATGCATCCAACTTATCATCCGTCCATCCGGGTTTGGAAGATTTTTCATACAATCCGGAACGCACTTCGTATTCCAGTTTTTCTTCTGCATTCATCAGATTATAATCCGAAAGATCGGCTATTTCGAAGTTGGCACTACCGTTATAAGACAACTGCAATTTTCCGGCTTTGGGAAGTACTGTCTCGATCACCACAACACCATTGGCAGCACGTGAGCCGTAAATCGCTGTAGCCGATGCATCTTTCAGAATAGTGATATAACGTACCCGGTTGGGGTCGAGGTCGAACACCTTCTGAGCGGTTACTTCGAAACCATCCATAATAAAAGTCGGCATATTCGGATTGTTTTCATACTCGGCCTTCAAACTACTGGACCCCCGGATTTCAAAATCAGGAATCGTATTCGGGTCACTACCCATTTCATTATTCACCACTTTAGTAAAAGAAGGATCGAGCACAGACAAGGTATTCAGGATATTTCCCGTAGAAATAGTCTTCAGTTCATCTCCGGAGAAGGTCTTGGATACACCGGTAAAGCTCTCCTTCTTCCGGGTAAAATAACCATTGACCACCACCTCTTCCATTTCCGCCACTTCCTCGGTCAATATCACATTCAACGTTTCTTGCCCGGCATATCTGACCTCCTGTGGCTTCATGCCGACAAATGTAAACATCAATACCGTTTCTTTCCCATCCTCCGGAATGGTGATCGAATATTTTCCATCGATGTCGGTCGATACGCCTAAGGTCGTCCCTTTAATTACGACGGTCACTCCCGGTAAGACCGCCCCGCTTTTATCTTTCACCACCCCTTTCAGTACTTTCGGCCCGGCCGGTACTTCTCCTTTTGCACGAATCAGAATGATATCATTGTACAGCTCATACTCCAAATTCACTTTTTTCAATACCATATCCAACACTTCGCTCAATTCTTTGTCTTTAACCTGAACGGAAACCTGACCAGCTTCCCGCACCACACCGGAATTATACATCATTTTCATACCGGTTTGTTGTTTCACGGCATCGACAAATTTCTCCACAGAAACCTCTTTCAAGTCTAAAGTCACCAGCTTGCTTTGAGAAAAAACATGAGCCGATAAATTCAGGCTAAAAACAAAAATGAAAACAATACAACATTTGATAAACATCAAATTTTTCCTAAACCTCTTTAAAAGGCCCGGAAATCGGATCAGACGATTTTTTTTCATACCATTGTAATTTAGTTAAGTAATTAAGAAGACTTTCGAGATAACAGGATTTTATTATTATCTATTTCATAATGAATATCCTGGAGTCTTTCCAACACTTGCAGGAAAGTATTGATCGAATCATACCGTTCGAGACTACCGGTATATTTCAGCTGTTTCATTTCCTCATTCCGGAAAACCACTTCAGATCCGTACCAACGGGACAGTGTTTCCATAATTTCCTCCAGGGGCTTATCCCTGAAAACAAAAACCCCGTCTTTCCAGCCTACATATTCTTCAACTTCGACTTTACGACTGATTAATTCACCGGACCTTTCCAGGATAGCCTGTTCACCTGGCGATAAGATTACGCTTTTCTTTGTATGGGAAGTATAACGTACACAGCCTCTCACTAAGGTGGTATATTCTGCTTTATCCATGTATGAACTTATTCCGAAAGCCGTCCCCAATACGGTCACCTCTCCCTGAGAAGTAATTACCTGAAAAGGACGTCCGTCTTCGGCCACGTCGAAATAGGCTTCTCCTTCCAAATACACTTTACGTTCCCCAGCAGTGAACTGCACCGGATACTTTATTTTCGATTCTGCATTTATCCATACTTTCGTATGATCTTCCAACGTGATGTAACACTCTCCGGCTGTGGGCACAATCAATTCATTATAAGCCAATTCCTGTATTTGAGGCGTAGATCGGTAAGTAATCTTTCCCTCTGCATAACTAATCTGAGTCCCATTTTTTTCCAGTACCTGCATGGAATCCCGCTCGAGATTCACCGTCTCGCCATTTGTCAGTCGTAATATAGCTTTGTAACTCCCGGGGCGAATCGTCTCCTGCTGTGCCGGTGGAACAACTTCTACCTCCGGTAATCCAAGATTCAGTAACCAACTCATTCCTAAAAGTAAAACCACCACTGCTGCAGTAAGAATCCGGATAATCCTCTTTTTATGACGAAGCGATTTTTGTTGCCTGCTGAATTTGCCGAAAGCTTTCCGGGCATCGTATTGTTTATATTCCTCCAGCTTTTCAGCCAAAATATCTCCCTGACTCAACTGCCGAAACACATTTTCCAAATTCCGATCGTTCAACATTTCCCGAAATTCCTGCTTTTCCCTTTTCTCCAATGTCCCGGAATAATATTTTCTCAAAAGAGTAACCTGTCGGTCAAATTTATCTTTTTGCATCTTAAAAAACGTTCGATTCTTTTTGCGGGAATCCGCAAAAAGAATAATTGCCAGCTGACCAATGACAATTGACAATTGTCTGGAAGCTTTGCTTCCATTAGAAAATAATAAGAAAAGAAAAATGAGAAATAGGATGAAGAAAAAAATCATTGATTATCAAACAAATAAAGAAGAAACCACAGATTGGAAAATATGTGGTCAATTGTCACGCGACAATTGTCAATTAACTAAGTGCCCGCAGGATCCAATAGCTTTTTAAACTTTATGAACTTTCAACTAATTTAATCGAACGTTTTTTCGGTTCATTCAATGATAAAATGCATGAAGCAGGATTTGGTATGACAGAAATTTCATTTTTTTTGAAAAAAATTTACCTCATCTGTAAAAAAACGGAAATTGACAGGATTATTAATGGAAAGTCCGGGGAGCGAATGGGCTATCGAAGATTTTCAAATAGATTAAATAAAAGAATAAAAAATAGAAAAAGTCTTAGAAAAGAGGACAGGAATTATTGGAAAAATCAAAATGTCGGAAAAATCCCCCTAAAAGGTTGATTTTTCCGACATTTTGCATTCTATTTTGAAGAAACGAACTTAATAAACAGTCTTGTCTTTGTTTTCTTTCCACAAGCTGAATTCTTCTCCAGCCGTATCCTCTTTCTCATTCAAAAAGGGAATACTCCGATCGGCCTCGGGGAGGGCAATCTCTTTATAGATCAGGGAATCATCGAATCCGGCAAGTGCTGCATCTTCTTTTGTAGAGGCATAATATACCCGGGAAGGTCTTGCCCAATAAATAGCACCAAGGCACATAGGACAAGGCTCACAACTGGCATATATCTCACATCCCCCGAGTTGAAAAGTATCTAACTTACGACAAGCCTCGCGAATCGCATTCACTTCGGCATGTGCTGTCGGGTCACAATCCGGAGTAACCGTATTGGCACAAGCTGCGATAATTTTTCCCTCCTTGACAACAACAGCGCCGAACGGCCCCCCGGTCCCCTGTTTCACATTCTCTACAGCCAAACGAATAGCTTCTCTCATAAACTTCTCTTCGTACATAACCTCTCAACTAAAATTTCATATTTCCCGTCCCCTCTCTCTTCCACCTCTAACCTCTATTCTTTTTACCTCTAGTTTATAGCTTACAGCCTTTAGCCTTTCCCTTTTTTTCCTTTCTTCTCCCCTTCATCCGGCAACTTCTTACTATACCAAAGCATAAAAATCCCCGCCAGAATAAAAGGAATACTCAAAATCTGTCCCATATTCAAGGCCATTCCAGCTTCCCAGGGTTCCTGTACTTCCTTGACGAACTCGATAATAAAGCGGGCAGAGAAGATCAGGATCAAAAAAGCGCCGAAGATAAATCCCATTTTCTTCTTAACGTTCGTTCGCCAATAAAGATACATCAAAACAAAAAAACTAAACAGGTAACAAATTGCTTCATACAATTGAGCCGGATGGCGCGGCAATTCCGGATTCGGTAAATCACTATTCATGAAGCGGAATCCCCAAGGCATATTGGTCGGTAATCCCACAATTTCAGAGTTCATCAAATTTCCTGTCCGGATAAAAAAGCCGGCTAAAGCAATCGGAATCACAGCCCGGTCTAAAATCCAGAATATAGATTTTTTGCTGACTTTCCGTGAATAATACCACAATCCGGCTATAATACCTATTGCAGCGCCATGACTGGCCAATCCCTGATAACCGGTAAACTTAAATTCGGGCGAAAACCGTACAGGCAGGATCATCTCCAGCGGATGCTGGCTATAATAAGCCCAGTCGTAAAAGATACAATGTCCCAAACGGGCACCGACTATCGTCGCGATCGCTACATACAACCACAATTTATCCAACCAGGCCATAGGCAATCCTTCGGACTTGAACATTTTCTCTTCAACCTTATAACCTAAAATAAAGGCCACAGCGAACAGCAACCCGTAATAACGAATGGAAATACCCCCCAAATTGAAGATCTCGGGACTAATATCCCAATTAATAAATAAAGACAACATACATTATGATTTTCGATTTATGATTTTTGATTTACGATTCAGACTTACCATTGAAATCTGAAATCGTAAATCCTAAATCAAAAATCAGTTTATTCATTTTTCCCGTGGCAGTTCTTATACTTCAGTCCGCTACCACATGGACAAGGATCATTCCTCCCCACTTTCGGTCCTACTTTCACCGGTTCGTGCCGCACCTGTTCACGGTTGGCGGCAGCAGCCTGAGCCTCCGAACGACTTTCCCGCAGTTTACTCAAATCGGTCCGTTTTTCCTCAGCTTCACGCACATGCTCGGGTTCTTGCATCGGAATCTGCCCTTTCATCAGTGTAGACACCATCCCTTTATTGATCTTTTCCACCATAGTCTTAAACAAATTATAAGACTCGAATTTATAAATCAACAAAGGATCTTTCTGTTCATAAGCAGCATTCTGAACCGATTGTTTCAGATCGTCCATTTCGCGGAGATGTTCTTTCCAGGCATCATCGATATGAGCCAGAATGACCGATTTCTCGAAAGAACGCATCAAATCTTCACCATTCGTACGATAGGCCTTCTCCAGGTTGGTCACCACGCTGTACATCCGTTGACCGTCGGTAAAAGGAACGACAATATTCTTAAAGACATCTCCCCGTGTTTCGAATACATTCTTGATCACCGGATAAGCTTGCTGAGCGATATGTTCGACTTTACGCTGATAAGCCTCCCGTACATATCGATACAACGATTCGGCCAATTCATTGGGACGGGCTTTCTGGAATTCCTCCGGATCCACTTCATAATCGACGGACAATACCCTCAATACTTCCATCCGGAAACCTTCCGGATCGTTCACCGGCTGGTATTCCATAACGATTGCCTCACAAACATCGTAAGTATTATTTGCTACAGCCACACCGATACGTTCTCCTAACAAAGCCTGACGACGTTGTTTGTAAATCACCGTACGCTGGGAATTCATCACATCGTCATATTCCAGCAAACGCTTACGAATACCGAAGTTATTTTCTTCCACCTTCTTCTGTGCACGTTCGATAGACTTGGTAATCATAGAATGCTGAATCACATCCCCTTCCTGATGTCCCAAACGGTCCATCACCCGGATTATACGTTCCGAGCTGAACAAACGCATCAGGTCGTCCTCGAGCGATACGAAGAACTGGGAAGACCCCGGGTCTCCCTGACGTCCGGCACGTCCACGTAACTGACGGTCGACACGACGGGAATCATGCCGTTCGGTACCGATAATAGCCAAACCTCCGGCCTCACGTACCTCAGGGCTCAATTTGATGTCCGTACCACGTCCTGCCATATTGGTAGCGATAGTCACCGTCTTCGATTTACCGGCTTCGGCAACGATCTCGGCTTCCCGCTGATGTAATTTCGCATTCAATACATTGTGTTTGATACCACGCAGTTTCAACATACGGCTCAGCAATTCGGACACCTCGACAGAAGTCGTTCCCACCAAAACCGGCCGGCCTAAATCTACCAAACGGACAATTTCATCGATAACCGCATTGTATTTCTCGCGTTTCGTTTTAAACACAAAATCATTGGCATCGATACGGATCACCGGACGGTTGGTCGGAATAACCACCACATCCAGTTTATAAATATCCCAGAACTCACCGGCTTCCGTCTCTGCCGTACCTGTCATACCGGCTAACTTGTGATACATACGGAAGTAGTTCTGTAAAGTAATCGTTGCAAAAGTCTGAGTGGCAGCTTCGACTTTTACATTTTCTTTCGCTTCGATAGCCTGATGCAAACCGTCCGAATAGCGGCGTCCTTCCATGATACGCCCGGTCTGCTCATCTACGATCTTCACCTTATTATCGAGTACCACATATTCTACATCCTTCTCGAACAAGGTATAGGCTTTCAACAACTGATTGACAGTATGTACCCGTTCGGATTTCATCGCATAATTCTGGATCAGTTCATCCTTCTTCGCCAATTTTTCTTTATCATCCTTCGTGTCCCGTTCGATCTCTGCAATCTCCGAGCCGATATCCGGGAGGATAAAGAATTTCGGATCTTCCCCTGCGGCTGTGATGGTATCATGTCCCTTATCGGTCAGGTCGATCGAATTCAGTTTTTCATCGATCACAAAATACAAAGGATCGGTAATCTCCGGCATTCTCCGGTTATTTTCCTGCATGTATTCGTTTTCCGTCTTGATCAGGATCGCTTTATTGCCTTCTTCACTCAAAAACTTGATCAAAGGTTTGTATTTGGGCAATCCTTTATGTGCCCTCAGTAACAATATCCCCCCTTCTTTTCTCTTTTTAGAATCATCGCTGGCCAACAGCTCTTTCGCTTCCTTAAAAGTCTGCATCACAAATTCCTGTTGCATTTTCACGAGGCGCTCCACCCGGGGCTTGTATTCATCGAACATCTGATCGTCTCCTTTGGGTACGGGGCCGGAAATAATCAACGGCGTACGGGCATCGTCGATCAATACGGAATCGACCTCGTCGACAATTGCAAAATTGTGCTTACGCTGTACCAAATCCTCCGGATTGATAGCCATATTATCACGCAGATAATCGAAACCGAATTCGTTGTTCGTACCGAAAGTAATATCGGCCATATAAGCCTGCCGACGCTGGGGAGAATTGGGTTGATGCTTATCGATACAATCGACAGAAAGCCCATGGAACATATAAAGCGGTCCCATCCACTCCGAGTCACGTTTAGCCAGGTAATCGTTTACCGTCACCATATGCACACCACGTCCGCTCAAAGCATTCAGAAACACCGGAAGAGTAGCCACCAAGGTCTTTCCTTCACCGGTAGCCATCTCTGCAATTTTTCCCTGATGCAAAACAGCACCACCGATCAGCTGCACGTCATAATGCACCATATCCCAGGTCACTTCATTTCCTCCGGCAAGCCAGGAATTGAAATAAATGGCTTTGTCACCTTCTATCTCGACAAAATCGTGGGTAACTGCCAAATCCCGGTCGAATTGGGTCGCCGTCACTTCAATTTCAGTATTCTCTTTAAAACGACGGGCGGTTTCCTTCATCACAGCAAAGGCTTTAGGCATCAATCCGGTCAAAACTTCTTCCACCTTTTTGTCGATCTGTTCTTCCAGCTTATCTATACGATCGTAAATTTCCTCCCGTTCTTCGATCGCAGGCCTTTCCTCTTCCACTTTCCGTTTGAGTGCTGCAATCTCATTCTCTTCTTCTCCGATATATTCACGTACTTCCTTTTTCATATCTTCAGCAACTGCACGTAATTCATCGGCACTGATACTTTTCAGCTTCTCCCACTCTGCATTCACCTTGGCCACAATCGGCATCAGTTCTTTCATATCCCGGTCGGATTTATTTCCGAACAGGCTTTTTAAAATATCATTAAAACCCATTTAATTATAAATTGTAAATTATTAACAGTAAAATTTTAATCGACGACACTTCGTCAATCTTTCAGAAAATTGAATTTCCTCTCGTTTATCCGAGATAGACTACCCTCGTAAATCTTAATTATAATTTGCAGATTAAACCTCAGGAGCCCTGATCTTATGGGCAATACGACATAAGGATCCGATATTGACACGGACCGTTTTATCGAAAGTAAAATCATCGGCAAGCGCCTCGACGACGGGGATTTGAAAATAATCCGGAGGCAAACCGGAACAAAAAACCTGTTCCTCTTCTTCTTCTTCCAAATAAACAGATACGACCTTTACCGTATTGGTTATGATCAATCTACACCTTTCCCCTCTCAAAGACTCTCCACAACCCTGAGCCTTTAAAGGAATCGTTACGGCACAACCGGCCATAACATACAATGCAGCGATCAAATATCTGTTCATTTCCACAAGTGACAAATATAAGGGAAAATACAAGAAGTTAAAAATGTTTCCGAAAGAAAATCAACAGATAAATGATCGGTAGCTTCCTGTGTATCCTAAAAAATAAAGTGTTTATATACATGTTTATCCTAAAATGTAGAATTATTCTGGTACTTGTTCGTCTCCGGTGTTCGTGTTGGGGAACCATTGGAGCTCTGGCAAGTGTCGTCTTGCTTTTTCTGAACGCCCGACCGGTAGTGTCTGACGAGCTTGCGAGGAGTTCCAACGGTCAGTGAGTTCTTCGAATAAGCGAGAGAAAAGCAAAATCTTTTGTTTTTCCGAGCAGGAGAAGAACCGATGAAATCAACGAAAGCCTTACCGGACCGTTCCAGGCGAACCGGCCTGACGGTATAAAATCCGAAATCGGAATAGAAAGAAAAAAAATTAAACCTAGGTATAAATTAATTGAGTGTATATTCTTAAGACAAAAAGGTTACAAGGCCAAAAGGTAAATGAACCCTTGAAATCCTTGTAACCTCTATTGTTTTTTATTCCGACTCTTTACCCGAATATGTTAAAAATCGTCCAGATCGGTGATCACGGCTTTTGCGACCAGTTTCAGGTCGAACGATAATTTCGCATCTGCAGCAACAACCACTTCTTGATTATTTGTTGTCGAAGCTTTCACTTCCAAAAGGATATTTTCTGTTTGTCCTAATTTTTTAGCTTGTGCCTGAGTCAGATTAAATTCCAGCACACTCTCCTTACCGTTGGCAGCCTGAATAATATCCCGCCCTTTCACAGCGGTAAGGCTTTCCAATTTCTCGCCATTTTCTCCCAACAGCACCAGGGTCGGAATCCGGAGATTCAATGGAAGTCCATTGACAGCAGTAATCGTAATTACACCTTCTTTGATCCTATCCGCATACTTGGGGTCGATATCAATATCGTTCAGCGTGTCTTTGTAATTGAGTCCTTCGGCACTCAATGCGAAAGGTATCCGGACATAAGCATCCAGGTCAATTTCTCCGTCGCTGTAAATCACATTATCCTCGTCTCCTTGCGGATTTACCGTCACCGTACCTTGATAGGATATATCGCCTGTCGGTGGCAAAGACAGGAAGTCTACAATATTGGAATTATCCTTATTCAACCCTAAAGTATCGGGAAGCACGATATTCGACTTATTCCCTAAAGTGAGCAACTCTTTTCCTTCTTCTAATTTCAGCGTTAACGTATCTCCTTCTGCGTTTTGTCCATAGAAAGTAGCATCGACACTCATCGGGACACCGATACCTTTGTTGCGGAGAATAATATTCAGTTCAGGCTTGGTGAACTTAAATTTACCCCCGATTTCATCCAAAAAGTCGATATCCATATTAAATTTATCCGGGTCGATAGCGATCGGATCGACTGTGATTTTTCCTTCTGCTTTTTTGAATTTGAGATTATTCAAGCCAAATATCAAATCCAAGTCGGGATTCGTCACCTCAGTTTCCGCCGGAATGACAATATTTACTTCTAAATCGACCTTTTTCTCTGCATCGAGGGTGAGTATAAAATCGTTTAAATCGATAGACTCCGATCCGGTAGCAGGTACAGACTTCTTAATATGCAAAATTTCACCGTTCATCTCAATATCGGGGAATGTAGCCTCGATCTCATAAGGATATCCTATTTCCGGTAACATAAAACAGGCAGAAGCCTGAATTTTTTTCAGTTCACATCCATCAGGCACTTCTTTTAAAGTGGTTGAAGTCTGGAATTCAATTTCTAACGGATGGTCCAATACTAAATGAACTCCCGATACCATACCGGGTATCGTGTATGAGTAGCCGAATTCCAAATCTTCCGCAGGCATATCGAAGACCTGATCGATATCGATATGGTAAATACCTTCTTCGGTATATTGAATGATCAGATCATTTCCTTCTTTTACGACCACATCGTCATCGCCCTGATTGATTAAATCCCAAAGAGTAAAAGACCCCTGAAGCACTTTTAAGGAAACACCCGGCTCCCAGCCTTCTATTTCATTGGTCCATTTATCGGTATCGAAAAGATCGGCATCACCACAAGAAGTACACAAAAGCAGCATAGACAACAAAGCCGCACCACCCCAATTCAAACAAAATTTCATCATAAATATAACATTTACACAATAGTGCAAAATTGTGTTAATTTTTTGGAAAATCAAATTTTTAGAAAAACTATTTTTTGCAATTTATCTATTTTCTAAATCATTCACTTTAAACGTCTTCAAGTCATCGTTGCACCTTATATTTCAGGATCGTATTGTTTCCGGTTCCGGCAAACAAGAAAAATCCGTCATTTCCTAAAAAGACGATTGAAAAAGGCGAATCGCCGGTAATGGGAAATCCTTTGGACAGCTTTCCATCAGCCGATAACAAAAACAAGTGGTTTTGTTCCGGATCGGTCAAGCCGACACGCACGTCTTTAGCAGAGAAACGGTATACATAAGGGAAACCTAAAGTTTTAGCCTCCATTTTCTTCTCGAAAAGCGGCGTTCCATCCAAACGGGTGACCAATACCCGGTTCCCATCGGTAAACAAAACATCCCCGGTCCCATTTCCATCCCAATCCACTATATTCATTTCAAACCGATCGGACAATCCTTCTACCCGGGAAGTCTCTGTCTGACCGGAAAAATTCACCACATGTACCTGTCCTCCCTTACCAGCAAATACCAGAACCGGTTGTCCGCCTTTACGGGTTAAATAGACATCGGTATGAGGTTTCAGATCGAATACGGAAGAAACTCTCACTCTCTCTTTGCCTTTACGGTCCAATATATAAAAACGATACCGATCGGCAAAGACGATATAATCTTTGTCGGCCACCCTGAAATGCTGTACTTTCGAAACGACCGGTTTATCGGTCTTTTGGGGATTCCAGCCTTCTACCGGTTTTCCATCCAAACCGTACAGATATACTTCCCGGTTTTCACAAGGAACAAAGATGCGGTAGTTACGGTTATTATCGTAATCGTACACGGATATTCCCTGCTCGCACTTTCCTTTGAAAGCGACGGGGAAACGCCCCGCTGCATTACCGTTGCGGTCGATCAGGTACATCTTGTCGGGAGTAGAAAACAGGTATTGTAATTTCCCGTTCTTGAAGAGATCGACCTGATATACTTCGCTATTGATCTGCTGCCCGAGAGGAAGTTTCCAAAGCACACGCCCCACATCGTTGATCAGATAAACGGTATGGCGATCGTCCTGCACGAACAATTCCTTCTCACCCGTCACATGATTGGTCACGGGAACGGGCTTCATACTCACTTTCCCATCCAATTTAGTCTGCCACAATACATGCGGACGAATTTCATCCTTTATCTCGGCTGTACTCAGAAAAAGAGTGGTATAGAGCATATCTCCCTCGTTGGACCACTGCCAGGCCCAGGTAGAAAATACAGACAGTTCCTTTTGACGTCGAGTCAGGAATTGCTGCCAACTTCCCTGAGTCAAAGAGGTATAAAAAGGTAAAACCTCAGCCGTACGGGCAAAATAAGCCATATTGTATTTTCCGGCCAAACGGGTTTTCAGATGCCGATACCATTCGGCATCGCGGATGACGCTCCCATGCACATAATCGCGGGCAAAACTCTTTACCGCACTCTCGGAGGAAGCAAAAATCAGGTAGTTATCCTCCACCAACACGCAACGGCATTTTATCCCTTCAAAAATATATCCCCAATAAACGGCAGCCAGATCATCAGCCGGGAAAAGATAGTAACGGAAAGTTTTTTCCCGGTCGAGGTTATATTCTTTTAAATAGTTTTCTGAAGACTGATTATCGAAACGGGCATATTCCTTCATCATTTTCTCCAACACCACTTTACACAGGCTACCCGATTTAAGACTGGCTACGATAAGCCCATCCCTTTCGCGGGTCGCTTCATTATAGGCCAGATCTACAACAGCAAACTCTCCCTGCAACAAATCGCGCAACTCTTCTTCGCGTCCTTTTCCGAACATCTTAACGAACTGCTGCTTTCGCCTGAAGATATTTTCTTTTTGTCCTACCGTATAGCGGTAATTGTCCAAAGCAGCAAAGTAAGCCGCAGGATTACTCAGGTTCAGCAATCCTAACGAGAGCAGACCGGAAGGCAGTACCCCGTCGATATTCGCTTCCCGGGCCTGTTGTTTTTCCAATGTAGCGATGTACGAACCATCCAGTCCACTATAGTTCATAAATCCGTTCAGACAAATCCCCTGTCCGCTGAAATCTCCGTCCAAAGCTCCCCATTTGAAAAAACGGGTGATATCGACATGGGGAAAAACCTTTTTAACCTGGATATACAAAGGCATCAACTCTGTAAAAGCTCCGGTATTCAACAGAATATTTATACCGGCACCGGCTGAAAAATATTTATTCAGATTCTGATAATGGGGTTTGACTCCTTCCCCGGCTTCTTCGAGGTCGAATTGTTTCAGTCCGTCTTCGATATACAGGTCCGAATCCGACAACAAGATAATACCGCCGCAAACAGCAAAATAAGCGATCTCTTTCCCTTGTTTTAAAGTATATATTTTATGCCGGTCGTATTTCCGAACCTTCTCCCCTCCGGCAGCAAAAGTCCGGTTCAGAAAATCGGTTACTTCTCCCCGGGAAATGACATCTTTGTTATCCATCACATAGAGGAAAGCCACGTCGCTCTTGCCTTCCACCCGGGCTGCCACAACGTAAGGATGTGCCTTCACCAGCCCTTGTTGTTGTAAAGTATCGGTTATCCGGACCAACAACTTCCGGCGAAACACTTTCAAATCGGCCGCAAAAGCCTGCCGGATCTCAGGTGCTAACTCAGCCCCGGCATTAATCGTTACCACGACAGCCGAATTGTAAGGGATAAAAGAATCTTTACTACCGGCCCGCATTTTCCCCTCTTCATTGATATACCAAATGGCACAAACAACGACAGCAAGCAGGATAACGGCCAATAATGATAATAGAATCCCTTTTTTCATACAATTTAACGTCGGTATACAACAAGCTATTTCAAAGCAAAATTAATAAAAAATGCCGGCACTGCCGGCATGATCTGGTAAAATTATTCTTCTCCTTTCTTTTTCAGGTAAGTTCGTCCTTCCAATATCCAATCGGCCGCAACCGTTTTTTTCAGATAATAATCGAAATAATCCATGACACGCCCGGTTTGATCCAAGGTATTCATTTGTCCACCGATTGTATGTCCTTCGCCCTCATAGGTCAATAGGATACAAGGTTTTCCAAGCCTGCGCATGGTAATATACATTTCCAGTCCCTGACTCCAATCGACGGCCTGGTCTTCAGTTCCGAAGATCATCAATAGCGGCGTCTGAATGTTTTCTGCCTGAAATACCGGGGAATTACAAATATATTGCCGGGAGATTTGCCACCAGGGTAATCTGAAACGTGCCTGTCCCGTTTCGAACATTTCTTGATTGGAACGTCCGCTTTCCCAATAAATACTATTATACATACTTATCATATCTGTCAGAGGTGCTCCTGCCACGGCAGCAGCAAAAAGCGGAGTTTGTGTGATGATATAAGCCGTCTGGTAAGCGCCCCAGCTATGCCCGATCAAGCCCAACCGTGCAGGATCGATATCTTCTCTTTTCAACACTTGCCGAACAGCAGCCGTAACACAGTCTACTGCCGATTCGCCCGGCCGGTTCACCTCATAGGTGATATCAGGCTGAAAAACAAAATAGCCCTGTAACACATAATTCATCGTATTATAAAGATCCGATGCCGAAGGAAAAACAAAATCGTTTAAATGCTGGGACAGTCTCTCGTAGATATGAACGATCATCGGATAGGATTGACCTTCCCGATAGTTTACCGGATAAAACAATGCTCCTTTCAACTCCTTACCCTGCGAATTTTTATAACGGATCAATTCACTCTTGCGGAAAATAAATCCGGAAGGACGCAAATTCGTATGTGTCAATTGTTGAAGCCGGTTCAGATTTTCATCACAAACGAATAATTCGGGAGCTGTAATATTGTCAGCCCATCCGAGCAAGTTCATCTTTTTATCTGCCGACTGTTCCAAACGTAACGTACTGAATGCCCCATACAGTAAAGGGCGATGATGTCCTTTAGGATCGAAGCGATAAATTCCGGAAGCCCCGTCATCACCGGTAGCTCTCAACAGCAAGTTACGGTCGGGAGTCAAAACTCCGCGTTGAAATTTCCGGAAAGTGATCTTGTCTTCGCGTCCTCGGGTCAACCGCTTCAATTTCAGCGTAGCCGGCTCGACACTCCAGATATCATATTCGTCATAAAACCAAAAAGCCTTATCTTCTTTCAGCCAACCGGCCACACCGAAGGAGGGAGCGATATCGATAGGGCCATCGTAATATATATCGCTTAATCCAGTAGTCACCTGAGCGGTAAGATTGATATATTCTTCTTTCGCCAAATCGTATGCCCACCAATTTTTATTCTTAAAATAGTAAACATACTTTCCTTCGCGGGAAAAAGAAGCCGACAATATTGTATTCTCCAACAAGCGGGTACGTTTTCCAGTTTCCGTCTGTATCACATAAATATCCCGATGAAGTTCGCGGTAATGGGGCCGATAGGGCTGATCGTCGACAGCCAAAACAAATGCCCCGTCGGCAGAGATACCGGCTATATCGAACAAGGAAGAATCGGCCAGCTGCCTCCAGCGTTTTTCTTCCGGCCACCATACACACAAATAGGTCCGGCTACGATTCAGGTAATAGCGGTTTTTCTGACGCGACTGAATTTCCTGATCTTTCCAATGCCAGATATCGACATCTGCTGTAACTTCCGCCCGGGATTCCCCTTGATACCGTTCCGGAGCGATACCGAAAAACAACTTTTTCCCATCGGCAGACCATTGGGGCGTGTAATATTCACTGATTTTCATATTTGCCGGAAAATCGGCCCAGGCCTCTGCAGCAAAACAGCAAACCTGCTGCCTATTTCCGATATTCCGGACGACATGAATTTCCCTGCCTTGCTTCTGCCCTGTACTGTCCGACAACACTTTCATAAACAGAAGCCCGTGGTCTGTCCATTTCAATTTTTCATATCCGTTTTTATCGTTTTCTAAAAACAGAAGACGGTAATCATTCAGTTCCAATACCTCCAGACTATTGCTCAGTCCCTTTTCAGCTTTTAGGGTATAAGCCAGGTATTTCCCCGTTGGATCGACCGTATATTCCTGTATATTGGCTATATTCTTTACCCGTTTTTTTTCAAGATCATAAAGATTCAATTCTACGGCACCTCCTGCATTTATTCCTTTCAAAATCAGATATTTACTATCGTTGGTAAAAGTAAAACTTTCCATTCCCCGGAAAATTTGTTCTTCCCCATTGGTAAGGCAAACCAGTTTTACCTGATAAGCAATACCGGCAGCCGTATTTTCTCCCGCCGGTTCTGAAAAGACGATCCAGTGGGAATCTTTGGAAAATTCGGGTGCAGAAGTATTTTTATATTTGTACTCTTTTCCCGATGCGATATGCCGGACAAACAAAGTATCTGTTTTCTCCGCAGCCTGGATTCTCCACATCGCCCATTCGCCGGACGGAGATAACCCGTATTGCAATAGTTTGTGCCACAACTCGAATTCATGAAAATCCCGTATTGTTTTATTGCTGGCCCATACGTTCCCCATACCTCCTACTCCGATCAGACAAATGCAGAAGGTCAATATTACTTTTTTCAAACCGATCATTTTTTCAATAGATTCTTCAATAATTTTTTTAATGCAGGATTAGAAGGCCGGAATGCTTCGGTATCTACCCAATTGCCTTCTTTATCGATCAGGATAAACCGGGGAATAGAACCGACATGTAACTCTTCCGGGAGGTAACTCCAATCACCGGCCCACAATTGCACACCTCCCAACTGATGTTTCCGGACATAGTCTTTCCATTTTTTCCGGTTTTTATCTATGGAGATACTTATAAATTCAATTTCTTTTCCCTGAAATTCAGCCTCCAACTGTTGTAAATAAGGGATCTCAGCTTTACAAGGAGCACACCAGGTCGCCCAAAGATCGATAAACTTATATTTCCCCCGGAAATCAGCCATGGAGCGATAGTGTCCGGTAGTGTCGGGGAAGATAAAATTCGAAGCCCGTTCTCCTTTTCGAAGGGTGGAATGAGGGCGTCCCCGGTACTGACATAACCGCAGGCGTTGTTCCTCATTTTGCATCAAAGGAAAATACTTCTGTTCGTAATCACAAAAACGCCCGAAACTAACGGTATCTATTTCAGCCAACACAAATTCGGCTTTCAATAGCGGAGATCCGATTTCGGCTAACCAGTCATCGAAGGAATATTCTCCCTCCCGTATGACAAAAGTCCTTTTATAATTAAAATATTTCCGGAGCAACTGCATACCATAAGGTTGTTGTAAAATACGGTCATCTTCGACGGGAAAGCGTCCGATGAGCTGCCGGTAATAAGCCGATTGTTGTTCTTCGGATTCATAAGATTGCTGATTTTTAGCAATATAAGAAATGAAATCATACAACAGATCGAATTCGATTGTCTCCTTCAGCTGCTTTTGAAAAAGGGAATCCTGGACAACCGTTTCTTGCAACCACCGGTCCACCTCCAGCCGAACCGAATCGAAACGGGGAAAATAGGCTCCATAAGCGTCTGTCCTGGTATCCATTTTCAAAGAGCGCTTTATCTCTTTCCATTGTTCCAGTAGACGATTTTCTTCACCGGTGATGTCCACTTGTTTCCAATCCCCGTCGATTCCCTGAAAATGTATTTCATCCCCTGCTTTTATATACATCCGATGATACTCCTTTCCATCATACAGGTAATAAAAACCGGCCTCTGCCGGCTGGAACATAAAAGCAAAACTACCGTTACCGGCAATAGTGGTACCGGCATATTTTACCGGTACCCCATTTTCCACGATCATCAGTTGCACTTCTCTGGCAGGTACCTTTCCCCCGATCTTTCCCTTTATCACGGCAAACTCCTCTGCCCTGATTCCTCCCCCCAGAAGGCAACAGATTATCCCTAATAACCACACACGACTATCTATCAATAACATAAATATCCATTACCCATTTTTGAACTCATATACATCACTTCGGAAGGTATTCCTTCGCCCTGATAAACTTCCGGATTATCCTTTACTTTATCCGCCGAAGTATCGAAAAGATAAAGTTTGTAATTACTACCGTTTCCGGTAGCTATAACCAGCTTATTCGTATATTCATCAGGCGCACTATAGCTATCGTCGAAGATAATATGTTTGATCATAACGATCTTTTCCCCTGCCGGCACAGCGGGTTGTCCACCCACTCTTTTCACTTCCTGTTCCCGTTTGTTTTGCAGATCATAGTAGTACAATTTATCGCCTTTGGAAAAGTACAACATCTGGAAAGTACGGTTCATTCCAAAACATTCGGCCCGGGTCAACTCGCTTTCCAACGGAATCTCATCGATGGCTGTAATCCTGTTTTTGAGGAAAGCCGGATCATAATACACCAGACAGGTCAAATCGAAGTGAAGGATGGAACGCGCTTGGGTCGCCTCTTTATTCTGCATAACAACGTATCCTTTTCCGCCTTCCCACATCCCTTCGTCGAGAAAACCGGCGTAAAGCGGGTCCCGATCAGGATAAGCCTCAGGAAATTTTGACTGGTCGTCACTATTCAGATAAAGCAAATTCGAATTTCCACGGGCAACGGTACAGAATTTACTGCTCTTGGTATCAAAAAACAGGGGACTCATGGTTCCGTTCTTCGTCATCAAATGGGCCAATTCATAATCACCTGCTTTTGCATAAGCGAACTTAGCCGCTCCTAAGGGGGAGCTATGTACGTCGATAGTGAATACTTTCCCATCATTCACCAAACCGTGTTCCTCCGATCCTCCGAACCATTTACCAGGAGCGACAACACCCTGTTTCTCATAAAAAAGGGAATTGAAATCGCCTAACATTTTCAAATCGCTGATCCGAACCACTTGTAATTCTTTCTCCGATATAACCATCAGACAGGCATTATTCTTGACCATTTCTTCCTGTTCTTCGTCCATATAAGCATAATCACCGATATAACCCAAGGAACGGGGCCGACCTGTCAGTGCCTCTCCACGACTTTTCTGTATCAGCCCGATATTCTGAAAATCCGGAGAAAAGAAATCGATATCGGTGGTCTCCCCATTTTGCTTCATCACATACCATCCCCTGAAATATTTCGATTCTATTATTAATTCTGACTCGATATAATTCGCGGCACCGTTCTGTTTATCGCGATATTCAAAAACAAGCCGGTAAATTCCCGGATCGGCAGAAACAATCCAATCTAAATCTTTTTCCTGCGAAAGGGTATCGATTTTCTTATCCCCGGTTGTCTGATAAGTCATCCATACATAATCATAAGTCCGCCCTTTATCTTCCGACTGGATTACAGTAGGAATAGATAAACGGCTCAACAAATCACACCGGTAAACGGGCTTTATTCCGGTTACTTCGGTCCGATTCAGTTCATGATAATCATAATTGCCTTTATCGTCATAGCATGACCAACATAATACAGGCAAGAATGCCAATAAAAATAGATATATCGTTCTCATAGTTCATTCATTTTTAAGGGAAAACAACTTCTTTACCATTCTCATCTTTCAAAGGAGGATTGTTTTTCGGATCTGCATTGTATTCGGCTAATGCCTTTTTTATTTTAGCCAGATAATAATCTCTCAGCGAATACGTATCATAATTACCTATAATATAAACCAAAAAATCATTATCCCACTTTTGTCCGGTAATATCGATCATAAAACGATGTTTTACCTCCGACCAATTCCCCAAATAAAGTTTATAGTAGTAACTATTGTCTTTCCAACGGGTAGGACGTTCCAATTTATCCGAGATTGTGATGTTTTTCACCAGTTTATTCACCTCCCCGGTCTGAAAGTCATCAGACGGTAATAACCGCAATACCAATTTCCGGGCATTTTTCCGCAAACCGGCATCTTCCCGTTTTACGATCACATTCAACTTCAATACATTCTGATTCGCCGGCAGTATCAACTCGTTTTTTTCGCCTAAAGATTCGTAATGTACGCCCGCTACTGCCGGAAATTCCATATCCACATAAGTGGAATCGACCACCTTTTCGGGTTCTTCCTCATCGTACGTATATTTCCATTCTTTGGTGACTTGTTCGAACCTGACGGTACGGGGATAATCCGTTACTTCTCCGACCGAGATCAGCTCGATTTGCAGGGTATCTTTTTGTATGCTTTCGGGATAATAAGCAAAAGTATATACTTCTTCGGTTTTTGTCTTAAATTGTATCCGGTCTGTTCCTTCGAAGGACATATATTCTTCCGAACAACTACAAATCATCGAACAAACCATCCCTATTCCAACTAAATATTTCAATTTCATACGTTCAAATTTTTAATTATTCAAACTTAATTTCACTCTTCGGCAAAGGCAATACATAAACCGCTTTGCTTCCTTCTATGTCAGTCCAAAGGATTGTTTTATCGCCCCTGCGTTTGGCTTGGAAAAACTGCTGTCCTTCTCCATAAAATTCTTTCTGATATTCTTTGGCCACAAAAGCGTTCTTCAGGTCGACGGTAGAAACATTTACGACAGAGATGTTCCGAGCTGCAACCAACTCATCAACTAAAGGTTTATACTCTGTTTCCAGATCGGAACATTCGATCGCAATCAGATACATTTCATACAAACGAATCAAAGGAACTTCCTGTAAACCGGCATCAGGCATCCCTTCTTGTTTATATTTCTCCAGAATATAACGGGTTCCCGACTTTTCAGTAATCTCATTCCATAAATAAGTCACCCGGTAATCGGTAACATCCGATTCGAAAATATCGGTTTTCACCTTGTCTTGATCCTGTTCTACTCCACCGGCGTTTAAAAAATAATCAGAAACAATATCGTTCAGATTATAGACATGTAAAGAAAAAAGATGCTCCGGGGAAGCAATATTGTCTTTTGCAGCAAAATCTGTCCCCTGATTCAATCTGAAATCTTTATTGGCGATAACCCGGCCTGCATACTCCGCTGCTTGGGATTTATCCTGAATCCACAAATAGAACCGGGCTTTCAATGCCAACACCGCCCAATAATTCAAGCGGTTTTGCCGATAACTGAAAAATTCATCGTTCATCCCTTTTTCTTCCACTTCTTTCAACAGAACTTCGGCGTCATTCAAATCTTTTTCCAGATAGCCCACATACTCTTCCCAGGTATTTACTTCATGATAATTTTTAGATACCGTACGTACATAAGACAATATCCTGTCTTTTGTCTGTTCACCCGGTATCGGGCCGAACAGCCGCAAAATATCCAGATGGCAGAAAGCCCTCATCGCCAATGCCTCTCCCTTGATCAGATCATGCATATCCGAAGTCAAAATCCCATTATCCACATAACCGAGCAGATTATTGATATTGACGATCGTATTGTAAAATTTCCCGTAGATATCTTCGATCAATCTTTCGACTTCGGCATTTTTATAATCATAAGCGGCGGTATACCCATCGGTCGCCTGCGGATCTGTCTTCCAATGCTGAGCCAGATTCTCACAAAACTCCATGGTCAACGTTTTCCCATACAGTTTACTGTCTTTCAACATAATATAATTACCGATCAAAGCATTCTTAAAGCCATTTTCATCCGAAAACATCTCTTTTTGCTCGACTTTATCTTTCGGATTGACGCTCAACCAATCGCTACATCCGGTCCCTAACAGGAGGCAGCCTATCATTATATAATAAATCGTCTTTTTCATGTTGCTGAAATTTTAAAAGGTTGCTGAAAGAGAGAAAGTAAATCTCCGGGAAAAAGGGTAGGCGATACCTCTTTCCTGCTTGATGCTCGATACGCGGAATAAATTATCCGTATTAAAAGAGAGAGATAAATATTGGGTTCCCAAGTGTTTTTTCACCCAAGGCTGTAAGAAATCGTATTTTACCTGTATGCTCTGACATTCGAGGGTATTCTCTTTTTGCACGAAACGGGATGACATCTGAGTTTCCTGCGTATTCTTGATATCTTTAAAGAAAGTATGATCCCCCGGATTTACCCAACGGTCTTTATACACCCTTCGGTCTACATTGTATCTGGTATCCGCATTCTCTACCCGATTCACCAAAGTTGAATTATATTGAGATCCCCCCAAGCGATAACCGAAAGACAGGTTCACACTCAAGTCGCGGAAAGTAAACATAGTATTGATATTTCCTCTGAATTTAGGATCGGTTACTCCACAGGCCACTTTATCACGGGCATCCCAATTGAATGTGACATTACCGAAGCGGTCGATAAACAATTCCTGTCCGGTACTGGGATCGATCCCCAGAGAAGGGACGACATAGATGGTCCGCAAAGCCTCTCCTTCCCGATACATGAAATTCGGGTTAGATCCTCCTTGTAATTCCAATTCCTCGTTGGCCACTTTCAATGCCTCGGAGATTTTGACAATCTCGTTCTTTTCATGAATGAAGCTGGCAGATACCGACCAAATGATATTCTTTTCCGTATTCCGGATGGGATATCCTGACAAAGCCACTTCAACTCCCTTATTCTTCACTTTACCGACATTATCTGTATAACTGGGGAAACCATTCGTCAAAGGAAGATACATTTCAGACAATAAATTATTAGTCTGGTTTGTATATATATCGGTTGTCACTTTCAAGCGGTTATGAAATGCTCCGATTTCCAATCCGAAGTTCCATTTGTCGGTTTTCTGCCATTCCAGGTCATCATTGGCCAGACCTTTCAGGTGGCTTCCGAACCAATACCGGTACCGATCGTCGGTATAATATTCATAAGTAGCAAGGGCCTGATAAGCATCGAAATTCACCGATCCGGTCACCGCATAAGAACCCCGCAATTTCAGACGATCCAGCCACAATACATTTTCCATAAACTTTTCTTTATGAATATTCCAACCGATCCCGAAAGAATAAAAGGGCGCGAAGCGTTTCGAACTACCGAACTGGGAGGCCCCGTCCATACGATAAGCAACGTCGGCGAAATAACGATTGTCGTAGATGTAATTCACATTCCCCGTTACACCGATGCGCCGGTTGAGCGATTCGGATCCGGTAGGTTTTCCATCTTTCTGGTATTGAAGAGCCATCGATAGAAATTTAATATTGGATTGGGGAAAACCTTCTACCTGAAATGTATAAGAATGCGATTTATCCTGGGCGAGATTATAATCCAAACCGACATAAAGCTCATGTTTTTCTTTGAAATTCCGGGAATAACTCAAAGTCAGACTCCAATCATAACTGAAGCTTTTCCCCGAAGAATAGATATATTCTCCTTTACGGAAAATCTGTTCATCCGAATAATCCTTAAATTTGGTATGGTCGGCAGGTTTAAAATTATCATAATCATTCACCTGTTTCGACAAACCGATGCGGGAACGCAAGGTCAGGCCTTCCCAGGGTTTCCATTCTACATCGAAGTTATTGGTAATAGTCGTATAAGTCTTTTTATCGACCAAATCGAGCATAGCATTGTAAAGCGGATTTTCAGGGGCAGTATTCCAAAAATCTCCTTTTTGTTCGAGTTCTTTCAACACTTTACCATCTTCTCCGCGTTCCCGCCAGTAAGGATTGAGTTTCACATACTGATCGAAGGATCCGTAAGGTGATTCATTCGATTCGCTCAGTCCGACTTCGAGGTTATTGCGGAACAATAATTTTTCTTGCTGATACATCAGGTTAATATTCCCGTTGAAAGTTTTCCGGTCGGACCCTTTCATCACCCCCAGGATATCGTTATATTGAACAGAAGCAGAATAACGGAAGCCGTCATTCCCTCCTCCTTCCAACCGCAGGTTGTGCTTGTGTCCTACACCCGTACGCAAAGGCTTCGACAACCAATAAGTATCGACTCCCCGTTCTACTTCTTGTTTGATCCTGGCCTGCCTTTTCCTCAACGCCATTTCCATATCGGCCCATTCGTTTTTATATAAACCGGCACTCTCTTCCAACTGAAGTTTTTCAGCAGCATTCAATACATCGTAATCGCTCAGATCAGGCACCTCGATATTCACACTTCCCCGATAAGACAACCTCAATTTTCCAGCCTCGGGTTGTTTAGTCTCGATGACAATCACTCCATTAGCTCCCCGGGATCCATAAATCGCGGTAGCCGAACCGTCTTTCAACAAAGTCACTGAACTAATATCCTCGTCGTTTAAATCCAGCATCCGGGTGAGACTGATCTCAAAACCATCCAGGATTATCAAGGGAGTATTCAAATCTACTTTCGTTTCATTTTTCAGGTCCTCTACCGTCGGTAAACTGGAAGTTCCCCGGATCTGTACTTCCGGTAAATGGTTCGGATCTGCCCCATAGACATTGTTTTCGATAATATTGAAGGTCGGATCGATATTTTTCAACGTAGATAATAAATTACGTCCCCGAAAAGATTTCAGTTCTTTCTCCGTAATTGTCGATACCGAACCGGTAAAACTCTCCTGAGATTTCTTAAAAATACCGGTTACCACAACTTCATCCATTTCGGCCACTTCCTCCTCTAATTTTATTTTCAATTCACTTTGGCCATTATACCGAACTTCCAAGGGTTTCATCCCGACAAAAGAAAAAGCCAATACAACCTCTTTGGTATCGGGTAATTCGAAACGGAATTTACCGTTCACATCGGTAGAGACTCCGAGCTGAGTTCCTTTGATCCGTACGGTTACCCCAGGCAAGGGTGTACCCCGGACATCCGTTACCTGTCCCTGAATAACCTGTACCTGTTTCGTCTGGGTAACCTCATCGAGTTTACGGATAATAATGGTCTTATCCGTAATATCGTACACCAGCTTCGTCCCTTGTAAACAGTTTTTCAATACCTCCTCGATCGTTGCATCCTTCATTTGTACATTCCGTTGAGTGATCCCTACCAAATCGGCATCACTATACACAAAACTAAAGTCAGAATGAAGGCGGATTTCCTGAATCACTTCTTTGAGGGTTGCATTTTGTAAATTCAGGTCCAAACGCAACTGTTGTGCATAGACATTTGCTTTTATCTGCAAGGTCAATAGCAGTAAAAAAATAAAACTCGCTTTCATCACTAAAAAATGAATGATTTTTCTACACCCCGGACTAGGGTATAAAGACTTTTTTTTCATAATTTTGTATTTAAAGTTCAACAAACGCTCATTATCTGTTAGCAGCAGAAATGAACATGAATTTCAGGGCAGTGTTAGCAGCACTGCCTTTGTATTATCTGACAATCACTGTATTTTTATTTATTTCGAATTGTATTTTTCCTGTACTCTGCATTAGTTCCAGCACCTGAGCAAATTTCTCATGCTTCCGGATATTCAAAGAAAAAGGTATTTCTTTTGCTGCGGAAGTGGCATAAAACACCTCGAATGAATACCAACGCCCCAAGTCTTTCAAAATCCGCTCTAATGAACAATTATCGAACACCAATCGTCCGTCTTTCCAACCCACAAACAACTCAGTATCCACAGCAGCCACTTTCACGGCCTCTGTTTGTTTATCGAACACAGCTTGCTCCGAAGGTTTCAACTCATACACCTGTTTCCCGGCCGACACATTTACCCGGCCCGAGACCAGGGTCGTACGAATTTCTCTTTCATCGGCATAAGCCCTGATACCGAAAGTAGTGCCCAACACGTTGACCTGCATACCGCCGATATCGACGACAAACGGTTTCTCCGGATTTCGTTTTACCTCGAAATAAGCTTCTCCTTCCAATTTCACTTTGCGCAGATCGCCCGAAAAAAGTACAGGATATTTCAAGCTGGATTCGGCATTCAAAAACACCTTCGAGCCATCGGCTAAAACCAAAGTATACTCTCCTCCCCGGGGCACTTTTAAGGTATGATATTCTTCCCCTCCCTTTACTCCCTCTTCACAATATTTCAAAGAATCGGACCTCACCTCCCAATGTCCCCCCTGTATTTGTCCCCGGACAGCTGTTTCCCCCAAATCGATACTCGTTCCGTCGGCCAACTCGAGCACGGCATAGGATTTCCCAGGAATAAAAGGTACTGAAATAAGCGTTTTTTCTTGAGGAGTACGACTCAATTTTATAAAATAACCACTGGCAATCAATAAAGGGAGAAAGATAGCTGCGGCATAACGATACCAGCGGATCGTTCTCTTGCCTCTGTCCCGACCGACCGTTCTTTGCCGGATGATCTCCCATTCGGATTGGGTATCGGATTCATTTTTCACAAAACGACCTATACTCCGTTGCCAATGGGCAGAGGATAACAAACGCCGAAAAAGAAGTTCATGTGCTTCAGATGCAGCACGCCATCGCTCGAGCTCCCGGCTTTCTTCTTCATTCAATCGATCCCGGAGATAACGGAATATCAATCGGCTCAGGTGTCGTTGTGTTTTAATATTCATCACTTCAATCGCAGGTTGTTTCTATTATAACACGCAATCCCTGCTTTGGTGTAATATAAAAAGTCATTTTTTTTAATTTTAACTAAAAAATAGAAGTTGCAAGGGTTGCAGAAATTTAAGCCGACGAGTAGTTTTTGTTAAAAAACTTTCAGTTTGCCGAGACTCACTTCATGCCCGTCGAGAGCCCCCAGACCTGTGTAGAATAATCTTTAATTCAATGATTCCCGACAGAAATCGAAAGATTGGTCATGCAATATCGACCCGGAAATATAGCCCCATGCCCCGTCCCTGTGGTTTATTAAGGAAATTGACAAAGAACCAGTAAGGAAAGAATATGTTTCAGGCGCTCACGCATATAATGGTTGGCATTATTCTTATGTTTTTTGACGGTATTTACGGTAATCTGAAGGATCTCGGCTATTTCTTCATGTTTTTTCCCTTCAAGGCTCAGGCGGTATACCTCCCGGCAAGCCGGAGGAAGTTCATTGAAAACTCCTAATAATAATTCGAATAATTCGGTTTCCAGGATATGATCCCAAAAAGATTCCAGTTCTTCTTCGTGGAGAGCCACTTCGGCATAACGATCTTTCACTCCCTGATGCCGGATCGTATTCAGACAACTATTTTTTACAGCCTTATACAAAAAAGCTTTGATCGTTTCTTCTGTTTTAAAATCAACTCTTTTCTCCCATAGACAAACAAACACATCCTGTACGATATCGTCGATCACCTCCTCCTCCCCGACATATTTCGCAGCAAAATAACGTAAAGCAGGAGCATATTTTTCATATAATATACGAAAAGCCTTTTCCTGTCCTACCGAAAAATCCCGGATAATATGTTCGTTTATACTTCCCAAGTCTGCCGTTTAAAAGAGTTATTCACCGATTCTATTTTTGCAAAAGTGATAAAAAATCTACCGACACCGAAATTTTCGAGTCAAAACAACGGCTAAAAATATAAATTAAATTCAAAATATACCGATTCTCTTTTGTTTTTGTATTTTTACCGTCAAAGAGACAACTATGGAGGTAAAAACGATATTGGGAAAACAGGAACTTAGCAAAACAGATTTAGTGGCGTTGTTGGATTGCCGGGATACAACGGAAGCAGAATTATTCCGGCATAGCCGACAGCTTCGGGATGCGACCATAGGGAACGGCGTTCATATGCGAGGCCTGATCGAGATTTCGAATGTATGCATCAAAGATTGCCTTTATTGTGGGATCCGGAAATCGAACAGCCAGGCCCAGCGCTACGAGCTGAACGATGAAGAAATCGTCGAAGCAGCTATCTTTGCTTACCGGAATCACTATGGTTCGGTGGTGTTACAAGGTGGCGAACGCCATGATCCGGCTTTTATCCTACGCATCGAACGGCTCGTCAGGGAGATCAAACACCTGAGTAACCAGCGTTTGGGGATCACTCTCTCGCTGGGAGAACAAACCGAAGACACCTACCGGAGATGGTTCGATGCAGGAGCTCACCGCTATCTGCTCCGGATCGAAACTTCGAACGAATCACTCTACCGAAAAATTCATCCTGCCGGCCAGCTCCATGATTTTCACACCCGGCTGGAATGTATCCGCAGCCTTCAGCGTTGCGGTTACCAAACCGGTACAGGAGTGATGATCGGACTTCCTTTTCAAACGACCGGAGATCTGGCCGACGATTTGCTTTTTTTGAAATCGATGGATATCGACATGGTGGGTATGGGACCTTATCTGGAACACCGGGATACTCCCCTATGGCGATACCGGGAAGCCCTTCCTTCCCAACAGGAACGTTTAAGATTAGGACTGCATATGGTCAGTTGTCTCCGGCTGTTGATGCCTGATATCAATATCGCCGCGACGACAGCTTTACAGGCAATCGACCCGGAGGGACGGGAAAAAGCGCTGGAAATCGGTGCCAACGTAATCATGCCTAATATCACTCCCCTCGGCAACCGGGGCAACTACCGCCTCTATGAGAATAAGCCGGGCATGGATGAAGGAGCCGAGGAATCGACACGCCGGTTGATGGAAAGCGTCAAGCGAAGCGGATGCGAAATACAACTGGATACGTGGGGAGATTCCCTACACTTTCAGAACAGAGTGAAAAAATAGGTCAGGCTGCGGGCAACAAAGACCGGAAAGGCTCGAAAGCAGCTAAAATCACCAAGCCTCCCAACACGGTGATCAATACCCCGGACACCCGGTTGATGGTGATCAATACCCGAAGCCGGAATTTCTTCCGGAAAATGTTCACCAGCGTCGAAAGCGTATACCACCACAAACCACCGCCGATCACCACGCCGGACAAAACGAACAATTCGATCCGATACGAAGGATCATCTCCGAAAACCGAAGCACCGGCAAAGACAGCCATAAAAACGACAATAGCCACCGGATTAGAAACAGTCAGAAAAAAAAGGGTCAGAAAATCACCCAGCAACCCTTTTTTAGTGACCCGCTTTTTCATCCGGATTTGCTTCAAGGGATTATCGAAATAGATTTTCAATCCTACGATAATCAGAAAAATTCCCCCGATGATCTGTAGGATCAACTCGTGAGTCTGTATGACATTGATCACGAATCCTAATCCGAAAGCCGCCACCGTAGCATAAAAAAGATCTGCACAGGCCGCTCCCATTCCGGCGACAAAACCGGCTAAAGCTCCTTTCTGTAATGTCTTTTGTATAATCAGTACACCCATCGGACCGAGTGGCACCGACACCATCAGTCCGATCAGTATTCCTCTGAAAATATAAACAACATCATACATGCTCTTCAAAGTTAAAATACACCTTATAAACGCTATAATCCGGACTTATACTTCCAGATTATCCGAAGAGAAACGATTCAAAATCGTATCATCATTGATCTCTTTCGACAAAGATTCAATGGTACTCATAGGTACATCGAACAAATCCAGAATCAACAAACCATCCAGGCACATATTAAATTTAGGGTCTATATTGAAACCGACAATACGCCCGTTCAATAAAATATATTTCTTCAATAAAATAGGAAGTTTATCGCTCGAAGGCTCTATATCACCGATCAACTTATCCAGCGTAGCGATATTATCCCCCGAAGCTTCCACCATTACATCCACATCGGGATCATGAGTCTCTACCCGATATTTACAGCGGGGAGAGATACACCGGGCCAACTCGGCATCCCAATGATTTCTGATGATAAACTTCATAATCAGTTCTTTCGAAACCTCCGAATATTTCCCGCTTATCGTCACCGGCCCGATCAGATAGCGGTATTCCGGATTCTTGATCAGGAAGTAAAGAATTCCTTTCCACAGCATAAATAAGGGCAACGGTTTACGCTGATAGTCTTCGATAATAAAAGAACGTCCTAATTCGATCGACTCATACAATACAGGCATGATCTGCTTGCGGATTTTGAACAGAGTATTGATATAAAATCCTTTTATCCCATAACGGTCGATGATATCCTTCCCTTTTCCCACCCGATAGGCCCCGACAATCCGGTCGGTATCGTTGTCCCAAATAAACAGATGATAATAGTATAAATCGAATTCATCCAGATCGATACTCCGGTTGGTGCCCTCGCCGACAGCCCGGAACGTCAGTTCACGCAAACGCCCGATCTCGTTCAGGATGTTCGGAATTTTCATGGTGGGAGCACAATAAACCGTATAATTTTTCATGGAAAACAACAGATAGTCTTCCATGATATCTTTAATTTCCTTTTGTAAAATTTCCACGGGAGTCTCCTTTGCTACCGGTTCGACCTGTTTTTCCGCCTTCTGGGATTTCAGGAAAAATTTTTTCACTTCGAGCGAAGATCCCAATAGATAAGTCTTTGCCCTCAAAAATTTACCGTATTGTATCAGATCGGCGAAAGAATTTTGAGTTTCTACAGAAATCGGATTTCCTACCCGTAATTTAATTACCCGGTTTTTCTTATTCAAGAGTTCCGAAGGTAATTTCACCGTTCGCAGCATCGGATGAATCATACCGAGTATCTGAAACAACATACTATTGGAACCTTTAAAATAAATCGGGATCACCGGCACATCGGCTTTCCGGATCAACTTCAACACAGAACGGCTCCACGCTTTATCTTCAATCGAATTCGAGTCGGCCTGGTAAGCAGATACCTCTCCTGCAGGAAACAGCCCCAACGCCCCTCCTTCCGATAAGTGCCTTAAAGCTTCTTTCAATCCCCCGGCACTCGAAATATCTTTCAGTCCCTCGAAAGGATTCACGCCTAAAAAATAATCTTTGATGGGTACGATCTTCTTCAGCAGAAAGTTAGCCATCACCTTATAATCGGGACGGATTTTACTCAACAACTTGATCAGGATAATCCCGTCAAGCCCACCGAAAGGATGATTGGAAATGGTGATAAAAGCTCCCTCTTTCGGTATTTTCTGAAGATCTTCTTCATTCACTTCGATCGTCACTCCCAGGGCTTCGATCAATCGGTCCAGAAAAGCTTCGGGATTATCGCTATATACATCGGAATACAGCTTGTTGATTTTATTCAGCCGCATGATATACATCACCAGCTTCGCCACCAGGCTTCCGCCCAGATTCCCCCCAAACCGATTCAACTTTGAGGCTTTCAATATATCGTTCGAGTCTATCAGATTCATATTATTTCCTACGTAAATCCATTAGTTTATGATCATTTCTTTGACCACTTCTTTTCCGACTTTTTCGTTCAGAGCTCTGATCAGTCCTTCTTTGACCATCATAATTTCATTTCTCACGACGGCAGAAGTGAAAGAGACGAAGAGCTTGCCGTCCATCACCCGGACACTTTTCGTCCGGGAGGCAATCATTTGCCCCACCACTTCCGGCCAGATCATACCCACCTCATGTTCCTTAAATTTCTGTTCAAGGCCCATATTACGGAGCACCTGGTCGACCAGCTCATCGATTCGTTTAGTTTTCCCCTCTTTCATAAACAAGGCACCGAATTCCCTTTTTCAAATTACTTGCAAATATAATATTAAATCTCAAATGCGACCGGAAAATCAGGAAATCTCCCCTCCGGTAACTGTAAACAACTTATAATCCACCGCCTGGGCTCTCAGTATATCATCGATATGCCCGCGATTGGTGTCTGTGATAAAGACCTGTCCGAACATCTCTCCTCCTACGATTTTCACGATTTGTTCTACCCGGTCGGCATCCAGTTTATCGAAAATATCATCGAGGAGCAAGAGCGGTTTCACCTCACTCATCTGGTGTAACCAATGGTATTGTGCTAATTTCAAGGCAATCAGGAAAGTCTTTTTCTGTCCCTGCGAACCGATTTTACGAACCGCATAGTCACCGATATTCAGAACCAGATCATCCCGGTGAATACCGACAGTCGTGTAAGTCAACAATCGGTCGCGGTCGGCAGCCTGTTTCAAAGCCGTCAGGAAATTACCCTCTTTTACCGAAGGTTTGTATTCCAGACATACTTCTTCCCGCCCCAGAGACAACCGTTCGTAATAAGTCTGAAATACCGACCGGAATTCCTTCAGAAATGCGATCCTTTTTTGGCGGATCGCTTCTCCATGTTCGGCCAATTGCTCGTTCCATACTTCCAGCATTTCAGGATCGAGAAATTTACCGGCAGCCGATTTCAACAGCATATTCCGCTGAGTAAGTGCTTTATTATAACGAATCAGCCGATGCAGGTAAACCCGGTCGCACTGGCTGATAATACCGTCCACCAACTTGCGTCTCTCCTCACTTCCTCCGTCGATCAGGATAAAATCTTCGGGTGAGATCATTACTAAAGGGATCAGTCCGATATGTTCGGACAACTTATCATAAGCTTTCTGATTTTTCTTAAACACTTTTTTTTGCCCCCGTTTCACTCCACAATAAACCGTCAGTTCTTCTCCCCCGCGTTCGTATTTTCCCTGCACAACGAAAAAAGGTTCTTCGTGCCGGATATTCTGCAGATCAGGCAGGTTAAAATAACTTTTACACATGGAAAGGTGATAAATAGCATCCAGGACATTGGTCTTTCCAACCCCATTATTTCCGACGAAACAATTGAAACCGGAAGTAAAAGTCAGGGTCGCCTCTGCGATATTTTTAAAGTTGATGATATTTAACTCCTTCAGTGTCATTTAACAAGCTATTCCTTATCCGGCATTCATAATTCAGGACAAAATTAGTCTTTTTCACCTAAAACACGCCCAAATCAATGGCTTATTTAAAGTCGATCGAAAAAAAACTGCCGGATATTTCGATTTTCAATTAAAAAAGCTAATTTTGCAGGCTATTAAGAATAATGTAAAACCGGGCATAGCCGGTAGGTGTTAACACGGTAACCTTTATAACATTACAGATATGTCAAAAGAACAGAAAAAACGCGAGGATGGTTTCGAGCACTTGGAAGAGGCCCTGACCAGTGGTGAACAATTTATTGAAAAAAATCAAAAAATGATTGTGAATGTCGTCCTTGTTCTGGTAGTGATTATTGCCGGATATTTCGGATACAACAGATTCATTGCTGAACCACATGCCCAAGAAGCTGCCAACCAGATTTTCGGAGCGCAAAACTATTTCGAAAAAGATTCTTTCAATCTGGCCCTGAACGGAGACGGTAATGTGCTGGGGTTTATCGAAATAGCAGACAAATACAGCTCGACTCCCAGCGGTAATCTGGCAAAATATTATGCCGGATTGTCTTATTTATATATGGGCGAATATCAGAATGCCATCCAATATCTGGAAAAATTCTCTTCGGACGATTTATTATTGTCCAACTTAGCTAAAGCCAATATCGGAGATGCTTATATGCAATTAGGAGAATACCGGAAAGCTGCTGAAAATTACAAAAAGGCTGCAGCTTCTAAAACGAACGATTTTTCAACTCCTACTTTCCTGATGAAAAACGGCTTAGCCTTAGAGAAATCCAACGACTACAGCGGAGCTTTAAAAGTCTACGAGCAAATCGAACAGGAATATCCGGCATCGCCTGAAGGCCGGGATATTGAAAAATATATCGAAAGAGCTCAGTTGAAACTGAAAAAATAACAGAAAGCCCCGTTACCGGGGCTTTTTTCTTTCTTTTTTATTATTTTTGCAGGAGTATGTGTAGCATTCCTCACTGTGGAATAATTCGATCCCGACATGAAAAACTTGCTTATACTCCTTGGCATTCTATTGTCTTCTCCGTTTGTCGTAGCCCAGCATTCAGCTATCAACGGCAACGTCGCTATTGCAAATAACAGCCCGGAAGGAACGCGGGTTGTCGTAATCAAAAACGGGAATAAGCTCGACGAACAGGTGCTGAATAAAAAAGGACATTTCGATTTGAAACTCGCCTTCGATGCCGACTACAAAATTTCTTTCGAAAAAACAGGTTATATCACCAAAATTATCAGCATCAACACCGAAGTACCGGAAGAAAGCATTGAAAACAACCCCGATTTTCCTCCCGTCAAGTTGATCATCAATCTGTTGCCAAGTGTCGAAAAAATCGATCTATCCATATTCGATCAGCCTATTGCCATACTGACCTATCAGGCCGAACTGGACGATTTTACGTTCGACAAATCGTATTCAGATAAAATCAAAGACCGGATCGCCCAAACCGAACAAGCTGTAAAAAAACAATTAGCTGCCCGGGATGCCGCCGCCATCGAACAGGAACGGAAATTTGCCGAACTATTCAATAAAGGACTGGAATCGTTCGGCCGGAAAGCCTGGCAGGCAGCCATCGACAGCTGGACCCTGGCTCAAAATATGAAGCCCGGCAACAAAGAGGTGAAACAAAAAATTGCGGAAGCTCAGGAACAAGCAAAACTGGAAGAAGCCCGAAAGAGTGTCGAACCTCAAAACGAACAAACCTACCGGCTACTGCTCGCTGCGGCCGACAGCTTATTCAGCCGGGAAGAGTACCCGGCGGCTAAAGAAAAGTATGCCTCAGCCAAACAAATCAAGACAAAAGAGCCTTATCCCCAGGAACAAATCCGTAATATCGACCGGTTATTGGCAGAGATCGCCCAAAAGGAAGCTATAACACAACAGCAATTAGCCGAAGCCGAAGCTACCTATCAAAAAACAATCGCCCAAGCCGACCGTTCCTATCAAGCCCAGGAATACCGCCATTACTACTTATCGGCAGGCACTGGCCTTAAAATCGGAAGAAGCCTATCCCCGGAATATGATCGGCAAAGCCGAGCAAGCCCTGGCAGCCCTGGAAAAGCAACAGGCTGACGAAGCAGAGAAACAACGCCAGGAAGAAGAAAGAATCAACACTTTAAAACTCAAATACACCGGGATCATAGCCGAAGCCGACCAGGCATTCAAAAACGAAAACTACAGTGCGGCCAAACTACGCTATTCCGAAGCCGATCAACTTAACCTGGGCGAAGATTATCCCCGTAAACGCCTCGGAGAGATCGAGCAAATCATCCATTCTTCGAAATACAAAGCCCGACTGGCCGAATACAATAAAAACAAAACACTGGCCGAAAAGAATCTGGAACAGAAAAACTATGCTTCTGCCAAGGTATATTTCCAAAAAGCATTGACCTTATCACCGGCCGACAAAGAGAGCATCAGGGAACGGATCGCCGAAACAGACCGATTGATTGAAGCCGAACAACTGGCTGCCTTAGACAAAGCCTATCAGACCAATATAGATAAAGCCGACAAAGCTTACGCTGAAAAAGCCTACGCCATTGCCAAATTCTATTATCAAAAAGCGTTGGAAATAAAAATCGGCGACAAACATGCTACCGAACGGCTGCAGGAAATAGAAAAATACATCGGAGAACGACAGACTAAAGAAGCCGAATTATGAAAAAAATCATCTATCTGTTTTGTCTGATCTGCACAATCACACTGGCCAAAGGCCAATACTACCGTCCCGACCGCGGATTTTTACCGGGCATCAATGCCGGATATTTTTACCCGACAGGCGATATGGGGAAAATCCTGAAAAACGGTATCGGGGGAAACGTATCGGCCAAATATCTAATTAACAAGATGATCGGTATAGGTTTCGAGGCAGGATATTACGGTTTCAAAACCAAAGTCAATCTAAACAAAGACGATGTCTCCCAAAAATATAAATACCACCTGATCCCGGTCCTGCTCGAAGCGACCTTTTATGTCCCGACATGGAACAGAACCACTTTGCCTTATCTGGGTATTCAGTTCGGGGGGTATTTCTCCCAGCTCGATGTAGGACGCCAATATACCGGTTATTCTGCCTCCCTTTCTTTTTCAAAACACCTGTTTCTGTTTTCACCGGGAGTGGGGCTTCATGGCGGTCTCTTGTTTCAACTCTCGGACAAGGTATGGATGGACCTGAAAGTGAGGGCCGATTATGTCCCCCGAATCGACGATGCATATGAGTACAACGAATATACCCAAGGTAACATCGGTTTCAACAAAATGCTGAATATCGGAGGAAATATCGGCCTGCTTTATCGGTTTTAAGGGTATATCCCTTGCAGTAATCTGTATTCCTTTCAGACACCGGCCGGCTAAAAAACGATTTTTTATCCAAACCGTAATTCCGCCCATCGATATGCTGAAAGAAATCACCGATCAAGACTTGTAAAGCAGTCTCAAATTCCTTTGAGCCTGCTTAAAGTTTCCACCGTTATTTCCTGTGAAGGGCGGCTCATATTCGGATTTACGACTTTCCCTTCAGGATCGAGCAAAATAAAATGGGGGATTCCCTGAATACCGAAAAATTTCATAAATGCAGGATCGCCTCCACAATTCAATTGAATCCCTCCCATCCGGTCGGTTCTGAGTTTCTTCTTCCAGGCCTGTAAATCCTTATCACAGGAAAGACTGACAAAACAGATTTTCTTACCGTGAAATTTCTTTTCCAATTCGCCCATATAAGGAATCTCCTCACAACAAGGCCGGCACCAGGTGGCCCACATATCCACGTACACATAATTTCCCCGGAAAGAAGAAAACTTCACTTCTTTGCCAGTCGAATCGCGATAACAAAAATCAGGTATTTCGCGTCCGATCAAAGCGATTTGCTGCTGAGCCTGCGAATTGACCGGATAAACGGTTTTCGAAGCCAATGCATCAGCACCTACCTGCAACAATTCCGCTTCCTTTTTGCTGCCTACAATCCGGTAAACTTCACCACCTTCGCCATTGACAAACAAAAGGGTCGGGAAGGCATTGATTTTATAAGTATTCAAAATCACCGGTCCCTCTCCTTTTTCCATATCCATCTTCACATTTATAAAATGCTCGTTGTAAAACTTCCCCACTTTTTTCGACGGAAAAACCTGCTGTTCCATTTGCTTACAAGGCTGGCACCATTCCGTATAACAATCCACAAAGATCAATTTTCCTTCCTTTTTCGCTGTTTCCAACAGTTCTTTCCAACTTCCTTCTGCAAAGCGTATTCCCTGTGCCTGCCCACCCAAGGCCAATCCACACAGCATTGCTATGATAAAATAAACTTGCTTCATTTCTTAAAATTTTACCGTTTTTTCATTTTTACCTCCTACCCCTCACTCCTCGACATCATATTCGACAGATTTCTTTTCGACCATATCCACCGGTGTCCCGCCGAAACGCTGATAATGTTCGAGAATTGTCCCGTCTTTTGCATTTATCTTATACACATCTCCTTTGTATTTCTCCGGTCTGTCTGTCTCCACTCCGACAAACAAGGCCAAATTATCGACAGATACTTTCAGCATCGTTATCCGGCAATTATCCGGTAAAGCACATTCGAAAGGGATAGAAGGAAACTTAAAATCAGGATCCGATAAATTCAACACATAAAGCTGACGGCCTCCATCCGAATAATACAACCAATTGATACCGGAATTAACGGCCATAACCGACCCTTCGGCTAAATGATGACCGGACAGAAAAACCAGCGAATCCTGTCCTTTCAATTTTCCTGTAGCGGTATGGGCCCGGGCCAGTGCAGCCCGATCAGTAACCGGATCATAAAATAAAGAACTGAACTGATATGTTCCGCCAGACATATTTTTTCCCCATCCCAGCCAGGGGAGTCCGATATAAGTCTGCGATATCCGAACCTCATCATACTGATTTTCATCATAAGAAGGAATATCGTAACTATTCATAAAATACATGAACCGCCCCGACAGATTATCATACCCCAAGGTTGAATTCCGGGTATTCAAAAGCATCGGAGACAACCGATAGTCCACCAATCTTTCTGCATCTCCTTCGACGTGGATCGGTTTTAGAGAAGAAGCCATATAACGGCTTTGACGGGCCTGTTTAGGATAAATAATCCCATCTTTGCCGATAGCCCCTCCGAATTCGGTAATCGCATCTTCAAACCGGCAATACACCATATCATATTCCTGGGCAGGCCCGGTAAATGAATTTTCGTCGAACAAGGCAATCTCTTTAAATAGTACAGGATCCAACTCATGAGAGGAAGCTGAAGTATGTACAAAAACAGTTCCACCATAAGAGTATTCATCGGACTGCTCTATTGCTAAGGCCTTCCCCTTCAACTCTCTCTTATTCTCCAAACTATACACATCCCGCATGATTTTATTAGTCGGATTATTCAATGTGCTCATAAAAGAAACTTCCGGATAATCCTCATAATCACTCAATAACAATAGTCCTTTTGAATAGGGTGAGAAAACCTGAACCTCAAAATCAGCAAAAAAACGGACACTATCATCTTCCGGCAAAGTAACTTCCATACGAGCCTGATATTTTTTAGCCTTATCCGACACAACATAACAAAGGTCCTCGGTTTCCGCAATCTTTTTCTGATCCAGATACCAGGCATAAATCAATTTAGCTTTCTCATTCAGGCTATTTTCTAAAGTAACCGGAATTTTCAAGGTATCCCAGCGCAATATTTCGCAAGGGTCTTCTTTAATCCCCGATATTTTTACTTCATTGATCGGATGATAGTCATAATTTCCTTTATCCTCATAACAGGAAACTGTAAGAAGCACAATCATCCAGAAAAAGGCATATATTCTTATATTATTCATAAGTTCATCATTTTTTTAATTAGCATACTATATTTCCAGGCGTTTACCGGTAAAAGGATCGATCACGATATTATTTTCAAAATATTCGCGGACAACATTAGCTACATAAGCACAATAAGGATTATTCCCATAAGGGTCGATTTCCTCACTTCCATACACTTCGACCACTTTCTCATATTTCAACGGATGGTATTCCCCCAGGATAAATTCAAAAGCCCACCACCAATCGGGTTCCAGCACATAAGCACTGAAATTCACTTTCAGAGTTGAAAATTCAACATAAGCAATCCCTAAATCTTCTGTCGGTTCGAGTTTTAACAAAACATTCCGGTTAAAAACTTTCTCAAAGGCCTGTTTATTCAGCACCAAAGGGAACGAATCCACGCCGACGTTACGGTGAAAGATATATTCATCCGCTAACTTATCGAAATCCACACCTTCCTTACCGGTACTGCTATCGGCAACAACGACCACTTTATAATTTCTGTCGAAATCTTTACGGGCTCCCATAATCTGTAATTGAATCCACAAAGTATCTTTCCCATCCGGAAGGTCTTTCCCATATACAGTATGAACAATACTATCCACCAACAGATCTGTTTCTATTCCTAAATCGTTTATTTTTTTCGGATATTTGAAATATATCTTACCGTCATCTTTAAAATCGAAAGCAGGATCTGTTTCGCACGACTGTCCTAACCAAGCAATGACAGCCACCAAAGCGATGATTATTTTATTTTTCATAATTATTTATTTTTCAGTTTTCCAAATTCCGGATTCCCGGTCCCCATATTTAATTTCATCCTGTGGTAAAGGCCATACCAGAACTTTATTTTCATTCGGAATATTTATACCTAAAGGAAGGATAGCCGCTTCCTCTTCAATCAGGCGTTTATAAGCATAAAAGAACTGTCCATCTCCGATATATTCCTTGCGGTATTCTTTCAACACTTCGGTCAATACTTCCGTCCGGCCGGCATTCACCGGCAAAGAACTATGAATTTCACGGGAAGGCAAAATCTCCTCCAACAAATCGTATGCTTCGGCGGGATGAGCTTCGGCAGCGATGTAATACATTTCAGCCAATGTTATCATCCTCACCTTTTCTTTGGCATACTCCAAATCCGCATTATGTTTCAATAAATAAGAAGTACCCCAGGATGTTTTAAACCAATGTGTCTGACGCAGATCACGCGTTCCCTGCCCATAAATATCACTCAATTTATTGACTAAAATCTTTTCAACTCTATAAGATTCATCGAAATTCGACTTATAAAAAGCATCTACCTGTGCTGAATATAATCCGAAAATAAATTCGTCGGTAAACAGAATATCCCTGTATTTCGCCTGTTCGCCACTCACCAGAATATGTTCTTCCTGAATGGGCCGGAATTTACCGCTTTCGATGACTTCCATCGCATAATCATAGGCTTTCTCCATATCGTCGGTTGTCCCTAAAGTCAGGTGTACCCGTGCCAGTGTCCCTAATACGGCATAATAATTCATCCGGTATTTCCTTGTTTTCAGAAAATCGGATGTATAATAACCCTCATTTTTATCAGTTACATCGTCCGATTCTTCTTTCTTTTCACTTTCTCCCAACCAGTCGGGACCATTTGTCCGGATCACATCGTTGGATAAAAGTTGTTTTGCTTCAGTCAGGTCAGCCAGAATCTCCTGATACACCTCTTTAACTTTTAACTGAGGTTCGATATCCGGTGAAAAAGTTTTCCGATAGGGGATCGACTTATATTCAGGATTTTTCTTTACATCCGGTGCAAAAATCCGGATTAATTCAAAATGCAGATAAGCCCGCAGAGCCAACGCTTCTCCTCTCAAATAATCATAATTGCTACAAATCTGTACCGCTTCAGGTTTATCCAGGTATTTCAGTAAATTATTCGTCAGACCGATACAATAATAAATACGCATCCATAAAGCATCGGATATAGCTGTACAAGAGGGATGCTCATATTCGAAGGTTTGATAGTGCCCGTAAGGACATTCAGAAATATCATAATAACTATAGTACTGAGCCGTCATGTCCAGGGCAGTCTGTAACGTACCTCCATATAAATCGCTTTTTCCCATGTTTACATATATTCCGTACAACGCATCCATAAACCCTTGCTCGGTATTGAACATATCATCCTCATTCACTTCAGTTTCAGGTTTCACGTCCAGCCAGTTTTCACATCCGCTTAATGTAACCGCAGCCAGCAGAAAACTTATTATCTGTATATATTTCCTCATAATTCTCATTTTTAGTATTTATACCCTATTACAAACTAGCAGACAAAGAAAAAGTAAATTGCCGGGCAAACGGATAAGACAATCCCCGTTCTTCTTTTACCGAAGAGAAACGGGCAATATCTCCCATATTGAAATTAAAACGCAAGCCGGTAAGACCGATTTTCCGGCATAATTCCCGTCGCATTTCATAACCGAGCGATATACTACCGATCTGAAAATAATTGTAATCCTGTACAAAGCGGGTCGTCAGATTCGACACATTTTCTTCCAAAGCGATATTTTTAAAAAAGGTCCGATCGCCCGGTTTTTTCCAACGGTCATACAATACCCGCCGGTCACAATTACTATTGGGATTCACCCCTTCCACCCGGGAAGCCAACGTCTGATTATAAGTTTGTCCACCCCATTGGAAATTGAAAGACATATTCAGGCTAATTCCCTTAAAGGTCAGAAAAGAATTCAAAGTGCCTCTGAATTTGGGATCTGTCGTTCCACAAACCACTTTATCATTGTAATCCCAAATGGTAGTCAGGCTGCCGTCTTTTTTCACAAACACTTCTTTACCGGTTTCCGGATCGATTCCCAAAGAAGGCACAGCCTTCAAGGCATCGAGTGATTCTCCTTCTTCGTATAAAGGTACCGGTTTCTTGGTTTCATTTTTATTGTTCTCATCATTCATCGCTCCCAGCTTATCCGTGATCTTTTTGATCTTATTCTTACTGTCACTGGTACCGAAAGCCAAAGACCAATACAGTTCCCGTTCAGTATCCCTCAGCATCTGAGTACGTAAATTCAGAGACCACCCCTTATTTTCCATCTCTCCGAAATTTTCTTTATAATCGATAAACCCAAGAGAGGGTGGCAGACTGATATCCATCAATACATCCTTGGTATATTCACGGAAATACTCTCCGGTCAGAGAAAAACGTCCCTCCCAGAAATCCAGATCACATCCCAGATTCACCGTAAATTTGCGTTGCCATTTCAGATCCTCATTTCCCAATGCAATGATATCGGCTCCGACTCCGTTCAGGTAAATATTATCCGATGAATATTGATAAGTAGTCTGGGCCTGATAAGGGGAAAAGGTCACATTACCGGTATATCCTACAGAACTCCTTATTTTTGCCTGAGTTAACCACTCCGGATTTCCCCAGAATTTCTCGTTATGAATATTCCATCCGATACCTGCCGACCAGAAAGGAGCAAACCGGTTTTTCTTACCGAATTTGGAAGAACCGTCTGTCCGATAAGAAAAATCGAACAAATAACGGTTGTCGTATGCATAACTGGCATTAGCAAAGAAACCGATCAACCGGTCCTGGGATACCGATCCTCTGGGTTTCGCACCCTCCCGGTATTGCATGGCAAAATCCAGATTAGTCAGCTTATCACTCAAGAAACCGGTAGCTGAAAAACTTTTATTATCTTCTTTATTATCCTGCATATTGGCCCCTAACACCAAGGTAAACATATGCTTATCGATAGATTTCCAGGCATTCACCACAATATTTCCATCCATAGAATGGGTCGAACTGCTACTATAATCGTAGGATCCTTTATCTTTATCATCCTGCTGATCTTCAAACTGACTCGATTTTGGCGATACAAAGACATCACTATGGGTCGTCCCGTAGGTATAGGCAAAACGCCCGGTCAGCCGTATTCCTTCGACAATATACCATTCAAAATCAAAATTGTCATTGAAGGAAGTGCTCTTACTTTTATTGACATTATTCAGTGTAGCATCAAATACCGGGTTAGCCTCTCCGTTAGACAAGCGTTTAATACAGCGTCCCATCTCATCATAGGCTCTTTCGTAGGGATTAACTTCCGTATATTTACTGAAATTTCCATAAGGAGATTCCTCTGTATTATTCTGATCAACAGACAACATATTCCCGATACGTAATTTTTGACTGATCGTATAATTCCAGGTAAAACTCAAACCCAACCGATCCCGCTTGGATCCTTTCATAACCCCCGGATTATTGCCGTAATTGATGTTGATTCCATACCGGGAATTTTCATTTCCTCCTCCCAGATATAAAGAATGCGTATGCTTGAAAGCCGTGCGGAGCGGTTTGGAAAGCCAATAGGTATTTACTCCCCGGAGCACTTCTTTGTGGCGTGACTCATATAACCGATCCAATTTCCTTTGCTGTTCGATATTACCGTCTTTATCTTTATACACTCCGGCCAAACGTTCGAATTCAAGTTTTTCGGCGGCATTCAACAAGTCGTAATCGGTCAGATCCGGGATTTCAACCGTAGCATTAAAATTATAACTGGCGGTGAGGCGTCCTTTTTCCGGCATTTTCGTTTCGATTACAATCACCCCGTTGGCAGCCCGTGAACCATAAATAGCGGTGGCCGAAGCATCTTTCAGGATTGTGATCTGTTTGATTCGCTCGATATCGAAGTCGAATACTTTTTGCATATCCACTTCATAACCGTCCATAATGAAAAGAGGATTATTGGATTTCCCTTCGAAACTCGATTTCCCGCGAATAAGGATTTCCGGCAATTTATTCGGGTCGGAACCGTATTCATTATTCTCGACGATCTGTAACGAGGGCTCATAAGCCTGTAAAGCCTTGAACAAATTCGTCGGACTGATCCGCTTCAATTCTTCTGCCTGTACGGTTACTGCCGAACCGGTATAAGAACTTTTGGTCTTGGTAAAATAACCGGTCACAACCACTTCGTCCATTTTCTGAGCTTCCTCCTCCAGCACAATATACAGAACCCTCTGTTCACCGGGTTTTACGGTCTGTGTTTTATAACCGATAAAAGAAACCTGCAGCATCAGATCTTTTATTTCGCCTACTTCCAGTTTAAACTTACCATCCTGATCGGAGACAACCCCCATTTGAGTATCTTTGATACGTACCGTTGCTCCCGGCAGCGGGTTACCGTCTTTATCCTTGATCTGACCGGTAATCGTCACTGTTTTCAGTGCTTGTGGCAATGGTTTTCCCTTAGGGGAAATGACGATCACACTATCCAGAATAGAATAGCTCAGAGGCAGACCGGCAAATATTTTATCCAACATCTCATGCAGCGTCGCATTTTTAAGCGACACATTCACCTGAATACCTTGCAGTTCGTTATCATTATATAAAAACTGCATATCGGTCTTTTGGCTGATCTCGGTCAAGACCTCTATCACGCTGGCATTTTGTTTCATCAGCGATAGCCTGGTATTCTGCGAATAACCGTTTGCCGCCACCGATAAAAATGAAGCGAACAGAAAAAAGACACATAATTTCATCATTAACACCATTTTTCTCAGGCCAGGGAGTTTTCCCGACCTACCGTTTCGTTTTTTTTTCATAACTTTGTTTGATTTTAATCGTTTGTATTAGATCGACTTTTTATGCAGAAGGTGTTGCGACCACCTTCTGTATTTTTTATTGTATCATTTCGACTACGACTGTTTTATCTGTTTTTTTGAACCGGATATTCGTCGTCAGTTCCAACATTTTCAATACCTTCGATAAATCCGAATATTTAGGAATACTCCCGGAGAATCGTTTTATTTTCAGGCTTTCCCCAGCAAAAAAGAAACTGACATCATACCAGCGTTCCAGTTTCCGGGTCACCGCTTCCAATTCTTCACTGACAAACACAAAACGGTCTTGTATCCAGGAACAATAAAGGGCGGCATTCACTTCTTTCACCTCGATTCCCTTTTCGGTGTATATCGCCTGTTGTCCGGGCTTCAATAATTGTTTACCCTTTTCACCGCTAACTTCGACACTTCCCTGCAACAAGGTCGTGTATATCCCCGGTTCTCCCTCATAAGCAGTGACGTCGAAAGAAGTTCCTAACACCTCGACTCGTTGTTTTCCCGATTGTACGATAAAAGGCCGGGCTTCATTCCGGGCAACCTCAAAATAAGCCTCTCCTTCCAGGGTCACTTGCCGGTTTTTACCTGTAAAACGAACAGGATACCGCAATTCCGATGCACTATTCAACCATACCCGGCTCCCATCCTCCAATACCAATGTATATTCGCCTCCTCTCGGGATTCGCAGGATATGCCATTCTTCGGGAGTTTCCTGCTGTAAAGAATCCTGGTGATAAGCCAAACGCCCCTGATCGTTGATCCATAAGCGTTCCCCTTGCCCGAGCGACAAACAAGTGTCTTTTATACCGTTCAACACCAATTCTTTTCCATTCTCCAGCACTAACACCGCCTGCTGGTGAAACTCCTTCGGGCCGACTGCAGCCAGAGTCATCTCTTTACGGGTATCCGGCACGAAATACAGGAAACCGATCCCTCCTATTATAAATAAAATCACCACTGCGGCGACATACCGCCAATAGCCCGGATGGATTTTACGGCGATTCGTTATTCTACAATAACGTTCCAGCTCTTCCCACCTCTTCGCTGTATGAAAAGAAGCATAAAGTGACAAAGCTCCTTTCAGATTCTCTCTTGTAGTAAAAGTATCGAACCACTCCTGATTTTTAGGATCCTGTTTTAACCAGCAGGCCAATTCGGCCTCATCCTCCGGTGTCAGCTCTCCCTTTATCCAGGCAGCCACCCAACGATAGATTTCCTCGTTTTTATCCATAACATTTAATCTTAGCCTGATCAGTACTCCTTCAATTCGTATATCTACACTGAAATCGGTATTTCCTCATCCTTGATTAATCAGAAAGTCCGAAGGTCTGACACCGATCAATACCCAAAGGACGCTAATCATTTCTGAGTATTTTAATCCTTTTTACTATTTAAACACACCCGATAAGGAAATAGGTGACAAGAGGTATGAAAAAAATTAAAATTCGAAAAAAAACAGAGTCATATAGACGAAAAGTTCTCCCAACCGTCCTTTCAGATAGGCCTTGGCCCGTTGTTTTTGCGTCTTGACCGTATTGACAGAAACCCGCAGGAGTTCGGCGATTTGTTTTTCTTCTTTTTCCTGAAGATAAGCCATATAAAAGATTTCCCGGCACCGTTCCGGTAATTCATCGATCGCTTCGAATAATTCGGTTACCACTTCGGATTCCATCTGCCTGAGGAGGAAACAATCCTGATCTTCTTCGGATTCCGGGACAGCTTTACGATCATTCCTTGCGCGGATTTCCAAATCGCGCAGATAGTTCAGGCAGCCGTTTCTGACACTGGTATACAAAAAAGTACGAATCGTCTTTTCATTGGGAAAGGCGGACAAATCGTATTTCCAGAAAGCGACGAATACATCTTGTACCAAATCCTCCGCCACATCCTGATCTTTGATTATCCGGGAGGCAAAAAAGCACAATGGACGATGCCAGGAATAAAAAAGCTCCTGGAAAGCTTCTTTTTCCCGTTGTTGCAAACGCCGTATGAAATCTTCCTGATTGATCACTGCCCTTATTCCTACTTTGTGCGTATAAAAGTAAATAAAAACAAATAAAGGTGCAACCGGTATTTCCGATTGCACCTCATTTTCAGCTTACACTTGTCCGCTTATTATTTTACTTCCCAGGTATCCCCGCTATTCAGCAAGTCTTCCATACAATGGATCTTAGAAATTTTCTTCACTTCTTCGATCTGATCGTCCAGAGCCTGATCATAAGTATGCGCTTCGACATCACGGATAACTCCCAGGGCAACCGGGAATTCCGGAGCTTTCATATTGACGAGCATCCAATGCAGGAACGGATTGGGATTATGTGCATCGTGAACCAGGATATCTTTTTCAGTGATACCGTCTTTACCGATCTCGACCACTTTCAGCTCACCTGATTTTGCCAATACCAAACCTTTATCTTTGTTTTTACCGAAGATCATCGGTTCACCGTGACGCAAAACGATCTGACGCTCTTCTTTCAACTCTTTATCCGTTACAGCAGAATGAGCACCATCGGCAAAGATGACACAATTCTGAAGCACTTCTACCACAGAAGTTCCCTGGTGTTTTACAGCTGTTTCCAGAATTTCAGCGGTCAAGTTCACGCTGGTATCGATCGAACGGGCGAAAAATTTACCCTGAGCACCGATGCAAAGCTCTCCAGGATTGAAAGGATGCTCGATCGTTCCGTAAGGAGAAGTTTTGGTTTTAGTTCCCAATTTGGTAGTCGGGGAATATTGTCCTTTAGTCAGACCATAAATTTCATTGTTAAACAACAAAATGGTAATATCCACATTCCGGCGGATAGCATGAATAAAATGGTTACCCCCGATAGCCAATGCATCACCATCACCGGAGATCTGCAATATATTCAGTTTCCGGTTGGCATTCTTCGCTCCGGAAGCAATAGCGGCAGCACGTCCATGAATTGTATGGAACCCATAGGTATTCATATAATAAGGGAAACGGGAAGAACATCCGATACCGGAAATCACAGCCCAGGATTCTTTGGGATAGCCCAGTTCAGCCATCGCTTTTTGCACGGAATTAATAATACCGTGATCACCGCAACCCGGACACCATCTGATTTCCTGGTCGCTTTTAAAATCTTTAGGAGTATATTTTAATTCGCTCATTTCAATTTCTAATTTTCGATTTCTGATTCTAAATATCTTTCATCCTTGTTTAAGTCGAAGAGCTTAAATTATTTTATTGATTTTTTCTTTCAATTCTACGACAGTAAAAGGTAATCCAGCCACCTTATTTACTTGCAGGTAATTGAATTCGGGAAATTTACTTTTCAGATATTTAGCAAACTGTCCGAGATTCAATTCACATACGACGATTTTCTTATAACGAGCCAACACATCCCGTGTATTTTTCGGCAGCGGATTGATAAAGTTGAAATGGGCCAAACTGACATCTTTTCCTTCAGCCCGCATTTCAGACACTGTGGTATAAAGGTGACCATAAGTACCTCCCCATCCGACAACCAAAATATCGCCTCCTTCGGGATTACCGTATACTTCCTGTTCGGGCAGATCGTTTGCAATCCGGGCTACTTTTTCTTCACGCAGATCGGTCATGACCTGATGATTCTCGGGCACATAACTGATCGTTCCGGTGATATTCATCTTTTCCAGTCCGCCGATCCGGTGTTCCAAGCCTTTGGTACCGGGTAAAGCCCAGGTTCTGGCCAGAGTTTCGGGATCACGGGCATAGGGTTTATAATCATCACCTTCTTTAGCCAGACGCAATTTTATCTCAGGTAATTTAGCCATGGAAGGAATCAACCAGGGCTGAGCTCCGTTGGCCAGGAAGCCGTCGGTCAGCAGGACTACCGGAGTCATATGCTCGAGCGCAATCTTTCCGGCCATAAAAGCATAGTCGAAACAGTTTCCTGAAGTACTGGCAGCGATTACCGGCATCGGACATTCACCATTACGGCCGTAAAGTGCCTGTAATAAGTCGGACTGTTCGGTCTTCGTAGGCAGACCCGTAGAAGGCCCTCCCCGTTGTACATCCACGATCACCAAAGGCAATTCAGCCATAACTGCCAATCCGCAAGCTTCCGATTTCAGTGCCAATCCGGGACCTGAAGTCGTCGTACAGGCAAAATTACCGGCATAGCTGGCACCGATAGCGGTACAGATACCACCGATTTCATCCTCAGCCTGATAAGTCTTAGCACCCAAATCACGACGAAGTGCCAATTCATGCAAAATATCGGTAGCGGGAGTGATCGGATAAGAACCACAGAATAAAGGCAGTCCTGCTTTTTCTGCAGCTGCCAACAACCCCCAGGCTGTGGCTTTATTACCGGTAATCGTACGGTATTTACCTTTCTCGATGGTAGCCGGAGCTACTTTAAAATGAGTGGCTAACGCATGTACATTAGCAGCATAATTATAACCGGCTCTCAACACCATTTTGTTGGCAGAAGCAATAGCCGGTTTTTTGCCGAATTTAATATCGAAGAAAGCTTCGGTATGCTCTACAGATTGCTCGAACATCCAATAGATCATTCCCAAAGCAAACATATTTTTACATCTCAATATCGATTTCTGATCCAAACCGGTCTCTTTCAGCGCTTCGATAGTCAGCTCGGTTACTTTCACCGGAACAACATTATAGTCCGCCAAAGAACCGTCTTCCAACGGATTTGCAGTATAACCGGCCCTTTCGATATGTTTGTCGGTAAAGGCATCGATATCCACAATAATAGTACCTGCTTTTTTAGCCCAACGTAAGTTCGCTTTTAAAGCAGCCGGATTCATAGCCACGAGGACATCGGCATAATCACCCGGAGTAGTAATGTGCTCTTCTCCAATGTGTACCTGGAAACCGGACACGCCACCAACAGTACCTTGCGGGGCACGAATTTCTGCCGGATAATCCGGAAATGTTGCTACGTCATTTCCAAATAAAGCAGCTGTATCCGAAAACTGCTGCCCGGTTAATTGCATTCCGTCTCCCGAATCTCCGGAAAAACGAATGACAACATCATGTTTTTCGATAACTTTTGTCTCTTGACTCATGGTTGAATAAGTAGTTTTAATTGTTGCTGACGTCAATCAGCTTACTTCATTGTAAATGTAAAAGGGAAAATTACCACTTTAACTATTCATTTTAACAATCTTATAACATTCTCCGAATGCTATTTTTATGTTTTAAAACATGGTAAAGGTAGCGAAACCTCCCTTTTAAACAAGTTTAATCCGAACATTTTTTCCTGATTTGCAATAACTCTGATAATCAACGATTCTGCAAACGATTTTCAAGTTTTCGAAACGCTTTAAAATGAAATCGTTCTAAACAATCTTCCCAAAAACGACATTTTTTTGTACAGAGCGCTCACGTTTGCGGAATTATCGCTTAAAATGTATTTTTTATTACAAATTATTACTTTATCGTATTTTTTATTTTTTTTAATAGAATCCTTCTTCTTTTTTTTCTTCCTTTACGTATGACTAAAAAAATGGATACGCATGAATAGAATACTACTCTTTTTCTGTTTACTTTTCGGGGTATACTCCTGTCACACCCCAAGTACGACAAAAACACCACCGGCTAACATTGTCTCCGAATTCAGGATAACGTCTACTCAGGTCGGAGCCATCCGAAAGGGTATGACGATAAAAGAATTGTATGCAGCCCTACCGGAAGACCGGATCAAAAAACTGAAAACCCGTACCGAGCTATCGAACGAGACTGCCGACTATTACTATATCTATGGCGATAGTTCCCGTTTACTCCTCATTGTCAATACCGAACGGCAAAACGACGAACGCTCGCGTATTTCCCGAATCATCGTAAAAGATAAACGTTTCCAGACAACCTCGGGAATCGGACTGGCTTCCACCGTAGGAACAATCAGAACAGCCTATCCTCATAGTCAGTTTCTACCTTCGGTAGATGAAATCATCCTATATGTCCCGGAAATAGATGCCAATTTCGAAATAAACAAACGGCTCCTCCCTCCTTCACTAGCCATCGACTCGACCGGAGAGATCGCCCCCGACAGTATACCCGCCCAAACCAAAGTAACCGACCTGTCTATCTTTTGGGATTACAGTATTAAAAATCTGGCCGACAAAACCTTCTGGAAAGACCTGACTCACCGGTTTACCAATTGGGTAATCACCCAAGTACCTTCTATAATCATCCTCACTCTCATTTTTATCGGCTTATTACGACTACTCAATTATATCGTCAAAAAATTAAATAAAGCGGCCAAACGACGGGTACACCTCAATGAAAATATCGACGACGCAGAAGGCAACAAAAGAATAGAGACCTTATCCGGCATTATCTTAGGGGTTGGAAAAATATTCTTATGGACCATATTCGTGCTGATCATGCTGAGTAAGTTCAACATCAATATCGGTCCGATCCTCGCCAGTGCCGGAATCGTCGGATTGGCAGTAGGTTTCGGTGCCCAGGAATTAGTCCGGGACTTTATCTCGGGATTCTTTATCCTATTGGAGGATCAAATCCGGACAGGAGACGTGGCGATCATCAACGGTACGACAGGAACCGTAGAGAAAATAGAGATGCGAACGACGACCTTACGGGACGCTTCGGGGGTCGTTCACATTTTTCAAAACGGTAAAATCAACTCCTTATCGAATATGACCAAAGGCTGGTCGGCAATAGTAGTCGATATCGGCGTAGCTTACAAAGAAGACACGGACCATGTCAACGAAATAATGAAACAAGTGGGTGACGAACTCATGAAAGACGCTGCCTGGCAATCGATCCTTATGGGGGTAGATTTATGGGGAGTAGATAGTTTCGGCGACAGTTCCGTGATTCTGAAAGTAAAACTGACGACTAAATCAGGACAGCAGTGGGCAGCCAGCCGGGAATTCCGCCGCCGGATCAAAAAAGCTTTCGACGCCCAGCACATCGAAATCCCATTTCCACAAGTCAGCCTGAACACCGGCTCCGGAACAGGGGCTATGCCGGTGAAAATAGAAAGTTAAAAAGCGATAAGCTATAAGCTAAAAGCTTATTTTTGTTTTACCATACAGCTTAGCTTATAACTTTTAACCTATTTAGTTGATTTATGGCTCGTTTTTTAAAAGATAAACAAAAATCCAAGGGAGCTGCTCCTGGTTCACTGATCTTTATCGGCCGGCAAAAGATGGATTACAGCTGCATTCGGGTAACCCAATACAATGCCGAATATGTCAAAGAAGGGGAAGTGAAAGCTTTGGATAAGATTTCCGAATACCTTTCCGACGACCATGTGGTCTGGATTTCCGTGCGCGGCTTACAGGATACCAACCTGATCGGCAAACTCGGAAAGAAATTCGACATCAGTGCCCTGATCCTGGAAGACATCCTGAATACGGACGAACGTCCCAAATTTATCGAAGACGACAAGCATTTGTTCGTTATCCTGAAATCCCTGAATTTCAACCGAGAACTCCGTAAGGTTCAGATCGATCAGATCTCGTTGATTGTCGGGAAAAATTACCTGATTTCCATTCAGGAAACGGATAACGAGTATTTCGAAGATGTCTCGAAAAGAATATATGCCGGACAAGGAAAAATCAGAAGTTTATCCTCCGATTATCTCTGCTATGCGATGATCGATACCTTGGTCGATAATTATATATTGAATATCGAAAAATTAGGTAATGTGATCGAGGAACAGGAAAAATTATTGCTCACATCAGGGAAGGAGCTTGTCGAGAATATTTACCACTATAAGACCGAATTATCTTATGTCCGGAATAATGTCCGTCCTGTAAAAGAGCTCATGACCCGTTTCGTCACCTGCGATTCCGACTTGATCAACGATCATACTTACAACTATCTGCGCGATCTGGAAGGTTTGGTTACCCAAGCCCTGGAAGCTATCGAAATCTACTACACCATGCTTTCCGACCAACAAAACAGCTACAATGCTACCATCAGTAATAACGTCAACGACATCATGAAAGTGCTGACGATCTTTTCAGCTATTTTCATCCCCCTCACCTTTATCGTAGGAGTTTACGGAATGAATTTCGACTATATCCCTTTCCTCAGATACCGCTATGCCTATTTTATCCTGTGGGGGATCATGATCGCTATCGTCATCCTGATGCTATTTTTCTTCAAACGGAAAAGATGGTTTTGACAGCCATTTCTTTTCAATATACAATTAACAAGAGGTTACAAGGCTTAGGGATAAACTTCCGAACCCCTTTTCACCTTTGTAACCTCTGTAACTAAAAAAACCGGATACGTTATTTCGTTCGTATTATTTCTTAAGATTGAACTTCTTTCCGGCAAACACAGCATCTTCACCCAATTCTTCTTCAATACGCAGAAGCTGATTGTATTTCGCCATACGGTCGGAACGGCTCATCGAACCGGTTTTAATCTGACCGGAATTTGTTGCGACGGCAATATCTGCAATGGTAGCATCTTCTGTTTCACCCGAACGATGGGACGTCACGGTCGTATACCCTGCACGCTGAGCCATTTCTATAGCATCCAGTGTTTCGGTTAGCGTTCCGATCTGGTTCACTTTGATTAAGATCGAATTGGCACATCCTAATTCGATCCCTTTCTTGAGGTATTCGACATTAGTCACAAACAGATCGTCTCCAACCAACTGGCAACGATCACCGATTTTTGCAGTCAGCATTTCCCAGCCATCCCAATCATTTTCAGCCATACCGTCTTCAATTGAATCGATCGGGTATTTATCGATCAACTCTTCCAGATAAAGTACCTGCTCGGTAGAAGTACGTTTCGCTCCATTCGGCCCTTCAAAAATGGAATAATCGTAAATGTCGTTTTTATAGAACTCCGAAGAAGCACAGTCAAGTCCGATCATCACCCCTTCGCCTGGTTTGTAACCCGCTTTTTTAATAGCTTCGATAATAGATTCCAAGGCATCTTCCGTACCTTTCAAGGTAGGTGCGAAACCACCTTCATCTCCTACAGCCGTACTCAATCCCCGATCATGCAATACTTTTTTGAGGGTATGGAAAATCTCTGCTCCCATCCGAACAGCTTCCCGGAAGGTTTTCGCACCCACCGGGCGAATCATAAATTCCTGAAAAGCAATAGGAGAATCGGAATGGGAACCTCCGTTGATAATATTCATCATCGGCACAGGCAATACTTTTGCATTGCATCCGCCGATATAGCGGTATAAAGGAATTTCCAAAGCGCCGGCAGCAGCTTTTGCACAAGCCAAAGATACGCCCAACATGGCATTGGCTCCTAAATTGGATTTTGTCTTCGTGCCGTCCAGATCGATCAACAACCGGTCGATTGCTGCCTGGTCGGTAACATCGAATCCCAGCAAAGCATCGGCAATCACTGTATTGACATTGTTGACAGCATTCAATACACCCTTCCCCTGATAACGGGATTTATCCCCATCGCGCAATTCCAAAGCTTCATGTTCGCCTGTCGACGCTCCCGAAGGAACAGCTGCACGCCCCATCACTCCGTTTTCCAGAGTTACATCTACTTCTACTGTCGGATTCCCGCGAGAATCCAATATTTCGCGGCCTGTAATATCTACAATATGTGTCATCGTTTTGTCGTAATTTTAAATTATACATTTTATTTTGCTGACACAAGTTACGACAAAAGAATGAAGAATGAAGAATAAAAAATGAAGAATTAACTTTCATTTATAAAATTTACATAAAACATAAACTGTATCTATTGTATGATTATTTCAGTCTATAAAATCCGGTAAATTGTCGGTTATTTTATCAAATAAAGAAGGAAGCTTATATCTTTGCAAAAAATAATCTAAAAGATATGAAAAAGATCCCGGTTACCTTATTTGTAGTCTCGGCTTTATTTTTCATCCTCCCGGAAAAAACAGAAGCACAGAGCCTGAAAGACATCCTAAAATCAGAAACAGCACAAAAAGTCATCGATGCCGTAAAGGAAGCGACAGCACTCAAATTCGAAGACTTGCAGGGGACCTGGCAATACAAAGGAGCAGCCTGCCAATTTAAAAGTGAGGAATTACTCCAAAAGGCAGGAGGTATAGCCCTGGGTGAAACAATGGAAGGCAAACTCGAAAAAGCTTATGAAAAAGCAGGAATCAGAACCGGCAATTTCTCATACACTTTCAACCATGATTCCACCTTTACCTGCCAAATAGGGAAAAAGGAATTGAAAGGTACCTATGCTTATGATAGCTCTAATCAAATTTTGACGTTAAGTTATTTCGGTTTATTAAACACCGAAGTACAACTATCGGGAAAGAAAGACGGCACGACTTTCCTCTTCAATGCCGACCGATTACTAAAACTGGTCACTTTACTGTCGGGTTATTCAAAGAGCAGTACTTTATCGGCTGTCAACAAAGTAGCCCAACAATACGACGGCATGATGCTCGGATTCGACCTGCAAAAATAACCGGGCATCGGCCACTATAGAAAATCCCTGACATCATACTTCCGGATGCAGTCTTCTTCATCCGTAGCGTATAAAAAACCTTTCTCTGCATCCAAAAAAGGATATTTAAGGGGATGGGAAAGTTTGAGTTGAAATTTAAAAGTCCCTTCCCAATCGAATACCTCCACCGAAAAGCCAAGTTTGACCGGACGCCGCGGATCCTCGGGAAAAGCTCTGTAGGCAAAAACCGTTTTATCGGTACAATCGACTCCAGAATAATTTTCCCCGAATGACTCGGAAGAATTCAATAACGGCAATTCGTTACCCGTTGTCAGCCAACGGAAGTTTTGCATTTTTGAATCGTATAGTATTATCTGATTCATATTACGAAAGGCCACCGCTATTCTCCGGCGATCGGGCGACATCGCTTCATCCCCGAGAAAAAGCTGATCAAAATCCCGGATGTCGTCATAATCGGTATACCATACGCTATCTAAAACGGTAGCGGAAGCATAATTATAGCTCAACCAATACAAATTCTTACCTCCTACATGCGTCGTTCCCTGCATAGACAGAATCCGTATACTACCATCAGCATTTTTTCTAATATTCTGATTCGGTATAATATCATAAGGCCTTTCGGCACGGGAAATCCAAAACACCGAATCGTTCAAGACAAAAACCGGGCGGTATAAGAAATCGGCCATACCCCGATCCATAAATTTATATTGCTTTTCCCAACAAGGTTTACCTGCTGTTAAAGAGCTTTCCAAATCGACGACTCCTATGAAATTTTGGGGAGCTTTCAACCACAGCCTCATTTTTCCCTTCCAGGGAGCTGCCCATATTTCCTGGCAGCTGATCACTTCATCATCTCCTCGTCCTTTTTCCAAAAAGGCCCCTAAAAACCGGTAGGTATCCGCATGATACACCCTCACTATTTTCTCCTCCTCCATATTCAGTATCACCAAAAAAGTATCGAGACGGCAGATACTCATCGGTATCAATTCCTGTATAGGTAATATTTCACCTTCCAAATCCAGCGTTTGTTCCGGACTTGCAGCTAAAACCACTTCGCTGTCGTTTTGCTGCTGCGTACAAGCGAAAAAAAATAAAAGCAAGAAAAAAAGAGAAAAGATTTTCATGGCTTTGTATTTAAAAAGAAAGAGGGTGTCCAAAAAGGCAAAATACCCCCTTGTAGAATCGGATATTTGATTTCAGTCTCCAATAGGGATACGAATAAATCGAGGGTGCCAAATACTTTTTGGACACCCTCTTCTATCTGAATTCCTGTAAAAGAATTATTCAGCCTTAGGAGCTTCCTCTGCAGGAGTTTCTGCTTTCGGAGCTTCTTCAACTACTGCAGCCCCGGTAGCTTCAGCTTTCTTAGCGCCTGAAGAACGACGGCGGCGGGTAGTTGTTTTCTTCACTTCCTGTTTAACTTCAGTATAAGTGGCATTGAAGTCTACCAATTCGATAATACAAGTCTCAGCGTTATCACCGATACGATTACCGGTACGCAGAATACGGGTATAACCTCCCGGACGATTCACGATTTTCGGTGCGACTTCGCTAAACAATTCGGTAACGGCTTCTTTCTGTCCGAGGTAACTAAATACAACACGGCGAGAATTGGTGTTATCGTTTTTACTTTTAGTGATCAGAGGCTCAACATATATTTTGAGCGCTTTAGCCTTAGGCACTGTCGTGCTGATTCTCTTGTTGAGAATCAAAGAAGCGGCCATATTGGACAACATGGCTTTCCGATGTGCACTGGTCCGGCTCAGATGATTAAATTTCTTCTTATGGTTCATGATGTTATTCCTTATCTAATTTATACTTTGTAACATCCATACCGAATTCGAGGTTGTTATTTTCCAACAGAGCTTCCAGTTCGGTCAGCGACTTCTTACCGAAGTTGCGGAATTTCAACAGGTCGTTCTTATTGAAGCGGCACAATTCCCCGAGTGTTTCTACTTCGGCAGCTTTCAGGCAGTTCAATGCACGCACTGACAAGTCCATATCGACTAATTTAGTCTTCAACAGCTGACGCATATGAAGCACTTCTTCGTCGAATTCCTCATTACCGTACTTGTCTTCAGATTCCAAAGAAATCTTTTCATCCGAGAACAACATAAAGTGATGAATCAGAATTTTCGCAGCCTCTTTCAAAGCATCGGTAGGAGCGATAGAGCCATCGGTTTCAATTTCAAACAACAACTTTTCATAGTCGGTTTTACCTTCTACACGATAGTTCTCAATTTCATATTTTACATTCCGGATCGGAGTATAAATGGCATCAATAGGGATAAATCCCGCTTCGGCCTCTGCCGGCATATTTTCTGTACTAGGAACATAACCGCGCCCTTTCTGGATCGTAATTTCCATCTGGAAATTAACAGAAGGGTCCATATGGCAGATGACGAGTTCAGTATTGAGCACCTCGAATCCTGTGAGGAATTTGTTGATATCCCCTGCCTTAAAAGCTTCCTGACCGTTGATCAGAACCGTCAGCTTCTCATCCTCTACATCTTCCACTTTTCTCTTGAACCGAACCTGCTTCAGATTCAGGATAATCTCGGTAACATCCTCGATCACCCCGGGGATGGTGGCAAACTCATGTTCTACACCATGTATTTTGATTCCGGTAATCGCGAAGCCTTCCAATGAAGACAGTAGGATTCTGCGTAACGGATTACCAATTGTGATTCCGTAACCTGGCTCTAACGGACGAAATTCGAATTTTCCGAATTTGTCTGTCGATTCGAGCATGATTACTTTGTCCGGTTTCTGGAAAGCTAATATTGCCATAAATATCTTTAATTTTTTTTACTTAGAATACAATTCTACGATTAACTGCTCTTTAATGTTTTCCGGAATATCGCTTCTTTCCGGCACGTTCAACAGTTTGCCACTCATAGAAGCTCCGTCCCATTCCAACCAGGAATATTTGCTGACACGGTTACTACGCAGGCTATCTGCTACCACTTCAAGAGCTTTGGATTTCTCACGTACTGCAACGACATCCCCAGCTTTAACAGCTGCTGAGGGAATGTTACAAACACCACCGTTCACCGTGATATGACGATGAGAAACCAATTGCCGTGCTGCAGCACGGGTAGGAGCAATACCTAAACGGTATACGACATTGTCCAGACGACATTCGAGCATCTGCAACAATACTTCACCGGTAACTCCTCCTGCACGTTCTGCTTTTTCAAACAGGATACGGAATTGTTTTTCCAGTAAACCATAGGTATATTTTGCTTTTTGTTTTTCTTTCAACTGAACACCATATTCAGAGATTTTTCTTCTGCGACGAGCCAAACCGTGCTGTCCTGACGGATAATTTCTCCGTTCCAGTGCCTTATCCGGTCCGTAAATAGGCTCACCGAACTTTCTTGCTATTTTAGACTTAGGTCCTGTATATCTAGCCATTTGTTTCTATTCTTTAAATTTACACAACATTCATAAGCTATAGGCTACAAGCTATAAGCTACAGGCTTTCGGCCTTTTCTTGCTTTTAGCATTTCGCTTTTAGCTTTTAGCTTTATTACACTCTTCTGCGTTTCGGAGGCCGGCAACCATTGTGTGGAAGCGGGGTAACATCGATGATTTCAGCAACTTCGATACCACTGGCGTGAATAGAACGAATGGCTGATTCACGGCCATTACCCGGACCGGAAACATATACTTTAGCTTTACGCATCCCCAGATCGAATGCGACCTTAGCGCAATCGGCAGCTGCCATCTGAGCTGCATACGGAGTGTTCTTTTTAGATCCTCTGAAACCCATCTTTCCGGCGGAAGACCATGAAATCACCTGACCAGTAGAATTGGTCAAAGAAATGATGATGTTGTTAAATGAGGAATGAACGTGTGCTTGTCCCACGGCTTCTACTTTAACCAGCCGCTTCTTGTTACTTGATGTAGACTTCTTTGCCATAATTCAACTCAATTATTTAGTTGCTTTTTTCTTGTTAGCAACAGTTTTCTTCTTACCCTTACGTGTACGGGCATTGTTCTTCGTGCTCTGTCCTCTTACGGGCAGTCCTAAACGGTGACGGATACCCCGGTAACAACCGATATCCATCAGTCGTTTGATGTTCATCTGAACGCTTGATCTCAACTCACCTTCGACTTTGTACTCTGTTCCAATGATTTTTCGTACAGCCCCGAGCTGGTCGTCGTTCCAGTCTTTCACCTTCAGGTCATAATCGATGCCGGCTTCACTCAGGATAGCACGTGCACTACTTCTACCTATACCATAGATATAGGTCAAGGCTATTTCTCCTCTTTTGTTTGAGGGTAAATCTACACCTACGATTCTTGCCATAAATCTTTTTTAATTTAACTAGATTAATGATTAACCCTGACGCATTTTAAACTTAGGGTTCTTTTTGTTAATGACGTACAAAACGCCTTTTCTTCTTACAATCTTGCAATCGTCATTACGTTTCTTGATTGACGCTCTTACCTTCATGGTCCTTTAATTTGAATTATTATGATTCATGATCTACGCATTACGATTTTCAATCAAAAGCCATACAGCTAAATCCGAAATCAAAAACCGTAAATCAAAAATTAAATTTTAGTTTTTGTATCTAAATGTAATTCTACCTTTTGTCAGGTCGTAAGGGGACATATCCACACGTACCCGGTCGCCAGGAAGTATCTTAATGTAATGCATACGCATCTTGCCGGAAATATGGGCTGTAATCACATGTCCATTTTCCAATTCTACCCGAAACATGGCATTCGACAATGCTTCTGTTATTACTCCATCCTGCTCTATTGACGGCTGTTTTGCCATAAACAATTAATTTATGATTTATGATTTACGATTTATGCAATACTTGCTCGACATATTCGAACGTAGACAAAATATCCGCACCATTCTTCCCTACGGCTACGGTATGCTCGAAATGAGCTGCCGGCTTTTTGTCCCTTGTCCGGATCGTCCATCCGTCGGCTTCCTGATAAATATGCCTTTTACCCAAATTGATCATCGGTTCGATAGCGATCACCATCCCTTCTTTCAGTTTTACCCCCTGCCCCTGACGGCCATAATTAGGCACCTGAGGCTCTTCGTGTAAATCGTGTCCTACTCCGTGTCCTACCATCTCCCTCACCACCGAATAACCTTCGGCCTCACAATGGGATTGCACTGCATGTCCTATATCTCCGATCCGCATACCCGCAACAGCTTTTCCGATTCCTTTATAAAGGCTTTCTTTCGTCACCCGCAATAACTTCCGGATTTCTTCATCCACTTCCCCAACCTCGAAGGTATAGGCACTATCACCGTAAAAACCGTTCTTCAAAGTGCCACAATCGATGGAAACAATATCCCCCTCTTGTAAAACACATTTTTCAGAGGGAATACCGTGCACGACAACGTCATTTACAGAAATACAAAGCGTATTCGGAAAACCACCGTAACCCAAAAATCCGGGCTCTGCACCGTGGTCACGAATAAACTCCTCTGCAATACGATCGAGCTTTAATGTAGAAATCCCCGGACGAATATGCTTTGCCATCTCGCCCAGAGTCATCCCTACCAATCGGTTGCTTTCTCTTAACAGTTCAATCTCTTCTCCGGTTTTTACAAAAATCATGCCGCAAAATTACAAAAAATATTTCAAGTTTCTAAGTTACTGAGTCACAAAGTTACTAAGTTTTTCTGAACTCAGTAACTTAGCAACTCATTCACTATTAATAGGCAGCCGGTCCTCCGGGAGTCTTCCCTTTAATTCGTCCTGTTTTCATCAATCCGTCGTAATGACGCATCAACAAATGCGACTCGATCTGTTGTAGAGTATCCAAAACAACTCCGACCAAAATCAACAGGGAAGTACCGCCATAGAACTGAGCAAACTGTTGGTTCACTCCGGCAATGGTTGCAAAAGCCGGTAATATGGCAACTATTCCCAGGAATATAGATCCCGGTAAAGTAATCCGTGACATAATGGTATCCAGGAATTCCATTGTTTTCCGTCCGGGTTTCACACCGGGAATAAATCCACCGTTCTTCTTCATATCCTCGGACATCTGCATCGGATTAACCGTAATCGCCGTATAAAAATACGTAAATGCCACAATCAGGATAAAGAAAGTGAAGTTATACCAAAAACCGGTGAAATTAGAAAAAGCAGTTGCAAAACCGGATAACGATTCAGAAGCTGCATAATTCACAAAAGAAATCGGTAACAACATAATTGCCTGAGCAAAAATGATCGGCATAACCCCTGCAGCATTAATCTTCAGAGGGATATACTGACGTACTCCACCATATTGTTTGTTTCCGACAATACGTTTTGCATACTGTACAGGCACCTTACGGGTTCCTTGTACCAGCAGGATCGTACCGCAGAATACGAAAAACAGCAGAATAATCTCGATCAGGAATGCCACCAATCCGCCACCTTGCTGACTAACACGCGAAGTCAGTTCGGCAAAGAATGCAAACGGCAGACGGGCGATAATACCAATCATGATAATGATAGAAACACCGTTTCCAATACCTTTATCTGTAATTTTTTCACCCAACCACAAAACGAACATAGAGCCCGCAGCCAGGATAATTACGGAATAGATTGTAAAGAAAGCCCCTTTTATCAGAAAGAATTCGGGCTGAATCTGTGCATGCAAGTTGGTAAGATACGCAGAACCTTGTAATATCAGAATGATAATGGTCAGATAACGGGTAATCTGGTTGATTTTACGCCGTCCACTTTCCCCTTCACGCTGCATACGCTGAAAATAAGGAACCGCAATTCCCAGTAACTGAACTACGATAGAAGCAGAGATATAGGGCATAATTCCCAAGGCAAAGATCGAAGCATTCGAAAATGCACCTCCCGAAAACATATCCAGCAATCCCAGCACACCACTCGAAGTCTGCTGTTTTAAAGCGGCTAATCCGGCAGGGTCGATACCCGGTAGTACCACCTCTGTTCCAAGTCTGTAAACGAGAATCAACCCGAGTGTTGTCAGAATCCGGGTTTTCAATTCCTCAATTTTCCAAATGTTCTTTAATGTATCAAATAACTTCATAAGTTCTTTTATTTATAAGTTTATAAAGTTTATAAAGTTTAAAAGTTACAAAGTTAAAATTACCTTATGAACTTATGAACTTTATGAACTTTATAAACTCGTTTTGTTTTACAAAACGACTACAGAGCCACCGGCAGCCTCGATCGCAGCAATCGCTGACTTAGAGAATGCATTTGCTGTAATTTCGAGTTTAGCACTGATTGAGCCGTCACCCAAAACTTTCAACAATTCATTCTTATTGAGCAATCCGGCTGCAATCAGAATATCCCGATCGATTTTCTCCAGATTATCTCTTTCAGCTAAAGCCTGCAACATGCTTACATTGATAGCTTTATAGGCTACACGATTGATATTCTTAAAGCCGAATTTCGGTACACGTCTCTGCAGAGGCATCTGACCACCTTCAAAACCAATCTTCGTATGGTAACCCGATCTTGATTTAGCTCCTTTATGTCCTCTTGTAGAAGTACCTCCTTTTCCGGAACCTTGTCCGCGACCAATTCTTTTTTCGTGATGAGTTGATCCGCAGGCCGGTTTTAAGCTACTTAAATCCATTTTATTTCGTTCTTAAAATGTTTATACTTATTTTACTTCTTCCACACGAACCAGATGGCTGATTTTTGCCACCATTCCCAGGATCTGCGGAGTAGCTTCTTTCTCAACACTGCTGTTGGTTTTCTTCAATCCCAAAGCCTGAATAGTGCCTACCTGAGTTTTATCGCTACCGATTTTACTTTTTACAAGTGTGATTTTAATCTTTGCCATGATCCTCAAATATTAACCGTTAAACACTTTATCCAGACTAATGCCTCTCTGAGCGGCAATCGTACGGGCATCACGCATTTCTTTCAATGCAGCTATCGTAGCTTTTACCAAATTGTGAGGGTTGGACGAACCTTTACTTTTAGCCAATACGTCGTGAATACCGGCACTTTCCAAAACAGCACGCATAGCACCTCCGGCTACCAGCCCGGTACCGGAAGAAGCGGGTTGCATATAAACCTCAGAACCGCTGAAACGAGCTACCTGCTCATGAGGAATAGTTCCTTTCAATACAGGTACTTTGATCAGGTTCTTTTTAGCAGCTTCGATTCCTTTAGAAATAGCTGTAGTCACCTCGTTTGCTTTTCCTAATCCCCAGCCTACGATTCCGTTTTCGTCACCTACCACAACGATAGCTGCGAAACTGAATGTACGACCTCCTTTTGTAACTTTGGTCACACGATTGATAGCTACCAATCTGTCCTTTAATTCCAAGTCAGTATTATTTACTTTTTGTTCCATTCTGCTAACTTATTAAAAATTAAGACCTCCGTTACGGGCAGCATCAGCTAATGCTTTTACTCTACCGTGATACAAATAACCGTTTCTGTCGAAAACAACAGCTTCGATACCGGCAGCTTTAGCTTTTTCTGCTACAGCAGCCCCTACGAAAGCAGCCTGTTCGGTCTTGTTGCCTTTCTTCTCAGCAATTTCCTTGCACAAAGATGAAACAGATAATAAAGTCTTACCTGCTTTATCGTCGATCAGCTGTACAGATATCTGCGCATTTGAACGATAAACGCTCATACGTGGACGTTCAGCTGTCCCGGAGACAATCTTCCGAATTCTCCGTTTTATTCTTAATCTTCTTTCTTCTTTCGTTAAAGCCATAACTTTTTACTTCCTTTAGTAATTAAACTTTAGCTGACTTACCTGCTTTCCGGCGAACCACTTCACCAACGAAGCGAATACCTTTACCCTTGTAAGGCTCAGGTTTACGGAAAGAACGGATTTTAGCAGCTACCTGACCGATCAACTGTTTGTCACAGCTTTCGAGCGTAATAATCGGGTTAGCACGTTTTTCAGTTACGGCTGTAACTTTCACCTCTGCCGGTAATTGCAAGAAGATAGAGTGAGAATATCCCAGTCCCAGTTCGAGAACCTGACCCTCAGCGTTAGCACGGAAACCAACACCTACTAATTCTTGTTTGATGGTATAACCTTCAGAAACACCTACAACCATATTATGAAGCAATGCACGGTACAGACCATGCTGTGCTTTGTGTTCTTTATCTTCTGTATGACGTGCTACATGCACTTCGTTCTCTTCAACGGTAACAGTCAGATCAGCACTTACCTGCTGAGAAAGTTGTCCTTTCGGACCTTTGACTGTGACGGTGTTATCAGGACTTACTGCTACAGTAACTCCTTGTGGTATATGAATCGGTAATTTCCCTATACGTGACATTTCTTCTTCACTTTAAAATTAATACACATAACACAATACTTCACCGCCTACATTCCGCTGGCGAGCTTCTTTGTCAGTCATCAATCCCATTGAGGTAGACAAAATGGCAATACCCAGTCCGTTCAATACACGTGGCATTTCTTCCACATTAGTGTACCGACGTAAACCCGGTTTTGACACACGTACCAGCGATTTGATGGCCGATACTTTCGTCTCGGGATGATATTTCAATGCAATTTTGATATTGCTTCTTGCACCTTCCTGTTCGAACTTATAATTCAGGATATATCCTTTTTCTTTCAGGATTTTGGTCATTTCGAGTTTAATTTTAGAACCCGGGATTTCAACCACTTTATGACCAACACTTACCGCATTCCGAATGCGGGTAAGGAAATCTGCTATTGGATCTGTCATCTCTTTTCGTTTTTTTTAATATTACCAACTAGCCTTTTTAACTCCCGGTATCAACCCTTGTGAAGCCATTTCACGGAATTGGATACGGCTGATACCAAATTGTCTCATATAACCTCTGGGACGTCCAGTCAGTTTGCAACGGTTGTGCAAACGGATCGGATTCGAGTTTCTAGGCAGGAGACTCAGTGCAGCATAGTCACCTTCCTCTTTTAATTTTGCTCGTTTCGCAGCGTACTTTTCTACCAATTTTGCACGCTTCACCTCACGGGCTTTCATTGATTCTTTTGCCATTTCGCTTGTTTTTAGTTCTTTTTAAACGGTAATCCAAACTCTCTGAGCAGAGCAAAACCTTCTTCGTCGGTATTAGCCGAAGTCACAAATGTAATGTTCATACCCATGATTTTGTGAACGGAATCCATCACAATTTCAGGGAATATGATCTGCTCTTCAAGACCTAATGTATAGTTGCCTTTTCCGTCCAGCTTACTGTTGATCCCCTTGAAGTCGCGGATACGCGGCAGGGCACTACAGATCAATCTTTCCAGAAATTCGTACATACGTTCTTTCCGTAAAGTCACTTTCACACCGATCGGCATGCCTTTACGCAATTTGAAGTTAGATACGTCTTTTGTCGATTTACCTACAACAGCTTTCTGACCTGTTATCGCGGTAATCTCATTCAATGAAAACTCCAGGATCTTCTTATCCTGAATAGCTGAACCCACTCCCTGATTGATTACTATCTTCTCCAGCCGGGGAGCCTGCATAACTGACTTGTATCCGAATTCTTTCATTAAAGTCGGTACAATCTCTTCGTTATACTTTGTTTTAAGATTTGGTACGTATTTCATCTATTTAATTATAATTTTGATTCACGATTGACGATTTTACACACAATAGTCGACCGAAAAATCAGATTTTCAGGCGGCAAAGGTATAAAATATTTTGGATTATATCACTTCGTAAATCCCATTTTTATTCTTGCTTTACGATATTGATTTACGATCAGAGTGTTTTTTCACTATAATCGTAAATCCGGAATCGTAAATCAGGTCTTATTTCAGGATTTCTCCTGATTTTTTAGCATATCTCACCAAGTTACCTTTTTCGTCCTTTTTACGGCCGATACGGGTCGGTTTGTTGGTAGACGGATCGATCACGTTCAGGTTAGAGATGTGGATCGGAGCTTCTTGCTTGATGATACCACCCTGCGGATATTTAGCATTCGGTTTGGTATGTTTGCTGATCATGTTGATTCCCTCAACGATCGCTCTTTCCTTATCCGGAAAAACTTCCAGTACCTTTCCCTGTTTGCCTTTATCTTCCCCAGCGTTCACCTGTACTAAATCGCCTTTTTTAATATGAAATTTTCTATTCATCTCTTTACTTTTTTAATTGTCGAAAGTCCAAAAGTCAAGAGTTTAAAAATTCTCATTCCCGAACATTCGACTTTCTGACATTCGACATTTGACATTAAAGTACTTCGGGGGCTAACGAAACGATTTTCGTATAACCTTCACGAACTTCACGGGCTACAGGTCCGAAGATACGGGTTCCTCTCATTTCACCGGCATTGTTCAACAATACACAGGCATTGTCGTCAAAACGGATATAAGAACCATCGGGACGTCTGTATTCCTTGGTTACGCGTACAACCACAGCTTTGCTGACAGTACCCTTTTTAATTTCACCGCTAGGCAGGGCACTTTTTACAGCAACAACGATTTTATCGCCTACGCGTGCATATCTTTTCTTGGAACCTCCAAGAACACGGATACAAAGCACTTCTTTAGCACCGCTGTTGTCTGCTACTGTTAATCTGGTTTCCTGTTGTATCATGATTACTTCGCTCTTTCAATGATTTCAACTAATCTCCATCTCTTCATTTTACTTAAAGGACGGGTTTCCATAATTCTCACGGTATCACCGATATTACACTCATTCTTTTCATCATGAGCGGTGAACTTTTTGGTCTTTTTAATGAACTTACCGTAAATCGGGTGTTTTTCCTTAAAATGTACAGCAACGGTGATAGTTTTATCCATCTTATTGCTCAGTACCAGACCGATACGTTCTTTTCTAAGATTTCTTTCTTCCATTGCTTTACTTCTTTTCAGTTAATTCTCTCTTACGTATTTCTGTCATCATACGAGCGATGGTTTTACGGGCAGCACGAATCTGCATCGGGTTTTCCATCGGCGTAATGGTATGATTCATCGTCATCTTATTGAGGGCTGCTTTTTCAGTCTCTACCCGTTCAATAAGTTCAGCTGTGGTCATTTCAATAATTTCTGAATTTTTCATCTCTCTGACAAATTAATTTTTAAACTTAATAGCCGGAAGACTATTCTTCTGTATAATCACGTCTAACCACAAACTTTGTCGTAATAGGTAATTTCTGTGCTGCAAGACGTAAAGCCTCTTTTGCCACTGCATACGGAACACCGTCAGCCTCGAAAATAATTCTTCCCGGAGTTACAGGTGCTACGAATCCCTCTGGGTTACCTTTACCTTTACCCATACGTACCTCGGCAGGTTTTTTGGTAATCGGTTTATCGGGGAATATACGAATCCAAATCTGTCCCTGACGTTGCATGTAACGGGTTACTGCAACACGGGCAGCTTCTATCTGGCGTCCTTCGATCCATTTTTCTTCTAACGCCTTAATACCGAAAGATCCGAATGCAAGTTGATTACCTCTCTGGGCATTCCCCTTCATCCTACCTTTCTGGCTTCTTCTAAATTTAGTCCTTTTCGGCTGTAACATAGCTCTTCGTTTATTAAATTAAAAGACTACTTACTTTTTCTTCTTTCTGAAACCGCCTTTTTTCCCGTCAGCTTTACCAGCTGATGCAGGACGGCTGTTGTCACGGGTCTGGAGCAGTGAGTTCGGAACGAGTTCACGTTTTCCATAAACTTCACCTTTACAGATCCATACCTTGATACCTAACAGACCATAAGTGGTCAGGGCCTCTGCCTGTGCAAAATCGATGTCAGCACGGAAAGTGTGCAGCGGAGTCCTTCCTTCTTTGAACATCTCGGCACGTGCCATTTCAGCACCGTTCAGACGTCCTGAAATCAGGATCTTGATTCCTTCGGCACCCATTCTCATAGTTGAAGCGATTGCCATTTTGATAGCCCGGCGGTATGCTACACGGCCTTCCAACTGACGAGCTATGTTATTTCCAACGATCACAGCATCCAATTCCGGACGTTTGATCTCGAAGATATTGATCTGAACCTCTTTATCGGTAATTTTCTTCAGCTCTTCTTTCAGTTTATCCACTTCCTGACCGCCTTTACCGATAATAATTCCCGGACGGGCGGTATTGATCGTGATAGTGATGAGCTTCAGCGTACGCTCGATAACGATTTTTGCGATTCCGGCTTTTGCAAGACGGGCATTCAGGTATTTACGGATTTTGTAATCTTCTACCAGTTTGTCACCGTAATTCTTGCCGCCGAACCAATTAGAATCCCATCCACGGATGATACCTAATCTATTGCTTATTGGATTACATTTTTGTCCCATGCTTTACTCTTTTACAGTGTTTTCAACAACGGCGGTTTTACTTCCCAACACGATAGTCACGTGATTGGATCTTTTACGGATTCTGTGAGCCCGTCCCTGTGGAGCCGGACGCAGTCTTTTCAGAATACCCGCACCATCCACAAAGATTTCTTTGATATACAAAGCAGCATCGTCTACGCGCTGGCCTTCGTTTTTCACGCTCCAGTTTGCAATAGCTGAAAGTAAGAGTTTCTCCACTTTACGAGCAGCTTCTTTCGGACAAAATTTCAGTGTATCCAAAGCCCTCTGTACGTCCATACCCCGTACAAGGTCTGCCACCAATCTCATTTTCTGAGGTGATGAAGGACAATCATGCAGCACAGCGAAAGCCTTTGTTTTTCTGGCTTCCTTCATCTGATTTGCTTTTATTCTTTTTCTTGCACCCATTTTATACAATCTTCATTTGTTCAACATCATCACGCTATTATTTTTTCTTCTTGTCAGCGTGACCTCTAAATGTACGTGTCGGTGCAAATTCACCCAATTTATGACCTACCATATTTTCGGTCACATATACCGGGATAAATTTATTACCGTTGTGTACAGCTACTGTATGCCCTACGAAATCCGGAGAAATCATGGAGTAACGAGCCCAGGTCTTAACAACCGATTTCTTGTTGGTCTCATTCATTGCCAGGATTCTCTTTTCCAGCTTTACATCAATAAAAGGGCCTTTTTTTAACGAACGACTCATAACATCAAGTTTTAATCAGTTATTTTTTCCTTCTTTCAATAATATACTTCGAAGAAGCCTTCTTCGGTGCTCTGGTCTTCAAGCCCTTAGCCAGCAAGCCTTTTCTTGAACGGGGCAGACCTCCGGAAGCACGGCCTTCACCACCACCCATCGGGTGATCAACCGGGTTCATGACAACACCACGGACACGAGGACGACGGCCTAACCAGCGGGTACGCCCTGCTTTACCGGAACGTTCCAAAGAATGGTCAGGATTAGATACAGTACCTACGGTTGCTTTACAGGTAACCAGCACCATACGGATCTCACCTGAAGGCAATTTGATAGAAGCATATTTTCCTTCTCTTGCAACTAACTGAGCATAAGAACCGGCGCTACGGGCCATTACAGCTCCTTGTCCCGGACGTAACTCAATGTTATGTATGATTGTACCCAATGGGATTTCAGACAAATACAGCGTATTCCCGATTTCAGGAGCGACTCCTTTACCGCTCTCGATGGTCTGACCGACAGTCAAACCGATCGGGGCAACGATATAACGTTTTTCACCATCTGCATACACTAACAGGGCAATACGGGCCGTGCGGTTCGGATCGTATTCGATACTTGCTACTTTAGCAGGTATATTTTCCTTCTCGCGTTTGAAGTCGATTACTCTGTATTTGCGTTTATGACCACCACCTATATATCTCATTGTCATCTTACCGGTGTTATTACGACCTCCGGTTTTGCTGTAGGGTCTCAACAATGATTTCTCAGGTCTATCTGTAGTCACCTGTTCGAAAGTATTCACTACCTTTCCTCTTTGTCCAGGCGTTACAGGATTTAATTTTCTTACAGCCATCTTATTTAAATATTGCTAAAAAAATCAATACTATCACCTTCTGCTAAAGTCACAATTGCTTTCTTGAACGAGTTGGTACGTCCGCTGATTACACCGGCCTTGGTATAACGGGATTTAGCCGTCCCCTGATAACGCTGGGTATTTACAGCCAATACGTTCACTCCATACATGGCTTCAACTGCTTTCTTTATCTCAATCTTATTTGCCTCTTTTGCTACGATAAAAGCTACTTTACGCTGTTTATCGGTGAGAGCTGTCATCTTTTCCGTTAAAACGGGCTTAATAATAATTTCCATCTCTTCTTGGTTTAGTTAAGATTGAACATTTCGTTAAGGCCCTCTACAGAACTTTCAACTAAAACAAGGTTTTTAGCCTTCATTACGTTGTAAGTTGCGATGTCGCTAACTCTCATCACTTCCACATTCTGCAAGTTACGGGCAGACAGAAGTACATTTTCGTTCACACCGTTACCCAATACCAACAACAGACGACCGTTGTTTACCTGCAGGTTGTTCATCAAAGCAACCATTTGTTTGGTCTTCGGAGCTTCGAAGGTGAAGTCTTCAACGACTTTTACAGCATTTGCACTTGCTTTTACAGCCAAAGCTGATTTACGAGCCAATTTTTTCAATTTCTTGTTCAGTTTGAAGCTGTAATCTCTCGGTACGGGACCAAAAATACGACCTCCTCCTCTGAACTCAGGGTTCTTAATACTACCTGCACGAGCACCTCCGGTACCTTTTTGCTTTTTCAGCTTTTTGGTACTTCCGGAAATTTCATTCCGCTGTTTTGACTTGTGAGTACCCTGACGGTTGTTGGCCAGGAACTGTTTTACGTCAAGGTAGATAGCGTGCTCATTAGGCTGAATTCCAAAAATAGCGTCATCCAACACTATCTTTCTGCCGGTTTCCTGTCCGGCAATGTTTAGTACACTTAACTCCATTACTTCTGAATAATTACGTATGAACCTTTAGATCCGGGAACAGATCCCTTCACCAACAACAAATTATTTTCAGGAATTACCTTCAAAACTTCCAAGTTCTCTACAGTAACCCGGTCTCCGCCCATACGGCCACCCATACGCATTCCTTTGAAAACACGTGCCGGAGTAGAACATGCTCCGATAGATCCCGGTTTTCTCAGACGGTTATGCTGACCGTGGGTAGCTTGTCCTACTCCACCGAAACCGTGACGTTTCACAACGCCCTGGTAACCTTTACCTTTAGAGGTACCGACGATATCGACATAGGCAGTACCTTCCAGTATGGTCACGTCGATTACATCTCCCAACTTGTGTTCTTCGGCAAATCCTGCAAACTCAACGAGTTTACGTTTCGGAGTTGTGCCAGCCTTCTTAAAATGTCCACTTAGCTGCTTCGTTGTGTGTTTTTCTTTTTTCTCATCAAAACCCAACTGAAGTGCTTCGTAACCGTCTTTTTCTATGGTTTTCACCTGAGTTACGACACATGGACCGCATTCAATAACAGTGCATGGGATACTTTTCCCCTCAACACTGAAAACGGAAGTCATTCCGACTTTTTTTCCAATTAAACCTGGTAATTTCATTTCTTTTTTAATAGGTTAATTCTTCATTTTAACGACATAGGGTTTCGCCGTTAACTACACTTTAATCTCAACTTCAACACCACTGGGTAATTCAAGTTTCATCAGCGCATCGATGGTACCTGTAGTAGAACTATAGATATCAATCAGACGTTTGAAAGTACATAATAAAAATTGTTCACGGCTCTTCTTATTTACGAAAGTAGAGCGGTTAACAGTAAATACTCCTTTGTGGGTAGGAAGTGGAATCGGACCACTAACCACTGCACCTGTAGCCTTCACTGTCTTAACAATCTTTTCAGCCGACTTGTCTACCAAGTTGTGATCGTAAGATTTTAACTTAATTCTGATTTTTTGGCTCATGTTTTTTGTTTATTATATTTAAGCGGTCGGAAAGGCCAGAGACCTCTCCGACATTAATTTTTAGATTAAATCCACACGTCCGTTCGCTTTTTCAACCACCTCTCTCGCAATATTCTTCGGAACTTCGGCATAGTGATCGAATTCCATAGAAGAACTTGCACGTCCGGATGACAGGGTACGTAATACAGTCACATAACCGAATTGTTCTGCCAAAGGAACTTTTGCCGTAATCACACGGGCACCGATACGGGAATCCATCGATTCTACCTGTCCCCGGCGACGGTTCAGGTCAGCGATGATGTCACCCATAAAGTCTTCGGGAGTAACTACTTCCAGCTTCATAATCGGTTCCAGCAATACCGGTTTTGCTTTCTGAGCAGCTTCTTTATAACCGATTTTAGCAGCCATTTCGAACGACAACGCATCAGAGTCAACAGGGTGGAAAGAACCATCGATCAAAGTGATCTTCAAAGCTTCCAAAGCATAACCTGCCAGAACACCGTTCTGCATCGCTTCTTTGAACCCTTTTTCTACAGACGGGATAAATTCCTTCGGAATATTACCACCTTTCACTTCGTTCACAAAAGTCAAGCCCTCTTTACCTTCCTCTGCAGGTTCCATACGGAAAATAATATCTGCAAACTTACCACGACCACCGGACTGTTTTTTGAACACATGACGATGATCGACAGGTACAGTAATCGCTTCTTTGTAAGATACCTGAGGAGCTCCCTGGTTACATTCTACTTTAAATTCACGACGCAAACGGTCGAGGATGATATCCAGGTGAAGCTCACCCATACCGCTGATTACGGTCTGGCCTGAATCTTCATCAGTTTTCACGCGGAAGGTCGGGTCTTCTTCAGCCAATTTAGCCAAAGCCATACCTAATTTATCCGTATCTTTCTGAGTCAGCGGTTCGATAGCGATACCGATCACAGGTTCCGGGAAAGTCATACTCTCCAGTACGATCGGTTTATCTTCAGAACACAAGGTATCTCCGGTACGGATATCTTTGAAACCTACGCAAGCGCAGATATCTCCGGCTTCCAGTACTTCTTTCGGCTGTTGCTTGTTAGAGTGCATCTGGAACAGACGGGAAATACGTTCTTTTTTATCGGTACGCGGGTTATAAACATACGAACCGGCTTCGATCTTACCAGAATAAATACGGGTATAGCACAAACGGCCGACAAACGGGTCGGTAGCGATCTTAAATGCCAGTGCCGACAGCGGAGCCTCCGGATCTACAGGGAAATGTACATCTTCTCCTGTCCGGGGATCAGTACCTTTACTGTTCGGAATATCCAACGGGTTCGGCAAATAAGCGATCACAGCATCCAACAGGTTCTGCACGCCTTTATTTTTGAAAGAAGAACCGCACATCACCGGACAGAAGTCCATGGCGATCACAGCCTTCCGAATCACTGCTTTCAGGTCTTCGACTGTGATAGAGTCCGGATCTTCAAAGAAACGTTCCATCAAAGCTTCGTCCTGCACAGCAGCAGCTTCTACCAATTTCTCTCTCCATTCCTGAGCTTCAGCCATCATATTTTCGGGAATTTCTTTCACGGTAGCTTCCATAGCACCGTTTTCCCAAACATAAGCTTTCATTTCTACCAGGTCGATAATACCCTGATAGTTATCTTCCGCTCCGATCGGAAGTACCAAAGGAACCGGATTAGCACCTAATTTCTCTTTGATTTCACGAACTGCTTTGAAGAAATCGGCCCCGGAACGGTCCATTTTATTCACGAAAGCAATTCTCGGAACACCATATTTGTTTGCCTGACGCCATACGGTTTCAGACTGTGCTTCAACCCCACCTACTGCACAGAACAATGCAACCGCACCATCCAATACACGAAGAGAACGCTCTACTTCAACCGTGAAGTCAACGTGTCCCGGAGTGTCGATGATATTAATTTTATATTCGTTTCCCTGATATTTCCAGAAACAAGTGGTAGCAGCAGAAGTGATGGTAATACCTCTCTCCTGTTCCTGCACCATCCAGTCCATCGTTGCAGTACCATCATGCGTTTCCCCGATCTTATGGTTCACACCGGTGAAATACAGGATACGTTCGGTCGTTGTAGTCTTACCGGCATCGATGTGAGCCATGATACCGATATTTCTTGTGTAATGTAAATCTCTCTTAGCCATCTATTTTTCGCCTCTAAATTAAAATCTGAAATGTGCAAATGCCCGGTTAGCTTCAGCCATACGATGGGTATCTTCTTTCTTTTTGAAAGCAGCACCTTCCTCTTTGTAGGCAGCCATAATTTCAGCAGAAAGTTTTTCAGCCATGCTGTGTCCGCTTCTCTTGCGGGAGTAAAGGATCATATTTTTTACAGAGATCGCTCTTTTACGGGCCGGATTAATTTCAGTAGGCACCTGGAAAGTAGCACCACCGACACGGCGGCTCTTTACTTCTACCTGAGGAGTAATATTTTCCAATGCCTGCTTCCAGATCTCCAGAGCAGATTTCTCTTCTTTTTTTGCCATTTTTTCCTCAACGATATCCAGTGCGTCATAAAAGATTTTGAACGCAACAGTCTTTTTACCGTCCACCATCAGGTCATTAACAAACCTCGTCACCAGTACATCGTTGAATTTTGGATCCGGTAACAGGATTCTCTTCTTTGGTTTAGTCTTTCTCATTTCTTTTCGTTTACGAATTTGTTCGTCAAGCTGCCCTTTTTGGTCTTCAACGGTTTCCCAACCATTTACTCAACTGTTTTTCGGGAACGCTTCATAAACACAATTCCTGTTAATCACTAATTTTTATTTCTTGCCCTTTCCTTTAGCTGGAGCAGCAGCCTGACCCGGTTTCGGTCTTTTCGCACCATACTTAGAACGTCCCTGGCAACGTCCGGCAACACCGGCAGCATCCAAAGTACCACGAACCAAGTGGTAACGCACACCCGGAAGGTCTTTCACACGACCGCCACGGATCAACACGATGGAGTGTTCCTGCAAGTTGTGGCCTTCTCCCGGAATATAAGCATTCACTTCTTTTCCGTTGGTCAATCTAACACGGGCAACCTTTCTCATGGCTGAGTTCGGTTTTTTCGGAGTGGTAGTGTAAACACGTACACAAACTCCTCTTCTCTGTGGGCAAGAATCCAAAGCAGGAGCTTTACTCTTGTCCTCAATCTTTACTCTTCCTTTTCTTACTAACTGTTGAATAGTAGGCATTTTACAAGTACTCTTTTAAAATTATTATACTTTTCTCCAAAATGGAGTGCAAATGTACTTACAATTCTAGTAACTACCAAATGTTCTTCCTACTTTTTTTGTAAAAAAGATAAGATTGTCAGAAAGTTACCTATTCAAACCCACCAGTCCTTAAGATTTCGGAAAGCCGGAAACAGATAAAAGAAAAAGAAAATCGCGATAAAATATGTCTTTATCGCGATTTTCTAAACTAAACACGGACAAGAAACCTCGTTCACTCAACCTTGTCTGCCACACTCATCAATATCTTTCCCGATAAACTATATCCACCGGTTTGGCAAAACCGCTATACTCTTTATACAAGGTCACTTTTCCATTCATCCTCTCCGGAATATCCACTATACGAATCATACCTCCATTCTCTCCACCTTTGTCCGAACCGATGATCAACCGGTATTCCATATCCAATCCTAACCTACCGTATTCACCATACTGGAACCAGTTAAATTTGATAAATGTGATTTCCTCTCCGGAAAGATCTATTTTCTCCCCGTCTCCGTCCAATATATCCAGTTTCCGCCACTCTTTATAAGCCATATCGTACAGATAAATCATATTATCGACAACGTAGAAGAGGTAACGATAATGCATGTGTACAGCAAACAATTCTGCACGTTCGATATCCGGAGCATCGATTCGGTAATAATAATTACTCAACTGAGAGAAAGAATTATACCACAAATTACCGAACCCGTGCAACCACAATTTTCCGGTATCATCACGCAAAATAACATACGAGCTGTTACCATCATGTCTGGTATTAGCAGCATAAACAAACTCTTTTCCTGTTACCATGGGAAAAACCTCATTTGCAACCGGGGGTATACGGCAGGATGTTTCATTCCAGGCAAGCCCCAGTTGTACAAACCGTCTGTTGTCCGTATCATAAAGGATAACCGGTGGTTCATAATATCCCCATACTCCATCTGCCGATGTAATGATAAAGGGAGCAACCTTAAAGGTCTTCTCTTCTCCAGCTACATTATTTCTCGGTAATTCATAAATAATTCTTCCCGATGTTTTACAATACACTTCGGTCGTTGTCAACAATACCGAACAAGGATATGTACCGGAGCCATACATCGGATCAAGACAAATCATAGCAGTCGGAACAAATACTCCCGGTATTTTCCCCATGTCGTACTTCAAATCGAATGCTTCTTCCCAAGCCAAACTTTCCGGATCCAAATAACAAGCCCCTGTTTCAGTCATCAATATGATTTTATCTCCCGATCCTGTTATATTTAACACTATACTTTTCGGTCCCTTTTTATTCGGCAGGGCATAATCGTCGAGCAAATTGCGAATCATTAATTCCTGGTTACCGTATTTAGAGATCATATCCAAACGTACTTCGCCCTTTTCGTCGCACAGCACCAACCAACCTTCAGTTGTCTGAATAATCACCTCCATGTCGAAATGTTGCCGCCAAGTCACTTCTGTCTCTTGGTCCAACACATTCAAATAAACAGCGTATTTTCCCAATGGTAAATCGATAAAATAATTCAAATTTTTCTCTTTACCAATCTCATATTCGAACTCATTACCGGTTTTATTCTCTTTCGCGACAGCCACCCAAGTATACTCATACTTTCCGCTTCCGGCAGCCAATGTGTGTTTCAGCTCCGGAACAACTTTTAGTGTATCTGTATTTTTAAATACCGTCACCAGTGTGTCCGGCATTCCTGCAATAGAAATCTCATCGATATCCTCATAACTGTAATTTCCTTTATCATCGTAACACGAATAAAGTATAACAGTCATCAACCATACAATTAAATATACATTCTTTCTCATCATATTTCATTTATTGGGCCTGTGGTCCCATTGTCATTTCCGTAATACCATCCTCTTCATAAACAGTCCGGCCCACCGCTTTTTCGTCGGCCAGATATTTTTTCATATACGATCCGATATACCCCATGCGGGAAAGTATATAACCCGCCTCCTCGGATTTTTTATTAAACTCTTCCCGTGGAATATCCATTTCATCGCAAATCAAAGCAAACTTCTTCGCCGAAAATTCACCGAACATATATGGATTCCACTGCGAAGGCGGTTCATTCATAAATTCCGAAAACAATAATATCAGCTTTAACCGCTGCGTCTTTACCCAAGAGGTCGAATCGCTGGAACCATAATCGTAATAAGTTGTAAAATGCCCGTTAGGCAATAATTCCATATCAATTCCCTTTTCTTCCGTTTGTAAGGCTTTCGTCCGGATCATAGTTACAGGAATCACAAGAGAAACCTCTCCCTTCTTAACCACATACTCTTTCTCCAACGGTTCAAAATCCACACCTTCCACCGCATTTACCGGTGTAAATTTTATATTCACCGGACGATCGTAATCTGCCACCTTACCTATCACCTTCAGATGAATATCCTGTGCCTGTGTTTCATATTCACTGTCGACATAAGTAAAAGAAAAACGTACCGTATCCGATATCTCATTCAGATAAATGGCATCAGTACCGCTATATTCCTCATATTCTGATTTACAACTGCTCAATATTGTCAAAAGCAATATAAAAATAACATTCTTTTTCATAACTCATCTTTTAACGAAAATCGGTTTCACTTAATGGCAACGGGACGACGTATTTTGCTGCATCCATATCCAGGTCGGCATTTTCCGAATAAGAGGGTGTCCAAAAAGTATTTGGCACCCTCGATTTATTCGTATCCCTATTGGAGACTGAAATCAAATATCCGATTCTACAAGGGGGTATTTTGCCTTTTTGGACACCCTCAAACGCTTATAATAAAAAAACAACTGTCCTTCTCCAAAAAATTCTCTCCTGTATTCGTCCCGAAGCATTCCGGCCAATTGTGTTTTATCCTCCAATTCTTTCACTCCCCTATTAAACAATACGGTATTCAGCGCATCCAACGCCTCCGTCTCATCCGTGGCTGTCTCTGCAATAATGTAATACATTTCCGTCATCCGAATCAAAGGGATCAACTTAGTCCATACCTCAGTCGACGACACGTCTTCATACTTATGGAAACACCTGTAGTCCCGGGTAGTGCCTTCCAACCAAATCGGTCTGTTACGCCAATCCAGCAAATCCCAAGTAAATAAATCATCGATATGTTTTTTAGGTGAATACACTTGTGCAGGCTCCAGAGTGGGACTGAAATAATTCGTAAAAATCTCTTCACGTGCATTATAATAAGCTGCAAACAACAATTCTGAAGAAAAGATCCTGTCCGAATTTCTCGTATTATCCATAATCTCCCGGCGTTCGGTCCAAGGGAACCATTGTTCTTGTACAGCTGTCACGGCTTTTGCTTCCCGATAAGCTTCCGCCTTATTGTCCGCCCATAAATATACCCTTGCTTTTAAAGCTTTTACCGCATAATAGTTCAAGCGTTGTGTACGATAAGTATAATAATTCAACCCATCTTCCGAATCCTGGTTTTGCGGTCCTTCTTCAATAATCGGATCAGACTCACCTAACAAACGTTCCGCCTCATCCAAATCTTTCAGTACTTTCTCCACAACCTGAGTAGCCGGTAAAAGGGAGGTTGCCGAAATTGAATATACCGTATTATAAGGAATAGACAAATCGGCTTTATTGGTAGCATATACCGGTCCAAACAAACGTAACATATCAAAATGCAGAAAAGCACGAAGTGCCATCGCCTCACCGATAATCATTTTCCGCATTTTTCCTGTCAACACTTCCTCATTTTTTTCCGCATATTCCAATAATTTATTACAATTGGCAATCAGCGAATAGGCTTTCTCCCACACTGCAGCGAACTTACTCTTCGCATAATCTATGGTATAATTATATGTTCCCAACCGATAAGCATTTGTCGTATTCCCCGAAAAATCATACCGTTGCGCTAAAATCTCTACGGCATCTACCGATAATTCACCTCCATAAAGCGCATTATTGCTCAATTCCACATAAATTCCATTCAGAGCAGTGCGAAACCCTGATTCCGTACTGAACAGCTGCCCGTCGGTCACCTGATCTTCCGGCTGCACATCCAACCAAGAGTGACATCCCGAAAATATACCCGTTATACAAACAAGTAATCCTATCAATATATATTTTCTATTCATAACTTCCATTTTTAGAACATTGCAGACAATGAAAACGAGAACGAACGGGCAAACGGATACTCAATTCCCCGCTCCTCCTTGATCGAAGAAATACGGAATAAATCCGTCGTATTCGCTTGTAAACGCAAAGACTGGATTCCCAGTTTCTGTACTGCTTGCGATTCAAAATCATAACCGACCGATATGGATTCGGCCTTGATATAATTCTCCCGCAATACAAAACGTGAAGAGATGGGTGTCGTTTCGGTTAGTGAAATTCCTTTAAACTTAGCATGATCCCCCGGTTTTTGCCAACGGTCATGCAAAGCGCGTTTGTCCTGATTGCTTTTCAAGCCAGCCAACGAAATATTCTCCACTTTATTATAAGTAGCCTCCGTAAACACATCTGCCCCCAAGCTATATCTGAAATAAAGCGAGAACGAAAAACCTTTCCAATATAAAGTACTACCTAATACACCTTCTAATTTGGGTTCGGAATTACCGACAACCACTTCATCCTCCGTATCGTACTCAAACGTATAAGTACCTTCTTTGGTCAAAAACAACTCACGACCGTCAGACGGATTGATCCCCAGCGAACGTACAGCCCACAAAGCCGTAGGACTTCCCCCATCATAATACCGTACCAAGCTCGTATTCAGATTCTCCTTATTGAATTGATCCAGGCTATTGCCAATATCTTCATACTTCGCCTTCTGGTGTTTAAAACTGGCACTCAATGTCCAATTTATCCGCTCTTCCGGATGATAAACAGGTGAATATTTCACCGTTCCGCTAACCCCCTGAGTCCGCTGGCTCCCCACATTCGTCATCACTCTCTTCGAACCGACTGACGAAGGCACCGATACTGCAGCTAACAAAGGATCCGTCAATTTGTCATAGTAATCCAAATTTACATTTAAACGGTTGTTCAACAAAGTCAAATCCAAACCAATATTTTTGTCCAGAGTCTTTTGCCACTTCAAATCAGGATTACCAAAATTCGCCACTAACATACTGGTTCCAAATGGATTTTGATTCCCGTTATTAAACACATATGTAGTATAAGACTGATAAGAACTAAAATTCTGATTACCCGGATTACCAATAGAAGCCCTCACTTTCAAACGATCGAGCCAAATACAATTTTCCATAAACCTTTCATTATGTATATTCCAAGCTATCCCTACAGCCCATGTCTCCGAATAGCGTTTGTTTGTACCGAATACAGACGTACCGTCCATACGAACATTCGCATCCAGTAAATAACGGTTATCAAACGAATATCCGCCGTTAAAATAAAAACTATTCGAACGACTGACTGTTTTACCATAAACCGGCTTGCCATCCTGTAGGTAACCACTTGAAAAAGAAGGACGTCTAAAATCTCCGATCGGAAAACCCTGTGAAGTGTTTTCCTCCGAAGTTGCCTCATCCGACCGCATACGTGCCCCCAGTACCGCATTTACCTGATGTTTTTCGCCTAACACTTTACCGTAGCTGAGGGTAACATCACCGTCATAATAAAAACTCTTCCCCACCCCACTTTTATACTCTCCCTTTTTATCGAAAGATACATTATCATATACCGGGTCTCCGGGTGAGATAAAATTATCCGATTTCGTCTGGCTCAAACCAAGTCCAAATCGTCCCCGTAATACCAGTTCCGGTAAAAATCGTAACTCTGCATTCAACTTATTGTCGAACTTCGACCGTTCGCTCAAATTAAAACTATTCAACGTTGCATTATAAATCGGATTCTCTACCCGATAAACTCCCGAATAAGTATCCATATCTATCAGATAACGCTCTATTTTTCCGTTTCCCGCATCTTTTCTATAATAAGGATTGGCTTTCGCGAAATCTGCAAACGACACAATGGGATCCTCTTGTTTATAATAATCGTAAGACATTTTATTACTGATAGAAGCAATCCCCTTCCGATAAGTCAAATCAAAATTAGCTCCGATCAACTCGTTCCAGGATTGTTCCATCACCCCGTTCGTCCGATTGTAGGTAAATCCCAATCCGTAACGGATTGCCTCATCCCCTCCTTCTGCATAGATATTATGCTTATGGGTAACAGCAGTCCGTACCGGTTCACCCAACCAATAAGTATTCACCCCCCGTGCAATCTCCGCACGATTGATATTATATAAACTATCCAAAAAAAGTTGTTCGTCGGGATTCCCCATAGCCGAAACATATCGTCCGGCCTTCTGTTCGAACTCCAGTTTTTCCTCCGCATTCATCAAATTATAATCTGACAAATCCGGAACCGATATATACAAATTCCCGCTATAGGTTACCCGGAATTTACCCGGCTCCGGTTTCTTTGTCTCGATCACCACCACACCATTGGCTGCTTTAGAACCATAAATAGCCGTTGAAGCGGCATCCTTCAGAATAGTCACCGAAGCTACCCGATCCATATTCATATCCACCACTGTTTTCAAATCGGTCTCGAAACCATCTAAAATAAATAAAGGTTGGTTCGGGTCGGTCCCGAATTCCTCTTTCAACCCAATCACACTACTCTTGCCACGGATTTCGATATCGGGCAAACGATTCGGGTCGGAGCCATAATCCCGGCTCTCCATAATCGTAAACGAGGGATCGAGGGTTTTCAAGCTCTGCAACACATTTTGTCCTCCGATACGCTTCAGTTCCTCGGATTTGAATGTAGTTGCCGAACCGGTAAAACTCTCGGACTTCCTTTCGTAAATACCGGTTACCACTACCTCGTCCATCTCAGCGATCTTTTCGGTCAATACAACCGTTAACTCTTTTTCTCCCTGCCAGGTCACTTCCCGAGTTTCCATCCCCACAAAGGAACAAACAAGTACCATTTGTTCGGTTTGCGGAATTTCAAGGACAAATTTCCCATCCATATCCGTCGCGACTCCCGTAGTCGTCCCTTTGAGCATTACCGTCACTCCGGGAAGCGGTACTCCGTTTTTATCCGTTACCACACCACTCACCTTGTGACTGTTTACCTGCGGTTGTTCCTGTGGCTTTGTGTCTTTTAGCCTCAATACTACCGTTTGATCTACAATCGAATAATCCAAATCTGTATCTGCAAGACATTTTTCCAACACATCGCTCAATTTTTCATCCACAAAATGAAAAGTGAGATTTTTTACCCGCTCTACCTGTTCATCCTGATACAAAAAGGTGTAATTCGTAGATTTTTCCAGAATCGCAATAATCTCCGCCAGATTGACATTCTGCACCTCAAAAGAAACTTTCCTCAATTGAGCATATGCACTTGCCAACATCGGAAAAGTCAAGAAAAACAGGAAAAATGTAAAAAACACGATTTTTCTACACCTTTCCAGCAATCTTCCTGGCATAAGAAGATCACATGTTCCATTTTTTTTCATAAATTTGTACAATTAAGTTAAACACTAAACGGCTCTTTGCCGTTTTGAAAGGGCAGAGTACCCACATACTCTGTCCTGTTTATTTTTCGGTTATAAAGATCTTTCTCCCTTCCACCTTGAATCGGATTCCTCCTGTCATTTCCAGCATACTGACAATATGTTCAAAGTCATCATACCGTTTCAGATTCCCGGAAAACGACACTTTTTTCAAGGATTCATTTTGGAATACCGCCTCTACATTATACCAACGTGAAATAATATGCATAACCTCTTCCAGAGAGCGTTTTCGAAACACGAACTTTCCCTCTTTCCACGCAATGTAAGGGAAAACATCTACTTTCTTTTTTTCCAAATTACCATCGGTTCCAACCACCCCCTGTTCACCCGGCATCAAAATAACCGTTTGATCGGCAACAGCAAAGCGGACAGCACCTTCGACAAGAGTCGTCTCGATCCGATTCTCCTCTTCATAAGAATAAATATTAAAACTAGTACCCAATGCTTCTATCTCCGCCTCGCCAGTGACCACAATAAAAGGATGTTCTTTATCTTTTGCTACCTGAAAATAAGCCTCTCCTGTCAAAAATACTTTCCGTTCAGTACCTGTAAATCGCACCGGATAACGTAATTCGGAAGCCGAATTCAGATTCACAACCGTACCATCCTGCAAAGTCACCGAATACTCTCCGCCTCTCGGAATTTGTAAAATATTATATTGAATTTTCCCGGTCTGTTGCCGGCCGATATAGCTCAAACGTTCTTTAGCAGTGTGTATTTCAGCACCAGGTTGTATCAATACCGAATCCACGCCCGGGCCCCCTAACAAAATCCGCTCTCCATCGGCAAGTATCAGTTCCGCTTTCACATTTCCAGGTAAAATATTTTCAGTCATCAGCCCGAGCGGATACCGATCACTTTTATCCCGCAGTACAAAATAAAAAAGCCCGCTAACCAACAGCAACAATACCGAAACAGCAACAGCAGTCACTTGAAACAACCGGGCTCGCCTCAAGCGATGTTCACATTTTTGCCGTACCTTTAGATAGGCCATCACCAAATCCACCTGTTCCCATTGTTTACTTTTCGAAATGATAAACTCCGAAGTCAGAACCCGACGATACAGTAGTTCATTCTCCGGAAATTCCTGTCGCCACTTTCCAAGCATTTCCTCCTCCTTTTCGGTCAACTGTCCCTGGACAGCTTTCGACAATAAAAAAGCAACTTCCTTATAATTTTTAAACTCTGCCATAGAAGCTTTATTTATTCATTACACTTATACGACACTTCAAAAACAAAAAGGAGGTAAAAGAAAATTGTTAAAAGTGAAAATAAATGCTCTTACCGTTGGATAGATAAAAGTAAATAGCGGAAAACAAACGAATTAAGAAAACAGGACAGCAGGAAGAAAAAGAAATAATTTTCCAAATTTTTCCTTTAAAATTTTCCTGGCTATCTGCTTTTGCTTTTTTACGGTCTCTACTGCAATATCTAATTTTTCTGCAATTTCTTTAGCACTATAACCTTCTAATGTTAAAGAAAACACTGTCCGGCAAGCAGGAGGCAAATCCTCCATTGAATTCATTACCAAACGGAAAGTCTCTTCTGCTATATAATTATTGATTTCAGTAATATCTACCTCTTCTGTAAAAGAACGCGTTGCTTCATTTCTTATTTTCTCAGCCCGTAAATAATTAAAACACTTAAAACGGACCATCTGATAGACATAAGCAGAAAAATCACCGACAGCACTCCAACGTTCCCGGGTTTCCCAAAGCTTCACAAATACTTCCTGTACCAGATCCTCAGCTATAGTTTTGTCTCCCACATAATATAAAGCAAAAGAAATCAGAGATGGATAGTAATCTATAAACAAATTACGGAAAATCTCATCTTCTTCTATTCCTCTGATTCTAAAATATTTAGACATAAAACAAAAACGATTCTAATAAAAGAATTCATACAGCGGCACAGATCTATAAACCGCTCATAGCCAAACAAAATTAAAGATTAAAACAGTACCAGCCAAATTTTTATCATCTATTATGAAATTACAATTAAAACATAGGGAGCACCCTCGTCCGACCTGATCGGACAAACTTTTTCGAATATCCCTAAATAAAGACGTGTTTCAGAAAATACCTTCTCCTGAAAACACGTCTTCAAAGCATTAGTTCGTTCTCCTTATTTTTTATCTAAATATTGCCCGTGAATGGCATGAAGATGCAGATAAGGGTAAAGTGCCGTAGAAAGGACAGGAGCAGGGAAAAAAGGCTCGCTGGCCATCAGTTCATAAGCTTTCTTATAATCCCCACTTTTGGCATGAGCAGCAGCTAGATAAAGCAACGTCTCCTTACAAGGACTATGCTCCAACGCCTTTCCCGCCATCCCGATGGCTTGTTCAATTAATTCCGGATCTGTTACAGAATCGTCAAAAAAACCAGCAATAATGAGTGTATAAAAAAACTGACGATACAAATAAGGATGTTTATCGCCATATTTATCTGCTACTTTCCTGGCCAAAGCCATACCTTGTTGGAAGTTTTTCTCAAACAAGGTTCGTTCCATATCCAGAATCTCCAAATACATCGGTGCATAACACGATTTTGTCTTACGAACCATTTCAAGGTGGGCTCGGTATTTTTCTGGATTCTTCAGATTGGCAGAGCCGGCACGCACCATCATACGATACATATTCACCCAAAAATCATCTCCCTTTTCATACCCCTGATAAATATCCGCATACCGGTTCAAACAGCGGAAAACAATATCGTCTTCCGGCGTACGCATAAATCCCCGCATCAACAAATAGTTCTCCTTTTGCTGCAACTGCTCTTCCGTAAGGGTAGAAAAATAGCTTAACAGACAATCCTTTACCTGGTCGGGATGTATCCGTTGGAGGAGCCCTACCACATATTCCTGCACCAACTCCAAAGAGCGTTCACCGCTTTCCCAACGTTTCCGGGCAACTTCCAACCGGGCACTTAAATCAGACTTGGCAGCTTCTTCGGCATATCGGATAAAATCTTCCGGAGAAACAGAACCCGTACGGGTTTCCAATAAATTACCTCGGGCATCCAACCAAAAAAAGGAAGGATAACCGTTCGCCTGATAGTGCTTAAAAAAAGCGTGAGAACTTTCTTTTTCCGCATCCAATTTTAAACAAACAAATTTATTGTTATAATAGTCACCAACCTCCTGACGAGTAAAAACATTCTTGGCCATCATCTTACATGGACCGCACCAGGAAGTGTAAACATCTACAAAAATTTGCTTCCCTTCCGCCCGGGCTTTCTGAAGTGCTTCCTCATAGGTTCCATGAAAAAATTCAATGCCTTGCGCATATATACTCCCCATAGCCAGGACCCCAAAATACAATAACGCTAAAACCCTTTTCATTCCGTTACTCATATTTTTCGTTAATATCGATGACTTTATCACAGAAACCCGTCTTTTTGAACACACTGTCCAAGTGAATACCACCGGTGGAATTCACTTCGTAGAATACGACCCCTCCCTGACGTTCCGTACGGTTCAAATCCCGCACAGCCAAACGCACCTGTTGGGATATCCGAGTTGCAGAAGGATCAGACTCAGTAGGAGCCGGCACCGTAATATCCACAAACTGTATACCGGTTACCTGCATATTTTCAATGGCCTGCATATCCTTTTGCAGAACTTCCAATGATGAACTTGTAGAAGCATTCAACTGATTTACTGCAAAAGAATAGACCGCATTTTCCGTAGCGTACATCAAAACATCCTCATATTCCGGATTCGCAGCAAATCCAATTGCTTCATGCAAATGAGGTGCAACAGCAGCAGTGACTTCCGTCTTGCTGATGCTGCGGAAACTGTTATTCAACAAAGAAAACTTATACATCCAGTATTTGCCGTCTTTTTTATTCAACAACAGCATCCAGGCTCCCAACTTTGCTTCTGAAAGAGGACCCCAGCATTTCAGCTCCAATCCCGTCCCCAAATTGCTGCCATCAAAGATCCCCGGATCGTTGTCCGCTTTACTAAACGTTTTCAGACTCCCCTGATTCCACGGATTGTGCACAATCAAACGCCCGTACAGCTCATCGAAAAACACAGGATTAGAACCGACAGCCAACACATGGGGGGCTACCTGATATTCCCGCGGTTCGTTCATCAATACCAATCCCGGTTCCCAATTGATTGCCTGCATATTAGTAGCCCTCTTGCAAACCATGCCATTCACAATAATATAATCAATCATACCCCCTTTATAATACAATTCCGGACTCATTTCCGATGCCTCGAAGTGATGGTCACAGGCTTCCCTCATCGTCTTGATTTTCTCAAAAGAAAGCGGACTGGCCACCACACCTCCGTTTTCATCCCGGCAAAAAATCAACTCCTGTTTCAGAAAAGTGGCATAAGCATTCGGATTCACCGAGAATATCCGGGTAGGATTTCTCCCCAAAAGTTGTTTATTGGCACTTTCATATACATCCTCAAGAACCGTATTACTCTCATCATCTGGGATGAAATTAACTTCCGCCAGACCATTCTCTTCACACAAAAGAACAGTTCCTTTGGTAAACTGCGTACGCACCTCAAGTTCCCTTTCCTCCCGGTAAAAAACACCGGTTGTATTATCTGTTACCTTCAACGCCAGGGTATAGGCTTCCCCAGGGGTGAGAATGGACGGTTCTGCCAATACATCCAACTCCCTTTCCCGACCTAATGTGTCTGCTTCATTACGGGTAGTCGTAGTATAAGCATACCAAACGTAGGACAAATTACTCTCGTCATTTTGAGAAGTCCGGATGACCGGCGTACATTGTAAACGATTATATAACAATACAGAATACCGCTCTTGTAACCCCTCTATCGTGACCTGATTCAACACCTTGAATTCATCAATCGTTTTGTCATCCACACATCCTGCCAAAACAGACAACATGCATACCACTCCTATATATTTTATTACTTTCATCATAATACATCAAATTAGAAAGGATTCCACACTGTAATCAAATTACCATCTTCATCATATTCCGTATGAGTTGCATAATACTCACACACGACACGCCCCTGCTGCATCCAATAACTGTAATAATTCAATCCGCCCCATCCTATCAACTCTTCCTTTGTTAAAGGAAAATCATGTCCCATAAGTAAAATGCAACGCTGATGCTTCACTTTTGAATACTCCCCGAAATAGAGAGCTAATGGCATATCCCAATAAGCAGGTTTCACCAATTGATTGGTTATCATCAGACGCATATTTACCCGATCAGGATACCCTAACGATAAACTTTCCGTCGCTTTCAACGACAATTCCAGCATCACAGTTGCCTCATCCAATTCCGCTCCGGGTTTCATTACCACCACCGGAAAAGAAGAAACCGATTTATCAGCTTCATAAGTAAACCGATGCTGCAGCGTTTCATAATGTTTTCCGGCCACCGCCGAGGAATTTTCCGAAACAATGACTTCATACTCCCCCGCCTCATCCAACAAATCTCCCAACAACTTGACATGAATCTGAATCGTATCCCGGTCCGTGTCTTTCATTCGAAAAGAATACACCAAACTATCTGCCCCCACTACATAATCCGGGAAATAAATGCCAGGCGTGTCCGTATACACCATACGTTCGTTTTCCGAACAAGATGCCAACACCAGCATTGCCATAACTATCGTATATAAATATTTCATAATCCGCATTTTTATTCTATTAAACCAAAATCCAATTCATCATCCGGCAAGGGTATCACATACACCTCTTCCGGCTCAATCGCTACCGTCCGGTAAACCCCGATACGTTTCAGTCCTAAACGCTTATAGTAGTAAAACATCTGCCCTTCACACATAAACTCCTTGCTATACTCCTTGGCAATCTCCGCTTGCAGGTCAGTGACCTCTGTCATCGCAGCCAATCCCCGATGGGCACGTAAAGTATTCAGATAAGCTAATCCCTGATTGGCCGAACATTCAGCAGCAATGTAATACAATTCAGACAAACGAATCAAAGGGATACAACCCACATTGACATACTTCCCCGGCATGACGGCAGTAGCAGAATTGGTTTCCTGAAACCACAACTTCAACCGATAATCATCATCCGCCGGATCTTGCTGTGCAAACAATTTGTTCCGGTTATTGATACTGATACTTAAAGCTGTGGAACTATTAGTAATACCGTTTTTTATAACCGACTCCCCGAAATAAACATCGATATTATCCTGCATTTTCCCTTCCTCCAAAGCAAACAACAACTCACTGTCGAATAAACGCTCATCGGTTACAGCCGCAGTAGTAAGTGAAAACGGTGCGACGGGTTCACTTCCCGGCTCTCCCACAATCTCCCGGGCAGCTTCCAAAGCATCCGGTAAATTGCCGGCATACAGTTGCACCCGGGCCAGCAAAGCCGTCACGGCATAATAATTCAAATGCTTTTGCCGGTTCCGCAACAACGGATGATTCCGATACAAAGATTCCAGTTTCGCATAATTCGGCCCATAGGGGTCAACCTCCCGCATCAATTCACGTGCCGCGTTCAAATCTTTCACGACCTTCTCCAAAACAGCTCCCACCGTCAGCTGATGCTGCGGCAGATTAGTATACGACTCCAGATAAGGGATGGCTTTTCGCTCCTTGTCTATTGCCGGAGAGGCGGAAAACAACCGCAACATATCAAAATGAAGCATACCGCGCAAAGCTAAAATTTCTCCCTTATAGATACGATACACCTCATCACCCGAAAATACCCCCCGTTGCTCATCGATAAACATCAGCATAGCATTCAAATTGGCAATGCCCTTGTATTGCCGGCTCCAAATCGTAGATAAGACCTCCTTATCATAAGGCTCCCTGTAAAGATAATCTTTCGTCTTGATATACCGGTGGGTATTCCCGGAAATATTATAATACTGCGCCAGCACATCCACATAGCCGAATGAAAGCTGACGTCCGTAACTTTCGGGAGCAGACATCAACGAATAGACACCTGTCAACACATCCCGAAAACCGCTTTCCTGTTGGAACAAATCTTCCGCCTTCACATCCGATTTCGGAGACACGTCAAACCAATTCTCACAGGCGGCGGAAAAAAACAGCATCCCCAAACATACCGGTAAATATATTAACTTTTTCATTTGCTTCTTAATTAAAAGGTTACTTGTAAAGCTACAGAATAATTCCGGGCAAACGGATAGGAGGTACCCCGTTCCATTTTAACCGTCGAGGCGCGAAATACATCATTACCGATTAACGACAGTTTCAGACGCTCAATCCCATAATGCCGCAGACGCCCCGCATCAAACTGATAAGAAAGATTCAATGACGACAAGGTAATGTAATTCTCCTGCTCGATAAAACGGGAGGTCGGCATGGTCGCCTCCGTATTGCTGATGGCTTTGAATTTTGCCACATCGCCCGGCGTTTTCCAACGATCGTATAACACCCGGCGATCTGCATTCTCCTTCGGGTCTACGTTTTCTACCTTATCCACTAACGTCTGATTATACACATCAGCACCATAGCTGTAACGGAAATAAGCATTCAGCTGAAAACCCTTATACATAAACATCGTTCCGAAATTCCCTTCAAATTTCGGGTCGCTGCATCCTAACGGTTTATAATTATCCGTACTCCATTTATTGACTTTATCGCCATTCAGCGCAATAAATACTTCTTCTCCCGTATTAGGGTCGATACCTATGGACTCGTTCGCCCAAATCATATTGATGGATTTACCTTCCTGATAACGCACCATGGGAGCTCTGGTTTTCCCCTCCTCTATCTCCCCATTCATTTCATCATCCTGGGATTTGTTATAAGCTGCCAGTGCATCATTCAACTTCATTAACCGGTTTTTATTCTTCACAATATTAAAGAACACATCCCACTGCATACGTCTGTCAGCATCCTTTAGCAAAACACCCCGGAGATTTAATTCCAATCCCTTATTTTCTATCTCGCCCAGGTTGTCTTTATAAGAAGCAAAACCGACAGACGGAGCCAGCAACACATCAATCAATACCGATTTCGATACATCCTTATAAATATTGAAATAACCGCTCAACCGACTGTTCAATAAAGTAAAATCAACCCCAACATTCAACTTTTCTGTCTGCTGCCATTTCAGGTCCGGATTACCGAAAGCCTTCAATAACGCCCCGATATAATCATCATAGGTCAATCCGTCAATAGCCGATTCCTTATACGAATACATCATCATCGCCTGGAAAGGGTAGAAATTCTGACCACCGGTTGTCCCCCACGAACCGCGGATTTTCAATTCATTTACATACGGATTTTCAGCCAACCATTTCTCATGGTGCAGGTTCCAGGCAACACCTACAGAACCGAACGTCCCCCACCGCTTAGATGAACCGTATACAGAAGATCCATCGCTACGAACCGAAAAGTCTACTAAATAGCGGTTATCATACCCATAATTAAAATTTCCTACCACACCCATCAGACGACTGACCTCATAATCACCACTCGGTTTATCGCCGTCCTGATACTCTACCCCCATACCGATATGGTCCATCTTGTCATTCGGGAAATTATAAGCCGTGGTAGTAAACAAGTCGTTTTTCGTTTCTTTGATATTCCAGACAAAAGTAGCATTGAATAAATGACGGTTCACCTCTTTCGTATAAGCAGCCATAACATTCGCATCATACGAGAAATCATCCGTAACTTTTTTCTCATAACTGCCCTTCAAATCCTTTTCATAAAAAGAATTATGCCCGGCAGGTAAAAAACGGTCTTCAACCGTCATCTTCTTATTCAATGACACGGCTGCCTTCAATTTTAATCCCTCTAAAACATCCCATTCTACGGAAAAATTGTCAATAAAATTCTGATAGGTAGTCTCGAACTTCGTACCCAATGAAGCATTATACAAAGGATTCAATGCATATTCCTCCCCGTCACCGATTTTCAATACCTGCTTGATATGACCGTTTTCATCATACGGATAAAGATACGGATTCATATAGGTATAATCCGAAAATGTGCCATAAGGAGAATCCTTCTGTTTCACATGATCATACGTTAAATTATTCATAAACCGCAAATTCTTATAACGATATTGCAACTTAATGCCGATACCGATATTTTGACGCCCGGAACCTTTCATTATACCTGTTTTATTCTGATAATTCAGGTCTAATCCATACCGCAACCGGGCATCCCCCCCCTCCAACAACAAAGAATGCTTATGACTGAAACCAAGCGCATGAATCGGTTTCTTCATCCAATCGGTATTCACCCCTTGCTGAACCAACTTCAAACGTTCATTGTATGCCTCCTGCAATTCTTCCTTCATTCCGATATTCGGATGCGAATAAAGTCCGGCCAATTGCTCATACTCCAATTTTTCCGATGCATTCATCAGATTGTAATCGCTCAGGTCAGCAAAATTAAAATCACCGGAAAAATGATAAGAAACACGCAATTCTCCCATCTCCGGAGCTTTAGTCTCTACAACGACAACCCCGTTCGCCGCCCGCGAACCATATATAGCAGTTGCCGCCGCATCCTTCAACACGGTAATGCTCGATACCCGATTAGGGTCTAAGTCGAAAATTTTTTCCGCCGACACCTCGAAACCGTCCAAAATAAAAGTCGGCATATTAGGCGAATTCTCATAATCCGACTTCAGATTGCCACTGCCATGGATTTGAAATTCAGGTATATGGTTCGGATCACTACCTGCTGTGATATCCTCCATCAATTTAAAAGAGGGGTCTATCGTCGATAAGGCCGACAAAATATTTCCGGTAGAAATCTCCCGCAACTTCTCTCCCGAAAACGTAGTGGCAGCTCCTGTATAACTATCTTTCTTCCGCTGGAAATAACCGGTAATCACCACCTCGTCCATTTCAGCTATCGCCTCTTCCAATACCACATTCAGCTCTTTTTCTCCCCTCCACTTTACTTCTTTGGTTTGCATACCGACAAACGAAAATACCAAAACGATACTGTCGGCCTTAGGTAATTCAATGGTAAACCGACCTTCTACATCCGTAGCGACACCCAGCGTCGTTTCTTTCAATACCACGGCAACACCTGGCAATACATGGCCATCTGCGTCTTTCACAATCCCTTGAAGCAAAAGTTTTGTGGGAGTCATGCGTACCTGATCATTGATATTTTTACGCGAAATCACAATGGTATGATTCATTAGTTTATAAGTCAGACCGGAATTCTGCAAACATTCGTCCAACACCACTTTCAGGTCCTCATCTTTAAAGTTCAGTTCCAAATCCTGTACCTGTTCGATTTGGGCATCCTCATACAGAAAAATATAGCCCGATTCTTTCTCTAATAACTGAATCACCTGCTCCAATGAAGCATTCTTTACCTCCAAAGAAACCTTTGCGATCTGACTATACACATTCGCAGACAACTGAAAAGAAGAAATACACAAAAACAAGATTAAAAACTTCATCATTAAATACGTTTTTAACCATCTTCTTTGAAAAAGAAGACATCGGATTCCATTTTTTTTCATAAATTTGTAAATTATAATGAAACATTTCCGGCTTAGCCGGTTGAAAGGCGGAATAGTGCCAATATTCCGTCTTTCTTTATTTTCTTTTAGCTATAAAAACTGTATTGTCTTTTATGGTGCAATTTATGCTCCCGACCGTTTCGATCATTTTCATCAATGCCTCGAAACCTTCATAACGCATCATACCCCCTGAAAAGGTAATCTCTTTAGATTCGTCGTCTTCGAAATAAACCTCGACATTATACCACCGGCTCACCATGACCATGATATCTTCCAACCGCTGCTTACGGAAAATAAAACGCCCCTCTTTCCAGGCTACAAAAGGATAAACCTCAACTACACGTTTCTGAAGTTGCCCCTCTTTATCCAAAATACTCTGTTCGCCGGGCTTCAAAATAACCCTATCCTCTATAGATTCGAAACACACCGCTCCCTCGACCAATGTCGTCACTATTTGTCCTTCTTCCGAATAAGAACGTACATTAAAACCGGTCCCCAATACCTGGATTTTAGAATCACACACTTCTACAACAAAAGGATGTGCAGCATCTTTTGCAACCTCGAAATAAGCTTCCCCTGTCAATTGAACTTTACGTTCCTCACCACCGAATTGCAACGGAAAATGAAGTTCTGATTCGGAATTCAGCCACACTCGTGTTCCGTCTGCCAGTGTCATTGTAAATTCTCCTCCCCGGGGAATAGACAACAGATGGTAGGTTTCGGTATTTTCCGGCTTCCCCTCTTTCTCTGCCTGTAAAAGCATGCCACTGGAATCGATACGGATATGATTTTGCGCAGTAGATATAAGCATTGCCGAATCTCCGATATGCCAAACAGAACCGTCAGCCAGGGTTAAAACTGCCTTTTTACTACCGGGTTGAATAGTTTGAGTCAGTAAAAGGGGATCGCCAGGACTATCCTGGTGAAACCATCCCCATCCTAGTCCTAAAACCAATAAAATTCCAGCCGCCACACCATAACGGCGGATACGCCTTCTCCGTCTGTAGTTCTTTAATTTCCGGTAAGCCCGGACAGGATCATAACAGTATTGTTGCTGTAATCGTTCTGCCAAAGTTTCTGAGTTTCCCAACTTATCTGCCATCTTTTCAACCGGACTATCCTGATCCGGCTGAATGTACTCTTCTTCTTTCTTCCGTAAAATATAGCTTAGAACCTTTTCAGAAAAATCATATATATCATTCCATGTATTCATACCCTTTTTATTATATAAACACATGAAATCAAAAAACGGGTAACAGAAAATAACTAATATTTAAAAAAATCTGAAAAGAAAGAGTACAACAAAATCCCCCATACCATTCCCATGCGTTCACGGACGATAGCATAAGCCCGCTTTTTCTGCATTTTCACCGTATTTTCGGAAACTTCCAGTAGCTGTGCGATCTCCCGGACTTTCAAGCCCTCGAGGCTTAAATTCATAACTTGTCTCTGTTGATCGGACAATTCGGAAAGGACCGAACGGAGTTTTGCGATCACACTTTCTTCAATGGCCAAATCGATAGCCATTTCTTCGGTATAGGAAATCTCGGAAGTATAATTTCCCAATAACCGACGGGCATTGTCCCGATCACGAATCATATTCAAAGCCCTGTTGTATACTGCTTTGTAGAGCCAGCCAGCCAAAGATTTGACATTCGGAAATTGCAAGGAAGAATCCCATAACCCGATCATACACTCCTGAACAATATCCTCCACTCCGACATTTTCATGGGTCAGCTTGGCCACATAAGTACACAATGCCGGATAAAACTCCTCGTACAATTGCTGCCAGGCAGTTTCTCTTTTTTTGTTCAGGTCTACTATAAATCGTTCATTATCACGCATACTTCTCCTCCGGTTGCGTGACAAATATAAAGAAAAAAATAAAAAACAACTCTCCTCTAAACTAAAATCAGTCCAGCCCCCATTACTTAGTGACAATAGTAATAATGGATAAAAAGGATGCTCACCGACGAGAACGTAGAAAAGGAAAATGAAACATTACCCCCGTCCCTTTGTTTCGTTTTTATCTCAGGCGCCTGAGCGAAAAGAATGCAAATAATAGAGAAGCAGGAAACTCTTTTCTAAGAATTTTGAGTCCCAACGAAATATGAGTCTTGACAGTATTCACGGAAACACCCAGTATTTCAGCGATTTCTTTATATTTTTTACATTCGATAAAACATAGCCGCATAACTTCTCCACAACGATCCGGAAGCTGATTGATCCGGTTCATAATTTGCCGGATCAATTCTTCATGTTCGGAATAATCGGTCTCGGCATAGAGCAGATTTTTATACGATTCATTCTCTTCGTGCCGGGCCCTTACTTTCAAATGATCCAGGTAGTTCAGTGAACGGTTACGGGTAAGACTCAAATAGTAAGGCAACATCGGTTGAGTAAAATCTATTTTTTCACGTTGCGTCCATGTTGTCAGAAAAACATCATGTACAATATCTTTGGCAATATCCGCATCCTTCACAAAGCTCATCGCATGAAAACACAATGGCTTGAAGAACCGCTTAAACGAATCTTCAAACTGTAACTTAAACTCACATTCACTTACATATCCTAACATATTATCTTTTTATCTTTGCCGGAATATTGATTTACGTGCAAATATAATTTTTTTAAGGATATTAACAAAGTATTTATTCCGGAAGGTTCCCTGCTATAAAAGATCACTGAATCGGTAACATACGGCAATCCCGGAACCGGGATTGCCGTATATTTACCGACGATTTACCACCAGGGATTAGAATCGTATCCTTTAGCCACGACACATTTTCCCATCACATTCCGGTGAAGGGTCACCTCCTTGCTCATCAGATCCACAATCGCAAAAGAACCCTTGTATTCTTTCGGACTACCGGCATCATAAGTAGCAATGATCAACTGAGTTTCTTTTGCCGAAACTGCAACTGCTACGGGTTTACCGATATCGTCCGGCAATGTCACGAAATCGGCAAGCGTGGGTTTTAATACCGGAGTCGTATAGACCTTATTGCCCACCACAAAATACCAGTCGTTTTCAGCGACCAATACGCCCTTGGTATCGGCATCGGCACCAGCCAAAGGAAGAGTTTCCATTTCCAACAAATGTCCGTCTTCATTCACTGCAGGTTCTTCTTCCGTCGCTTTTTTGAAATCGATGTACTCAAAAGAGATCAGATTGATTTTTCCTGTTTGTGCTGTTGCCATCGACATGACATGAGCTCTGGAAACATACTTGTGGATAATGGTCTGCCCTTCATAAGAGGGTTGATTTTTTATTTCCACAACTCTATCCAAAGCATACGGATCGCTCACTAATCCCAGGGCTGGATCATCGATCTGGTTTTTCAAAATATAAAATTTCTTACTCAATTCATCGAAAACATATACATAAGTATAGGCAGAAGCCGGATTGCTCCAGTAATATTCTTTATCATGCTTAGCTGCCCGATATAATAAACCACTATTATAAGAATAAATTTTACCATTAGAAACATAATAAACGGCATCCGTCAACATGTAAACGGCATCTGTCGGATTGAATGTATCTCCCTCATAGATAAAACTCTGGTCGTTAATCAATCCACTCGGCATAAATGCGCCGTTATTCGTCATAATTACCGGGTTATCCCCTTGGCTGGTAATAATATTGAATGAATAGAAATAATCATTTAAAGAAGAAATATTTCCAAAATGATCGATTATCGCTTTCGGCTGTTTCCCCAATGCATAGTCTCCGATTTTAGTAGCATGCAAACACTCGGTAGTCCCTTCTTTCGATGAGAAATATGACAATACGGCGGACTGGTCGGGTTCTTCACACAAGAAATAATATCCCCAGGAAAAATTCGAAACCACATTCACATTAAAATCCACAAAATACTTCATACCGTTTTTTGTGTCTGTAACGACATAACGGCAGTCGTATTTTCCAACATTCAATGTTTCGGGAACAAAATAAGCCAAATCACGGTTCGTTCCGATCTCTTTCCCTGCCAGACTCCAACTATATTCCAATCCCTCCTCCGAAGCCTGCAATGAACGGCCGATCACCGGATGTATATTCAACACCTCTCCTCTCATCACCGAAGTATCTTCTGTGACACCCGTTACAATCACCTCATTCACTGCTTTATAGTCATAATTTCCTTTGTCTTCTGCACAACTATAAAATAGCGTAATCAGAACAATGATATATAATCCAATACTCTTTTCAAAAACTTGACATCTATTTTTCATAGCAAACAATTTTTAAATATTAAGGAAGCGTAATTCTAGGTTTCGAGGTATCTCCATCCGGATAAACTTCATGATCTATAAAATACTGCTTCAGCTTACTGATAAACATAAAGGTAGAAGGATACCAACTGGGATAACCGGCATAATAGGGCATTTGGTCCCAATATAACAATTTACCGGTATTCGGTCCCCATTTTTCGACATTCGGGTCGGCTCCATAAAAATAAATCTCCTGCCATTTCGCATATTTTTCCCGAACGAATACACCGAAATATCTTTCCCAACTCGGCCACCAGGATGGAGCCTGCAAGATATCTGAAAAGACCAGTTTAGCTGCTAACAATTCGGAAGCTCCTACCTGGAAATTTTCATTATTTTCAATATAAAGGGTAATTGTCCGCGATTCTTTTTTCAGGATGGGGGTCCGGTTGACTTTTACTTCAAGGGTATCCCGTAAAGTACCGGATTGGATGACCGCTTTTTCTATAACCGACATATCCCAGTCGGTCCCGGTTGCAGTAGTTTTCTTTTCATTTACAACAACCTTATAATGCCGGTCTGTTTCTGTCTTCAACCCAACCGAATTCACCGGAATTTTAAAAGTATAACTGGTCACCGAAGGATCATCCATCGCAAAAGAATATACCAGGCTATCTACTCTTTCAGTTGTTTTTCTTCCATATTGATCCAATTGGAAGGGTAGATCGAAGTATATATAATTCGTCGAATTATCGAATCCGTCGATATCCTGATCACAAGCCACTTGTACCATTCCTATCAGGCACAAAGTCATATATAATATTATCTTCTTCATAGATTTGTCATTTAGCATTATTTCTCTTCTTTCGGGCTCTCATTAGGTGAAAATTCGTATTCATCGTCCGGAATCGGGAAAATATATTTATCCTTTGTCGGAGCGATAATAACTCCTTGTTTTACATAAAACTCTTTATACAACCGTTTATAAATCATAAACATCCGTCCTTCACCGATAAAATCTTTCCGCATTTCACGCATCAGAAATTCCATGATTTCATCATTTCCATAGGAACCGTTTAAACGGGCCAGATTACGGGATTCCCGCACATCGTTCAAATAACCGAGTGCCTTGACATTATCTTTACCGATCATTGTCTCGCAAGCGACATAATATACTTCGGCCAAACGTAAAATCGGAATCTCCGGATAATAGGGCAAACGTATAGTTCCGGGGTAGGAAGTTTCCTCAAGTTTACTGAAAATATAATAACTTCCACCGTTCGACGGTTTCCCAAACCAGAAACGCAAGCGATTGTCCGTACCGGACCCATCCGGAGCACGTCCATAAAGATCGTTTAAGTATATGCTATATTGATTGGTATTGATACAAAAGTTATCGGTCTGATTCCCTTTTTCAAAACCAAAGACTTCTTTGGTCACTTCCCAAAGATCGTTCTTATAGAACCCAAGGATCGTCTCTTCTCCCAGATTCTTATCATATAATTCATCTTCCCGGTTTGTCAAGACAAATAATTCATTTTGTTTACATAACTGAATCAGTTCATCGGCAATTTCGTAAGCTCCCGGTTTATTCAATAAGGCCAGCTCTAGCCGCATCAATAGTCCTTTTACTGCAAACAGATTCATCCGATCACCCCGACGTTCCAACACGGAATGATAATCGAGCATAGAAGTATTCCCATCGCCATATCGTTTATTCCCGACGATCGGATCTTCTTTCAACAAGTCCTGTGCTTTCAATAAGTCGGCTTTCGCTTTTGTCAGCACCGAGCGCATCGACTCAAATTTTTGAGCCTCGACATTAAATTGAGTACGATAAGAAATACAAGCCTGATCGAGGTCACCTTCTTTTTCAATTACAGGACCATACATAGCAGCTAATTCCATATGCATAAAAGCCCTCAAAGCATAAGCTTCCCCTTCGATCAATTCTGAATATTTTATAGAGCTTCTATTAGATTCCAAGGATTCCAGAATATAATTGGCCTGTGTGATTCCTTGATACATCGCCGACCAAATTGCATCGAAGCGGGATTTTGCACTCGCATCTTCATAATCGAATTGAGACTGTTTGTAATAGCTGTTCTTACTTTTGGAAGACAAATCCCAGTATTGTGCCAACACATCCATCATACCATAAGAAAGTTCCTTCCCGTACAAGGTGGTAGAGGTTAAATTATAATAAATGCCGTTCAAAGCCGCATTATAGCCCTTCTCATTCGTGAGCAAATCTTCGCCCTCGACCTCCCCCTGAGGGGTTACGTCCAACCAGTTGTTGCAGGACGTGAAAGCCAGAGCTGTCATTAAAACAAGTATATATTTAAATTTCATAACCTGTATGTTTAATTAAAAGCCAATATTTAAACCAAAAACAAAACTACGCTGGAAAGGATAATCCAATCCGCGTTCATTTTTCACAGTAGATGCACGAAAGACATCGTTCATATAAAAACTAAGCCGCATGGTATTCAATCCGAATTTCCGTATCCATTCGCGGTTCAGGTCATAAGAAAGAGAAAGAGAAGTCAACTGTAATGTATTTTCTTTCTGAACAAAACGGCTGGAAATATAAGTTGTCGTATATTCCTTGATATTTTTATACAACGCATGCTGCCCCGGTTCTTTCCAGCGGTTGTTCAACACCCGTCGGTCGGCATTATAACGTGGATTCGCTCCTTCGACACGCTCGGCTAAAGTTGAATTATAGTAGTCCGCACCCAAATCGTATTTAAACACCATATTTAAGTTCCAACCTTTCCAATATAGGTTAGTACCGACATTCCCAAACACTTTGGGTTCGGAGTCCCCGCAAATCACTTTATCGGTAGCATCCCAGGTGTATGTAATCGTCCCGTCCTTTTTCATAAAAAGTTCTTGTCCGGTTGTCGGATCGATTCCCAATGAAGGCACTGCTTTAATGGCGCTCATGGATTCACCTTCTTCATACACAGCTGCCGGAGTCGTTTTATCCTGATTATTTTTCTCGTTGATATTCTTTAAAGCAGTCGAAATCTCCATGATTTTATTTTTATTATGAGCTGCTTGCAACATAACCGACCATTCGAAATCTTTACCCTGATCCCGGATAAGCACGGCATTTAAATTAACTTCGACCCCTTTGTTTTGAATTTTCCCTAAATTAGAAGTAAAAGTATTCGAAGGTAATCCTAAAGAAGGTGCGACAGACACAGAAGTCAACATCCCTTCGGTCTTTTTCTGATAATAGTTGAATTGCAAACGAATACGGTCTTTTGCATACCCGAAATCGAATCCATAATTCGATTGATATTGGTTCTGCCATTCCAAATCGGGATTACCGTACCCCATCAAAGCAGCAGAGATTCCGGAATTGTACAGACGATCGGTATTAAACTGAAACATCGTTTTTGCCTGATAGGCTGAGAACTCCTGATTACCGGTGACACCATAAGAATAACGTAATTTCAACATACTGATCTTCGTATGCTTAAAAAATTTTTCATTATGAACATTCCATCCTGCTCCGGCAGACCAGAAAGGAGCATATTTCTTATCGGCTCCGAACTTAGAAGAACCGTCGATACGTACAGAAACATCCGCAAAATAACGATCGTCATAGCTATAGTTACCATTGGCAAAGAAACCGATAGCACGCGACTTACTTTCCGAACTGGAAGGTTTTGTTTCTTTTTTATATTGGATAGCAAAAGCCGGATCGGAATAACGGTCATCCGGAAAACCGGTCATAATAAATCCATGTGAGTTATTATCATTCTGGGTCACTTCCAAACCGGCACCAGCATAAATAATGTGTTTTTCATTCACCAAAGTGTTATAATTCAAGGTCACATTTCCATCATAACTAAAACTCGCTCCATCTGTCATAGACAAATAACCTCGTTCAGCAATAGGCAGATATTCCTGTACCCGGCTTTCACTATTGTAGGTCGTTTTCAAAAACTCGGCACTGAAGGGTGACTTATAAATTTCACCACTGGTTTCTCCTTTTACGATAGCCATCTGGCCTTTCAAACGTAATCCATCGCAGATAAACCAGTCGACGCTCAATTGTTCACGAAACTCCTGATCTTTGGTGAAATTCCGGTTCGGCAACAAGGCATCGTACAAGGGATTAGTATCTCCATCACTCAATTTCGGAATCAGTTCTCCGTTATCATTATATATTCTCTCGTAAGGATTCAGTTTGGCATATTGCGAGAAACTCCCATAAGGAGAATTATACGCATGGGTATGGGCATAAGAAATATAATTTTTAATGGTAATTTTATCTTTAATCCGATAGATCAATGAGAATCCCAGTCCGAAACGGTCACGACCGGATTCTTTCATAACCCCCTTATTCTGGTTATAAGAAGCGTCTATTCCATAACGTACATTATCTGCCCCTCCCTCGACAAACAATGAATGTGCATGGGAAAAAGCATTTTTTACCGGTTGGGAAAGCCAATAGGTATTTACCCCTTCTACAATATTTTTATAGCGGTTGTAATAGGCTTTGTCCAATTCTACCTGTTCACGGCGATCGTTGTCTTCATAACCCGGTGTGATCTCTTGAGTATATAATCCGGCTTCCTTTTCATATTGCAATTTTTCCCGGGCATTCATCAGATCGTAGTCAGTCAGATCCACGATGGCAATCGTAGGTTTAAAATCATAAGTCACCCTCAATTTTCCGGCTTTCGGTGCTGTCGTTTCGATCACAATGACACCATTCGAAGCCCGCGAACCGTACAAAATAGTGGCGGAAGCATCTTTCAGCAAGGTAATGCTCTCGATCCGGTTGATATCCATATCGAAAACTTTCTGTGACGTTACCTCAAAACCATCCAAAATAAAGATCGGAGCGGTAGAGCCGTTTTGAAAAGATCCTTTACCCCGAATCGTAAAGTCGGGCAATTTATTAGGATTGGATCCGTCCAGATTGTTTTCTTCGATTTTAAAACCGGCATCCAGTGTAGAGATCGTGGTAAAAATATTTCCGGTAGATACCTTTGCCAATTCTTGTTTAGAAATCACGGTCGTTGTACCTGCAAAACCACTTTTCCTACGGTTTAGCAAACCGGTGACAACCACTTCGTCCATTTCCTGGCTATCGCTTTCCAAAGTAACATCGACTACTGTCTTATTGCCCACCACAACCGACTTCGGTTTCATACCGATATAGGAAAATTTCAATACGATATCTTTCATTTCAGGACAAGTCAAATCGTATTTTCCATCCATATCGGTAGCCACCCCGATAGTCGTACCTTCGATCAATACAGCAACCCCGGGTAACGGATTGCCATCTTCATCGATGACCTTTCCCGTAATTTTACGGCTTTGTACCTGAGGAACAGCTGTCTTGCCATTTGCCTGCCGGATGATAATAGCATTGTTTTCTTTCACAAACTGCAAATCGGTACCTTCAAGACATTTTTTCAGGATAGCATCGATCTGGCTATTCTGCATATCGATATCGATTCCTTTTACAGTAGCTATATCCGCACTACTATACAGAAATACAAATTTTGTTTGTTCTTTCAATTCCCAGATAATCTCTTCCAAAGAGGCATTTTGCTTTTTCAAGGTGACTGTCTGGGCATTTACTGCAGCAAACGTTTGTACCAACATACAGAAAACTAAAACGAACGTCAGTTTCATACGTAACAGAATTTGCGACCATCTTCCCCGATGAGGAAAATCATCTAACCGTTTTTTCTTCATACTTTTGTAATAGGTTAAGTTTAACTTATGTTATTATAGAGGACCGGAAAATGTTGGAGCAGGATCCGTTCCTTTATTTCTTATTTCCAACCAATAGTTATCGTATTCTTTTTCCGCACGATTTCAACCTTATCGGTCGCCTGAATCATTTTCAGAATAGCGTCTATATGTTCATAGCGTCCTAAATTGGCGGACAATCGCCAATTTTTCACCGAAGGAGTTGCATAAAATACCTCAACCGAATACCAGCGTGCCAATGTACCCATCACTTCTTCCAACCGTTGATCTTTAAAGACAAATCGTCCTTCGATCCAATCGGTAAAAAGACCGGTATCTACCTGTTTCACCTGGGCTTGTCCCGATCGTTTATCGAGATAATATTGTTGTAGAGGTACAAGCTCTTCAGCCTCGGCCCAGTCTTCTGTTGTATTCACTTTTACAGTCCCTTGCACCAGAGTGGTATGTACAACTTCTTCAGAACGATAAGATTTCACATTGAATTTGGTTCCGGTCACCCGGACATGCATCCGATCAGTTTCTACGATAAAAGGCCAGCCTTTGGCTTTTTCTACCTCAAAGAAAGCTTCTCCATCGAGATAAACACGTCGTTCGCCTGCAGCAAATTTCACCGGATAGCGAAATTCCGTTTCACAATTGAGATGTACCCGCGTACCGTCGGATAATTTCACCAGATAATCGGCACCGGAAGGAATTTTCAAAATGTTATACCTGAGTTTTGCCGTATCCGCAAAACTCCGGGTCGTATCGTGCAGATATACCAGCTGAAGATTCGTATCGTTAACGATCAAAGTACCGTCCCCCTCCTGCAATTCAATCTCATTATTTTCCAACTTGATACGTTGCCCGTCTGCCAATATCAATTCAGCACATTTTTTCCCGGTTAAATCGGTTACTTCTTCGCTTAAAAGAGGAGAACTTTCGTCGTTTTTCATCACAATCCCTACCACCATCGCTAAAACCATGCAAGCAGCCACAGCAACCCAACCACCTTTTCGCCACAAACTCTTTCGGGATGAAATTTTAGATTCAAAACACCGAAATTCAACATTTATATCTATATTCCCTTCTTGTTGAAGACGTAAAAAAGCTTCCCGTTGATTCCGGATTTTCTCGAAAAGGGCCAAATGTTCTTTTTTCTCCAGCCATTCGACAAATTCACCATCCATCAGTCTTTCAGGATCTTGCAAATGTTCGAGAATGTATTCTATTTCATTTTCACACCACATAAACGTCCGTTTAATTTAGTTGAAAGTTTATAAAGTCCATAATGTTTATAAAGTCATAGGATCCCGCAGGCTCCTGGTTAATTGACAATGAAGCAGTATACCCGAAGAATAGGATATATTGTATTGATTGTCAATGATTTTATTCTCGTTTTCTTTTCTCATTTTTCTTTTTTAATGGAAGTGAAGTTTCCAATAATTGTCCATTATCCATTATCATCTGTCCGTTATTCTTTTTGCGGAAATCCGCAAAAAGAATCGGACGTTTTCTTGGTTATTCTCCTTGCTATTATAAACACAGGAAAAACCTAAAAATGGGTGAAGAAAAATTGAAAAAAAATTAGTATTACAAAAAATTATTAAATAACAATCTAAGTACAAAGTTCCCATATACCATCCACTATTTCAGCATATAACTGCCATTATTTATAATCGCTTTATTTTTACTTTGAATCCAAAGATGTATATTATCTTGTCTTTGAAATTTATAAAACTTTTTACTACGCTGAATTTTTCCGGAATATCCACAAATATATCCAATAAGTCGTTCGAATATGGAGAAGTCCAATCATCTATTCTGTCTGGAGACAATTTCTCCAAACAGAACACATGACTGTAAAAACAGGAATTATTTTTGAATCCGAATTCCGTCCAGACAGAAGTAGGCAGGGGTACGCATACGACCTGTGCCCTCTTCGATATCGGTAGATTCGAGATCGAAAACTATTTTATCGACAACACCCAAAGCAGACAAATCTACGGGATACCAATCGTTAACTACCCTGCTCCAATCCGGATTTTCAGGATCACCTTTACGTGTACACAAATAAAAGTTTACCGTTCCGGTTTGTGTGTTATCTTTAAATCCTTTGATAATCAATTTAAAATAATCCTTGTCCTCATCGACTAATTTCTTTACTCCTCCGGGGACATTAGAATACCATACTCCTTTTTTGTCGGCACTCCCGGGGATATTCGGATTGGCTACGGGAGCTTCCGGCGTACCGTATTGATCCCCATACACCATTGCCAGGTAGGCATAAGTAGTGTTAGCTACCAGTATATGTTCTACAACCGCAGGTTTTTCCAAGGTAAAATAAGCATCGTCGTCTTTTACACAAGCGACGGCATAAATTTCATTGGCATTCGGGAAACGGGTATAGACACTGTAGATATTGGAATCCAAAGCTTCCTGAGTAGCCGTCCAGGTGAAAGAACGGTTGTTACGGTTCGAATAGGCAAAACCACTATACGTGCCGTCCGGATTCTTGACGGTATTAAATTTCACTCCATTTGTATGAGCAGCTTTCGAAGTAAAACCGCCATCCGGAATCCGATGCGTAAAACGTCCCAGTTCCAATTCATTCATCGTCACATCATTCGGGATGCTTACCAAAACATCTTTATCGTCGGAACAGGCACTCAAACCTGCCCATATCATGATTACAGCTAAAAATTTTCTCATAATTTCAAATTTTAACACAGAAATAACTCAACTTCTATTTCCCTAATCCCGGATTCTGATCCACCAGTTTATTCTTCAATCGTTCGGCTTCGGGAATCGGCCAGCAATATTTATCTGCCGAAAAATCAACATCTTGTTTCAACGTATAAATCCAGGATTTATTCTGAGCCGGACTGGCATCGGTATCATTGATAAAACGTAAAGATGCAAAGTATTCGCTCCCGTTTTCAAGGAATTGTTCCACACAGATCTCCCGGAAAATCGTCCGTAACAATTCTTTTTTAGAAGAAGCCGACAAAGCAGGCAATACCGGATTGGTTCGTTTGGAACGCATTTCATTCAGCGGAGCCAAAGCATCGGCAACGGAATAATCGTCCAGCCGGGCTTTCAATTCGGCTTCCATCAGATAAAGTTCGGCATAACGAAAATAATAAGCCGTATAAGGAGCATCGGGAGTATCGTTCCGTCCTCCGTGATACAGTTTCTTTAATGCCCAAACATTTTTTGTATCCCAGGTTTCCGGAGCCCGAACCGAGTCCATAACCACCGTATAGCGGGGATCTTCCTTGATCCAACCGTCGAAGATATCGTAATAGGTATTGTTATATCCACAGGCATAGGAATAAGTAAATTCACTCCAGGCACAATTGGTAATATCCCCCATATAACGGGTCCACAATACTTCTTCGGATTCCCAACCTTTCTCGTACATTTCAGCCAGATCGGCTTCCATTTTCCAGCTACCCGGAGCATCTTTCTTCACAGTAAGCACCAAATCCAGCGCATCTTTCAAGTCCTGCACATCACCGCGCATCACTCCCCGATTCAATAACAGCTTCGCTTTCAGAACCTGAGCCAATTGTTTCGACAAATAGCGGGGTGTCGTAAAATCGGGTAAATGCTTCAGACCCGGTTCCAGATCCTCGAAGATTTTCCGATAGGATTCTCCAACAGTGATTCGAGGTACCTGCAAATTACTCAGGTTGGCCATCTGATCGCGGTATAAAATACCGTAAGCACAATCGTCGGCTTCCCACCAGTGTCCGAACATCCAGAATAAATTAGCATAAGCCCAGGCCCGCATACATCTGGCCTCGGCGATCAAAGCCTCTTTTGTTTCGGGCGAAGGGTACAGTTTCACATCCAGATTAGTCAACGCGATCACCGCCGCATTGGCAGAATTTACCAGCCCGTACCAAGACTGCCAGATCGACGCGAAGTCAGTACCGCCTTCTTTATAGGTCATATTGTAGTTCGCACTGTTGTAATCCCAAATACCGGCCTGTGAAGCCCATTTCCCGGCAAGTTCTCCTCCGAAGGAGGACGACTTTGCAATCACAGAATACATCCCGTTGACAATATTTTTCGCCCCGTTATAGTCCGTAACTGCGTTCTCCAAAGTCAAATTATATTTCGGACTCTGATCCAGAAAATCATCGCAAGAAGCAAATATTCCGGCCAAAAGTAATAGTAGATATATAGAACAAGTTCTCATATTCGGCTTATTTTAAAGTTAATTTTATTCCAAAGTTATAAGTACGTGCAGAAGGATAAGTGCTATAGTCAATACCCATGTTATAAAAAGCACTGTAGCTTGTACTGAAATTACCTTGCGGATCCATTCCGGGATATTTCGTCCAAGTAAACAGATTCGTAGCCTGGAAAGTAAATTCGACTGCATTCAAAATGCTGTTCTTATACAGATGCTTGAGCAGACGATATGATAAATTCAAAGCGGTCATCCGCAGATAAGAAGCATCGTGAATATACCGGTCAGTAATGATACTGTTGGATCCCCAGCCATAATACATCGCCCGGGGATAAGAAGCATTCACACCCGGATTCACCGTCCAGGAATCCAATATCCGGTTAGAAGTATTATATACATTCATATCTCCTGAACTATTTTTTTCTTCGTCCCAAAAACGATCCCCTCCGACAGAATAAGAAAATACAGCATTCAACATCAATCCTTTCCAATACAGCGTACTACCGAATCCTCCGAAGAAATCCGGATTCGCATTTCCGATCACAGTACGATCGCCATCGGCAGTGATTTGTCCGTCCCCATCCAGATCCATAATATACACATCACCCTGACGTTCATAATTATAATCATCCCGATAATATTTCAAGGTTCCAGTTTTCGGATCGACGGTCTTCAAACCAACCAGTTCTTCATTAGTCATAAATAACCGGCCGGCATCTTTATAGCCATAAAATTTTCCAGTCTCGCCTCCTTCTTCAATTTTAAAATACGCATAAGCTCCCCCCCAAAGTATCCGTCGGTACTATTCAGTTTTTCAAGCGTCGTCCGGTTACGGGCAATATTAAAATCGACGTTCCATGTCAGGTCTTTTTGTGAATTTTTAACAATATCCACCCGAACATCAAACTCGACACCCCGGTTTTTCAATGAACCGATATTTTGATACACACTGGAGAAAGAAGAGGAAATAGGTACAGGATCGCTATATAACAAATTATCCACTTTCTTTTGATAGAAACCCAAAGTTCCCCGTATGCGATCGTCCCAAAAACCATAATCCAAACCGATTTCCTTCTGTACCTGTTCTTCCCATTGCAGAATATCATTTCCTAAAGAAGAGGGTACGATACCGGCAACTCCGTTATAGGTGGCAGACCCCATCAAAGTACGCCAATCATAAGCCCCTAAATTCTGAGAACCGGTTTTACCAATCGATCCTCTTAATTTCAGATAAGAAACAATGTTCGCATAATCTTTCATGAAATTTTCTTCGGTAATGATCCAGGCAATGGCCCCCGAAGGGAAATATCCCCAACGTTTATCGGGACCGAATTGTGAAGAACCGTCTGCCCGGAAATTCAGGGTCAGCAAATAACGGTTGTTGAATTTATATTCCAAACGTGACAGGAAAGATGCCAACGTATTGGAACTATAACTGCTGGAAATACTGTTCTTTTTAGCGGCACTGTTTAAATTAGTCAAAACCTGGTCATCGGGGAAACCGCTACCGGAAGCTCCCAACCCATCTGATTCATACTTCTCGATAGAAAAGCCGGCCAAACCCACCAAACTATGCTTTTTCCAGGTATTCACATAACTCAAAGTATTGTCTCACATGTAAGTATAGCTTTCATTTTTACTGACACTGGCCGAGCTTTCCGCTTCGTCATACCAGGCAATGGAATAAGTGCTGTATTTATTCACATTATATTGAGCCGTAGCGGAAGTACGGAAAGTCAATCCTTTGACGATATCCCATTCCAGTCCCAGCGTACCCGAAAAATTCCGTCCTTTCGCTTCATCCGTATCCATCAGTGACAACAATGGATTTTTCACATAATAGGAAATCTCGTTTATCGTCCCATCCTCCTTGTATGCCGGTACGTCCGGACGCATATCGAGAATTTCACCGATCATATTGTCTTTATCGTTGGCGGTACGAGCCGTCGCCCTCAAATCCAGCTTAAACCGGACAATGTCACGAACGGCAGCATCAAAATTAAAACTTCCTCCCAACATTTTGGAATTACCTCCTTTGACAATACCTTTCTGATCTTTGTAATAGATAGAAGCACTATAGGAAGATTCTTTGGAACCTCCGCGTATTCCGATACTGTAATCCTGAGTAGCGGCATTCCGGGTCATCAAATCCCACCAATCGGTATCCCCGTTTCCATATGCATCCTTCAGATAAAAATCATCAGTCAACGTATTCAAATCGAACTGGCTGTTATTGATATGGGAATTAAAATAAGCTTCGTCCACATATTTTTTGGTGAAATAGTCCAGTGAACCTCTTGTAAACAAACTCATCGCACAAGCAGCTTTCGACACCCGGATATACTCATCTGCGGTCAATACCCGAAAATCATTGGCATTCAAAGTCTGTATTCCATAACGGGCAGAAAACTCCAATTGGGGTTTCATGCCGGCTTTTCCCCGCTTGGTGGTCACCAGTACAACACCGTTGGCAGCCCGCGAACCATAAATAGCCGTAGCAGAAGCATCTTTCAAGATATCGACACTTTCTACATCGGTCAAATTCAAATTATACAACGTATTGGATACATCTCCGGAAGTGCTGGCATTATACTCGGGAACCCCGTCTATCACCCACAATGGCTGTGAATCACCCGACAGAGAAGAAGATCCACGAATAATCACAGACACAGGAGAAGTCGGCGAAGCAGAACTGATCATCACATTTACTCCCGGTGCTTTTCCCTGAAGCATAGACTGTATCGTCGCCCCCATCGGAGCCGTTTCCATATCCTTACTTCCCAAACGGGTAACCGCACCCGTCATATCCTTTACCTTTGTCGTTCCATACCCCACCGCAACCGCTTCTTCCAAACGGTTCATCTCTTCTTCCAGGGTTACATCGATTACATTTTTAGGCCCCACAGTCACTTTCTGTGATTTCATTCCCATAAATGTAAAATTTAGTGCCAGATCAGGCGCCTCGGGGCATTCCAGGGAATATTTTTCCTTCATTATCGGTAGCCACACCGATGGTAGTACCATCAACCAAAATAGTCACACCCGGCAGAGGATCTCCATTCGTATCGGTCACTTTACCGGAAATCTTCCTCATCCGTACCTGCGGGACATTTTCCGACTGGCGGCTACGACGAATCACGATCGCATTATTCTCCCGGACGTATTTCAAATCGGTACCTTCCAGGCATTTGTTCAATATCGCATCTACCTGCATATTTTTCATGTCGATATCGATTCCTTTCACCGAAGCGATATCCTCATCACTGTACATGAACACCAGCTGTGTCTTTTCTTTCAATTCCCAAAGAATTTCTTCCAGAGAAGCATTTTGTTTTTTCAAACTGACTGTTTGTGCACTCGCTAAAGCGAACACCTGGGACATAACACATAAAAGAAGTACGAATGTAAGCTTCATCCGTAGCAGAACTTTAGACAATTTTCCCGAATAAGAGAAACTGCCGTTTCGGTTTTTCTTCATACTTTTGAATTGGTTAAGTTTAACTATGTTATTAACTAAATAAGGGTCGGAAATTTTTGACGCCGATTCCGGTCCTTATTTTTTATTTCCAACTGAATGTGATTACATTGCCTTTCCTGTCCACAACCACTTTGTCCATGGCCCGGATTAGTTCGAGTATGGTATCGATATGATCGTAACGCCCCAGATTAGCGGACAGACGTAAATTCCTCACATCTGCGCCGCTATAAAACACTTCGATATCGTACCAACGGGCAAGCGTATTCATTACTTCTTCCAGGCGTTGTTTTCTAAAAACAAACATTCCTTCCGTCCAATCGGTATATAAACGGGTATCTACTTCTTTCACCTCGATTTGCCCGGTGAGTTTATCTAAAGAAAACTGCTGGGAAGGTAAAAGCCGGAAAGCACGTATCTTGTTTTCCGGTCCGGTAACCGTCACCGCTCCTTCCAGCAAAGTTGTATGCACAATTTCTTCCTCGGGATAGGATTTCACATTAAAACGGGTTCCGGTCACTTGTATGTGCATGTGTTCCGTTTCTACGATAAAGGGCCATTCCGTCGCTTTTTTCACTTCGAAAAATGCTTCTCCGCGCAAATATACCCGCCGCTCGTTCCCCACAAATTTTACCGGATAACGCAATTCGGAACCACAATTCAACCAAACTTCGGAACCATCGGCTAAATATATTTTATAGTCGGCACCGGCAGGGATTTTCACCGTATTGTAAACCAACTCTTCGTAGGAATCGACGGTATAAGTAAGTGTATCCTGCCGATAAGCCAAATAACTTTGAGTAGAGTTGCTGATGTGTATGCCATTTTCTTCCCGTAGCTCGACAATTTGTTTTTCCAAATCGATACGCTGTCCATTAGCTAAAATCAATTCCGCACTTTTTTTACCGATTAATTCCGCCTCCCGGACCACCTTCACCGTTTCTATTTCTGTCGGCTGCCAAAGCATACCGATCAGGAGGAATATAAGGACACTGGCAGCAACGACACCTATTCTCCTCATTCCCCATCCGCTTTTCTTTTGGACATTTACTTCAAACTGTTCCCACTCTTTTGCCAAGTCGATCATCTCCCCTTTATCCACTCTGAGGTAAGCTTCCCGATAGTCTCTCACTCTCTCAAACAGCTGTCGGTGATCGTTGTCCAACAGCCATTCCTGAAATTTTTTCTCTTTCAAAGTTTCAGGATGTCCAAGGTGTTCCAATAGATATTCCAGCTCTTGAGGATCTAACAACAACATAAAGGTTCGATTCTTTTTGCGGGTTTCCGCAGAAAGAATAACGGACAGATGATAATGGATAATGGACAATTATTGGAAGCTTCACTTCCATTAAATAAAGAAAAATGAGAAAAGAAAACGAGAATAAAATTACTGACAATCAATACAATATATCCTATTCTTCGGGTATACTGCTTCATTGTCGATTAACCAGGAGCCTGCGGGGTCCAATAACTTTATAAACATTATGAACTTTATAAACTTTCAACTAAATTAAACGAACGTTTATTTGGTAATAAACTATTCACAATAAAAACAGGCAAGGAGTAAAAATGGGTGAAGTAAAATTGATTTTTTTTATTTTGAATCCCCAAAATGAAACATTACCCCCGTCCCTTTGTTTCTTTCCATCCAAATGCAGTAAAAATATTTTTTTACAACGGGGTGGTAACTCGTCTATCGTCTTGAAAAGCCATCGATAGATCTCTTCTTCCATGACATCATAATCGTCCAGTTCCGGATTCTCAGGATGCAACTGTCTGTAAGCAGCATATTTTTCCTCGACTTTTTTATGCTTTATTTGTTCTATGAATATTTCCTCTTTTTGTTTTCATCCTAAGCTGCCAATGAAAAACAAAAATAATGCTTTTTAGAGGATTAGAAAGCAAGGAGTTCATAGTTAATTCTAAAAATTCAAAAGAAAAGCTGTGTGAATGCTCGATTCACACAGCTTCGCTTCTATTTCGGACAGAACTATTTACCTACTTTTTAGCAAACATAGATTCGATATATTGTTCCATTTGCTTTGCCATGTCTTTATCCTCACATTTGGCTACCAGTTTCTGACCGATCTTTTTCCAACGGTTGATCTGCAGAGGAGTAGCTTTTTCTTTTGCTCCGGCAATTATCGAGAATGGGAATTCTTCCGGAGAAAGGTTGTTCACTTCTTTTTCACAGACTGTAAGCAGCTGATTCGGATTATTGGCTAAGAGTGCTTTAGCGATATTGATCTGCCCTACCAATGATTTTTCATTTTTCAATTTCAGACCGACAATCTCTTTCTTCATCTGATCCAGGTCGGCAGCTGTTGTCGATTTATCCCGTCCGTAGAAAATCATCATCAATTTACGTTGATACCCGCTGGACAGTCGTTTATCGACAGCTTCTTCCGTATTATTTTGTGCAAACTTCTCCCGGTTTGCCAACAAATATTCATAAGCTTCAGAGCCTGCCGGAGCTAAATCAGGATTATTGAAAATAAACCAATAATCAGCCGATACTTTCTCTTCATCGGTGAGTTGTCCATACAATTCTGCAGCTACTTTCGAAGCATCCGGAGAATACATAGAAATCAAACTTTCCACATATTTAGCCAGGAATTCCTTATCCCGGGCTCCTTCTGCATATTTTGCATCCAGTACACCGGTTGCTTTATTATCGTCGAAAGCATCCTTTACCCGTTCGATAAACCGGTCCGGTTCACCACCGCCGACAAATTTATGACGCACGGTTCCATCCGTATTCAAAATGACAAAAGTAGGATAAGCGCGAACACCGAATTTTTTAGCTAATTCAGGTCCTTCTCCTTTTTCCATATCATATTTAACACAAATGAATTTCGGATTCATATAATCTCCCATTTTCTCCTGTGGGAAAACAGTGTTACTCATATATTTACAAGGCCCACACCAGGAAGTATAACAGTCGACAAAAATCTGTTTACGCATCTTAGCAGCCTTTTCTACTGCCTGTTCAAAAGTCAGGTCCTGGAAATTAACCCCTACATGAGCTAAATTCTTCCAGGATTCCACATAATATTCCAGGTAATTTTTCATTTCGCTATTAGCCGGGTTAGCCATCATTTTTTCAGCGGCAGCAACCATACGGTTATAATCTGCCTTAGTCGCTTTATCCCGCATAGCTCCGAAAGCCATCAGCATAGACGATAAATCGTTTCCGGTCAATGTAGCAGCGTTTTCTTCCACTTTAGATACCAACTGATTCACATCTCCCTGAGCCACCAATCCGGCGATATCACATAAAGACAACAAATCGTTCTTTTTCTGAAGATCCAATTTACCGATCTGTTGTTTCAGTTCATCCAAAGATACGGTTTGTCTTTCTTTATTTCCATAAAGGTGTGGAGACAAAGCCCGGCTATAAGCAGAGAATAAAAATTCATCCAATTTTTCTTTCCCTATATTTTTTTCAAAAGTCGGAATATTGGCCAATATCAAATTAAAATCGGGAGTTCCAACCGTACAAGTACCGTCTTCAAACAAGGGCCAGAATTCTTTTTTCAATTTATCTTTCTCGGTGACCTGAGACAGTAATTCTTTTTTTACCTGCTCTGCTTTTTTCTGATCGTAAGCATCATCTAAAGCGACCTTATAAGCCAATAATTGCTTTTTATTCATTTTTCCTTTTTCGTACTGTTGATTCAGATACAGCAAGGAAGTCTTTTCATTCAACCCTTTCTTTACTCTTTCGATAAAAGGTTCCAGTTCACCTCCACCGACGACAGCATGTTGTACTGTTCCGTCCGGACGGATAATAAAGAAAGAAGGATAAGCCCGCACACCTAATTTATTTTTCAGTTCTTTCCCTTCTCCCTGTTCCATATCGAATTTCACACAGACAAAACGAGGATTAAAAAATTCTCCGGCTTCTTTCATCGGGAAAATCTTTGTTGTCATCATCTTACATGGACCACACCAAGTTGTGTAACAATCAACGAAAACCAGTTTCTTTTCTGCTTTAGCTTTAGCTAATGCTTCATCAAATGTCAGATGCTGGAAATCCACTCCCGTTTGCGCAAAAGCCATTACGCTTAGCACCAAACACATCATCAAAGGAATTAATTTTTTCATAATATGATTTAAATAGTTTTGGTAAATGATGATGCAATTTACAAAATGGGATTCAATTAAGGTCTAATTTCTTCCATCTTAACCTATATTTGTGATATTCACGATAGTCCTCTAACATTTTATTAAGAGTTGTTGTCTCTTTTTTTTACAAAACCCAGTCTCCCAAAAACGATAGGCGACTGATGCGGCCGGTTAGAAAAAATCAAAAGAGAAATTAAAATAATCGATTTATTTGAAAGAGTAAAAATGAATAAATGTTTCCTGATTCGGGCTTTTTAATGTAATTTTGTCAGAGTACCTGTAACTTTTACAGGTCCGGAAGAAAATATGAACAAGATAGCTGAATATGGAAGATATACAAGCGATCAAACAACGATTTGAAATCATCGGAAACAATCCGGGTTTAAATCGGGCCATCGATATTGCTACCCAAGTAGCCCCGACAGATTTGTCCGTATTGATAACCGGAGAGAGCGGAGTCGGGAAAGAGATTTTTCCCCGTATCATCCATGCCTACAGTACCCGCAAACACGCTCAGTATATAGCGGTAAACTGCGGTGCGATTCCTGAAGGAACGATCGACTCCGAGCTTTTCGGTCATGAGAAAGGGGCTTTTACCGGAGCCGTATCCGACCGGAAAGGATATTTCGAAGTAACGGACGGCGGAACCATTTTTTTGGATGAAGTAGGAGAACTGCCTTTACCGACCCAAGCCCGTCTATTAAGGGTATTGGAAACGGGAGAATTTATCCGGGTAGGCTCCTCGAAAGTACAGAAAACCAACGTCCGGGTTATCGCAGCCACCAACCTCGATATCCCGCAAGCGGTAAAAAACGGAAAATTCCGGGAGGACCTGTATTATCGTCTGAATGCTATTCCGATCACGATCCCTCCTTTACGCGAACGTAAAGAAGATATTCCTTTGTTATTCAGGAAATTTGCCGCCGATTTTGCCGAAAAATACCGGATGCCGGCAGTCCGGTTAACGGAAGAAGCCGTTAAAATCCTTCAGGACTTCCGTTGGCCGGGAAATATCCGGCAACTGAAAAACGTAACGGAACAAATCTCCATCATCGAACGAGAACGTATGGTAGATGAAACCACCTTACGTAAATATATACCGGAACACGATCCGATGTTACCGACCCTGACCACCGGCCACGACAAAGGAGAAGCCAGTTTCGCCTCTGAAAGAGAAATCCTGTATAAAATCCTTTTCGACATGAAAAAGGATATGAACGACCTGAAACGCCTGGTCTATGATCTGATGCAAAATGAACCTCAGCAAGAAACAGGGACTACCGAGCCAACCACTTCTCTGGTACTGAGGAATCTCTACGATCACGAACCGGGACAATTCACTCCTTCCCCCAGTCCAACCCTCCTCAACCACCGGGAAGATCATATTCAGGATACCGAAGCAGTCATCGAGGAGTCGTTTTCTATCGAAGAAAAAGAAAAAGAACTGATTACAAAAGCTCTGGAAAAAAACCATGGGAAACGCAAACTGGCAGCGAAAGATCTGGGCATATCGGAGCGGACGCTATACCGCAAACTGAAAGAATACAATCTGGAAAACTAAACTCCAATCACCGGCCATATGATAACTCCACATACGCCCGATAAAATCACGAATCATCCGGAAGAGGAGATCTGCCGGCTATGGACTGCCGGCGATTGGCGGGGTATGGAGTTGATGTTCCGGGTCTATTACAAACGTCTCGTCGTATATGCCGACACTTTCGTCCAAGACATGCAACTAGCGGAAGACATTGTACAGGAGTTATTTATTACCCTTTGGGAAAAAAGGAAAAAGAAAGATTTACAAAGTTCTTCCTTATCCTCTTTTTTACTTGTGTCGGTACGTAATCGATGTTATCACCGTCTGGAAAAAAAAGATATACTCCGGCATACTTTAGATTTGAAAGAAGTAAATGTAGCTTTTGAAGAATATAATGAAAAACATGATCATATTATCACCCGGATACTGAGTGAGATCGAAAAATTACCACCCCGTTCACAGGAAATTATGCTGGCCGTATTTGTAGACGGCCTAAAATACCGGGAAGTAGCTGAAAAATATCATATTTCTTTATCCACTGTAAAAACTTTGTTAGGTAATGCTGTCCGCAAACTGAAAAAGGAATTAGGAGCAGAAGGACTTTCCATTTTTTTATTCTTTTTCCGAATTAAAAAATAATTTTTTCTTTTCGTTAGACTTTTTGGGGATTATCCGGTATTATTATCAAAGAGCCCTATACGAATAATATGAAAAAAGAAATTCCAGCATCGGTAACGGAAGAACGGTTAATCGCCTATTTTCATCATGAATTGGAGGAAAGAGAGCAAAAAGAGGTAGAAGAATGGCTGAGCGTATCGGAACAACACCGGAAGATATACCGTCAAACATGCCGGACAGTATTGTGGATCGGATGGAGCCGGAAAGAGCAAATGATAAACGAACAGGCTGCATTCAAGCAATTAAAACGTAAACAACCTCAATCTTTCCTTTATCGTTGGCGTTATGCAGCTGCATTAGTCATACTGACCATCCTGATTGCAGGCGGATTACTATGGAAACACGAACGGCAACCATCGGTAGTGCATGTGGCAGAAGTCTTACCCGGCTCACCCAAAGCACGCCTTGTCTTATCGACAGGTCAACAAATCGATTTAACCAGAGAAAAAGCAGCGGTAATAGAACAAAACGGCAGTATCGTAAAATGGGATTCTACCGGAGAAATTCGCTACCACCGCTCCTCACAAGATAATGAACGGACATTGATTTACAACCGAATCGAAGTCCCCCGATGCGGAGAATTTCAAATAACCCTAAGTGACGGAACCCGGGTATGGCTAAACGCAGCAACCGACTTGGAATATCCAGTCGAATTTGCAGCCGGTGTCAGGGAAGTAAAATTACAAGGTGAAGCTTATTTCAAAGTGGCCAAAGACGCTGATCATCCTTTTATTGTCCGGGCCGGTGATTATCGTTTACAGGTATATGGAACGGAATTTAACCTGAACACTTACGACTCGAATAGAATAGAAGCGGTGTTGGTAAAAGGAAGCATCGGTTTTCAGGCCAATACAGCTGCAGAAGAAATAAAATTAAAACCGAATCAGGTGGGAATAGCAAACCCCCAAAGCGGAGATATGCAAATTTACGATACAGACATCTACCCTTATATCGCCTGGAAAAACAACGATATGGTTTTCGTGAACGAACGGCTAGAAAGCATTATGCAAAAAGTTGAACGTTGGTATGATGTGGAAGTGATATTCGGAAAAAATGAATTGAAAGAACTTCGCTTTTACGGAGATATCAAACGATATGCAGACATCCGGGAATTACTGGCCTATCTGGAACAAACTTCCCGGATACGGTTCAAGATAGAAAACCGGACTATCGTTATTATAGAAAAATGAAAAACACCGGAATAATTACGACATTCCGGTGTGATCGATAAACAGATAAATACAATTGCGGTGTATTTCTCTGATGTTTTACTTAATCATTACAAATCTATGAAAAAAAAATGTCTGTTAAGTCATTTATTTGACAAGATTCATCCGAAAATCTGGAAAACGATGAAATTGTGTTGCGTTTTTGTGTTGTGTTTTGTACTGGCTGGCTATGGGAACGGCCGGGCACAGAATCAGAAAGTTTCCCTGAATCTGAATAATGTAAGTCTGTACGAAGTGTTCAGCCAAATCAAACAGCAAACAGGGATTCGCTTCCTCTACAATGTAGAGGAATTAGGAAAAATGGAAGGAATAAACATTAAAGCCGAACAAGAAAGCGTTGCCGATGTATTGGTTCGTCTGTTCGAAGGTACTTCCCTACGATTCGTTTTCGACGACGAAGTAATTACCGTCATGCGGCGGGAGGCACCTCAGCAACAATCAACGAATGTTCGGGTAAATGGTACGGTACGTGATATTTACCACAACCCGTTACCCGGAGTAACGGTAAGATTGAAAGGGACGTCATTAGGCACCTCTACCGATGCTGAAGGAGCGTATATGCTGAACCTTCCCGAAGGACAGCACGTACTGGTTTTCAGTATGATCGGTATGGAAAGCCACGAAGAAACGGTTGGCAAACGTAAGGAAATTCATGTTATCCTCAAAGAAGAGGCTACCGAAATGGACGAAGTGGTAGTCACCGGCTATTTCAACCAGGCCAAAAACAGCTTTACCGGAGCTGCCCGCACAATTACTGCCGAAGAATTACAAACAGCCGGAAATCAGAATATTTTGAGTGCCCTCCAGAATATCGATCCTTCGTTTGTAAAAATCGAAAACAACCAATTAGGTTCCAATCCGAATGCTATTCCCGATTTCCAGATCCGCGGTGCGGGAAGCATCAGCGGCATGCGTGACGAATACAGCGGTAACCCGAATATGCCGGTATTTATCGTAGACGGATTCGAGACTACAGCGGAGAAAGTATTCGACATGGATCCTTACCGGGTGGCGACGATTACCTTGCTAAAAGATGCAGCAGCAACAGCAATCTATGGTTCACGAGCTTCTAACGGAGTGGTCGTGATTACAACCGTAGCTCCGGCCAGCGGAAAAATGGCGGTGAGTTACAATGGGGATGCAACATTCTATATGGCCGATTTAAGCGATTATAACCTTTGCGACTCATGGGAAAAGTTACAGTTGGAAACCTTGGCAGGATTGTACGACATCGAAAAGAAAACTTATTATAACAGGGATAAAAATTCGGACCGCTCCGTACTAGAAGATGCCTATAACAAACGCCTGGCAAACGTTCGTCAAGGAGTAAACACCTATTGGTTGAATAAACCGTTGAATAAATTGACAGTAGCTCACAAACACTCCTTACGACTGGACGGCGGTAACGATTACATCCGCTACGCGATGGAAATCAACTACAACAACACGCCGGGTGTGATGAAAGAGTCTGGGAGAGAACGGCTAGGTCTGGGATTAGAATTACAGTATATTTATAAAAACCTGACTTTCCGTAACCAATTGAACTATTCACGTGTAAAAGCCACTAATTCGCCCTACGGCAGTTTCAGCGAATATACGAAATTGAATCCCTATGTCAGATATAAGGATGAACAGGGAAATTACCTTTATGAAATAGAACGGGACGATCGCATTTACATGAAAGAAAGCCAGACGCCGATCTACAGTCCTTTATACAATGCTACATTAGATATGCGGGACGAATCACGGTATAACGACCTGACCAACCTATTCGGTATCGATTGGCAAATCATCGAGGGATTACGATTGAAAGGTAGTTTCTCTTTCACTTTACAGAATACCTCGGCAGACATTTTCAAACCAGCCAAACATACCGACTTTGCAGAATATACCGGTGATGATTTCGACCGACGCGGAAGCTATTCTGCTTCGCGCGGGGATGTGTTCAACTACGATGCCAGCGTTGTGTTAAGTTATTTCTGGCAGTCACGAAAACATGTGATCAATTCCAATTTGGGATGGAATATCCAACAAAGTCGTACAAAGGAATTCTCTGTGACAACAGAAGGTTTTCCCAGTGAACGTTTAGATTACATCAGTTTTGCCACACAATACGAAAAGAACGGTTCGCCTGCAGGAAATGAATACACCTCCCGGCTGGTAGGTTTCCTTGGCAACCTGAACTATAGCTATGACGAACGTTATTTGTTCGATCTCTCTTTCCGTGAAGATGCCTCTTCACAGTTCGGAGCAGACAAACGTTGGGCCCCATTCTGGTCGACAGGTTTGGGCTGGAATCTGCACAACGAACATTTTATGGAAGGAGCAGACTGGTTGCAACAATTCAAAATCCGCGGTTCATATGGTTTGACAGGCAGTCAAAATTATGATCCCTATCAAGCGATTACCACTTATGAATACCTCACTGGTGAACGCTATCATTTAGGTATAGGTGCCACAGTCATTACAATGGGTAACCGGAATTTAGCATGGCAACGTACCTGGCAACAGAATTACGGGGTAGATATGACTCTGTGGAAAGGCAGAATCGATATTTCTGCCGACTATTACATCAAAACTTCCAAAGATGTACTGACAAGCGTAACCCTGGCGCCATCTCTCGGATTCTCGTCCTATATGGACAACCTCGGTGAAGTGGAAAACCGGGGCTACGAACTGAGCCTGCGTGCCACTTTGATCCGTAACCAGGCGAAAAAGATTTTCTGGAGCATAAACGGTTCTGCCATTCACAATAAAAACAAATTATTAAAAATATCGAACGCATTGAAAGCCTACAATGAAATACAAGACAAAGAAGCCGATGCAAATAAAAATGATTTTTCCACTTCAGAATGGGAAAACATGACCAGTATAAATCGTCCACGCGTGCGTTATGTGGAAGGTGCTTCCATGAATTCTATTTGGGTAAATCATTCTCTGGGTATCGATCCGGCTACAGGTAACGAGCTTTTTACAGATCGGAACGGAAGGATCGTATCAGATTGGTCCTCCGATAATTATGTCATCGGAGGATGCACCGATCCTGATCTGGAAGGTATTTTCGGAACAAATTTTACCTGGAAAGGCTTATCTCTGAACATGACATTCCGTTACCGCATCGGTGGTCAGATGTATAATCAGACTCTGGTGGATAAGGTGCAAGACATCGATCCACGTTATAACGCCGACAAGCGGGCATTTGAACAACGTTGGCAAAAACCGGGGGATAAAGTACGCTTCGCCGCTTTCTCGGAGGATTCACAGGGGATCAATATCGGTTACCGAACGAAACCCACCTCTCGTTTTGTAGAAGACTATAATTATCTCGAATTAGCTACTTTGAATTTTTCTTATGAATTCGGTACGGCAAAATTGAAACGTTATGGCATCAAACGGCTAAAAGCCATGTTTTACATGAACGATGTATTCCATGCCTCTAATGTAAAGCAGGAACGGGGTATCGATTATCCGTTTGCACGGAATTTCAGCATCGGATTACAAGCAAGATTTTAACCTGAAAAATGAAAAACATGAAAAAGAAAATACTGAAATATTCGATTTTATTCCTGTCGTCGATAGCAGTAGGATGTAACGACTGGTTGGACGTACAGCCGAAATCACAGGTAAAAGAAGAAGAACTGTTCAAATCTGAAGCAGGATTCCGCGAAGCCCTGACAGGCATTTATACCCTGATGGGCAGAACGACGACCTATGGTGGCAACAACACTATGGGCTTTATCGATATGATAGCACAAACTTATTCTTCGGTCAACTCCGGCTACACAAAAGCTTTGTCCTATGATTATAAAGACAACGCAGTGAAAGATATCATCGATACGATGTGGAATTCCAATTATAATGCTATTGCCAATTGTAACTACCTTTTGAAAAATATCGCTGAAAAGGGCAGTGTAATGAATGAAGATCTGCGTCAATTAGTAGAAGGAGAAGCCTTGGCACTAAGGGCATTTCTACATTTCGACCTATTACGCGGTTATGCACCTTCATTTAAAATGGGAAAAAACGAACCTGCCATTCCTTATGTAAAGGAAGTAACCCATAGTCCTGTGGCACAATCGACGGTAACTCAAACATTGGATTATATTCTGAAAGACCTGAATAATGCACGTGCACTCTTGAAACCGGTCGATCCACTCGGTCCTGCCTTCGAAAAGTATTCGGAAAAAGAACAATTAGAAATGAATGACTATATCACAGATGACGGTTTCTGGTTATACCGTCAATCCCGCTTGAATTATTATGGTATTACCGCTTTACTAGCCCGGGTGTACCTTTATGCGGAGGATCCGACGAATGCTCTGACATGTGCCCGGGAAGTGATTGAATCCGGACGATTCGAACTGTTGACGGATCAACATCTTAGCGAAGATAAGAGCACATCGGAGCGTCGTAATTGGTCGTACCTGCAGTCCATGGCAGCCCGGGAATATATCTCTTCGTTATATGTATATGATTTAAAAAAGAAACGTTCGGAATTGTTTTTCAAGGATTTGTCTACTTATACTTGTGTGATAAACGAACAACGCAAAAGTAATATCTTCGAAAATATAGATTTGGATATGCGCAGTAAAAGATTATTTGCCATTCCTTCCGGTTCACAAAAGGAATATGTATGCAAATATGAAACGGGCAACCGGATTCCTCTACTGAAGTTGTCGGAAATGTATCTGATTGCTGCTGAGGCATCCGGCGATATCGGCTATTTGGAAAAACTGCGTTTACACCGGGGATATGCCAATCAACCTTTACCGGCAGATGCCGATCTATCGTCAGAAATACAGAAAGAATATCAAAAAGAATTTATAGCCGAAGGCCAATTGTTTTATTTCTATAAAAGAAAAAACCTGACGACAATCCCATTCACAGCGCAAACCATGAATCGGGAGACCTATATATTCCCGATGCCGGACAATGAATATGAATTTGGTAATATCAAATAAAAACGGACACAACCATGAAAAAGATATTTTACATCGGAATATTTTTAGGACTGCTTTCGGCAGCCTGCCAGGAAAACGAAATGAAAGATTTCGACAGTAACGGAGCGGTCTATTTTCAGTTGAGTGCACAATGGAGTAATTCGGTGGACAGCGTAGTTTATTCTTTTGCCGGAAAACCGGAAGACACCTATACGGTGAAACTGCAAGTGAATCTAATGGGCTCAGCAGCCGATTACGAACGAACTGTCCGGGTAACGCTCGATAAGCAGCTTACAACAGCCAAGGAGGGAACACATTATGACGCGCTACATAGTTCCTATACATTACCAGCCGGAGCATATCGGATGGAGATTCCTATCGTACTTCATGGAAACGATCCTGAATTGGAGGAACGTACTTTCCAGATCGCATTAAAATTAGAGGCATCGGACGATTTACAATTGGGATTATCGAAACGTACTTCGGCAAGAGTGATCATTTCGAAACTCTTCACCAAACCAGTTTATTGGGAGGAGTACGGGTTAGAATATTATTTCGGCACTTATTCCAAAGTGAAACACGAGCATATCATGCTGGAATTGAAGAAAGATTTCCCGGCGACATCCGAAGAATTCCTCGAGGAATGGGCTACATGGGAGGCCTATGGCAAACACATGGATAAATACTTCACCGATCATTATCCGATCGTAGATGAAAACAACAATGTAATAGAGCCGTGGATGAATTATTAAAACACAAGAACACATGAAAAAGATACAAGGAATAATAGTATGCCTGCTAGCGTGGGCTGTGAGTGCCTGCACGGAAGATAAGGGAAATTACAACTATACCCGTTTGAACGATTTGATGATCGGTGGTATTGAAAAGGTATATACTGTAGAACAATCCGACCGTCTGGCCATACCGGTAGAGATCAAAGGTACAGAGAACTTCGATTCAACCCGGTATGATTACGTATGGTATGCCTGGCGGATAAACAATAGTGCAAATCCAGACACCCTCTCATTTGAAAAGAACCTGAACATCGAGGTAAAAATTGCCGTGGGGGAATACAACCTTCGTTATGTAGTGACTGACAGAGAAACAGGAATATATTACACGACGGAAACCGATTTAAATGTTATCAACTCTTATTCCAAGGGCATCATGGCATTAAGCAGCGTAAACGGTAATGCGAATGTGACTTTCATCAACGCACTGAACCGGGTAACCGAAAATGCTTATGAAGCAATAAACGGGAAAGTGGCCGGAACCCATCCTGTCGGTATTTATTATACCGGAGCCGGAGAGGATATTATGGCTACAGTCATTATAGCAACGCAGGAAGGTTCGAAAGTAGCGGACCCTTCGGATTTTTCTGCCATGATGGATTTTTCCGAATTCTTTTACATTACTCCCGAAAATCAAATTATGCAATGTTTATGTAAAAGTGACTGGGGGTACAATGAATTTGTGATAGTAGGAGGGAAAATATATAGCCGAAGATTAGCTTTTGCAGATAATCCTTTTCAAAAATACGACCCACAAATTAAGGGAGATTATGAAGCAGCTCCATTCTCTATGTATGAATCGAACGATTTTTTCTTTTACGATCAAAAAGGGAAACGCTTTCTGTATGTAGAATCTTACGGAACGATGCCGACACCCATAGATAAACCCACTTCCGGCGATTTCGATCCGACGGATATGAAAGCGACCATGATCTACGGCGCAGCTTTCGGAGAAGATGCCCGTGCAGTGATGGAGGGTGACGACGGAGAACGCTTTGTCATTGCAATCAATAAGAATACCGGATACAATGAAGATTATACGGAACAGTATATCCGCGTGGTTCCCCAACGGAAAGTGATCATCGATCGACCGGATTTTGACGATGCCACTTGTTTTGCAATTTCTTCTTACGATATCGACTTCCTATATTATGCCACCGGGAATAAAATTGTATGTGCCGGCATAAACGGAGGGACTGTTATTGCCGAATTCGATGATTTTGCAACCGGTGAGCAGATCGATTACATGGAATTCGACCGTGCGGAGAATCCCACCCGCCTGTATGTCGGTGTCAGCGACGGTTCGGGCGCAACGAACTCCGGATCGATTTACTATCTGCAAATGAAATCCGACGGTAGTCTGGAAAAAGAAGCTTATTTTGAAAAAGTGTGCGGAAAAGTCGTCGATTTTGAATTTAAACCGTAAGCGTATGAGAAATTTATTCATCATTTTGTTGTTGGTTGTTTGTTCGGGGTGTCGCCCCGGACAAACCGTCCTAAAAGGACATATCGGCAACTATCACGGTGAAGTGGTACGGATATGTGCAGAAGGGCAGAGCGACCGCCGCGATACGCTGGTAGTGGACACACTCGGAAATTTTATATTCTCTCCAGCTAACGGGGTATGGAGCATTTATGAGATCTCTGTCAAAGACCATTCCCCATGGGTGCCGGTATATATTGGAGCAGGAGACCAAGTGGAAATGAAACTTGTTTTGCAACAAGACAAACGAATCGACGTTACGTTTTCGGGCGACCGGCCGGCAGAGAATGCCTATTTATGGGCTTATTGCGAAGCAAAGAACCGGAGATTTTGGAACGATCCGGAAGTGAAAGGTATTTCCTTCCGGTCCTATGAGGATAAAATCGAGGCCATGCGGAAAGCCTTGCAGGAAAAGTTGGATAAAGTAAAAGATGAGGTAACCCGTGAGAAGTTAGCAGTAAAACAGCATCTAATGTTACAGGAACATTTACTGAACTACAACTGGCTACAGGATGAAGACCGGACACCCAACGCCGATTATGCGTTTTTTGTAAAATCTATTGATTTGAACGATCCCCGGCAAGCGAACGAACGTATCGTAGAAAGTGTGATCGGCTGGTATTTAACCTTGGAGCCGGATAAGGAAGAAAACTACCAGATTGCCTATCTGGAAACCTTGGAACGTAAAGTAACCGACCGAACGATCGTTGACAAGCAGGCTACACGCTCGGTGACCGGATTATTCCGTCATTACTCAGGTAACCTAGACGACGTCATGGCGGTATACAACCGGATATGTTCGAACGATTCGCTCCGAGAAGCAGTAAACGACGAATACAAGGAATACGTACGGGCATTCGGCAACCTGATGCCTGGCAAACCAGCTCCCGATTTTGAAATGACGGACATGACGGGGAAAAAATGCCGGTTATCGGATCTGCGGGGCAAATACCTGTATATCGACGTTTGGGCCACCTGGTGCTCACCTTGCCGGGAAGAGATTCCCTACATGGCCAGATTATACGAGCATTTTGCCAAAGACAAACGTATTGCATTGGTAAGCATCTCTGTAGATAGCAATGTGAAAACATGGGAACAATTTATCGAACGTGAAAAACCGGCCTGGGCACAATATGTGGTGGACAGAAAAACAAATGCTTTTCTCGACAAAGAATACCGCATTTACGGGATACCGCATTTTATGCTCATTGATCCGGAGGGACGTTTTATCGCTTATTCCTTTAGCCGTCCTTCCGAGCCGGATTGTGCCGCTTTGATAGAAAATAGTATGAAATAATTGGAAAACAAGGAATATGAAACATTTAGCGATATATTTAGTGGCTCTGCTCACTGTAAATACAGTGCAGGCAGAAGAGATGAAACCTGCCCGTATTCAGGGAAAGATTAAAGATTTTGCAGGCGGAAATGTACTGATGTACTACAACGAAAAGATAGATACGCTTTCGGTAGACAAAAACGGTGTGTTCGACTATTCGGTTGTTGTTGAAAATCCGCAAGGTGTTTTTTTAGTTTTCGAGGAATATAAATGCAGTATAAATCTTTTTATAGAAAACGGCATGAATGCCCGGTTGACGATTTCTTTCGTACAGGAACCTTCTATGGGAATGATGATCTATAAACCCCAATTCGTTTATGAAGGGGATAACGGAGATTGTACGCAATTTACAAATGACTATGAGGATTGGTCGCTTTACAAAAGTCCATGGCCTTTCTCACGTATAGACACTCTATCTTTTGCCGAATACCGGGAAAAATTCCAGGAAGATGTAGACAGTGTGAAGTCGGAACTGATGAAAGTAAAGAGCAGGGCTTTCAAACGGATAATGGCAGAAGAAATAGACCGTAGTATTCCCGCAAATTTGTTCCGTTTTGCCTGGTCAGAACTGAGAAACGATGCCGACTTCGAACAATTTGCAGAGTCTTTCGACCGAAACGACGTGGATAACATAGATATGGCAGAACGATATCTGCGCCATTATCTGCGCCATCATCCCGCACCGAAAGGGCAAAAAGGAACACATTACCTCATTAGCCTAAAGCAGGTATTTACCAATCAGGAAGTAATCGATGCCTTTGCAGACGATTATATCGACGGATATCTCAAACAAGCTCCGGAAGACATGGAAGCTGTATTGGATGTCTATAAAAAGATTTCCACCAATACAAAAGCTCACGTCTCTGCCGAAGCCGTATATGCCCATTATAAAAATTTAAGAAAAGGAGCGGATGCTCTGGATTTCGAGATGACGGACGAAAAAGGAAAAAAGTGCCGTCTGTCCGATTTCCGCGGGAAAGCCGTGTATATCGACGTATGGGCTACGTGGTGCGGCCCGTGTTGTGCGGAAATTCCCTACATGGAAAAACTGGCAGCCCATTATGCCAAAAATAAAAAGATTGTTTTGCTCAGTATCTCTTTGGACGAAAACAAAACCAAATGGGTCAAGAAGCTGGCAGCCGACAAACCGCAATGGAAACAATTCATTTGTCCGGATGCGTTCGAGTCCGGTTTGAGTAAAAACTACGACATTACCGGCATTCCGCGTTTCCTGTTTTTCGACAAAGACGGCAAAGTAATTTCGTTGGATGCTCCTCGCCCCTCCTCTGCAAAGATAATCGAATATATAGATCAGCACATTCGGTAACCGGTATGTCAATCATGAGGAGCCCGAAAAGTATCCGGCTTTTCAGCTCCTCATTTATCGACAATCTTACACTAAAATCGACCACATCACAGTATATCGATTTCTTTTGCTGTCAACCCTGTAGTTTGTATTATAACATCCAGAGGCAAACCTACCCTTTTGAGATTACAAGCAATTTTACGCTGCATTTCTGCTTCACCTTTTGCTTTTCCCGCTTTCATTCCTTCTTCCCTTCCTTCTTTCACACCTCTTCTCCAACCGCTACCGTATAACGTTTTTTCGACACTAATAATATCCCAGAATTTTTCATAACCTAACAATTGGGCATCGGTAAAAGCAGATTCTTCCAAAACGGAAACAGCTTTTTTTATCTCCGGATTTTCCATTAATTCAGCAGGAATTTCCCGGGTTTGCTCATTGATTTCTGTCAAGTAACGCAACCACAACACCTGCATTTTCTTTTCGGAATAATTACGGGGATTGAATTTGGGTAATTCAACGAAAATCAAATGAAGACCGTCGATTACTTTTTCGGAATGTTCGACATGAACCATTTTATAATAATGATAGAATCCCTCCAATTCCGGCTCAAAGACTTCATTTACAAGATTAAGCGAATACACAGGTTGAAGCAATTCATATTCTTCTCCGGTCTTTACTTGTCGGACATACGCTTTCGATGCATTGAACAGCACTCGTTGTTGAAACTCCGGAGACCATACCATTTGCATCTCGACAAGGTATTGTCTCCCGCATTTATCCTTGCAGCGAACATCGACAATGCTATTCTTCCGCAATGGGTTTTCAGGAACCAACTCGGCAGGAAGATACTCGATCTCCATGACCTCTTCATCCGTCTCTAAAGGAAGCAAAGCATTCAGCAGACTAATTACTAAATCCGGATGTTCACCGAAAACTTTTTTAAAAGTCAAATCAGCTTTAGGATCTAAATATCTCATAACATCAAAATTTCATATCCATACAAATATAACAAATAATTTTAAATATACAGAATGCAGGATATTCCCCCAAGATAAGATTACAATAACAAAAATTTCATGTACATTTGTATTCAAATATCAGGAGAATGATCTATGGGAAAAATCAATTTTTTAATTCTATTGTTTGCCGCAGTACTTTGTTGCAATTCTTGTAAGCTTTATAAAGTAACATATTCCACGACAGGAGCTTCCATCAGTCCTGACGTAAAGACCTTTTCCGTGGATTATTTCCCGAATAAGGCTCCTCTGGTAGTACCTTATTTAAGTTCGCTGTTTACCGAGAAACTGACAGATTACATGCGTTCCAAAACAGGCTTGAGTCAATTGACCGATAACAACGGAGATATTCGTTTCGAAGGCCAGATCACCGAGTACAGCCAACGGCCCATCGATATCCAAAAAGATGAAATCGCAGCCTCCAACCGGCTGACGATCGGAATCAAAGTAAAGTATACGAATACGAAAGACGATAAATACGATTTCTCTTCTACGTTTTCCAACTATGCCGATTACTCGACCGACGCTGATTTCAATTCCATAGAGGAGAGCTTGATTATAGAAATCCTGGATAAGATTATCGACGACATATATAATAAGGCACTCGTCAACTGGTAATCGATCGGCAGAAGAATGAAAAGTGAAAAAATCATAGAATTTATACGTCATCCTGAAAAAATCAACAATGACGATCTACGGGAATTACATACACTCGTAGAACGTTATCCTTATTTTCAGACGGCTCGTATTCTATATTTAAAAGCTTTATATCTTCTGGGAGGTGTCAGATTTCGCAGCGAACTAAAAGCTTCGACCGTCCATCTTACGGATCATAAGCAATTTTTCAGGTACCTGAACAATCAGATCGGTTTCGAACCCTTGGGTTCCGGTACGGCAACCCCTAAAAATTCGCTGAGTCATATTGTCGACGAACGTATCCGCGAAATCCATGGTCATACCGTCGTTCACAGCCAGGGTATTCCGGTCTGTCAGACTACCGAAGAGACAACTACCGGATGCGAAGAAGACATCATACAATTCAATCTCCGGCAAAAGGGAAGAAAACGGCCGGAAAACGATGAGAAAGAAATCATTTCCAACCCTATCCGACTGGACGATGTACCGGGAATAATCGACGATTATTCCAACTCTACCCAAGAGGATAGGTCCGAAGCGAACCATTCTGCCACCCCGTATGCCTCCCCCATCCAGCCCATCGATCTGAGCGGAATACAGGGCATCGTAGATGAAGCCCCCCGTCCTGAAAATAATTTCTCTATCGATGTCGATCTGGACGAAGAAATAGCGGATGCACAGGAAGAGAAACCATCGGTCTCTCTCGATACTCCCGAAATCATCAGTGGCGGATACCGGCTGACCGACCAGCCTCATACCGAAGAAGCCGTCATAACAGAGAAAGAATCCCGGAAATCCCGAAAGAAAAAAGACGATCTCATCGAGCGTTTTATTCAGTCTGAACCCATCATGCCCAAAATAACTTCGGCCTCGACGGATAACAGGGATCTATCTAAAGAAAATCCTTATATCCAAGAGGAATTATTCAGCGAAACACTGGCAAAAATATATGTCAAACAACATCTGTACGAAAAAGCAATCTCAACTTATATAAAATTAAGTTTGAAATATCCGGAAAAAAGTGTTTACTTTGCAGACCGAATCGAAAAAATAAAAGAGAACATTAATAATAAAGAGTAATTATGTATACGGCAATTTCTGTTTTGATATTCATTATCTGCGTTTTATTGATATTGATTGTATTGGTACAAAACTCCAAAGGCGGAGGCTTGGCTTCTTCATTTGCTTCTTCTAACCAAATCATGGGAGTAAGAAAAACGACCGATTTTCTTGAAAAAGCAACCTGGACGTTAGCCGGAGGAATGATGATCCTGTGTGTATTGGCCACCTTTTTTATCCCCAGAGGAGAAAATGCAGTAAAATCTGCTATCCAGGAACAAATCGAAGCTCAGCCTGTTCAGCAACAAACCATCCCGACTTTCCCGACCAAGCCGGGAGCCGGCGAAAATGCCCAGGAAACAGGAGCTGCAACACCCGGAGAATAATTCCATTAAAACTTAAAATAGAATGTCAGTATGTCAGTCATACTGACATTTTTTTTGCTTTTCTGCCAAACCCTTTTTTCCCCTATTTTTTATCTTTTATCATTTTTCCTCTATTTTTCAATGATTTACATTTTCTTTCCTCCTCTTCCTTTCTGTCGTATTTTTTTTGGCACAAAATATGATAAGAAGGAAATGTTGTAACATTCAACCTTACAACGACGTTGAAATATTGCGTATTAATTTGAAAATAAAATCATATTATAAACTTTTAAATTTTTAACATTATGACACTGAAGACCGTACTTAACAAGGTAATTGTTGAGCCTGTTGAAGCAGAAACTGTAACTAAAGGAGGGATCATCATCCCCGACACAGCACAAGAAAAACCCCAGAAAGGTACAGTTATCGCAACCGGTAAAGGTAAAGCAGACGAACCGATGGAAGTAAAAGCAGGCGATACTGTTTTATTCGGAAAATATTCCGGTACAGAAGTTCATATTGACGACAAGAAGTATCTGGTCATGAACCAAAGTGATATCCTTGCAATTCTTTAATTGTAAATTGTAAGTAATCCCAAAAATTAAAATCTAAAACTAATTTGTTATGGCAAAAGAAATAAAATTCAATATCGAAGCTCGTGACCTGATGAAAAAAGGGGTAGATGAGCTGGCAAATGCAGTAAAAGTAACTCTGGGACCGAAAGGCCGGAATGTAGTCATCGAAAAGAAATTCGGAGCTCCCCATATCACCAAAGACGGTGTCAGCGTAGCTAAGGAAATCGAACTAGCCGATCCGTATGCAAATATCGGAGCACAAATGGTGAAAGAAGTCGCTTCCAAGACCGGAGATGATGCCGGAGACGGTACGACTACCGCTACTATCCTGGCCCAAAGTATCATCAATGTAGGGTTGAAAAACGTTACTGCCGGAGCTAATCCGATGGAATTGAAAAGAGGTATTGAAAAGGCAGTTGCTGCTGTCGTAAAACATCTTGAAGGACAAAAAGAAGAAGTAGGTAACAACTTTGAAAAAATCCGTCAGGTAGGTCGTATCTCTGCCAATGGCGACGAAACGATCGGTAACCTGATCGCCGAAGCAATGGAAAAAGTCGGCATCGAAGGAGTAATTACCGTTGAAGAAGCCAAAGGAACCGAGACAGAGGTAAAAACGGTCGGTGGTATGCAATTCGACCGTGGATATATTTCTCCTTATTTCGTAACCGACAGTGAGAAGATGATCTGCGAATTCGAAAATCCTTATATCCTGCTTTATGACAAGAAGATTTCTTCTATGAAGGAATTACTTCCGGTTCTGGAACCGGTAGCACAATCAGGTCGTGCCTTGTTGATCATCGCCGAGGATGTCGAAAGCGAAGCATTGGCTACTTTGGTGGTCAACCGTTTGAGAGGTTCTTTGAAGATTGCAGCAGTAAAAGCTCCGGGATTCGGTGACCGCCGGAAAGAAATGCTGGAAGATATCGCTATCCTGACCGGAGGTGTCGTCGCTTCGGAAGACAAAGGAATGAAACTGGAAAACCTGACTATCGATATGTTGGGTCGTGCAGACAAAATAAGCATCGACAAAGAAAATACGACGATTGTCAAAGGGGCCGGTAAAAAAGAATTTATTCAGGAGAGAATCGAGCAGATCAAGAAATTGATTGAAAATTCGACTTCCGACTATGATAAAGAAAAACTGAAAGAACGTCTGGCAAAATTGTCAGGTGGTGTTGCCGTCCTGTATGTCGGAGCAGCTTCTGAAGTTGAAATGAAAGAAAAGAAAGACCGGATCGACGATGCCCTGCATGCCACCCGTGCAGCCAGCGAAGAAGGTATCGTACCGGGAGGTGGTGTCGCTTACATCCGCGCACAAGCAGCCCTGGAAGGTCTGAAAGGAGAAACCGAAGACGAAACTACCGGTATCGAAATCATCAAACGGGCTATCGAAGAACCGTTACGTCAGATTGCTTATAATGCCGGTGTCGAAGGAGCTGTCGTTGTCAACAAAGTACGTGAAGGCAAAGGCGATTTCGGATACAACGCCCGGAAAGATATCTATGAAGATTTGAAGAAAGCCGGTGTGATCGATCCGAAGAAAGTAACCCGGGTAGCCTTGGAAAATGCAGCTTCTATCGCCGGAATGTTCCTGACTACCGAATGTGTATTGGTGGAAGAGAAAAAAGATGAACCTGCCGCTCCTGCCATGGGTGGCGGAATGCCGGGAATGATGTAATAAAAAATGGTTCAATACAAGGAAGCTGTCTGCGTTTGCAGACAGCTTTTTTTGATTAATTACCCGTATATTTTTTGATTAGTATCATAATACCCACTACTATTCGTAGGTAATCTTTTCAATTCTACTCCTTGCCAGATAATTTTAAGAATAATTTCTCCATTAGCCGTAAAATTTATCTTATTTCCTGATTTATAAGCACTACCACTTAAATAATTATAACCAATAAAAGCATCCCAAAACCCCGTATTGTAAAAAGCACTATTAGTTACAGCAGGTACAGTGATATCCCAAAAAACATCTACCCGTCCATCAGAATTCAAACCAGAGATTTTAACAATCCTTTGCCCACCACTTTCATTAGTTGACTTTAAACGAGGTAACATGTCAAATTGTTCAGAAACTAGTGTTCTAATATTTTCAGATTGCATATTCTGAATATATTTCAACACTTTTTCTAGCTCTTCAAACGAAGTTATAGCTTTCAAATTTTTGACTACTGACTTGTCTTTCACATTTTTCCACATTCTCCCATCCATATTTGGAAAACAACTTATCGTACTCCATTATTTCTGAAGTGTCATCCGATATGTTTTTTGAACAAGAAATGGAAAATAGTGATATCACCATTAATACTAAATACAATTTTTTCATCATTTTTAAATTAATACTTATCTATTTGACAATGATATGAAAACATTTTATTATACCCAATAGTGAATCCTCGGAAAATATTCGGAATATTTGTCCTCCCTTTTCGGGAAAAGTTTAGGGAACACACCGGCAAAAACGGTCTTATTCCTGCGTATTGTTTAATTCTTTCCTAAAAATCTTAAAAATATAAGTTCGTAATATTTTCGTAATCTGAATGAGTTTCCTATTTTTACAGTCGCAAAATTCGGAATCTTAAAAAATGCAAAAATGGATTATGGAATCTTTGATGTACTGAAGCTCATCGGATCGCTTGGTGTATTCCTTTATGGAATGAAACTAATGAGTGAATCTCTTCAGAAACTGGCTGGCAACAAAATGAGGCAGATATTGACAGCCATGACTTCCAATCGTGTTACGGGTGTACTTACCGGCTTATTTATTACAGCCCTGATACAAAGTTCTTCGGCAACGACAGTCATGGTCGTGAGTTTTGTCAACGCCGGATTGTTGGACCTGGTCGGCTCTATCGGTGTTATTTTGGGAGCCAATGTCGGCACAACCATCACCAGCTGGTTGGTTGCGGTGTTAGGACTGGGAAAATTCAGCATGAGCGATCTGGCTCTTCCGATTATCGGTTGTTCACTGCCCCTATTGTTTTCACAAAAACGTTCCCGCAAAACCTGGGGTGAAATGTTCGTCGGTTTCGGTTTGTTGTTTTTAGCCCTGCGTTTTCTGCAGGAATCGATGCCGACCGATTTGCACACTCTTCCCGGAGTAGGAGAATTCATACAAAAAATCAGCTTTCTGGGATTCCGTTCCTGGATGATCTTCCTGCTTATCGGTGCCGGTTTGACTACGATATTTCAATCCTCCTCGGCTACAGTTGCTTTAACTTTGGTGATGTGTTCGAAAGGCTGGATCGGTTATGAAGATGCTGCAGCGATGATTATGGGTGAAAATATCGGAACGACTATTACCGCCAATCTGGCAGCAGCAGTGGCCAACGTACAAGCCAAACGGGCAGCCCTAGCCCATTTTATCATCAATGTATTCGGAGTGATCTGGTTATTCCTGATATTTACCCCTTTTTTGAACTTCATCGGAGACTTGTGTGTCACCCTGCATCTCTCGACTTATAATCCCAAATTTTCGGACCCGAAACTGTTGAACGAAGCTTTCTCACCGGAAGCCCGGGCCGGAGTGACCGCTTCTATAAATGCCGCCATGCCGCTTGTATTATCTCTTTTCAACACCTTGGCAAAGGGGATCAACGTGGCTATTCTGATTTGGTTTACCGAATATCTGGCCCGGATTGTCAGCCGGATTATTCCTCCCAAGAAAGGGGAAGAAACTTTTACTTTGAAACATATCAAAATCGGTTTATTATCTACACCGGACGCCTCGCTTTTCCAAGCCAAACAAGAGATCTCCCTCTACGGGCAAAGTACGCTGGAAATGTTTCACAAAACAATCCAGGCTTTCGATATGCCCTCCGGAGAATATGAAAAAGAATTCGATTATCTCCAGAAAATGGAAGACGAAAGTGACCAGGTGGAAGTTGAAATTGCCGATTACCTGACCAAAGTTTCCGAATCCAGACTAACCTCCGAAAACTCCCAACGGGTACGTGCGATGTTTAAAATCGTATCGGAAGTGGAAAGTGTAGCCGATTCTATTTTAAATGTCGCCAAAGCGATTTATCGTCGTAACGAACAGAAAATCACCTTCCCGGAAGAATTGTCCAATAAACTCAAACATATGTTTGCCTTAGTGGATGAATCTATCGTCGTTATGTGTGCCAATCTGGCTACCGAATATACCCAGGTAAACGCCAAGAAAGCCTATGAACTCGAACAAGCCATCAACGATTACCGGACCATTTTGAAACAGGAACACCTGATGGCGATCGAAGAAAAACGATACGAATATTCTATGGGTATTCTGTATAACGACCTTTTCTCCGAATGTGAGAAAATCGGAGACTATACGATAAATGTCACACAGGCAATGAAAGAAATCGGACACGAAGAATAAAATTTCATTACCTTTGTCACTCAAATAATATTTTATAAGATTATGGCACAGGAAGATGTATTCAAAAAATTAGTAGCTCATTGTAAGGAATATGGGTTTGTGTTTCCGTCTTCAGATATTTACGACGGACTGGGAGCTGTATATGATTACGGACAGAACGGCGTGGAACTGAAAAACAATATCAAACGGTATTGGTGGGAATCGATGGTCCGGTTACACGAAAATATCGTAGGAATCGACTCTGCCATTTTCATGCATCCGACCATCTGGAAAGCTTCCGGCCACGTAGATGCATTCAACGATCCCTTGATCGATAACAAAGATTCTAAGAAAAGATACCGGGCAGACGTTCTGATCGAAGATCAGATTGCTAAATACGACGAAAAAATCGAGAAAGACGTTGAAAAAGCCCGGAAAAGGTTCGGGGAAAAGTTCGACGAAGCCTTATTCCGGGAGACCAATCCTCAGATTCAGGAACACATCCGCAAAAGAGAAGCTCTCCACGAGCGGATGTCCAATGCCTTAAATGCCAATGACCTGAATGAAGTACGTCAGATTATTCTCGACGAGAAAATCGTCTGTCCGATCTCCGGCACCTGCAACTGGACCGAAGTACGCCAGTTCAACCTGATGTTCGCAACTGAAATGGGGTCTACCGCAGAAGGAGCCAGCAAAATTTACCTGCGTCCCGAAACAGCTCAGGGAATCTTCGTCAACTTCCTGAATGTACAGAAAACCGGACGCATGAAAGTGCCTTTCGGTATCGCCCAGATCGGTAAAGCTTTCCGTAATGAAATCGTCGCCCGCCAGTTTATTTTCCGGATGCGCGAATTCGAACAGATGGAAATGCAATTTTTTGTACGCCCCGGTTCGGAACTGGAGTGGTTCAAAAAATGGAAAACGACCCGTATGCGTTGGCATCAGCTCCTGGGATTCGGGGAAGAAAACTATCGTTTTCATGATCACGAGAAGCTGGCCCATTATGCGAATGCCGCTACCGATATCGAATTCAAATTCCCCTTCGGTTTCAAAGAAGTGGAAGGAATTCATTCCCGTACGGATTTCGACTTATCACAACATCAGCAATATTCCGGTAAAAAGATTCAATATTTCGATACCGAACTGAACGAATCTTATGTGCCTTATGTGATCGAAACCTCTATCGGTGTAGACCGGATGTTCCTGCAGATTATGTCGGCTGCTTATTGCGAAGAAGACCTGAGCAAAGACGGCAAACAGGATTCCCGTGTCGTACTGCGCCTGCCGGCAGCTCTGGCCCCGGTAAAGATGGCCATTATGCCACTGGTGAAGAAAGACGGGCTGCCTGAAAAAGCGCAGGAAATCATGAACCTGCTGAAATACGATTTCAACTGTCAATACGACGAGAAAGACTCTATCGGTAAACGCTACCGCCGTCAGGACGCTATCGGTACTCCTTTCTGTATCACTGTCGACCACCAGACTCTGAAAGACCATGCCGTCACTATCCGCGACCGCGACACCATGCAGCAGGAACGGGTAGCCATCGATCAACTCTTCGGTATACTCAAAGAAAAATGCGATATGCAAACTTTGCTGAGAAAAATGACCGAATAGTCAGCTCATACAGGAATCGGTTTCTTTGGTTAATGATCAGAATCACCGTCCTCCGGGTATACTTCGCGTAAGTGCTGTGAATTCTGACGATCCGGAAGAACCCTGTCGGAATAATTATAATACATAGAATAAACCCCGAAAGCCAGATAAAACTTTCGGGGCTTATTCTATAATAATTACACCGCCATGTAATAAGCAAATTTTAAATCGTCATTTTTCGGTAAAGTTAAATCACCACATTATAATCGAGATCATTTGTTTAAACTATTGATAATGTCGGTTTGCTTGTCATTATACAAAAAATGGGTTAAGGTATATGTCAGTTTTTCAGGGTTCATGCCGGAAGTGTTGGCTTCGAAAATAGGCTCCGGCTTCGTCGGAACTTCTACAAATTCCTCCCCATTGCGAACTCTGAGAATCTCGGCTATCTCCATCAGGCAGCAGCCGTTGAAGACACCCGTCTCAAGGTATTTGGAGAAGGCTTCGACAAGTGAAGCAAATTAAAAATTTTAGTGAAGATTTTCTTTTGAATTTAAACGTTCTACAGTATTAGTTGTTGTTGTTGTATACTCTAAAATATTTGAACCGATAGGGTCATAAATAAATCCGCCATGTTCATTAGATACAACACATAATGATTTAAAGTGCTTATTTTTATAACTCCATTCTAATTCCAAATATTCATAATCCAAATGAATTAAATTATTAAGCTGTTGTCTTAGTGAGGTGAGCAGACTTTTTTCTCCTATAGACTCTGCAATTTCTAATCGCTTACGAATAGAAATGATTTCAAATTTAGGCAACACTCTTTCCCGAATGACGCAGGAATCTCCCCTTGATACAGTATCTCTCATCACTATGGGAGGTAAATGCAAAATAGCAGGAGCATTGTAGGATAATAAGGAATCTATTATATCGGATTTAACAGTTTGAGATCCAATTATTCCTTTATAGGTATACCCTAATAGTTTCAAAAACGACACATCACCCCTATTTTCTTCATTGAAGCTATTTTTTAAAGCTTCGAGCCGGTCTTGCCAAGTTGTAGGTGTATTTTGTGAAAAACATACATTTGTATATAAAACACCTGATATCAAAATAACAAAATAGAATAAATTGAATGATTTTTTTTCCATACTTTTCTAATAATTTTTATTAGTTCAAATATATAACAATCCCAAATCAAAAATAAACGACTAATTATCTTATTTTTCCGAACATTGAGCCCAATTTTCAGTAGCCTAACTATGGTGTAACTGAATATTTTTTATTATAGGAAATTTTTCAATAAATGAAATTACTGCTTATGAGAATTACCAGAAAATCTGTTTCCCGTCAGAATAGGTAAAAATGCGTTCTTCTCTTCCACGGCTTACATCCCTAAGCCAATAGAGCGCATTCGAAGGAGCCAGATACTCCAGAACGACATCCCTGGCTATTCGGGGTCCGCCAATCAGTTGCCATCCCTCCGGTCCCCACCAATACAACTCGTAAGTGTCGCCCAATTGGATCATATTTCCATCGGTACGGGGAATAAAAATCAGTTTACCGATGTTCACTTCCTTTCCGAAATCCATCCCCACCCAGGCACCACTTCCAGTCGGCGCATCGAAAAAAGTCAATGGGTCTCCGTCGAATACCTTTTCTTTCACATGGTTAGGATCATTAAAACAACTTCCTTCCGTCCCTATAATTTCACCCACAATAGGGCGCATAGAATCTCTCTGATAAAATACCAATTCGGCAATATTACAAAGTCCGTTTTCGGCAGACAAATACCTCCAATAGCGCCAGGCAGTATCGGTAGTAACCTTCAGGGAATAAGCACTTTTCCACTCAGGTACCCGATAGATAGTAACCGAATCGCTGAAGTCCGCCCGATTGGCAGCCTGAATTTTTCCTCCTACAATCCGTCTTCCCATAGCATAAGCATTGTCAGAAGGAGGATATTTCCGGTAGAGTTTCAACTGTTGCCGATTCAACGTATCCCCTTTCAGGACAATTACCTTCCCGTCCGTATCCAATAAAAAAGGACTGGCCAAGGGTTTCAGCCCATCGGAAGTATAGTAAACAGGCAGATAAACAATATCACGGGCTACATTTTTAAAGAGGGCTTTTCCCCGGTGTATTCCGGCCCAATCGACCGGTACCCAATCTTCATTATCGAAAATAGTCAGATAAGCATAGTTTTCAGAGCATTTCACCGAAGAGGGAACTTCGATTTCCACATCGGAAGTGCGCATATATTCGGCTGTCACATCTTTCATAAAACAATTCTGGAAAAAATCGGGCACATCGCCACACTCCCGGTTCAATCTTTCCAGGTCACGGTTGATTGCATAAGTCTGCCTGTAAACTTTCCCTAACTTTTCTTCCACTTTATGAGGCATCCCCGGATCACTCTCCGTAGCCAGAAAAACTACATTTTTTCCCCTGTTATCCAACATCACATTCCAATAATGCCTACCGGACCTGACAGGCCATTGAGGGATAAAATCCATCATGACAGGAATCCCTTTCGAACGCATAATACTCAATCCCATCAAAGCATACTCCCGGCAAGACCCTCCCCTGGATTTCGGCAACAAGGAAGGAAACAACAGAGGAATTTTAGAAAAAGGTTCGAGGGTCTGAAAACGAATCTGAGTCCCGATCTCCCGGTTTACCCAAGTTGCAGCCCAAAATGCAGAGTGACTGAGCCGGGGATGCCGGAGGTCTATCTGTTCTTCATAACCGGTAGCAAATTTTTTCCGCCAATCTTCCAAAGGTTGGTATTGTCCGACCGTATAAGGCAATATGTATTCACAGAAATCATCAAAACCGACATGTGAAGCCCAGGGTTTTTCCCTCCAGACCCGAAAAGCACTATCGATATTGGCAATCAGAAAACCGGACTTTATCACCTTTATATCTTCCTGTACACGCAATCCGGATTTATAATACTCATGGATCTTATCGAGACTATCCTGCCAATTTCTCAAAGTATCGTTACTGAACACCGCATTCAAAGCCGCATAATAAGGCCCGATCGAATCGCCACCGATAGATAAATGCCCGGGCATATTTTCGATTAAAAAGCGGGCAGCCTCCCACTTCAGGCTATCTTTATCCTCTTCGGAATAATGACGCAATACCCGTTCCAGTTCTATCCGATTTTCCCCGGCCCTTTCAAGAGCCGATTCCAAAACCGAAGGCCGGCAAGCCGAACACCCGACAATAATAAAAAAAGAAAAGATTCTAAATAGCATTTTACATCCGAAATCAAAATTTATCGATATCCCCCTCTCAGCGACAGCCCATATTTGAATTACAAATATAATATTAAATTATTCTTCCAGAATTCCGATCATAATTTAACTAAAAAGGATGTCTGGAAATATTAATCTTTTCAACCTTCACTACTACCCCGGTATAGATTACAATCAAAGAGAGATTGAACAATATATTTCCTGTCCAGGATATATCCTTTTGCCATGCTCCCAAAAAATAGAATAATATACCGCCTGAAAGATAAAATAGGATACGTTTGAGCGGATAAGGAACCGGATAATATATTCTGCTCAAAATATAACTGACGATCACCATAATCCATTCGCTTCCCAGATGTGCCCAGGCCGTTCCGGCATATCCCAGACGTGGAAGTAATAATAAATTAAAAACAATCGTGCAAATCAATCCACTGCCGGTGACCAAAATGGCCAGACGGGTCTTACCGGTCCGCTTATACCAGAATGAAAGATTAAAGACTATACCATTTCCGATATTAGCAAACAAAACAACAGGGATAATAAATAATCCATCCCGAAAATCCGAACCGAGGATCAAACCAAAGAAATCGGAGAAAAGGGAAATCACTAAAAACAACAACATAGAAACGATCAAAAAATATTTTAACGTCTCCGCATTTGCTTTCAAGAAATCTTCCTTTTTAAAAGCAGCCAGAAAAAACGGTTCTGCAGCCAAACGGAACATTTGCACAAACAACAACAAAATGCCTCCGAGTTTAAGGGCAGCTCCATAAATACCTAAAGTACTCATTGCCGACTCTTGCGGCAGCAAATATTTAATAAATTGGCGGTCGATAAATTCATTGGCGGTACCCGTAACCCCGCTGATCAGCAAAGGCAACGAATAGATAAATAAAGGCTGAAGCAATTTCCGTTTTATCCGAGGCCGGATCCCCCGGACGGCAGGAATCAGCATAAAAGCCGCTGTCACGCTAGCGATTAAATTCGATATCAAATAATATCCGGCACCATATTCTGCCGGGAAAATATTTTGCAGGTCTCTAATCCCAGGTATCACAGAATAAAAAACGATACAAAAAAACAGATTGACCAGTATCGTAACGACCCGGATTTTCACATAGGCCGATGCTTTATTTTCCTCTCTTAACTTAGCGAATGGTAAGGCCGTCACAGCATCGACGGTTATAATACTTCCCATCAATAATAGATACGACGGAGTTCCGGCATAATCCATCACCACCGACAAAGGATGTAAGAACAATAAGGTGAAACCGAAAAATAGAAGGCTCACTAATATAACGATACCCCAGGTGGTTTGAAATATCAATCTTTTCTCTTCAGAAGTTCCCGCTTTACCGGCAAAATGAAAATACCCTGTTTCCATCCCCATCGTAAGCAGTAACAGGATAAAAGGAATGAGGGCATAGAGATCGGTCACCACCCCATACTCACCCGTAGTCATAATACGAGTGAGATAGGGAGTCAATAAGTAATTAAGAAAACGGGCAATAATACTACTGATCCCATATATAGCCGTCTGTGCAGCCAATTTCTTTAACATACCGGTATTCTATGTGGGATGAACAATCTACGACCAGTTAACACCGGTCATAAAGTATGGCCCGAAAAACTTCTTTCACTTAATGGAGATGAAACAAAATCCAGGTTCTTCAAAGTTACACGAATTTCATCCCCCATATTCAGGTTCGAATGATAAAAATCCAACAATACGTTACCGGCGGTAATAGAACCCGCATCAACAGATACTTGACCTTGATTTATGGTTACAACAAAAGTGACTGCTCCCCCATCTATAAATGGCATACATATCGTATTGTTTTCTGTACAGACTTCCATTCCATATATTCCCTTATCACTCATAAACTCCTTTTTCTGGTTAGAGAAATCAGGCATAACAAACTCATGTACCGACTCAGTACCCTCAGAAACAATCCTCTTTATGCAAACTGAATCACCTATATTCAAAGAAGTTCTATCATCCGAAATATCTGAGACAATACATGCTAATTCATTCCCGTATTTATTATTACAAACAGAAATTACACCAGTATGATCGAACGGGATATAAAACAATGATTCATTAATACTTAATGCGGTCATATTTGCCATATATTACATAACTATATTATAAAACTCCTTTTTTCTTCAACTGAGCTTCTAAAAGATAAAAATCTTTCAAATATTCATCAAGCATTTGTTGCTTCTGTTTTTCGGATAATTTTAGTGGATTAGGATCTAATTTTTTTACACAAGTCGGAGACGAACAAACCTGCTCGTCTGCATTTATAATTTCGATCTCAATACTTTCTCCAATATGCATATCCGATTTTATCCAAAAAGTATCCAGGGCATCATCTCCAAAGCCTTTGATACCGGCAACCGATAGTTCATAGCCGTTCGAACTACTGTAAAAAATAGTGACTGATGAACGGAAGTCAGGGGTAACAACAATTTCTTCTGACCTGAATTTTATTCTGAATCCTCTCATTTCAACACACCTTCTTTTGTTAAAAATTTTTTAAGTTGATTATAGTATCCTAACATATCTTCATCTGTCATATTACTCATATATATGGTATCATACTCCATACCCTCAATAGCAGTAATTTTCACTTTGTCTCCTACAGCCAACTCTATTTTACCCCAATCCAACTTAACGCTGTTTTCTTTGTCTTCACCGAGAACAACCATATTGTCAGCTTCTACAAACACACAAACCTGCCCTTTCGGTGTGACGCAATTCATTATTTTTCCTCGAATATCTATTTGCAAACCTTTCATAACATATGTTTTTTGGCGCTTTTCACTTCAACACAACTATAACTTGTTAAAATACCTAATATTTTAAGAGGTTTTTCACCTTTATTGATGATTCCAGAAGTATAAAAATACGTTATCCACTTTTCTCACACCAGGCTGAATCATCGGAAAATGTTCGGAATTATTTCCACATTCAACAGAAACAAAAGTTGTGATTCTTTCACTTAATCTTTATTTTTAACCCGATGAAAAAATTATTTTTATATAATCCCGGCATGATCATCCTGTCGATAATCCTGTTTCTCCTGACAGAAAGCAGCTGGCTGATCTATTGGTTCCGGATTGAAGAAAAAAATTTTCGGAACGACATCAACCAGGCGATACATGCTGCTATTCAAGAAGAAGCATACAGGATAAATGAGGAGGACGACAGTTTCGTCGACTTCAGAATAGAAAACAGAATTATCATGGAGTATACTCTTCGGGGACAACATTTCAGAATAGATACCCTGCGGAAAGAGATGACCGACTTATTCAACAAACAACGTTATGATTATAATAAAAAGTTGTGGAAACTGGACAGTATAGCCCACTATTTCCGGCATTTTTGTCCGGTAACGGAATTACCCGTAATTTTCACACGAGAAGACCCGAACGGAAAGCTTATAGATCACTATCCCTCCCATCTATTGCCTCAAGGAGTTCCTGCTTTCGGCCCGCAGGAATTGGGTAATATCGAGAAAGACCAGCTGATGGCCTGGTATGATTTTCCGCTTATTTATTTTTGGAAGTATCAGAAATACGGAATTTTACTTTCATTACTTCCACTCTTCCTGGCTATTTATTATGGATTCCTGATCATAAAGAAAGAATGCAGGGAACGTAAGAACTTACGCTATATCGAGAAACAAGTTATTTTTATCCATGACCTGAAAACTCCGCTATGTACCAATCGCGATATAGAAGGCAGGATCCTGAAAAATCTGGCCACCTGGCCTCCCGAAAAAATATATGAAAAACTACAAATCAGCCACCACCAATCGGAGCGTTTATTAAAAGAAATGCAACAAATCACCATACAGTCGGCAGGACGCTGGGGAGGAGAAATAGAAAACCGGACTTTCGATTTGAAAAAAGCACTCGAAGAACTGATCGACAACTACCGGTGTGGCCACGAAAAAGCCACTATCAATCTTGATTTTCAATTGAAAGATCCGGAAATCTTTGCCGATCCTTTTCATTTGATCCACCTGGTAGACAATCTGATCAGCAATGCGCTGAAATATGCCGGAGAAAAAGCCGAAATTCAGATTAGCTGTAAACAGGAAAAACCAAATAAATTACTGATTTCGGTCAAAAACAACGGACCGGGTGTTTCCACTCATTCCCGGAAACGTATTTTCAGGACCGGTTTTCGTTCCAATCACCGTCACCAGAATAGCCACGGTATAGGACTTGCTTATGTGCGTAAAATTGTGCGGCAGTACAATGGACACATACAGATAAAAAGCAAAGAAAACGAGGGATCGGAATTCTGTCTGTCGCTGTGTCTGGATAAACCGAAATCATATAAAAAATCAGTTTCTTCTTCACACATATACCGCTATTTTTTCATTGCCTTATTACTGGCTGAAATGGTCTGGATGCTCAATTTATATTCAGCCGAACGGACTAATTTTGTAAACCACAAAAATCCTTTAATCGACGAAACGATTTTTAAAATGAGTAAAAATCTTTTCCAGATACGGGATACCGCCAGGTTTCAAAACAATTGGCAGGAGAATTCAATTACGATCACCCGGGGAGTAAAAGATACGACAGTAGAGATGGGCGGGATCGTCAATCAAAGCTATGTATATGGCCGCTTATTTTATGATCTTCGGGATTCATCCTGGTGTCTCGATTCACTTGTCCACTATTATAAGAAGAGCGACCTGCCATTTCCAATTTTCTTCATCCGGAAGGACGCCAATGGAAAAATCATCGACCGGTATCCTTCCGAAGATCCGAACATCTTCCTGCCGGCTATTTTCCGTATGCCCCTGGGGTATGTCGAGAGACACCGACTGGAGGTACAACTCGCTTATCCCTGGTTACAGCCTTTGACCACCCACAAAATTTGGCTACTATTTGCCTTGCTATCGATCTTATTGTCGGGATGGTTCACCCATTTATTGATGGCGGTCGATCGCCGTCAGAAAGCACTGATCCATCTGCAACGGAATGAAGTACAACATTTCCTTCGGGAATTACAAGTACAACTCTGTCATTTACATGGCACAGAATCGGATCACCCCTCCCCGGTTATCCCTATATCCCCACCGATCCATGTCGAACTGTTACACAAAAATATCAAACAATACGAAAATATGATCATTAAAATAAATTACCTGCTGGACAAATTAACCATACTCAAAACACATCCGATGATTTTATACCACGACTATGGATACTAAAAAAATAAAAATACTGTACGCAGAAGATAACCGCATCACCGCACAAGAAACCGGGGAAGCCCTGGAAGACAACGGTTATGAAGTAAAAACAGTCTTCGATGGCGACGAAGCCTGGCTCGCCTACCAGTCTTCCCGTCCGGATGTAGTCGTACTCGACTATCAAATGCCGGGAAAAACAGGAATAGAAGTATTTTTACTGATCCGGCAATTGGATAAAAAAATTCCGGTACTCATCCTTAGCTCTTACACCGAACTATGTGCAGCCTCATTAAAAATAGGTACCAGTGACTTTGTCCGTAAGGACGGAGGTATAGACGAATTGTGTGCCCGGATCGAAGCAGCCCTGAATCGATATCCGGGACCGGAAATAACCGGCCACCCCTCAGAAAAGATATATCAGCTATCCCCGAACAGCTGTTTCTACCCCGCAAACTCTACCCTTGAAATCGGTGACCAGCGTTACCCGCTCAAAACGATGCTCGCCGAATTATTGACTATTTTTTGTCAAAATCAGAATTCCTTTATACCGGGAACAATCATTTGCAGAAGACTTTGGAACAATGACAACGCGTCCAAAATAAGTCTGTTACGGGATTATATCTCTGAGCTCCGGAAAATTCTGAAAGCTGATACTTCGCTGAAAATCCGTTCTTCCTATGGAAAAGGGTATTGTTTCAGTACTCCCGAAAAATAATAGTAAACGGCTAATTATTAGTACATCACATTAAAATGCAATTACTCTGTTTTTATAAATGGTTATGGATCAAAAGTATTGTTTCATTCTTAATCTATACTTGTTTTATATATAACTGCCAAAAATTATTCTCAGCTTATACAGAGTTATAAATTCTTTAACCAATCGCAACCTACTTTATAATATTTCCTTTCTACTTTTTCGCTCCCTAAAGCGTATATACTCCATAACAAAAATGAAAATGTAAAAAACCAAATAGGTAGGATTATGAAAAAAAAAGTTTTAATCGTATTATTTTCTGTGTTTGTGGCAGGGTTTTATGCACAAGCACAAGCACAGAAAGTAAATGTCGTATCGGTATCGAAAGAAAGGGATATCCATAATTTCTATACCATGATGAAAGAAGCCTTTCCGCTGGCTTACAATGACCCGGCAGCTCCACGCTTTATTTTCTTCGATGACAACAAAAATTTTATTTTCGGTGTCGGGGGATACGTTCAGTTGTCAGGAGTTTACGACTTTAACGGCGTAGAAGATTACAATTTTTTTACAACTTCGACTATTGCCATGAAAGGACATCAACCCGGTGCCAGTTACGGTATGACAGTCGGACAATCCCGTTTGTTTTTTAAATTAGTAGGCAATACGGATGTAGGACGTTTAGTGTCTTATATCGAAATGGAATTCCAGGGACCGCAGAATACCCCGAAGCTCCAGCAAGCTTTCGTACAATTCAAAGGTTTTACGCTGGGACAAGCCTGGAGTACTTTCGGCGATATGACAGCCGTACCTACGACTATCGATGAAGAAGGACCGAGTAGTGGTATCGAAATCCGTCAGCCGATGCTTCGGTATACTTACCATATCAACGATCGATGGCAATCTTCTTTAGCCTTGGAATATGCCAAAGCATCGTATACAACCGGGAAAAATGCCGAATCCATCCGGCAGAAAGTTCCGGATATTCCTTTGAATGTACGCTATACGATGAAAAACGGGAGCCACGTTCAGGTAGGAGCTATCTTAAGAAATATCGGTTATAAAAATGTAGTGAAAGATAAGGATAAAATCAGAACAGGTTGGGGTGTAATGGGTAGCGGTAAATTAAATATCACCTCATCGACCAGTTTTCTGTTTCAGGCCGAATATGGTAAAGGGATTGCCAATTACATTCAGGATATCTCGGGTATCGGTTATGACCTGATCCCGACAGCAGACGACAATGGAAATCTGAAAGCTCCCGGTATGTGGGGCCTGTTCGGCGCTTTCCAACACAATTGGAATCCTAAGCTTTATTCGACGATCACCTACAGTTATGCCCGGCTTGAAGCCCGCGGCAGCCTGGGAGGGGATACTTACAAATATGCACAATATGCAGGAGCTAATCTGTTATGGAATTTTACGGAATTCGGAACTACCGGCATAGAATATGTTTTCGGACGCCGTAATAATTTCAACCACGACTATGGTAATGCCAGCCGTATCAATGCTATGATTCAATATCGGTTCTGATTATTTACCGAAATAGATCGGCAGGAAGAAAGCCAAAAGGTTTGAGTTTATAAAGTTCATAAAATTAGTATTCCCCCTGCTTAGCACCTTGTTTATAGGACTTTCAGTCCAGGTCGGTCGCATTAACGACCGTAAGGAAATGACCGCAGATTCAGAAACTCTAAACTTTATGAGCTTTATAAACTAATTTAATTCTAGAATTATTCCGGTATTTGTTCGTCTTCGGTGTTCATGTTCGGTGACCCGGTCGCTTCTGTCGGTCATCTAGCTTTTTCTTTCACTGACCGGCGGAACT
>OJSE01000011.1_pt1 | contig 214772 bp, 181 predicted proteins | sample 1599351 | NCBI WGS metagenome assembly OJSE01 (sample SAMN04168656, study PRJEB22393) | human gut metagenome | biome: human gut microbiome; feature: stool | host: Homo sapiens | collected 2014-03-17 | reverse complement strand
GCGACCCTCGCCTTGGCAAGGCGATACTCCACCACTGAGCCACTCGTGCATTTATCCTGCCTGCGAGCTGTCCGCCGCAAGCAAGATATATATTACATGAAAGTCTTGTGCTTGTCAACACTTTTTTTCAATTTTTTTATATTTTTTGTAACAATTCATCCATAAAAAGATAATTGGCAATACAATGAGCTTGTTCATTGTATGCTAAATTCTCTTTTTATGGCAGAATACCTCTACTTAAAGTATGACACACCTGATTCAAAGATATGCTGGTTCTGGTTTCCAACAATATTTATAGCTACGCTGTCACCTATTCTCTCTGAATGAGCCATCTTTCCAAGCACTCGTCCATCAGGGCTCGTGATACCCTCAATAGCTGCATATGAACCGTTTGGATTGTAATCCTCATCCATTGTAGGAACTCCGTTAAGGTCTACATATCTTGTCGCAACCTGACCGTTTGCAAACAGGTTGTCTATCACATTCTTAGGTGCTACAAAACGACCCTCACCATGTGATGCAGGTATAGCGTAAACTCCGCCAAGTTCTGCTTTCATAAGCCATGGTGATTTGTTTGTGACAACCTTTGTATATACAGACTTAGATATATGACGACCTATACTGTTCGTTGTAAGCGTAGGTGCATCTGCTGTCTGAGGTTTTATCTCACCAAATGGTACAAGTCCGAGTTTGATAAGAGCCTGGAAACCGTTACAGATACCAAGTGCAAGTCCGTCTCTCTTCTGTAAGAGTTCATGTACCGCTTCCATAATCTTTGGATTTCTAAAGATAGAAGCGATAAACTTAGCTGAACCGTCAGGCTCATCACCTGCACTGAAACCGCCTGAGAACATAAGTATCTGAGACTCTTTTATCGCTGCCTCAAATGCATTTACTGACTCTACTATCTGGCTTTCTGTCATGTTTTTAAATACGACTGTCTTTACATCTGCACCTGCAAGTTCAAATGCTTTTGTTGTGTCATATTCACAGTTTGTACCAGGGAATACCGGTATAAATACCTTAGGTCTTGCAACCTTGTTCTTTGCCGTGTAAACAGTTTTTGCATCGAAAAGTTTGTCCTCAAGTTCAATCTGTTCAACATCTGAGCGTGTAGGGAATACACTCTCAAGTTTGCCTGTCCAGTTCTCAAGTGCTTCTTTCATTGAAATTACTGCATCACCATATACAAATTCGGCATCGTCTGTTACAAGAGCAATCTTCTTGTACTCTGCCGTAATCTTATCAAGGTCATCTGCTGACACTTCAGCTATGATAGAACCATATTCTTTAGCGAATAATTCGTCCCTGTCTACACTCTCGTCAATCTTTACTCCAAGTCCGTTACCAAATGCCATCTTGCTGACAGCCTCACAGATACCGCCGAAACCTACGGCATATGCTGAAACAATAACTTTTGATTTTATCATATCTGTTATCTTTGAGTAGAGTGACATAAGTTTATCATAAACAGGAAGTGAGTATTTGTCTTTTTCAATATCAAATTTAACTAATACATTTCCGGCTTTCTTAAGTTCAGGTGATACTACATCCCCGGTCTTTGCAATATCAACAGCAAATGAGCAGAGTGTCGGAGGCACATCAATATCATTGAATGTTCCTGACATACTGTCCTTACCGCCTATTGAAGGAAGTCCGAGTTTTATCTGTGCATCATATGCACCTAAGAGTGCTGCCATAGGCTCACCCCAGCGTTTTGGATCTTCTCCAAGTCTTCTGAAATATTCCTGGAATGTAAATCTTATCTTACTGTAATCTCCACCTGCCGCAACAATCTTTGCAACAGAAGAAATAACCGCATATACAGAACCGTGATATGGACTCCAGCTTGCAAGATACGGGTCAAGTCCGTAACTCATCATCGTAACAGTATCGCATTTGCCCTCTGACATAGGAAGTTTTGCGACCATAGACTGAGTCGGTGTAAGCTGATATTTTCCACCATATGGCATATATACGCTCGCTGCACCAATAGAACTGTCAAACATCTCAACAAGCCCTTTCTGTGAGCATACATTTAAGTCTGATAATGTATCAAGCCATGCTTTCTTTACATCTGTTGTATCTTTCTTTTCATCAAAATAGTTTGCTTTCTCATCAGGCATAGTTACAACTACATCTGTCTCCTGGTGTGCACCGTTCGTATCAAGGAATGCTCTTGAAAGGTCTACGATAACCTTATCTCTCCATGAAAGCACAAGTCTAGGTTCTTCTGTAACCTCGGCAACTGCCACTGCCTCAAGATTTTCTTCCTCGGCATACTTAAGCATCTTGTCAACATCTTTACTGTCAACTACAACTGCCATACGCTCCTGTGACTCTGAAATTGCAAGTTCTGTTCCGTCAAGACCGGCATACTTCTTTGGCACCTTGTCAAGATTTACTTTAAGTCCGTCTGCAAGTTCTCCGATAGCTACTGAAACTCCACCGGCACCAAAGTCATTACACTTTTTGATTATAGAACTTACTTCTTCTCTTCTGAAAAGACGCTGAATTTTTCTCTCTGTAGGTGCATTACCTTTCTGAACTTCTGCTCCACATACATCAATAGACTTTGTAGTATGTGCCTTTGAAGAACCTGTAGCACCACCGATACCATCACGACCTGTACGACCTCCGAGAAGAATGATAATATCTCCCGGATCAGAATTTTCACGGATAACATTGCGTCTTGGAGCAGCACCCATAACGGCACCTATCTCCATTCTCTTTGCAACATAGTTCGGATGATATATCTCATTTACAAGACCTGTTGCAAGTCCTATCTGGTTTCCGTATGAACTGTATCCCTTTGCGGCACCCGTTACTATCTTTCGCTGTGGAAGTTTTCCCGGAAGTGTATCTTTCATAGATACCGTAGGGTCTGCCGCACCTGTCACACGCATAGCCTGATATACATAACCACGGCCTGAAAGCGGATCACGGATAGCACCGCCAAGACAAGTAGCTGCACCACCGAAAGGCTCTATCTCTGTCGGATGGTTGTGTGTCTCATTTTTAAAGAAGATAAGCCACTCTTCAGTTTTTCCGTCTATTTCAACAGGAACTACTATAGAGCAGGCATTTATCTCATCTGACTCCTCCATATCATCGAGTTTTCCGTCAGCTTTGAGTTTACGCATACCCATAAGTGCAATATCCATAAGCGAAACATATTTGTCAGGTCTGTCCTTGAAAAGTTCTTTTCTTGCAGCTTCATACATCTCATAAGATGCTTCGATAGGTGCATTGTAATAACCATCCTCAAACTTAACATTCTTAAGTTCTGTCTGGAATGTTGTATGACGGCAGTGGTCTGACCAATATGTATCAAGTACACGAATCTCCGTAACGGAAGGCTCTCTGTTTTCCTCATTTTTAAAGTAATTTTGAATATGCAGGAAATCTTTAAATGTCATTGCAAGATTAAGAGACTCGTATAATTTCTTAAGTTCGTCCTCAGACATCTGTCTGAAACCGTCAAATATAGCAACATCCGCCGGCTCATCAAATTCCTGTACAAGTGTCTCAGGAATATTTTCTGAAGCCTCCCTTGAATCTACAGGGTTGATACAATACTCTTTAATCTTCTCTTTATCCTGGTCATCTATATCTCCCTCAAAAACATAAGTCGTTGCTGAACGGATAACGGGATTTTCTTTCTCGTTTAAAAGTTTAACACACTGTTCTGCCGAATCTGCTCTCTGGTCAAACTGACCCGGAAGATATTCAACTGAAAACACAAAACTTCCGTCAGCTTTTTTAAATTCATTCTCATAGCAGTTATCAACTGGCGGCTCAGAAAATACTGTTCCAAGAGCCTGCTTATAAGTTGCATCACTAAGATTTTCAACATCATAGCGAATAAGTACCCTGACATTATTAATACTCTTTATACCAAGATAACGCTTTACTTCTTCTTTAAGTTCCTTTGCATGTACTGCATATGGCTGTTTCTTTTCAACATAAATCCTTCTTACACTTCCCATTGCGGTGCCTCCATTTCATTTATATGTTTGTATGCTCTGACATTTATCTGTACATAGTACAGACACCATGCTGCTGTTTGCAGCAGCAATAGTGGTCCTTTAATTACATAATAAAATTACTTTGATGATTTGCTGCTTCCTGATGACTTACTTGTCGATTTCTTTGATGACGATTTAGACGATGATTTCTTTGACGATGACTCATTCATCTTCTGGAGATCCTCGGCAGTTACTATCTCAGTTGTCATAGAACCTATCTCGACATTGTTCCATACACTTGCATTTACTTTAATCTTATAAGATTCTTTAAGTTTGTTAAGCCACTCTGTATATTTTTCTGTCTGTGCAGATTTAACTGCATCATCACAGGCTTTCTGATAGCTTGATGTTGAATTGTTATCAATCATTTTTACAAATACATAATATCCGGCTTTTTCATCATAGAATACCGGTGAAACAGTTCCGTTCTTCATAGCCTTAACCTTTTTAAGATTTGCAGTTGAAAGATATGACCAGCCTGCCTTTTCTGTAAATTCTGCCTTATCATATTTTACATCTGTCTTATCTTTGCTTCCGATAAGCTTTGTAAAGTCTTTTGCCTGTGCAGCTTTCTTTGCGTATTTGTTTATCTCAGTTTTATATTCCTGTTTCTTTTTTGCAGATACTTTCTTTGTATTTCCACTGCTGTCTGTTTTTGAAAGTGCTACTGCATAATACTGAATATCATACTCTCTGTAATCTTTCTTTGAAATCTTCTTTATAACCGAAGTTTCATCAACCTTTTTGTTTAACTCTTTCTGCCTGTCTGACTTATATCTGTCTGCAAGAATAGTTTTCTCAAATCTCTTTGTAAGTCTTTTCTTTGACATACTAAGACGGAATTTCTGAACCCATGAAAGTCCTTTCATTGCTTTTTTCGCCTGGCTCTCAGCCTTTTTCTCTTCTGCAGAAGTAAGCTTGTAACCGGCTTTTACAGCTTCTTTATAAAGAACCACATATTCTTCTTCATTGTCCAAGATTTCCTGTTTGATACCTATCTTGTTTGATACACTTGATGGTACATTAGAATCACTTCCCTGATATGATGACTCCCATACTGAAGTTCCCATATATGCCTGATACATCTCATCGTAAGGAAGATAATAAGATTCTTTCTCATAAATAGGATACATCATGTCATCCATGGTAACTTTTGTTCCGTTGACCGTAAATGCAACTTCAGGACCTAACTGCTGTATGCCAACACCTATACATAATACAAGTACCAAAACTATACATATGGCACTCAATACGATTGCCTTGACATTTCTGCCTGAACTTACACCTAATTTCTTTTTGCCTGTTGCAGCTTTAACAGTAACATTTTCTTTTTTTTCACTGTTATCTTTCTGCTGATTCATAACTTTCTTTGCTGAATTCATTGTTGCTCCTCCAAAAGTATTCTACGCACAAATCACTTTCAAAGTGATAAAACGCTACTTTCTATTCTATCTTAAAAAAAATATAAGTCAAGACTGCAAATGTGATAACTCTTTGAACTTTTACATTTTTCTGCTTTTTTTATTTTTTTTATTGACATTTATGTCATTAATTGATATGATTTACAAGTGTTGTGTATAATATTACATATATGCGGAAGTGCTGGAATTGGCAGACAGGCATGATTCAGGTTCATGTGTCGGCAACGACGTGTGGGTTCAAGTCCCATTTTCCGCATTCATTACTTTTTATTTTTTTATAAGTTTTTACCTCGCCCTATCGGGATTATTACATATTCTCCCGATAGGGCACTTTCTTTTTTATCGCAGCAAAAGAGGTTTTAACATTCGGTTAGTTTGTTCATTATATGCTGAATTTTCTTTTCAACAACCAAAAAGGGCTGTCCTTAGGACAACCCTTTTAAATTTTTTCGCTATTTCACTTTGATAAGTGCACTTTAAATGACAATCTTTATTATTTAACGATTTCTTTAACCTTAGCAGCTTTACCAACTCTGTCACGAAGATAGAATAATTTAGCACGTCTTGCCTTACCTCTGCGTACTACTTCAATCTTGTCAATGATTGGTGAATGAACCGGCCAAGTTTTCTCTACACCTACACCATTAGAGAACTTTCTAACTGTAAATGTCTCTCTCGCTCCACCATTCTGTCTCTTAAGTACTGTACCCTCGAATACCTGGATACGCTCTCTTGAGCCCTCAATAACTTTAGCATAAACTTTAACAGTATCACCTACTCTAAAGTCTGCTACTTCTGACTTTAACTGTGCATCTTCGATTGCTTTAATAATATCGTTCATTTTGTGACCTCCTTAATTATTTTGACATTCTTAATACTTCTGTGTAATATCTACAACCGTAACAGAGGAATATCTCTATTCACAAACAACATTCAATATTTTATCACAGCTTATCATCTATTGCAAGCATTTTTTAAATTTTTATCCTGCATCAATCTGACTGTCACTTAAACAGTTCTAATATCTCATCTTTTGTCAGATTGTTCACGAACAGTTCATCAGCTTCGATAACCGAGTCAGACAACACTTTTTTCCTCTTTTGAAGCTCGTATATTTTTTCTTCTATTGAGTCTTTTGTCACATACTTTATCACCTGGACTTTTCTCTTTTGTCCTATCCTGTATGCCCTGTCTGTTGCCTGTTCCTCAACAGCCGGATTCCACCACGGGTCAAAATGTATAACTGTGTCCGCACCTGTAAGGTTTAAACCAGTTCCACCGGCCTTTAAGGAAATCAAAAATACCTTGACTTCTCCACGGTTAAATTCCTTTACATATTTTTTTCTTTCCTCCGGTTTTGTCGCACCGACAAGATAAAAATATGGTATCTCACTTTTTCTCAGTTCATCCGCAATAATCGAAAGCATTGAAGTAAACTGCGAGAATATGATAACACTGTGTCCACCCTCTATTATATCGGGAAGCTGTTCCATAAGAAGCTCAAGCTTACCGCTGCCGCCATGATAATTTTCAATAAATGTACCCGGATGACAGCATATCTGTCTAAGCCTTGTCAATGCCGCAAGTACCTGTATCCTGTCCTTTCCGCTCTGAATATCAGAGTTATCCATTATCTCACTCTGAATCCTTGACAGATAAGAACCATATATCTTTTTCTGTTTTGCAGTCATCTCAGATATACGTTTTGTTTCTATCTTATCAGGAAGATCCTTAAGCACATCTTTCTTCATTCTTCTGAGTATAAAAGGCTGTATGCGTCTTTTTAACTCCTGCATCCTGCTCTCATTTTTTTCTTTGAGAATAGGCTTTTCATAATGCTCGGCAAACTTTGAATATCTTGACAAAAATCCCGGCATTATAAAATCAAAGATAGACCACAGCTCTGACAATGTATTTTCGATAGGAGTTCCGGTAAGTGCAAATCTATGCTCTGCAACAACCGATTTTACAGCTTTTGCTCCAAGTGAAGCCGGATTTTTTATAAACTGTGCTTCATCGATAAACATATTGTCATATCTTATGTCTTTGAAAAAATCTGCATCTTTCCTTATAAGAGGATATGTTGTTATCCACACATCATAATCATCCCTGTCCTCACACAGAAGTCTTTTTCTCTCCTCTGGGTCGCCGCTTATTATCCTTGTCCTTATATGAGGAGCAAACTTTTCAAACTCCTCCTGCCAGTTGTATGACAGAGATGTAGGGCATACGATAAGCGATTTACTTCCGGGTTCAGAACATATATATACTATGGTCTGTAAAGTCTTTCCAAGTCCCATATCGTCTGCAAGAATACCTCCCATACTATATCTTGCAAGATTTTTAAGCCATCTGTAGCCGACCACCTGATACTCTCTCATTTTTGCCTGAACACATTCAGGCACTTCATACTCACTAACACCCGGATTCTTTATCTCCCGAATCAGTTTTTTAAATCCATCGTCTCTCTCCACGCTCTGGCTGTCAGGCATTATTTCATCTATATACACCGCTGCATTTTCCTGGAATTTCAAAATCCCGTTGCTATCCCCAACGCTGTTTTCAACCAGCCATTCAATCGTCTTTTTCTGTTTATCATCCTCAAGGCTTATAAATGCACCATTTTTTAAGCGGTAATACTTTTTCTTAAGATGAACAGCCCTAAAAAATTCTTCCAATTCATCCTTTGGCACCTGCGAATATTCCATATCCATTTCGAGCAGGTTTATATCAGTATTAAGTCTTATGTTCGCTGACATATGGCCTATCTTTTTAACATTTATGTTTTTATATTCTTTTGAGTAAAATACTTCAAAATTATCGGTCAGTATGCTTCTGTTGTCAGTCATCATACTGAAAATATCTTCCTCATTCCTCAATATAAAAGAACTGTCATTTATCTTAAAATTAAGGTCATATAAAACTCTTGTAAGTCTTTCTTCCTCCTCTTTATCACGGACAAGAATATATTTTCCCGAATAATTTTCTTCAAGCGGATTTATTGCATAATCGCCATACTGAAATTTGACTACCGCCGTAACCGATACTTTTTTTCTGTTGTGATATATATCAAGATAAAGTTTTGGAACAAGCGGTTCAACTATATACATATCTTTAATCTCATCCGGCACATTAATATTCATATGTTTTTTTACTACCGGAAGGACTTTTTCAATAAACCCGTTCTTATTGTCACTTCTAAACTCTATCTCTTTGCCGTTCTGCATAAAGAGTGGCACATAAAACGGCAACAGGCAGCTTACAAACTCTTTTTCAGGCAGATAAAGTGCATTATCATAAAAAAGTATGCTTCCGTCCTCACACAAAGAAATCAGTTTATTGTCAGCAGATTTTTTTAAAGTCAGCATATTATCGTCTAACAGCATATCTATTGACAATTCCGGATTCCCCTTTACTATATTTATGTTTTTAAACTCTTTTCCAAAAATATTTATGTCGCACTCAATGTTCTCTGAAAGGTCGAGAAGCTTTTGCAGCATCTTTTTTGACAATATAAGTTCCTGCCGCTTAAAAAGACTTGAATAATATGTCTTTCCAAGTGTCTCCTGTATCTCATATATATCCGTAAGATAATCAAGTATCTTTGCTGAGTTTTCCTCAAACGCACTCTCACCCGGCACATAGTGAAACTCCTTGCCGAGTTCTATTGTCTCTTCATTATAATATTCATTTATAAATTTCTTCGTATTTGAAACCTTATACATCTTATGTTCACCGGCTTCAAAACTTACATATGCCCTGGAATTTGTACTTTTCATAAATTCAGGTATAGATATATTTAATTTTAGTTGAAAATAGTTTGGTGTAAGATGGTTATATTCTCTTTTTCTAAAATATTCAACCACATTGTACGCCACTCTGTCTTCTTCGTTGAAATTAACTTTTGCATTTTCACGCTGCTGATAGTCAGCAACAAAAAGCATCATAGCTATAACATGCTTACATGCTCCTGACAATTTAACATGCGACGGACAATTACATGAATACTGTATGTCTCCGTCATCCTCAACCGCAACAGTAACTATATACTGGTTACTGCCCTTTACGACTCCTTTATACTGCTTTAAATTGTCATTCCATGTTACATTTGAAACGGCATGAGCAGCATAGTAACGCATTCCCCTGTAATAAACCCTGTCGGAGGACGCATACTGTTTTATTGCCTCCCTTGTTATCTTTCTCATAACACGTCACCTGCCTTTCACCGGAATTATCCTAACAAATGAAATTTATCTGCAACTTTCGCCATTCTTCTTCCCATAGGGAATTCATATAATTCTTTTCTGCTAAGCCCATGCATTTTAAGTACAAGTGCAAAATAAATCGAAACTGCCACGACAAGTGCCGGAAATATCGCTATATATACTTTACTTGTTAGTATCACAAACACTTTATAGACCGCATATGTTGCTATACCCATAACAAATGAAGCAAGCAGCGGAACACAGAATGTCCTTGTAGTTTCCTGTTTGTACTTCATATATTTTGCAACTGACCTTCCATTGAGGAAGCACACTACAAGCGGATATGTGACATTGCCAAGAACAAGTGCATATACTCCAAGACTTGTCCATCTAAGCAGCACATATACGAACACAATATGAATGATAAGTGATACAAGCGAATGAATTACCGGAAGTCCCATTTTATCTATACTCTGTAATACTCCGCTCGTCACGGTTGACAATGCATAAAATATGACACATGATGAACCTATCAGCATCATCATGCTTCCCGTATTTATATCAGATGACGGGAAAAGAAGTGTAATTATAGGTCTTGCAAGAACCGCAAGTCCCATAGCTGACGGAAATGCTATTATCATATTGAACTTTATCGCCATATCTGTTTTTTTTCTGGCATCTGCCATATCTCCCGCCGCCACCGATGATACAAGATTTGGTATCATTGAGGACGCTATCGCAGTAGAAACAGCAATAGGCACACTTACAAGCAGTCTGTATTTTGTACTGTATATTCCCTGTAATGTCTTAACCACTTTATCAGAATATCCAAGTGTTCCCATTACATTGTTAAAGATGGTCACATCTATTATTCCGCTTAACTGATAAACCGTCTGACTGAGTATTATAGGCACGACCGTCACAAAAATTATTTTGTATGTCTGAACAAGAGACTCTCCTGTTGTAACCCTGTCCCTTTTTGCCTGCTTTCTCATAACCGGACGATACATCATATATATAAATAAGAGTATTATAAGTGCCGTCACTGCACCTATACAGGTTCCGAGTGTTCCACCGGCAGCTCCCCATGCCGGCAGCTTTGGCGATGCACTGTGTGCACGCATAAAGAAATATGCTGCACCGACACTTACAAATGCATTTACAACCTGTTCAAATATCTGCGATATTGCTGTCGGAAGCATAGTCCTGTGCCCCTGGAAAAGACCTCTGAACACACCCATTACCGCAACTATAAATATTGTAGGAGCCAAAACCCTGAGAGGTACAGCTATACCACTGTATTTAGAAAAGAATTTTGCCTCTATCCAGTCTGCTCCGAAATATACAAATAATGCCGCTATGCCACCGGTACATATCGAAACTGTCATAGAACATCTGAATATTTTATATGCACTTTTATAACGCTTCTGAGAGATTTTTGCCGAAACCATTTTTGAAACAGCCATAGGCATACCATATGATGAAATTATCAAAAGAATATTGTATATCTCAAAAGCCGCTGAATATACACCATTTCCCTCATCTCCGATTATATTTGCCATCGGTATCCTATATATCATACCTATAAGTCTTACAAGTATTGACGCAACTGCCAAAATACTTCCCTGTTTAAGAAATCCGCTTGCCACTTTATTGTTCTTACTTGTTTCCATTACTGTTTTCCCCTTTAACAATCTCTTTTTATCCCAAGTGCATTAAGAATTTCTTCCTGTTTTTTCTCCATGACAATGCGTTCTTCATCTTCCATATGGTCATATCCGAGAAGGTGAAGCATACTATGTGCCGTCAAAAAACATATTTCTCTTTTTATAGAATGACCGTAATTTTCTGCCTGTTCAAAAGCCCTCTCTACAGATATGACAATATCGCCAAGCAATAGTTCACCGCTTTCAGGATTAAAGTACATTGCAAGTGCATCGTCACTTTCAAGGATTCCATAGTCAGCCGGTGCCTCATAATCAACCATAGGAAATGAAAGTACATCCGTAGGAACATCCAGTTCCCTGAACTCCCTGTTGATATTTCTTATTCCCTCATTGTCAGTGAAAGTCACATTTACTTCGCACTCATATGGACATTTTTCAAGTTCTAAAGCCTTTTCTATAACCTGCCTGAGTACATTTTCATAATCGAAACCAATATCAAGTTCCTGTTCGTCTTCCATTAATATAGTCATTTATTCCTCCGCTATCATTATCTTATACTTGCGATTTTTACATAATGTTTTCATATATTTTCTTTAATTTCTTTAACTCATCATCACTAATATCACATTCTGAAAGATTGCCTTTCTTTAAACGGTTTAGAAATATTCCTTCTATTATCTTTTCTTTTGCAGGCATGGTCTTGTCCGTATTTTTTTCAAAATAATCCACCATTGAGACAATACTGTCTGAAAGCATAACAACCGCCGTTTCTTTATTTTCAGGTTTTTTTCTGTAATTTTGTATGATAAGTCCGGTCAGAGCATTGCAAAAATCATACTTTTCAGCCGTCATTTTTACAAAATCTTCAAATTCATCCTTTTTTATCCTGCCAATCTCGTGATACATTCCTCCGGCTTTTGCAAGAGCACTGTCATATCCCATTTTCTTGGCGACACCTTCTGACATTCTGCCTACTGCCACCGAATGTATATACAGCCTTTCAGAAAAACTCTTAAGCTCTGACATAAGCTCACAGTCCTCGTTCAAAATTTCCTTTGGTATCACCGTTTCTTTGTTTTTTATGCCATAAACTGTACATACACCGGCATTTTCAAGCTGCTCTATGGTATGCCTTACTATGAGTGTTATCAGCACAACAACGACTGCCGATAAAATCTGTATTATCGCATATGCTTTACCGGCACTTATCTTTCGCATATCAAATCCATATCTTACCATGATAAACACAGCAGAAAATACCGGCAGTGACAATCCTGAAAATACGAGTTCCCGCATTGTGTTATCGGCAAACATCAGAACCATAGCTGCCCCGATTATCACATAATACAAAAGTATATTTTTGTCACCCGCATATTCACCCGAATACAATAAATATTGAACAATGCACAAAATATAGCATACTGTTCCGTGCTTCATGCCATCAATAGCTGATATAACTGCAACTGATACCAGCCACAGACAGCCTATAAACAGATATTCGTTTATAATGATTAGCAATATCGAAAGAATTATATTAAAAGCATAAAGAACATTTGAATATATATTTTCCTTGTTTCTACTTTTCGTACACCTGAAAATTTCATGCTCATAAAATGATTGCAAAAGTATAATACATATAACAGCCGTCACAACATTTACAAGATTTTGCGTAAAATCCAAACCTTGTATTTTTCCCATCAGGACAGCTTCTAAAAGGATTGCTGCATATATGACACAAAAAACAATTTTACTTCTTGAAAATTTATTTCCTTCTGTTCGTTCTGTGCTCATTTTCTTTTGATTCATTTATCTTCTTTCTTCTTTCCATCTTTTTCTCGTAATCATCATAAGCAGATACAATCTTCTGTACCAAAGGATGTCTCACGACATCTTTATTTGTCAGATAAGCAAATCCTATATCCTCAACTTTTCCAAGTACCTCCAGTGCCTGTTCAAGCCCTGATTTTGTAGTTCCCGGCAAATCTTTCTGCGTAAGATCCCCTGTAATAATGACTTTTGAGCCAAAGCCGATTCGTGTAAGGAACATCTTCATCTGAGCCGGTGTTGTATTCTGGGCTTCGTCAAGTATTATAAATGAATTGTCAAGCGTTCTTCCTCGCATATACGCAAGTGGAGCAACTTCAATAAGACCTTTTTCCGTATTTCTAAGATAGCTTTCTGCACCCATTATCTGATATAAGGCATCATATAACGGTCGTAAATACGGATCTACCTTGCTTTGTAAATCACCCGGCAGAAATCCCAATTTTTCGCCCGCTTCGATAGCCGGTCTTGTAAGAATTATCTTATTGACCTCATCCTTTTTAAAAGCTTCTATCGCCATAGCCATTGCAAGATATGTTTTTCCTGTTCCGGCAGGACCTATTCCAAATACGATCATCTTTTTTCTTATAAGCTCTATATAATTTTTCTGTCCGGATGTCTTAGGCTTTATCGGTTTGCCCTGTATCGTCCTGCACACTATATCTGAGTCAAGTTCAACAACCTCGCCCTCCCTGTGTTCCATCGAAAGTGCAAGTATATAATTAATATTCTGTTCTGTTATGGTATTTCCTCTCTTAGAAAGTTCGAGCAGTTCCATAAGGATGCTCTCTGCCTGCTTTACGCTTGCAGCCTCTCCAACAAGTTTTAAATTTCCATCTCTTGCAACCATAGTCACATTAAGATTTTTTTCTATCTTTTTTATATTTGAATCAAAATTTCCAAATATATTTCTCTCATGTTCAGCCGGTATTTCCAGAACTGTTTCCATTATTGCCATTTTTCATATTCCTTTTTTGTCTGATTTTCTCATAATGCGTCTGTCTTTTAAGCCACACGAGTTTTCCCGTCGCCTTATATCCCGTACCTTCACTATCAACCATAAAACTGCTGTCAACAAGCTTATACCCTGTTTTTTCTTTTTTGCGGATATAATCTTTATATTTATATTTAAGCTCTGCTGCTGCTTCATCAGGTGAATATTTTTTCTTGACATATGCATATTTTGCAAATGTCACTCTCCGAAACGAAACAGGAAATCTTTTTGTCAAAAAAGGGCATACGCATCCACCATCATAAAGTATAGCACATTTTTTTGAAGTTTCCAAATCATTTAATGGATTATGTATAAAAAAATCCTTTTTAAATGCAGTTATCTTATAAACAACCTTTTTTCTGCCGGTATATGCCTTTATTTTCTGCACTCTTTTATAATAATCCGTATATAGTTCTTCATTTTTAAGCAAAACTATACCATCTGCTCTTACCTTTAACTTTCTTATCACTTCATCATTATCTCCGACAACCGGCACTATCCCTGATATGAGCACTTTTCCCTTTTTTACTTTTTTGCCTTTTCTTACTTTAGCAGTTCCCGCACTTGTAACTATTGAAATAACTTTTCCATCATCCGACGCGACCAGATCCGCCGGTTTCTTCTTTGTTATAATCCTATCCTTTGTCATTTCCCTTACATTTACTAAAAGCCTGCTTCCTTTCTTGTTGACTGACACCCAGCCTATGCCATCATAATGCTTTCTTATCTGTTTCTCTATCTTTTCATGGTCGATATTTCCACCATACATCCCACAGTAAATATTCTTAGTATCGAGATAATCTACTATATTTTCCTCTGTATAATAGCTTTGTCCACTTATCTCTATACCCCATATTCGTGACGAAAACACTATCAGCATAATAAAAAAAATGGCAATTCCCATAACCATATTTATGTTTTTCTTTGCTGCCGTCAAAAGAAAAGGAAAACCTATTCTCCTGTAAACTCTTGGAAACACATGACATTTCTTTGCTATATGATGTAATTTCCAGAAATCCGAAAGCCTTATGCAAAACCATATTATTCCTTTTTCACGATCTGCTCTTATATTCCATATCTCAATCCCGTTATTCCTGCAAAGGTTTATAAACCTTCTAGACTCACCGTATTCCATGTAAACATTTAAAAACCCAAATATCCATCCGGTTATTTTATGTACCATACAACTCCTCATTTCTGCATTTTTTGTTTTTCATATGACTTTTAGTGATATTCTATTGAGCTTATATTTCCCAGAACACACATCTCATCTTCCCTGAAATAAGCTATAACAAGCCTGCTTCCTTTTACATATATCTTTTTCTGCTTTGTCTGAATTTTTACGCTCTCCTCTGTATATTCTATGATGCTCCGGTAATTATCTATACATAATCTGTTATTGCCGTATGCCAGAAGCATCGGTGCTTTTGCTATTATATCCTGCGGTATGTCAAATCGTTCAGAAAGTCTTTTTGATACTACAGGCTCTCTCGCCTCCGGCTTTGTCTGCATTTTATTTCCATGTTTATGTTTATGCATGATAAGCCTCCTGCATACACTAATCTTATATTATTTATATGCAACAGCTTCGTATTCGGTCACACACATCACAAACGTCCTATTTCCATTTTACTTGCTATAATATGCCAAATAATATATAATAATGCAAAGTTCAAAATAAAATAAAACACTGAAACAGTACACCAGGCAAAATCGGTGAACAAAACAGAAACGAGGAGCATTATGCGTGAAAAAGAAAAATACAACCGCGAAATACTTGATCTTATTCGCAGTATGCAGAATATAGATTTTATCACACCTGAGGACATTCCAAACATAGACCTCTATATGGATCAGGTGACTACTTTCATGGATGAACATCTCGTATCTTCCAAGAGATTTGACGACGATAAGATACTCACAAAGACCATGATAAACAATTATACCAAAAATAATCTCCTGCCTCCGCCAAATAAAAAGAAATACTCCAAAGAACATATGCTTCTTCTGATATATATATATTATTTTAAAAATTTTCTTGCCATAAATGATATAAAGGATATATTAGACCCGGTAAGCAATCTCTTTTTTGACGGAAACGGTTCAAAAAAGATGGATGACATATATTCAGATATTGTAAATCTCATACTTGAAAACATGGATTCACAGCTTAGGGATATAATTAGAAAATCAAACAAATCAAATAAATTGTACTCCGAATTAAGTGACGAAGATGAAAAAAAGACTCTCTCAAAATTTGCTTTCATATGTATGCTGAGTTTTGATGTATGGGTCAAAAAAACTATTATTGAAAATCTTGTCGATGATACACTTGGCAAGAAAAAAAATACTGTTTCGTCAAACTCCTCAAACACAAAAGCCAAAAAAAACAAATAAACGAATAAAAAAACTCCAAAAAACATCTGTGATAATATTTATCACAGATGTTTTTTGGAGTTTAATTTTATGTGCAGTCTATATTTTATCACACGGGTACAACATTCATCACAATCCGCTTTGCGTTCTGCCAGTGGTGGTTTATCCTTGTTCAAGTTCTAGCCGAAGCTGAACTTCGTCCTCGGCTTCAAGTTTAAAATCTTCGATTTTTTCCGGATTTACAACCGGAAGATCTTCAAGTGACTCAATTCCAAAATTTCTCAAAAATTCTTCCGTAGTTGCAAAAAGAATAGGTTTTCCCGGGGCATCAAGCCTGCCAGCTTCGCACACGAGATTATATTCAACAAGTTTATTTACGGCATGATCGGTCTTTACCCCTCTTATATGCTCTATCTCCATCTTTGTAACAGGCTGTTTGTATGCTATAATAGATAAAGTTTCCAATAAAACATCAGTGAGCACATGTTTTTTCGGTACATGAGCTATACGGACAAGTGATTCATATGTCTCAGGTTTTGAACACATTTGAAAAGCTCCGTCAAGTTCTATTATCTGTATTCCTCTGTTTCTCTCTGAATAATTGTCCATCATATTATGTATAACTTTGCGGCAGGTATCTTCATCCTGTCCGGTCGCAAGTGCTATCCTCTCTAGTTCAACTGCCTCACCCATTACAAACAAAATTGCCTCTATATTTGCCTCCAACTCCGGCAAAGTCATTTCTACAGCCATATTATCCCTCATTTCTGCACACATTTTTTACATAATGTGAAATATAACATATTTCACATATATGGATTTTTCGTGCTAATCTCCATGCCTGTTAAAGTGCAAACTTACCCTGCACTTGACGGTATATACTCAACATCAGGTGCAAGACTATTGTATGTTATCTTTATATCGTCAAAAATCCTTTCCTGAACGATAAGCAGCTTTCCAACTTTCATAAGCTCAAGTATTCCAAGAAAAGTTACTATCACCATAGTCTTGCCCGGATTTTTCTCAAGCATTGTCCTGAAGCTGAAACTTTTATGTCTCATAGCATACTCCTCAATATAGAGCATCCTGTCCTGCAAACTTACCGTCTCTTTTTTTATCTGCCCAAACTTACTCCTTATAGGGTCTATCTTGTCTATCTGCTTCTTCATAACATCATTAAATATGCTGCGAAGCCTTGCCAGAGTAACATCCCCTAAAAGTTCAGATACATCTACTGTCTCCTTATAGTCTGCTATTCCCTTTGGAATCGTAGATTTTTTATAAAGTATTTTTTCTGCGTCCATCTGTTTATCTTTAAGCTCATATGACGCATATTTAAATGTCTTGTATTCCAAAAGTCTTTCGACAAGTTCTGCCCTCGGATCTATCTCTTCTCCGTCCTCATCAACTTGAACCGGAAGAAGCATCTTAGATTTAATCTTAAGAAGTGTTGCCGCCATAACAAGGAAATCACTCATAACATCCATATCATCAGTCTCTGACGCCGACAATATCTCCATATACTGTCTTGTTATCTCTGCGATAGGTATGTCAAAAATATCTATTTTATTTTTTTCTATCAGATGTAATAACAGATCAAGAGGTCCGTCAAACACTTCCAGTTTTACAGATATACTACTCATTTTCTCATATCTCCTTTTAATACTATAGACAGTTTTACTTTTCAGTCACAAAACAGCTATAAACAGCGACAAAAATTTTATAAAACCCATATAGCCTGCATTTATCAGATTAAGGAAAAGCGTCAGGATTAGAAGAAGTTTTATCTGAGTATCAGCTTTTATTATCCCAAGATATATCCTTGCAGATTTTCCGGCTATGATGTGCCCCATATCAAAGGTCGATACCGGAAACAGATTTACGATAAAATAATCAAAACTGAGCATCTGCATATACTGCCAGAATAATATGCCTGCCCTGCGATTTCCGGAACTATTTAGTGCAGCGGCGGCATTTGCATTTGTACCGTAAATAATGTGAAGCATCTGAACCGACCCGAAAAATATTACTGCAAGAAACACCAGACCGCTTATTCCTATTATAAGATTTGTTTTCTTATCCCTTATCCTGAACATAAACGGCTTAGAAACCGGAACATAGCAGGTAACAGCCAGCACAAGTCCCACTGGGTCTATATAACGCCACAGTTTCCATATTCCTCTGCGTTTTATGCTTTGCTTATTGTTTTCTTTTACACGCAGCAGTACAAATATGACAGCCTTAAACAGTTCGTGTAAGACCATCAAAAGTACTGCAGCAACCAGACATATTACAATCTCCAATATCAGTCTTTTCACATTCTACCTTCTTATTTATAATAATCAAACTGAAGGTCATACATTGCAACTGTATCGCCCTCCTCAATTCCCATGGCTTCAAGGTCATCAAGTATTCCGCTTGTTTTAAGGAATTTTTGGAAGAACTGGAAACCTTTCTCAGAATCAAGATTTGTATATCCAAGCATTTTCTCAATACGAGGTCCCTCAACATTGTAAACCTTATTTTTCTCATCATAAGTTACTGTGTATGGTTCATCCTCAAATTCCATCTCATCAAATGAAAATTCTTTTTCAAATACAGTCGGTTCATCAGGCATCTCGTCAAGAAGTGATTTGACATAATAAAGAAGTTCTTTGACACCTTTGCCGCTAACGGCAGATATAGGAAATACTTTTATTCCCTTTGGCTCAAACTCCTCTTTTAGAAGAGAGATAACAGTATCTTCTTCCGTACCGTAAAATACATCACACTTGTTTGCTGCGATAACCTGTGGTCTTTTTATAAGTTCATCATTGTATCTTGCAAGCTCGTTGTTTATTACATTTATATCATTGAGAGGATCCCTGCCCTCTGTCGAAGCTGCATCCACCATATGAATAAAAACTTTTGTTCTCTCGATATGCTTTAAAAACTCGTCACCAAGACCGATTCCGTCTGCCGCACCTTCGATAAGTCCAGGTATATCAGCAATAACAAATCCATCTGCACCCTCAAGATCTACAACACCCAAGATAGGCTGTAATGTAGTGAAATGATAATTTGCAATCTTTGGCTTTGCATTGCTCACTCTTGAAAGAAATGTTGATTTCCCAACATTCGGAAATCCCACAAGTCCCACATCAGCAATAGTCTTTAACTCAAGTATGACTTCAAGCTCCCTCGCAGGTTTTCCCGGCTGTGCATACTTTGGCACCTGCATTGTAGGTGTGGCATAGTTCATATTTCCTTTGCCACCTCTGCCGCCCTTTAACACAATTTCTCTCTCGTGTCCGAAAGACATATCAACAATGACTTTTCCGGTACTTGCTTCCTTTATGACCGTTCCCTCAGGCACTTTAAGTATAATATCCTCACCATCTGCACCATGGCATCTTCTTCTTCCGCCCTGCTCACCGTCTCCGGCACAGAACTTTCTGCGGTGTCTAAAATCATTCAGAGTGTTTATACCTTTGTCCACCTGAAATATAACATCACCGCCGCGTCCTCCGTCACCTCCGTCAGGTCCTCCGGCGGCAACATAAAGCTCACGCCTGAAACTTACATGACCGTCCCCACCTTTTCCGGAACGAATATATATTTTGGCACTATCTGCAAACATCATTCCACCTTCTTTCTAAAGTAATATCTGCTATTTCAGAATAATTTATATAATAACATTCTATAATTACGCATAATTTCTATATAATAATCTTTGATTGTATGCTAACATTCTATCTATATAACATTTTTAATGCAATAATATCAAGATGTTTGGATCAAAAGGTATTTTGCCACTAACTAATGTCACGGATTGCTTCATTGCTATCTGCTTTTGACCCTTGCATTATATCAATGTAGTACGATTCTTCTTAACTTTAATTATAACATTTCTCTCTATATAAAACAAAGAGAGACTGTCTTAGAAAGCCTCTCTTTGTATAGGTTTATCAGTTCCGGCAATAGCCGGTTAAATACCGATTATAGACTATTTAGCTTCTACAGGATATACTGAAGCCTGCTTCTTGTCTCTACCTTTTCTCTCGAAACGAACAACACCGTCAACTAATGCGAACAATGTATCATCGCCACCACGACCTACATTAACACCCGGAAGAATCTTTGTTCCACGCTGTCTGTAGATAATGTTACCTGCAAGTACAAACTGACCGTCTGCTCTCTTTGCTCCAAGTCTCTTTGACTCTGAGTCTCTACCATTCTTTGTAGAACCCATTCCTTTTTTATGAGCAAATAACTGAAGGTTCATGTTTAACATAGCCTTACACCTCCTGCTTTCTCTTTTTTCTAATCTTAATATACTTTTTTCCATATTCCGCCTGTATGCCTTCAAGACCAAGTACAAGCGAATTAAGTAACAGTTTAGCAGATTCGCTAACCTTTTCAGATTTTATACCAAATAACACTATGTCTTTTTCCTCATGGACTGCACTGTTAAATTCGTCATCCGTGAATTTTTCAACACTGTTTATCGTGTTTATAACAAGTACGGAAACAGCCGCACAAACTATATCACTGCCATACTCAGCATACTCAGCATGTCCTGTCATACGAAAACCGACATAGTCTCCACTATCATTCTGAAATAATGTCACATCTATCATATACTGTCACCTTTTCATCAACTAAGCGTTGATTTTTTCAATCTTTACCTGTGTGAAAGACTGTCTGTGACCGTTTTTCTTATGATATCCAGATTTTCTCTTATATCTGTAAACGATAACCTTCTTTGCACGGCCTTCCTTAACTACAGAAGCAGTAACTGTTGCGTTTGCTACATCGTCTCCAGCCTTCATAGTTCCATCATTTACAGCAACAACCTGATCAAAAGTAACTGTCTCTCCTGCGGAAACAGCAAGTTTTTCTACGTTAATGATATCACCTTCGGATACTTTGTACTGCTTTCCACCTGTTGCAATAATTGCGTACATAATCGCACCTCCTATTTATCATTACTCGCTAACTTTGGCGTGACAAAAGTCATCTTCAAGGAGCCTCGTTAAGCGGCATCTCATATATCATACATATATTTTTACGGATTGTCAAGCGTTTTTTGAATTTTTTGGATTGAAAAAGTAACCGTTCATTTATTACATTCATAAAAGATTGAACGGTTACTACCTGCCATCTATCAACACCTCTTTGTCGCAGTTTAAAAAACAAACTGCAACAGATTTTGGCAATGCTTCGCATACTAAATTGCCAAAATCCTCACACGAAACTTTTTCTTACGATATTTTCAGTTCCAAAAATATCTACCTGCCATCTATCAACACCTCTTTACCTCTAAACGCAAAACCATAGTGATGAATGTTTTCTTCTTTCACTCCTCGTTTAACAAGCTCTACATCATAGTTTTTCTCCTCTATCTGCTTTAATGCCGCTGCAACTGTTTCTTCAAGTGTGTTTTCTTTTCTATGATTTATTACTTTAAATTCTATTACGATACCCGGATATTTTTCATTTGTTTTGTCTATCGGCTCGAGCATTATATCATATCTTCCATAGCCGCTTTCACGGTTTGAATTTAAAATATAATTATCTACCTGATCGACCATCAGACCAAGCACGAGTCCATGATAAAAACGCTCCGGTTCTTCATCAGATGGGGTTTTTCCTGTATCAAAGTAACTTATAACTCCTCTTGTTACCCTGTTCATGTATTCGTTCATGCTTTCAATATCACCATTGAGCATCGCATTTATAAATTCATTATATGGAACATCTGCTCCTCCAAACCATCTCTCTATCATTGTCCCAAACATTTGCTCTACTTCATAATTTGTCAGCTTCAGACTATATATTTTTTTATTTAACCTTCCCTCTGTACGAAATGTCTCTACACGAAGATAACCACTTGCAAGTAACAAACTCCAGACAGCATCCTTATTTGTTTTTAATTGTTCAAATACTATCTGCTCATCTATATTTTTTTCAACAGTGCCGCCTGCCATTAATGTTTCCATCGTCTTTTTTATCTCTGCTGACCCCGTCCTTATAAGCTCATTTACCAACCCATTTGAACTTGAGTCAGCCCAATATGTCTTATATTTCTTTTCATCAAGAAAGTTGATTATAGACCACGGATTATAAACATCTTTTTCATCTCCAAAAGTAAATCCGTCATACCACAATTTTACTTTTTCTTTTTCACTTGAAAGTCCCTGTTCATCAAGTGCTGCAAAAACTTCATCTTCCATAAAGCCGAAGCATTTTGAATACTCGTCACTTGTTACCGTAATAACTTTTAAATTATTCAGGTCGGAAAATATGCTCTCTTTTGACACTCTCGTAATTCCTGTCATTATAGCTCTTTCAAGATATGGGTTTGTCTTAAAAGTAGAATTAAAAAGACTTCTTGTAAATGCTACAAGTTCCTCCCAGTAACCGTTTACATATGCTTCTTGCATAGGCGTATCGTATTCATCAAGAAGTATAATTACTTTTTTTCCATAATATCTACTTAGATAATTTGACATATTTTTTATCAAATCCTGTGCCATAACATCACTCATATTATAACTAATATTACTTATATTTTTCTTTTCTATTTCCGTTAATCCATCCCAGTTTTTCAAAAAATCAAACTGTTGGCATACTTCACATATTATTCTTTTAATTTTCTCAACTGCATCATTATAGTTATTTTGTTTTATCTCAGCAAAACTAAGAAATATCACCGGATATGTCCCCTGCAATTTGCGATACTTTTCATCGTTCCATATTTCAAGCCCCTCAAATAAATCCCCTCTGTCTTTGTATTTGTTTGAGAAAAAACATTCAAGCATACTCATGTTCAATGTTTTTCCGAATCGGCGTGGGCGTGTTATAAGTGTTACTGTATCGTCATTATCCCACCATTCTCTTATGAAATTTGTCTTGTCTATATAAAAATTATCTTTTTCCCGTATTGACTCAAAACTTTGATTTCCTATACTTATAACCTTTGCCATATGCACCCCTCCTGTTTATATTTCAAATCAAACTCCGTATTTAGTAGCTTTATTTTAACATTGAAGTAACTTTATGTAAAGCAGCTGTCGAAAGCCCCTCCTTGGCACTTGTACTAAACTTATCGTTCCCATTGTCAGTGATAAGGAAGTGCGTTGTTGTTTTATCACCGCTTTTTACATCAACATAGTTTACCTGCGTTGTCTGTGTTTTTGGTGTAACATAGACATAGGTAATCTTCATCTTTTTGGTGAGGTCAGCGTCTATCGTCCAGCTTGTTGTGAGTAGAGTTTTCGAACTTTCTAAAAGCTTTTCAATTGTTTCATTTCGACCATCACAAATAGGATAGGTTGTTTCTTCACTTTCACCTTCATCCAGACTGATGTTTTCTAATTCGGTTAAATTGGTTTGTGCTGGCCATTTCACTGTATGAACTACCGTCTGAGTCTTTCCGTCATTATCAGTGTAATTTACTTTAATTCCTGACAAAATCGCCGGTACTGCATCGCCTGTGGAGTATAGAAGTCGATCATAGTAGTAATCTTCGTTATGCTTATCATCCGCTTTGATCTTCCCTTTGAGGAAGGATTCTAAAGTCAGGTCATTGTTTGAAGGAACTAACTTACCGAGAGCCTCCACAGTACCTGCAACATCGTAATCTTTTGACATTTTGCTCATTGGAACATTTAGTGCATAGTCGCCGGAAGTCGTTCCTTCGTACTTTCCGCTGTCGCTGTCGTAGCTTACCAACTCGGTGTTCATACTGAGTTTTGGTTCTACTGCACGTTCCCAGATAAATACTAAATGGTCTTCGTAGACTTTTTTGTCTTTTTCTTTGGACTTGTCGTATTCCTCGTATGGGTGGATTTTGAAGTTCAGCTTACTGACATATGTAATAAATTGCTGATATGTTATTCCTCCATCCTTACCAATTGTTTTTCCGAGTGTTTCTCCAGCATCCCATTCCTTGGTCGTTTTACCACTACTCTCTTTTCTGATCGAAACTTTTCCGTCTTTCTTAGTTCCATAAATCTCGTAAAACTTTCCTTCGTCTTCGACTTTTATCTTTCCGTCTTTTGTCTCAATAGTATTTTTATCAACAGAACCTTTCTCTAAATTCTTATTCTTCTTTGAGAACTCTTTAGTCGTCTTTTTATTGTTCTTGGCTAAAGCACGCAGAGTGTCTGCATCACACGTCAGATAAACATGGGCAACATCGCCGTACTCGTAACCTGCTTTCTTTGCGGCACTGGTCTGACCTTTTGAATAGGATTTAGTAATTATCGTCTGTTTGCTTGTGTCCTTTTCTGACTTTGTCTTGTCAACTGCATATCTCTCTAAACGAACACCACGCAATAGTAACTGCCCGTTCTGCGAAAGTGCGTCGATAAGATCCTTAGTTACGCTAAAGGCAGAACCTTTCTTAAACTGTTCGTATTTTATACTAGTTATATCTTTGTAGAAGCCGCCATCTTCATTCTTAATTTCTATATTCCCTATCACTTTTCCAGCCCACTGGAACTGGCTGTTTGTGTAGGTTTTTGCGTAGGTCGTACTTCCATTCGCAACTCGGCTTTCGATTATTAAATGGGATGACTTTTCTATCTTCTTAAGTTTTCCAAAGTTAAACTCTACCTTAATATTGTAGTGCTGGTCGTACTCAAAATCATCTCCGCTTTTCTCAGCACGCCTGCCTATTCCCATATTAGCGGTAGCCTTCTTCCACGCCTTCTTTGTATTAAGGTTAGGCAATGCAGCTTTATGTTCACCCGCACCTACATGATGCGTTTTTGTAATCGCATTGAAAAACATAGTAACAATAGTGTTTCCATCGCTCGTCTTTTTATTAGGCCATTTTCCAAAGCCTTTTTTCGTATCATTTTTTAACCAGCTCTCAATATTTATTACATACATCGAAACACCATAGTTGTCACCTATTGTTCCTCCTAAATCCACCTTGAACTTACCCCTTGCACCGCCTAGTTCATAGCATGGAAAAATAGTTCCGTTAGCTGCTGAACCTGCACTGTTGTTCTCAGGGCTTGCACTCAATTTTTGTGTCGCCCATCTGTCAGGTCCAGAACTGGTACCCTTTTTAGGATTCTCATAAATCTTATGTGTAGTTCCTGTAGAACTGCTTCTAGAATCTCCGTATTTATCTACGGTTGTAAACCACCACCACTTACAAACTTTTGTCTCTGTACCGGGGATTGGTATTTTTTCTGCTAAATTGATTTTAAGATTACCATTTGTAAATACATGACTGTCATTAGCATTGAACACAGTGCCGTATTTATTCGTATAATTTTTCTTTACATATTTAACAAACTCATCTTTTGTATCCCAGCACCACGCTTTGTGAACACCATTTGCAGCTTCTGCCTCTTTCGTAATACTCGTAGTATCTCTTAATGGTGGTAAACCACTAAAAACACCTAAAGTAAGACTAACTGCTAAAGTCATCGAGATTAACCTTTTAAATCTCATCTTTCACTCCTCCTTTACTTTTTTAGATTAGTTTTCAATTTACCCTAAACGCAAAAAAGAGATGCAAAATTGCATCTCTTCTATTCCTGCGTTTAAAAAGAGCACCAGCTTTTGTACCGGTGTTCTTACTTCAAACTGACAAAAGAACTAGGCCATGTTACTATTAAAGTGTGTGGTGTAAAAGCCACACAATAAGAAAGGAAAGGAGGGACTAGTATGGAAATTTTAAATTTCTATAAAAGAAACTCTTTAGTTATCCTTATTGGTGGTGCAATACTCGCATCACTTATTTTAAAAGTGATATACTAAGAATTTACTGCAGGCTTGCACCTTGTAGGCACGCATGCAAGGGACTGCAAAATTTCCAAATACCTATTCCCAAAATTTCCGGATTAAGCGATTCGGCGCAAAAACCTAGTTGCTTTTTACCGAGGCAGGTGCTTGTACACCTGCCTCTTTCTTTTGTCAAAAAGAGCACCAGCTTTTAAACTGGTGCTCTTACTCTAGTCAGTACCTGCTGTTTCCAGCCAACTACTGCTGAGTTTATCTAAAACCACTGCTAAGGTTTTAGTCAGTGGAATTATTTAAAAATGAATTGTGGAATGTTTCCACTTTGTACCCTTTTTGCCATCGGAAGGCTCAATGTACCAGTTATCTCCTGTTTTCTTAATTACTTTTGCGCACTCCTTCTCTGTGATAGTACGAAGCCCACTAATTGGCTGATACTGTGTATATGTTTCAAAATCAACTCTTGGGTAAAGCTTCTTATACTCTATTTTAGCTTCCTTACTATCAAAATCAGTTGTATTTCGAATATAATTTAATTTAGCTTTATTCCACTCCTCATAGGAACCATACTCTGTGTACTTCCAAATCTCCTGATCCGAAAGGACAAAACAGTTTTCCACAACACTACCCCAGCCTACTTCCTGCCAGTCGATCTCTTTCCCTTTGTCATCCACAAAAAATGCTCCCATATTCGATGGATCACCAACATAGATTGTTCCGGAGACTTTCCACCAGTTCCATGCATGATTGGTTCCGTCATTATAGACTATACCGCACTCATTTTCTTTAAATCCAAGTATTCTCATTACACGAGTTGCAGCATTAGCAGTTCCCTGACACGCAACCCAACCCGGAGTACCTTTCTCAGTTACACCTTTGGCACACGAATCAAGGTAGGCATCATTGTAAATCGAACCATCATTATACTTCTCTCCGCCATTGCCACCACGATGCACACCGCCATTATCACCGCAGTATCCTACAGCGAATGTACCGAGTTCTGCCTTAGTAAGCTTTCTTCCGAAATCTTTCTCGAAAATAGCTAAAGTATTGTAAATCTCTTTCTCTGCCTGTTTCATGTAATTTACTTTACCATAGCTGGAGTATTCATGCATCTTCTTATTATTGAACTTTACTTTGAAAGTGGTGTACTTGCCACCATTCACATACTTACCATCACTCTTCCTGTACCAGCCACTGTCCTCCACGCTGAGCTTTGACCAGACTGGGCAAAGAACTTCGTCGTTGAAAGCCGCCTTTGTTCCGGACTTGAGTCCTTTGCAGTGTATAGCCTTGACAGCAGCTCTAAACTTTCCCTCGCTTACCGAACCTTTTACGCTGACTTTCAAACTTGTTGTTCCCTTTTTCTTATTGGCAGAAGCGTTTGCTTTATTTACATACTTTCTTGCAGCCGTATCTAAACTTACCAGTTTTACTACTGTCTTCTTGGCTTTTTTCTTAGCTGTTACTGTCGTCGTTGCTATTGTTGGTACTGCCATTGCTAAAGCTGTTGCAATTATTACCGCTTTTATTCCTGATTTTCTCATAGTCGTTACCTCCTGATTTTATTTCCATTTTTGTTCTTTGTTTTCATTTTTTACTTAGTGGTAAAATAGCAACTACAGTAACTCTCATTTATGCACTGATTGCAAATTCATCGTACTGTAGCCACCTATCTTACCTTAGAGAACAGTTCTCCTGCCCCTGCTCTCTACTTAGTGGCAAAATAGCAACTACAGTAACTCTCACTTATGCACTGATTGCAAATTCATTGTACTGTAGCCACTTATCTTACCTTAGAGAATAGTTCTCACTTTCCTGCTCTCTACTTTTTTATAATTTTCCCTAAAATTGATTTGGGGTTATCTATTTTTCATTTTTCTTGCTAAAGTAATAGTTTACAGTACAGAGAGTGGGTTAGTCAAGGGGTTGGAGAAATCAAAAATTACACTTATGTGAAATTTAGTAAAAATAATTACACTTTTAAATGTAAATCTTAATATCAATGTAATAAAAAACAAACCCACTCTTTATATTCGCATTGCCTATAAAAACATCTAAGTCAAGATTAACATTATATTTTTACCGAATCCTTTAACTTAATTGTTTGATTACTAAATGACTTCTTTATGGATAATTAGAAGTTATCCATTGAATATTGTATTATAAAAATTGTTTTATGGTGAAGGGTAGATAAGATGTCTCAAAAAAGTAATAAAGTACTAAAAAAATTATTAGAACAGACGGAAGAAGAAATTCCACATTTTTTAAATGTATATTCGCAACAGGTATTAAATGGAGATGCATCGTTATTCTTGGGAAGTGGAGTTTCAAGAGATTCTGGTCTTCCTGCATGGAAAACACTACTTAAACCTTGTGCTGATGAGTTGAATATTTCAATTAATGATAATTCTGATTTATATTCTATTGCACAATATTATGTAAATAAAAATAACGATACTGAACTAAGGAGACAATTTGCGGATGCAATAAATCGGTATGTTCCTGAAAATAATCTTCTAAATTTATTATTAGAAATTCCATATAACAGTATTTGGACAACTAATTATGACAAATTGATAGAAAAGCAGCTTGAGAAAAATTTTGTTGGGTGTAATCCAATAATTAAAGACGAAAACTTAGCAAACATAACAAAAGGTTCAAGAATGAATGTATATAAAATGAACGGTGATATTTCTGATACTAAAAGTATGGTAATCACTAAGAATGACTATGAACATTATGCTCAAAATCATCCATTATTACTTACTTTTTTTAAACGTGAATTGGTTTCAAGTACATTTTTATTTGTTGGATACAGTTTTTTTGATTCTTTAGTATTGGATTGCCTAAATTCATTGAAGGAATTTCTTAAAGATTCATGCAATTGCCATTATGCTATTATGCTTGTAGATGATACTGTTAGTTTAGAAACATTATACTTTTACAAAGATTTGCATATTCGATATAATGTTAAATGCCTTGCTCTTCAAAAAGAGAATATTCCATTACTGATAGAAAAATTAACAAAAAAAATACGAGAGAAAAAAGTATTCATTTCAGGAGCATATGATAATGTATCTGATGAAGATGTTATGTTTGCTGATAAATTATCGAGTTCTTTGGTTACAAATTTACTTAGTAATGAATATAGGATAGCTACAGGTGTTGGAAAACATTTAGGGACATATATTACAGGATATGCTTATCAATATTTGGCAGAAAAACAAATTAAAAATCCAAATTATTATCTATCAATGCGCCCCTTTCCATTTCATCTAAATCTGGATGAAACGGAAAAAGTACGCTATAGAAAAATAATGCAATCAGACTGTAGTGCAGCTATTTTTTTATTTGGTCAAAGTAGAAGCAATGAATTAGAGGGTGGATATACTAAGACTGGACATCATAGTAAAGGTGTATATATGGAATATACATTAGCAAAGGAATCTGGATTAATAATTATTCCAGTTGGTTCAACAGGTTACGAATCTGAAATAATATGGAATGAAGTTAAAAAAAATATTAATCAATATTACTACTTATCTAAAAAAATTGATAAACTTCGCTATGAGAAAGACCCACAGAAATTGACAAACATAATTCTTAGTATATTAGATGATATTCCCAAAAAGAATGGAATTTATTAATAACAAAAGAGATTTTTCTAAAATAAGCATTTCCCTTAAATCAGTTTTCAGATTTAGCTTTACATCGTCAAATAATCTATCCATTCCAGCATAGTAATATGTTGGAATGGAAGTTATATTATAAACACTTTTTATAAATATATATATTGAATATAATATAGCAATCTTTGAATTATAATTACTATCGTCTATTGCTTGATAACTGCTAAGCATTTGAACTATGTAGTGGTGAAATGGTATATTTTTACATTCGTCACAATATTGTTTAAATGAATGCAATTTATATTTTGATAATTCATCATTTAACACTTTACATACTATGTGGTTACACGCACTATATACATCTATGTTGTCCGTTATTTCCTTATATACCATTTTTTTTATCCAGTAATATTTCGTAGGAATATTATCAATTGTAATATTGTAAAGTAGTGGAAATACAACAATATGCTCTGAATCGTATTTTTGTTTTATCAATTCAATTTCTTCATTTGCACATACCGATGCAATTGAATTAGGACTTAAAATAATGATAAAATATTCAGCTTTATCAACACCATTTGTAAAGTTTTTGTAATTTCGATTATCACCTAAAAGCATCTGTTGTCGGTCATACCATATAGGTAATTCATATTTGGTTATATGAAATAATATAGCTTCAACAATTGAATATCTATCTTTACTTGAAAAACAAAAGAAAATCATATAATACATCTCACTTTCACCATAAAACAATTTTTATAATACAATATCCAATGGATAACTTCTAATTATCCATCACTTTCTTTTATTATACCACCATCCTCGCCAAATGTCACTACCTTTTTCGACTTTTTTATTATAATTTCCCCATAAGTTATAATAATAGCTACAATACAAATAATCCTAAGGAGAATTAAAAATGAACAATTTACAATCAAACATCAACGATTACCTCAACTTCTGTGAATCACAAAAAAGACTTGATGCAAAAACACTTAAAGCCTACAAGATTGATTTAAAACAATTTACAAGCTATATCTCCATCTCTGAGCCATCAGAAATAACACCTAAGCTGCTTGAAAATTATATTTCGTATTTACATAAGAACTTTAAACCAAAAACTGTTAAGAGAAAAATTGCCTCAACGAAAGCACTTTTACATTATTTTGAGTACAAAGATATTATCACATATAATCCTTTTAACAAGTTATATATAAAATTCAAAGAGCCTACCATACTGCCTAAAGTTATCCCTTTACACACAATTGAGAAATTATTGTCTGTAATTTACAAACAGCAAATTGACGGAAAAACAAGTATTAAGCGGCTGAATGCCATCAGAGATGCCGCTGTCTGTGAACTGCTGTTTGCTACCGGAATCCGTATTTCTGAATTATGCTCGTTACAAAACAATGATGTTGATTTGCATAATCATAAAATAAAAATATATGGAAAAGGCTCTAAAGAACGAATACTGCAAATCGGTAATACTGCAGCTCTACAGTCACTTATTAAATATAAAACTGGATTTTCAGACAAAATTTCTTCAAGTGGTTTCTTCTTTGTAAATAATAATGGCACCCACTTGTCTGACCAGGCAGTAAGAAGAATGTTAGTCAAATATTCAAAACTTGCATATATAGATATACATATTACTCCACATATGTTCAGGCATACATTTGCTACTTGTCTGCTTGATGCTGATGTGGATATTAGATATATTCAAGAAATGTTAGGACATAGTTCTATTAATGTTACAGAGATTTATACTCATGTTGCAGTGGAAAAGCAAGGAAATATTCTCAAAGAAAAACATCCACGAAAAGCTATGAATATAAATACCCACTTCAACTAAACCTATTCCATTTTCTGCTTTTTATTATAAACTTGAGTAATATTTTTTATATTTTATTTTCCTGATTTTTCATCATATAAATTGCAATTATTTTTTTATATTTTATTTTTTTATCAAAAAAGGTTTTCATTTCTAAGCTAAAACTTTGTTTTTTGTGAAATAAATCGGTAGTTTTATTTTTTCAGTAAAACTACCGATTTTAATATATCTAATCTTATAATTCTGCCTAACTGCAATCATCTATTAACACTTATTAGAGTTTAAAAATAATATACCGTTACTACCTGCCATCTATCAGCACCTCTTTGTCGCAGTTTAAAAAACAAACTGCAACAGATTTTGGCAATGCTTCGCATACTAAATTGCCAAAATCCTCACACGAAACTTTTTCTTACGATATTTTCAGTTCCAAAAATATCTACCTGCCATCTATCAACACCTCTTTACCTCTAAACGCAAAACCATAGTGATGAATGTTTTCTTCTTTCACTCCTCGTTTAACAAGCTCTACATCATAGTTTTTCTCCTCTATCTGCTTTAATGCCGCTGCAACTGTTTCTTCAAGTGTGTTTTCTTTTCTATGATTTATTACTTTAAATTCTATTACGATACCCGGATATTTTTCATTTGTTTTGTCTATCGGCTCGAGCATTATATCATATCTTCCATAGCCGCTTTCACGGTTTGAATTTAAAATATAATTATCTACCTGATCGACCATCAGACCAAGCACGAGTCCATGATAAAAACGCTCCGGTTCTTCATCAGATGGGGTTTTTCCTGTATCAAAGTAACTTATAACTCCTCTTGTTACCCTGTTCATGTATTCGTTCATGCTTTCAATATCACCATTGAGCATCGCATTTATAAATTCATTATATGGAACATCTGCTCCTCCAAACCATCTCTCTATCATTGTCCCAAACATTTGCTCTACTTCATAATTTGTCAGCTTCAGACTATATATTTTTTTATTTAACCTTCCCTCTGTACGAAATGTCTCTACACGAAGATAACCACTTGCAAGTAACAAACTCCAGACAGCATCCTTATTTGTTTTTAATTGTTCAAATACTATCTGCTCATCTATATTTTTTTCAACAGTGCCGCCTGCCATTAATGTTTCCATCGTCTTTTTTATCTCTGCTGACCCCGTCCTTATAAGCTCATTTACCAACCCATTTGAACTTGAGTCAGCCCAATATGTCTTATATTTCTTTTCATCAAGAAAGTTGATTATAGACCACGGATTATAAACATCTTTTTCATCTCCAAAAGTAAATCCGTCATACCACAATTTTACTTTTTCTTTTTCACTTGAAAGTCCCTGTTCATCAAGTGCTGCAAAAACTTCATCTTCCATAAAGCCGAAGCATTTTGAATACTCGTCACTTGTTACCGTAATAACTTTTAAATTATTCAGGTCGGAAAATATGCTCTCTTTTGACACTCTCGTAATTCCTGTCATTATAGCTCTTTCAAGATATGGGTTTGTCTTAAAAGTAGAATTAAAAAGACTTCTTGTAAATGCTACAAGTTCCTCCCAGTAACCGTTTACATATGCTTCTTGCATAGGCGTATCGTATTCATCAAGAAGTATAATTACTTTTTTTCCATAATATCTACTTAGATAATTTGACATATTTTTTATCAAATCCTGTGCCATAACATCACTCATATTATAACTAATATTACTTATATTTTTCTTTTCTATTTCCGTTAATCCATCCCAGTTTTTCAAAAAATCAAACTGTTGGCATACTTCACATATTATTCTTTTAATTTTCTCAACTGCATCATTATAGTTATTTTGTTTTATCTCAGCAAAACTAAGAAATATCACCGGATATGTCCCCTGCAATTTGCGATACTTTTCATCGTTCCATATTTCAAGCCCCTCAAATAAATCCCCTCTGTCTTTGTATTTGTTTGAGAAAAAACATTCAAGCATACTCATGTTCAATGTTTTTCCGAATCGGCGTGGGCGTGTTATAAGTGTTACTGTATCGTCATTATCCCACCATTCTCTTATGAAATTTGTCTTGTCTATATAAAAATTATCTTTTTCCCGTATTGACTCAAAACTTTGATTTCCTATACTTATAACCTTTGCCATATGCACCCCTCCTGTTTATATTTCAAATCAAACTCCGTATTTAGTAGCTTTATTTTAACATTGAAACATGGTAATGTAAAGCTAATACCCCTGCATCACCTTATCTGCCGCCAAGCACCTGACCTATCACTCCTGCAAGGTGCGGCATGGCATTTTTTGCCTCCTGTAATGTATTGTTTTCATTTCCAAGTTCTATAAGGAGCGACCTTTTTCTAAGATGCAGGTTATAGCGATAGCCTTTAAGATAGACCGGCTTTGCAAAATCAGTATAATTTTCCATGCACTTTAATTTTAACTGTAAACTAAATGCAAGATTGTATTGAAGATTTGGATTATAAAGATACCCTATATTTCCACGGCGGTTTCTTGATAATCCGTTAAAAAGCATAATCTGTGCTGTCCTCTTACCGTTTATCACGGTTGTTCTGTGCACCTTGTTTCCTACTCCGTCCCTGTGCAGATCTATCACCACTTGTACTGACGGATATTTTTGCAATGTCCTCTTTACCTGATTAGCCGCATTATTATAAGCCCTGTTTCTGTCTATCCTGCCATTTATTATGTCATATCTGGTTGTATCATGTATCACATTGTAACCTTGTTTTTTCAGATAATATGTAAGTGTTGTACCGACTCCGACAATCGACTGGCTGACGACTCCGCTCTTGCTGTCACGAAATGCTTCTGAACCTCCATGAGTATGAAATATAAGTATCTGCGGCTTTCTTCTGTTCTTTTTTATTCTAAGGTCTGCCGACAAGAGTTTTTTTACATTAAAAATCTTATTATCAATGGAAGTTGTCGAATCTGTTATATAAAAATTTTTTAAAAGGTAATTCCTGTTAAGTCCTTTTTTCAGCGTATTTATTTTACTTATGTTTGCCTTTAATGCAGCCCTGCTGTTATGACTTATCACTATATCCTTCTGTTTTATCTTTTCACTGTCACCTTTTAGTTTTTCTTCTTTTTTTGCCGCTTCATTTTCTTTTTTTGCAAGCTCTAAATCTTCATTTTCTTCCTGACAAGCCTGTCTGTATAATTCTCCTGACATTCCGCTCCATGTATTTTTACGACTGTTTTTTCCCGCCCATGTCATTGCCGTTTTTTCAGCATTTTTCTCACTAACACTCTGAAATCTGTTTCCATTTTCAACTATATATGTAACTCCCGAACTTGTTCCTGTTATAAACTTAAGCCAAAGTGGAACCTCACTTCCGTTTTTTGCCATACTTATTGCCGTGGAATTTGAATATCCAAAATCCACGAGTATATTTGCAGTCATTTTTTTTAATTTATCCGCAATATTTAATTTCTCCAGCCTGACTATAAAAAAACTTGACAGCCATATGATAACAACAGCAACAGCAACAAATTTCCTTGTATTTTTCATATACCATGTCCTACTCTTTCCAACAGCAAATCCCCACTGCCGATGTGTCACAGCATCCATTTTTATATAATGTACCCCGAAATCTTCTGAATGAAGAATTTCGAGAGCACATTATGCCTTTACACAACAGCTATTGCCGTTATTACATATTTTAAATATTACTACTCACAGTTACGATGTAAAAGTAACTATATATCTTCTAAGAACAAAATATGCAGAAGATTTTATTTATATGATTTTATTTCTGCAAAGCCATATTTAATCCGCCGGCTATTGCTTTTCCGATAAAAAATATCTGCTCGTCAATATCTTTAGGTGTCACAAACAGACCGCTGTATTTGTCATTTGACATTCCATTTAAAAATATGTCAGTTTCCTGCTGAGAAAATCCCTGCTTAAGAAGCGTCTCCTCTATACAGTCATATGCAACCGTAGCCATTGATACAACTGTCGGCACACCTATCGCAATCACCGGAATTCCCATGACATCCCCATTTATCTCTTTTCGCCTATTTCCAACCCCCGCACCTGGTGATATTCCCGTATCCGTCACCTGAATTGTATGACACAGCCTTTCAGTATGTGTTGAGCAGAGTGAATCTATCACTATAATGCAGTCAAAATCCCCTTTGCACACAATATTTCTTATTATGTCGCAAGTCTCCATTCCTGTCTGCGACAACACTCCCGGTGCTATGGCACATATTTTTTCAGGGACTATATCTATATACTCCACAACTTTATTACCGAGCATATCAGGCGTCGCATATCTGTTGCCAAGCCCCGCTATCATTATTCTTTTATCTGCTTTATCTCTGCTTACTGTTATATTATCTATTTTTATTTCACTATTCTCTCCATATATTCTTTTTTTATTTGATTTATCACACTCTTCATTTTCTCCTGTTTTACCTTTCTTTATCCTATCATTATCTTCATCTTCTTTATTTTTCTTCTGATTTTCCCAATCTTCGTTTTTTTTATTCTTCTTTATATTTATATTCTCATCACCTTCACCCAATACACTCCCTGCCACTTCTCTGTTCTTACTTACTTTTTCAACAATAATGCTTTCCACAATCCCTGCCAAAACTTTTTCAAGTCCTGTCTCGTCACTTTTTTCCCACTCCCTATCTGAAAATTCAAGAGTAATATATTTTCCTACCGGCTTTCCCATCGCTTTCATGCCATGTTCATCCTTAATTTCAACCTCCGTCATAGAAATTCCTGAAACGCCGGTATCTCTCTTTATTATCTTAACTCCTGAAATCTCTACATTATCATCTGGAAAACTCTCCCTGACTTCAAGAGCCAAATCTGTCACTCTGCTAAGCATAATTTCCTCCCAAATATAAGCTGTGTTAATTGCGAAGATAACGATGTTTTTCAATCACACGATTACTCATAAAAATAAATTTTTCCATTAATATATCTAAAATAACCACACCTTTTAACTTCTCCAAAAAAAATATAAATATACAATTACAAGTACAAACAAATTTTCCACCACACCAAACTCACAGCCGAAGCAAAAGATTATCATACTGACCGAAGGGCGTTGGAACCGTGTCGGTACTTGGCAGATGTATTTTATCTGCCTATGTACTGCTACACGCTTCTCCGAGTGAAAGCGTCCCTGAGCGTAGCATGATAATCCTTTGCTTCGGCGTCCGTTCGCCAAAAAAATTATAAAAAACTCTCAAAAACCACTTGACAAACACCTTAAAAATCACTATGATAAATGAGTATGTTTACTTCAAAGCGACCGTGTCCGGTTTGATGAAACAAAAGATTTCACAATTGGGAGGTGTAAGGAATGGCTAACATTAAATCAGCAAAGAAAAGAATTTTAGTTGATCGCAGAAATGCAGAGAGAAATAAAGCAATCAAGTCTAAAGTTAAGACAGCTATCAAAAGTGTTGATGCTGCTATCGCAGCAGGAGACAAGGACGCTGCTTCTAAGGCTTTAACAACAGCAATCTCTGAAATCAATAGAGCTGCAAGCAAAGGTGTTTTCCACAAGAAAACAGCTTCAAGAAAGATTTCTCGTATTACAGTTGCTGTAAATAAAATCGCGTAATCTATTTAAAATTTAAAGAGTTGCCAATGGTGTGGGCAACTCTTTTTTGATATATAGGAAAATACTCTTAATGCAGCGTGAAGCCAACGAGAATTGTAAAGCAATTCTTGGTTGCAAAACGCTGGTTTTGACCTTTTTATAATATAAAATACAGGAGACAAACGATGAAAAAAGAAAATTATTTAAAATGGGATGAATATTTTATGGGCATTGCTCTCCTCTCTGCTGAAAGGAGTAAGGATCCACATACAAGCGTGGGTGCCTGTATTGTCAGTGAAGATAATAAAATCTTATCCGTCGGCTATAACGGGATGCCTATGGGCTGTTCTGACGATGAATATCCGTGGGAACGCACTTCTGACAATGAACTTGATGCCAAATATCTTTATGTCTGCCATGCCGAGCTTAATGCATTATTAAACTATACCGGTACAAACTTAAAAAATGCCACGATTTACACTACACTCTTTCCGTGTAATGAATGTACGAAAGCTCTCATTCAGTCAGGTATAAAGGAAGTTATATATATGTCAGACAAATATTCTGATACTCCTTCCGTTATCGCAGCAAAAAGGATGATGAACTCAGCAGGAGTAAAATTTACCCCATATAAACCAATAAACCGAAATATAGAATTACAGCTTTAAACCTAAAAAGGGAAATACCTCATAAACGGTATTTCCCTTATATTTATATTTGTTTTTATCTATACTTTCTTACCGAGGCTTTCCTTTGTATCTCATTATGTAAGACCAAATATCATTTTTTAAATCTCTCCATTTAGTCTTATGCTTGACATAATAGAGTGGGCAAAGCTTACCAGTCACATCATAATGTCTTATCACATCACTTTTACTGACATCGTACCGCGTACAAAGCCATCCTGTAAGTTTTATCAATGACTTATAAGTTTCCTCGGAGAACTTACCGGTTTTGTCCGGATGGCAGCACTCAATCGATATAGTATCAGAGTTTCTATTATTTGAAGCATAAGAAATTTCATTTAAAGGAATACATTGTATAATCTGTCCATGAAGACCGATAATAAAATGACTGCTCACTTTGTTTTTGCTGCTGTCTTCCTCATTTTTCCTGCTCTCAAAATAATTTCTGTTTGCCATCGCATCAGTTCCCGGATTTGCTGTATAGTGAATAACAATACCTCTCACTCTTCTTAAAGCAATTCCGGGTCTTGAATTTATATTTTCCGTAAGTAATCTCACATTTATCTTTGGTCTTGGTACTTTTATACTACTCAAGTTGATTTTTGATACATCAGAGTTTCTCACTTTTAAAAACTCTGATTTGACAGCCAATATGCCACCCACAACTAAAACAGATATAACCGTTGCCAAAACCGAAACACGCAATACTTTCATTCTACGACGCCGCTTCGCTTTTGAAAGTCTTTTCATATTTCCTAGTTATCTCCTACGCTGTAGTTTGGAGCTTCCTTTGTAATGTGTATATCATGTGGATGACTCTCTTTAAGAGATGCAGAACTAATCTTTACAAACTCTCCTGTCTCCTGTAATGTCTTGATATCAGGTGCTCCACAATATCCCATACCTGAGCGAAGTCCTCCCATAAGCTGGAATACAGTATCTTCTACCGTTCCTTTATATGCAACTCGTCCCTCTACACCTTCAGGAACAAGCTTCTTTGCACCTGTCTGGAAATAACGGTCTTTACTTCCATTTTCCATAGCTGCGATAGAACCCATACCACGATATACTTTGTATTTACGTCCCTGATAAAGTTCAAATGTTCCCGGACTTTCATCACAACCTGCAAAGATGCTGCCCATCATGCAGACACTTGCACCTGCTGCGATAGCCTTTGTCATATCTCCCGAATATTTGATACCACCGTCAGCGATAATAGGAATATCATATTTTTTAGCAACTTCATATGCATCCATGATAGCTGTTATCTGTGGCACACCGATACCTGCAACAACACGTGTTGTACAGATAGAACCAGGTCCGATACCAATCTTGACACAATCTACACCAGCTTTTATAAGAGCCTCTGTAGCTGCTCCTGTTGCTACATTGCCTGCGATTATCTGAAGGTCAGGATATGCATCACGAACCATCTTTATAACCTTTAATACATTTGCACTGTGACCATGTGCAGTATCAATAACGATACAGTCAACATGTTTTTCAACAAGTGCTGCAACTCTGTCAAGAATATTTGCAGTAACTCCGACTGCCGCACCACATAAAAGTCTGCCCTGTGAATCTTTTGCTGCTAAAGGATACTGTATCTGTTTCTCAATATCTTTTATTGTGATAAGACCTGCAAGATTTCCATCCTTATCTACTATAGGAAGTTTTTCTTTTCTTGATTTTGCAAGAATCTTCTTTGCTTCCTCAAGAGTAATTCCAACCTGTGCAGTAATAAGTCCTTCTGAAGTCATAGACTCCTTAATCTTCTTAGAAAAATCAGTCTCAAATTTCAAATCTCTGTTTGTGATTATACCGACAAGTTTTTTACCCTCTGTAATAGGCACACCAGAAATATGAAACTTAGCCATAAGATTGTTTGCATCTTCTAAAGTATGCTCCGGTGATAAATAAAATGGGTCTGTGATAACACCGTTCTCTGAACGCTTAACCTTGTCTACCTCATCAGCCTGTGCCTCAATTGACATATTTTTGTGGATGATTCCTATACCACCCTGTCTTGCCATTGCAATTGCCATACGATACTCTGTAACAGTATCCATTCCTGCGCTCATCATAGGTATGTTGAGCTTAATTGATTTAGTCAGATTGGTTGCTAAAGAAACCTGATTTGGAATTACCTCTGAATAATGTGGTACCAATAAAACATCATCAAATGTAATGCCTTCACCAATAATCTTACCCATCTTAATATCCTCCTTATTAAATTCGTAAATAGTGTATTGTATTAGTATATAACAATGTTTTTAAGCTTGTCAACACTGATTTTACCTATGCCTCCTGTACCTTACTTCTTCCCTTAAGTTTCATAAGCTCAAGCATTTTTTCATCAGGAGTAAATCTTATCCTCTCTTTTCCTTTGTCCCCAAGTACAACTGCGATATAATGCTTGTCACCGGACATTCTTGAAGAATAATCCTCCATCGGAAGATTTCTTGAATTGTATAAAACCGGTGCATCTTCCGGTGCAATAAGTTCTATTTTCTCCATATCAATTCTCTTTTTATGTTTTCTTCTCTCACCGTTGATTATAAAATCAAAGTCTATCTGACCATCGACAAAAACATATTCATATGCAACATTTTTCTTTGGCAGAAAATAAATTATCATGGCATCAACAATAAAAACAAATATCAGAAGATATAAGCTTTTTAAAACCATAAGATCAAACACTACCAAAAAAAGACATAAGAAAATCAGCCCAAACCTTAATGCCGTTCTTTTCGGTGACGGCTTAGCTTTTAAATAAGTTTCTGAATATAATTCTTCCATATTTTATATTTCCTCTCTTTATCATGAAACTATCTGACTCTTCTTCTTTCCAAGTAAGAACCAGAATTTTGAATTTATTATCAATATCAGACTATACTCTATCATCATAAGAATAGCCAGTATGATAATACATTGACCGACATATTTGTGATTTCCTACATCAGGAAGAAAAGTAACCTTTTCCCATCCAAAATACGCTACCGAACGCAGTCCGAAAACAGTATGCGTACACATGACGGCAAGCGAATTTTTTCCCCAGAAATCAAGACCTGACAAACTGATTCTTTTTGACAGGAAATCAAGTATCATTATGACACCAAGAGACCCAACAATGCCACAGATATAAAACAATGCAGGTTTGTCTCCCTCCTCAAGCATATGGATATCTATATGTGAATTCATCTGTGACAATATTATATTTACAACAGAAAATGTAATACCAGCCACCAATTTTAAGCCGTCACTTTTTATCTTGCGATAGTATTTATATATAACATATCCTACCCCGATAAACCATGCCGCCATAAATCCCTTTCCGATGGCACCAAGCAGAGTCGAAATATTGTCTATGCTTGTCTGTGTAAGCTTTCCGTCTGCACGAAGCACAAAACTGTCAATAATATTGTTTGTCGCTGTTATCGCATACAGACCTGCAACTGAATACAAAAGCTTTATTGCAATGTGGCTTCTTATTAAAAAGAAGAATATAATCTCTCCGAAAAAAATAGTCGGCAAAAACCACATTGAATTTATACCTGCTAAAAATACACTGTCCCACAAATATTCCCAAAATACTTTTGTAATCTTTTTTATTGGCTTTTCCTTCACATAAATACAACCAACTTTGAACATAATACCAAGAATACTAAAGGTTACATAAGGTATGGCAAGACTTGTGAGTGTTTTTTTAATGAACACACCAAAACTTCTCTTTTTGACAGATCCCGTGTAACTCATCAGAAAGCCGGACATAATATAAAAAATAACTACCTTAAATGATGACATCCATAAATCAACAGGATTATCATACTTAGTGATGTGTCCTAACATTATCAGCAACATTCCCAACCCTTTAGCCGCATCAACATAACCAATTCTTTCTTTCATTGTCAAAATCCATCCTAAAATATATATTTATTTGTGCAAAGTTTATTATAATGCATACACTTTTTATTTTCAAGACAGAGTTTTCGTTTTCATCATCCACATACACGATTAAAACCAACTATCACAGCATAAAAGTAACCTAAATTTCCAGGATTTCATCTGACTAAAAATCAACAGAGGGCTTCATATCTGAAACCCTCTGTCTTAAATTTAATAATATGGTCTGTATTATTTATTACATCATTCCCATTGGTGCCCCACCTGCCGGCATAGCTGCTGGTGCATCTTCCTTGATGGTAGATACTACTGACTCTGTTGTAAGAAGTGTTGATGCAACGCTTGTAGCATTCTGAAGTGCACTTCTTGTAACCTTTGCAGGGTCAACGATTCCTGCTGCCACCATATCTGTATATTCTTCTTTAAGGATGTTAAATCCTGTTCCTACCTCAGACTCACGAACCTTGTTGATGATAACTGCACCTTCAAGACCTGCATTATGTGCGATAGTTGATAAAGGTGCTTCGAGTGCTTTAAGGATAATATTTGCACCTGTCTTTTCATCACCCTCAAGTGTAGCTGCAAGTTTTGCAACTTCCTTTGAAGCATGAATATAAGCTGAACCACCACCTGAGATGATTCCCTCTTCTACTGCTGCCTTTGTTGCTGCAAGAGCATCCTCCATACGAAGTTTTGCTTCCTGCATCTCTGTCTCTGTAGCAGCTCCGACACGGACAACTGCAACTCCTCCTGCAAGTTTTGCAAGTCTTTCCTGAAGTTTTTCCTTATCGAAATCAGATGTTGTCTCTTCCATCTGTGCTCTTATCTGGGCGATTCTTCCTGCGATAGCATCCTTGTCACCTGCACCGTCAACGATAACAGTGTTCTCTTTCTGAACCTTAACAGATTTAGCACGGCCAAGCTGCTCGATAGTTGTATCTTTAAGCTCAAGTCCTACTTCCTCAGAGATAACAGTACCGCCTGTAAGGATTGCAATATCCTCAAGCATAGCCTTTCTTCTGTCACCATATCCTGGAGCTTTTACGGCTACGACATTGAATGTACCTCTAAGTTTGTTGATAACGAGTGTTGTAAGAGCTTCACCCTCAACATCCTCAGCGATGATAAGTAATTTAGCACCGCTCTGTACAATCTGCTCAAGTAATGGGAGGATTTCCTGAATGTTAGAAATCTTCTTGTCTGTAATAAGGATGTATGGATTGTCAAGGTTTGCTTCCATCTTATCCATATCTGTTGCCATATATGCTGAAACATAACCTCTGTCAAACTGCATACCTTCAACGAGGTCAAGTTCTGTTTTCATAGTCTTTGACTCTTCGATAGTAATAACACCGTCATTTGAAACTTTTTCCATTGCATCTGCAACCATTTCTCCGACTGCTTCATCACCTGCTGAGATTGCTGCTACTTTTGCAATCTGGTCTTTTCCTGTTACTTTTGAGCTCATGCTTGCAATAGCATCAACTGCACAGTCACAAGCCTGCTTCATTCCTTTTCTTAAAATGATAGGGTTTGCACCTGCTGCAAGGTTTTTCATTCCCTCATTTACCATTGCCTGAGCGAGAACTGTAGCTGTTGTTGTACCATCACCTGCAACATCATTTGTCTTTGTTGCAACTTCTTTTACAAGCTGAGCACCCATGTTCTCAAATCCATCTTCAAGTTCAATATCTTTTGCAATAGTAACACCATCATTTGTGATAAGCGGAGCACCAAATGATTTATCCAATACTACATTTCTTCCTTTAGGTCCAAGTGTAACCTTTACTGTATCTGCAAGTTTATTTACACCACTCTCAAGAGCTGCTCTTGCGTCTGCACCGAATTTAATTTCCTTTGCCATTATTAAAAGCCTCCTAATCTGCTATATTTGATTTCTACAAATCACTTTAATTTTATTGTGTCAAATTCTATTGTTTTAAATCTTTTTATTTGAAATAAGATTATATCTTATAACTGATATTTTTTAAATAAAATATATTAACCTTAATCCTCTACGATTGCTACAATGTCATTCTGACGAACTACGATAAACTCCTCATCTCCGAGTTTAACTTCTGTACCTGCATATTTAGAATAGATAACCTTATCTCCTACACTAACCTGCATCTTAACTTCTTTACCGTCAACAACTCCTCCCGGACCAACGGCAATTACTTCTGCCTGCTGTGGCTTTTCCTGGGCATTTCCCGGTAATACGATACCTGATGCTGTTGTCTCTTCTGCTTCTAACTGTTTTAATACAACTTTGTCTCCTAATGGTGATAATTTCATGTCTATATCCTCCTTACGCTTCTTAGTTTACTAGCACTCACTTACTCCGAGTGCTAACCATAGTTTTAATATATTTCATTTAATGATATTCTGCAATATTATTCATTATGAAAAAACAGCCTATTTTCCTATAATTCTCATCTTTTCTCTTATTTTCTCTTTTTTACTCACTTTTAATTTTTTTATATTTATTTTCACAATTTTAAACTTTTGGCATTTAAAATTTACCTATATCTGCATCAAAGCAGTCATAGCGAAAATAATTGGAACAATAATGTTTTTTGACAGCCGAACCTATATATAATATAATTTTTTAAGAAACACAATTAAATCAGACACCTATGGAGGTCACAATGAAAGAACAGCTTTATACTATACCTGTCAATGATGCATTTAACGAACCATGTGAATGTCCTCTCTGCAAGATATATGACAATCTCGAACAGGAATCAATTGATTTTATGTTAGGGCCAAGCTATATGGAAGACGACATACGAATGGAGACAAACAAAACCGGATTTTGCACAAAACACATAAAACAACTCTACGACAGACAAAACCGTCTTGGTATCGCTCTTATGCTGCATACACATATGAAACATACCGGTGAACATATTGAGAAAATGGCAAAATCATGCAATTCTTCCAAAAAAAGTCTGTTTGGCAAAAAAGAAAAATCACCGCTTATTGATTATATTAAAGAAATTGAAAATTCATGCTATATATGTAACCGTATAGAAAATGTATTTGACAGATATATAAAGACAGTCATACACTGCTACACACATGATGATGATTTCAAAAAGAAATTTAATGAATCTAAAGGCTTTTGCACAAAACATTATGGTATGCTATATGAATATGCCGAAAAAACATTAAACTCTTCAGCTTTAAATAATTTTATATCAGACTTAAATGATATATACATAAATAATTTTAAGCGTGTGACAGATGAGCTCGAATGGTTTATCGATAAATTTGACTATAAAAATGAAAATGAGCCCTGGAAAAATTCCAAAGATGCCATTCAAAGAAGTATATTAAAAACAAATGGACTTTTCATAGAATAGACTATTTAAAAATATACCATTAACAATCTGTTTTAAAATCTTTTATGCTATAAACAAAAAACAAACCGGAACAGCCACACAGAATAAAAAATCATCAGAACAACAAAGAGACAGAATTTAAAATTCTGTCTCTTTTATCATTTAGCTGATACCGGCTTTCTTCTTGTCTTCGTTAAGAAGCTCCTTAATATCTCTTGCCTTATTTTTAATTCTCTCATTTGCATTGCGTGAAGTGAGCACTTTTGATATCCATCTTCCTGATTCTTCATATTTGCCCGTTCTTCTTGCAAGCTCGGCAACAAGGAAAGTAACCGTCATTTCATCCATACCGCACATAGGAAATGACTCTCTTGAAAATGCTGTCATAAATCCATCATAAGCCTTAGAAAGAAGTTCTGTTTCCTCTTTTTTAAGCTCTTTTATAGTCTTATCATAGTCCTTTGTCTCTTTTGGAAGAGTCTCTGCTTTTCCTCTGTAGAGCCATGCCATTTTAAGACAGGTATATGCTTTCTCACTGTTCTTTGCCTTTTTCACTATCGCATTTGCGAGAGCAAGCTGATGACGAAGTATCGCATCATCATATGTGTATGTACTTCCCGTTTTCGGAAGTCCGCTGAAATTTTTACTTATATTTTCACGAATAAGTTTCGCCTGTGCCGGCATCATAAATTTAAAGAAACGGCTTAATGATGCATATCCGCACTCAGGACACACAAGTGCATCATATTTAAGCGAATCTACAAGCTGATATTTAGGTCTGAGATCAGTATCCGCAGATAAAAGCTTAACTTTTCCGGTTCTTATCATTTTTGAATGAAATTCATTGTCACATACCGGACATGTATATGATTTATCAAACAGCAGATCTTCTTCTGTCACCTTATGTTTTTGTGTAGCCGCTGTACCCGGCTGCCCTGGCTTTGCAGCATTTTTCTTGGAATCTTCTTCAAATATTTCAAGCTTGTCAAGCTTTCCAAGTCCAATTTTCTCTAATCCGGAAAATAATCCCATGATAAATCCCCCTTACTTTGGTTTGTATGAACTTTTTAATGAAACAATACGATTAAATACCATATGCTCTTTTGTTGAATCTTTTGAATCAACACAGAAATAACCATGTCTTACAAACTGGAAACTGTCAAGTGCTTCTGCTTCTGCAAGAGCAGGCTCTACATAACAATCATCAAGAACTGTCAATGAATTTGGATTAACATTAATCGAACCATCTTCATTATACACCCCTTTTTCTTCATCTACAATATTCTCATACAGCCTTATCTCACATTTTTCCGCTGTTTCAGCACAAACCCAGTGAATCGTACCCTTAACTTTTCTTGCATTAAACCCTGAACCACTCTTTGTCTCCGGGTCATAAGTACAATGTACTTCCGTGACATTTCCGTCTTCATCAGTCACATAATCCGTACAAGTCACGAAATATGCATTCATAAGACGGACTTCATTGCCTGGATACAGCCTGAAATACTTTCTAGGAGGTTCAATCTTAAAGTCTTCTCTATCAATATATAAAACTCTGCCAAATGGAACCTTTCTGCTGCCCATCTCAGGATTTTCCTGATTGTTTGACACATCGAGATACTCTATTTCATTTTCAGGATAATTTGTAATAACAAGTTTTACAGGATCGAGCACTGCCATCATACGAGGTCTTTTCATCTTTAAGTCCTCTCTTATACAATACTCAAGCATCGCATAATCAGATGAACTCTGTGCCTTTGATATTCCCGAAAGTTCAATAAACATTCTTATTGACTCCGGTGTAAATCCACGCCTCTTAAGTGCTGCTATAGATACAAGTCTTGGATCATCCCATCCGTCAACTATTCCATCTTCAACCAGCTTCTTTATATAACGCTTACCTGTCACAACATTTGTAAGGTATAATTTTGCAAACTCAATCTGTCTTGGCTTGTTTTCCATGTCGATCTCATTTACTACCCAGTCATACAAAGGTCTGTGATCTTCAAACTCAAGTGTACATATAGAATGTGTAACTCCCTCAACCGTATCTTCAATAGGATGTGCGAAATCGTACATAGGATAAATGCACCACTTGTCACCTGTTCTGTGATGACTCATTCTTGCAACACGGTAGATTACGGGATCTCTCATGTTTATATTAGGCGAACTCATATCTATCTTCGCACGAAGTACCTTGCTTCCATCCTCAAATTCACCGTTTTTCATTCTCTCAAAAAGATCAAGGTTTTCTTCAACCGTTCTGTCTCTATATGGGCTGTTCTTTCCCGGCTCCTTTAATGTTCCACGATACTCTCTTATCTCATCTGCTGAGAGATCACATACATACGCCTTTCCTTTCTTGATAAGTTTTACGGCACATTCATACATCATATCAAAATAATCTGATGCATAAAAAACATGCTCCATATCAAGATCTCCGCAGATCCATTTAACATCTTCGAGAATTGAATCAACAAATTCTGATTTTTCTTTTGTAGGGTTTGTATCATCAAAACGCAGATTAAACTGTCCGCCATATTCTTTTGCAAGGCCTGAATTTAAAATAATAGACTTTGCATGTCCAATGTGAAGATAACCATTTGGTTCAGGTGGAAATCTTGTTACTACCTTTTTGCAACGTCCCTCCTCAATATCTTTATCTATTATGTTTTCAATAAAATTACGAGATACTGTCTCCTTCTTTTCCTCTGAATTTTCCTTAATATCAACCGGACTACTCAACTGTGTCTCCTCCTTCGATCTTATATCTTATATTTAAAATACTGTTACCTCTCACATTATCGTGCAGCGATAACAAAATACTGTCCTATATTCTAACATAAAATTTACAAATATTAAAGTATTTTTTATTTTTCGCTTTTTAATGGTAACAGTTCAGCCTTTTATTTTAATTGTAATATTTCTATACTTTCAAAAAAGACATATCAATATCATGACATGTCTTTTGTATTCTTAATATATTATTTAAATTTATGACCACCAAGTTTCATTCTGGCACCTGCAAGATATACACTGAAGAAATGAAAACTTTTCATATTCTTTGTCTTTCCTCTGTAAAGGATAGTTTTCTGTCCCTGTAAAACTCTTTTTGCAGCACTTATACAGCTTTTCCACTGCTTTGAACCTGTTCTTTTTGCATCATACTGTTTTAATCTTTTTTTAAGCGAACCATTTCTTACCGGCGAAAACTGTCCTTTCTGATAAATAACACCCTTTATGCTGTTTGGAAATGACTTTGAACTTACTCTGTTCATTACTACGATACCAACTGCAACTTTTCCCTGATAAGGCTCTGAACCTGCCTCACAGTTAATTATGCTTGCCATAAGTCTTAAATCAGCTTTTGAATATTTTTTCTTTTTCCTTTTCTTAGTTGTTTTTTTAGCCTTTGTTGTCTTTTTATTTGAAGCCTTTGTATCTGATTTATCTGATATACTTGAAGATGTTGCAACAGACTGAACTACAGTAGTTTCTTCTATATTGACATTTTCAGATTTGAGTATCATGCCTTCAATCTGGGTATCTGCTGTCTCATTAGCTGATGCATATGAAGAACCGGCTGTGAATGATGTCATAAATAATGATACTGCCATGACCATCACAGCGACTTTCTTGAATCTCATAAAATATAACCTCCTAAATGTTATAATTGCTTTAATGTAATGCAATATTTTCTAAACCTTTGCTTAACAATTATGTAACAATTATAACACAGATTTTAGAAAATGCAACCCCCCTAACACAAAATTTTAAATCCACACCTATTATCCCCCAATAGTAATTGTATATTCTGTATGTTTTTGCATTCAAAAAGAGTGCAAAATTTATCATTTTTCGACAATTTTTACACTCTTTATTTTGTTTATATTTATTTTGATATTTCGCATTTAAAATTTATTACAAAATTGTTACACCATTTCTTACACATTGCACATCTTAAGATTTGCATATTTTATTTTTCCGCCAAAGAGATCAAGTGCACTTCCTATTGTAAAATCAACCCTGCCATTTCCCTTTTCCCTGATAAATGAAATATCTTTCATTGAATGTATTCCACCTGCATATGTCACAGCTTTGTCCTCGAGTTTTCCAAGTGTTTCTACAACATTTTTTTCAATACCCGATGATTTTCCTTCGACATCAACAGCATGAACAAGAAACTCATCACAATAACTTCCAAGTTTCTCTAGAAGTTCGCTATCAAATTTTTCTTTTGTCATCTTCTGCCATCTGTCAGTGACTACATAATAATCATTGCCATCAGAACGGCAGCTAAGATCCAGTACAAGTCTTTCTTTTCCCACTAAATGAGATAGATTTTCCAATCTGTCATAGTCTATAATACCATCTCTAAATACATAAGATGTCACGATAACATGGGAGGCTCCCATATCCAGATATTTTTCTGCATTATCAGTATTTACTCCACCGCCTATCTGCATTCCTCCAGGATATGCTGCCAATGCAAGTTTTGCCTGTTCTATATCTTCATTATAATATGTACTTCCTGCCGGGTTTAATATAATTATATGCCCGCCTTTAAATCCATCTTTCTTATACATATTTGCATAAAAATCCGCTTTTTTTTCAGAGACAAAATTATTTTTTGCCTGATTTTTGTTGTCGGTCAGTGAACCTCCAACTATCTGCTTTACACATCCGTTATGAATATCTATACACGGTCTGAACTTCATCCTGATTCCTCCATTTTTACAGCACTGCGGCAAAAACAAAAATATTTATATTCACACTATTTTTTGCTGCCTGACTTTTTCTGTTTAGTTATCATCTTGGCTATCTCACTAAAATCCTCATCCTCTTCAAACTGATACTCGCCAGCCCTTATCTTTCCAGCATAATCATTGTCTTTCATATAATCGACAAACTTATCTGAATCGTCTATAACTCCTTCTTTTTCAAGTTTATCTGCGACTTTCTTTGCCCAGTCTCCGCTATTTATTGTCAGATTTTTCTTTTCATTTTCCATATCCTGCTCTAACTTTTTCTTTTCACTTTTAAACTTGTCTGTATCACTGCTCTTTTTTGAAGCCTTAGATGATGCTTTTGGTGTATTTTTAATATTGTTATCCTGCTTATCTGCATCATCGCTACTTGACTTGCTGTCATTTCCACCTGACACTGAGGAACCTGTTGCCGGTGCTTTTGTATCTAATACACTTCTATTGCCGCTCGTGCTAAAAGTCATACCAAGCTTTCTCGCTCTTGATATAACTGCCGAATCAGATGTCCGTATAAGACATGATATTCCAAGGATAACAGCAACAAACAAAACTCCTGTTCCAAAACCTCTTATAAATGATTTTTTATCCATTTTATCTCTCCATTTCATTACTTGTCAATCTATCGCAGCCGTCCACATACACTATAACTATATAACTGCCATTTATTACTGTTCACCCCACGGTGCAGCCAGAATAATCTAACATTATCTTGCGTTATATAGGTCTACAACAAGTTTTACCTCTCCCTGTCCGATTGAAAGCATCTTTGATATTTCCAATATACTTATTCCTTTTTTATACAATGCAATAATCTCACTATTTGAATTTGAAGAATTATCATTTCTTTTATTTCTGTCATAATAAGTATTTTCTTCTTCAGAATCTCTTCCGTCCGATGTCTCGGTAATCTCAGCTATTGCCTTTGCTTCATCATCATCAAGCACTGATGAAAATGCCTCATTTGATTTCTCATCTTCACCTGTATTCCTTACATTTTCAACCTCAATCTGCCTAATGGCACTGTCAACATCCGACAACTGTTTCTTTACTTCCTGATATGTCTTAGCTGCTTCATCACGAAGACCTGCATTTGTTGTATCTACGCTGTGAACAAGCTTCTGTATCTCTTTTTCCTTTTCCGTCAGCATATTGTATAAGAAAACAGTTTCTTCATGATTTTTTTCTATTTTATCAAAAACCTCTTTTGAATACTCATTAAATCCCATTATCTTGTCATTTGAAATCTGACTGAATTTTTCATCTGCTTTCGTTATGATGTAGTCTTCTGTTTCTTTAACGGCATCCTTTATCTTTTCTTCGAGTTCTTCTGCATCTATATTACTCTTTGTATTATCTGTTTCCTTTTCATCTGACAGACGAAAACTTGCAATAACTGCTGCTATACCAATTATGAGCATTATTATTTCTATTGCGATCATTTTACTTTTATCCTCATTTCTTTATCATATCTTTATATCAAATAATCCACCCTCTGTCGGGTTAAGATTTTTAACCTTGTCTTTTTCGGAAGATTTTTTATTTTTTCCGTTGCTATTCTTACCGTATTTTCCTTTTCCTCCACCCTCTTCATCATTCTTTAATTCGTCATTATTAACATTCCGTCTCGCTATTGCAGTTTTTGTTTCTTTCTGCACAGTCTGCTCAAACATTGCCGCCGTCTGCTGATTCTCAACATCCTGTTTTATATGCTCCGACTGTTGAATCTGTGAAATTTCCTGCGATTTTGGTGGCATTGTTATATAATCTACCGTCAATGACATTGAAATCACCCCTTTCAGCTTTATAAAATTTATTTTTTAGTAAGGTTTTATTCTTATATCTGCACCTTCTCTGACAAAAGTGCAATGCTGTGTCTCTGTATGTATAAATGATGTCATGTTTGATATTACTATCTTAACTCCGGGATATGCAATACTTTCTACTCTTATCTTTCCTCCGTCGGAGGTTCTTCGCATCTCCTCATCAATTTTTTCATATTCTTCTGTCTCCTCCTCAACAGTCTTGTCAATGACTTTGATTCTCTCTGTACCCTCTTTTATAAATTTCATCTTATCTGCCGGAAGTTTACCCTGTGTCTTTAATCGCTTTTGCAGCAATGCGAGATTTTTTACTATCGACTCTTTTTCATCCATCAATTGGTCGATATGTTTCTCTATAATACGATATCTTTCACCTAAAGTTGTGTCCAGACCAACCTCTAATTCTGTCGGTGTCCCCATTGTAGAGCCTGCAATTTTTGTCTCAATCCTTGTCGTAGTTGCAACACTTCCACCTGCTATCAATCCTCTTTTACCACTTACTATAATGTCACTGTTTGCATCAATCTTACTGTGCATTATGGCATCTGTGTAAACAGCTCCTCCGGCCTTAACAGTTGCACTTTCAATGAAGTTTGAAATAACATCACCTTTTGCTTCCATAACTCCTTTTCCCATGCCCTGCATACCTCTTTTCAGGACTATCTTCCCTTCTGAAATAAGTGTCGCTCCCTCTACTGCACCTTCCACTGTAATATCTCCGGCTGCCTTGACCGTATATCCGGTAATAACATTTCCTTTAACCTCTACTGCACCATCATAGTCTATATCTCCGGTTGAAGGACCTACATCACCCTCTATAACATATGTATCTGATACAAAAACTCTGTCCTCAACAAGCGTTACATTACCTGAAACATCCGAATACATCTTAAGACCATCTTCCGATAAATGTATATTTTTCCCATGTCTTAGTCTCTTATTTCTGACTTTTTTAGGTCTTATGATATTTCCGTAAACATCCTCTCCCGGTGTACCATAATCAATCGGTACAAGAGTAGCAAGTAACTGTCCATCCTGTACTTTTTCTATCATGTCAAGCTTATGAAAATCTACACTTCCATCCTCACTCATCGCCGGTTTTGATGTTTTGTCAGCATCAAATTCATATATTATCTCTGCACTTTTTCCATCTACCGGCATCTTAGCCTTGGCAATAAGTATATCCGTACAATATAGTCTGGCTCTTAATGCCATTTCAATATTTTTGTCAATAAAACCAGATTTGATTCCACGCTGCTCTATCAGATTTTTCAATTCTGAAACCGAAAGTCTTGCCCCTTTGTCGGATGGCGGATATAACCTGATTTTTGCATAAAATCCATTTTTGTCCGTAGAAATAATTGCAAATTCTTTCTCAGGAAGATGATTTTCTTCTGAAACTTTAACTTCTACACTTCCTGTTTCGTCTGCATTCGCCTTTTCTACAAATTGTTTTACATTTCCTGTTTCTATATCTCTTAGATTTTTTTTGTCTATATAATCAAGTATATCCTCCATTGTAAGCTTTTTTCCGCCTTCAACTTCCGGATATGATTTAAGATACATCCCATCTTTTTTTTGTATAATCTGAAAAAATGCATTTCTCCTCATCAGCCTACTCCTCTCGATAAATCGCTTTATATATACGATAACTTCTATATACACATATAAGCACAAACTCAACTTGCCTGTGCTTATATATTCAATATACTGAAAATACCCATATTTTCTTTTCCAATTTTTTCTCTCATTTTTTTAAGTGCTTTTGTATGAAGCTGAGAAACCCTTGACTCTGACACACCAAGAACTTTACTAATCTCTTTTAGTGTCAGTTCTTCAAAATAATAAAACGCAATTACTTTCTGTTCATTGTCATTTAATGCTTCTATAGCCTCCGTCAATGTTCTTTTAAGTTCCTGACGGTCTATAACCTGTTCCGGACTTTCAAAACATGACTTGTTATTTCCTTCTGGTGATATATCGCTTCCCTGTTCAAGATATTCATCAAGCGAAACAAGACTTGCTATCTGTGTCTGATTTACAAGCCCCTTTAACTCTTCTACTGATATATCCATTTTTTTTGATAATTCTTCGCTGGTTGCAGCCCTTCCAAACTCTACTTCAAACTCATGCATAGCCTGCTCAAGTTTCTTTTGTTTCTGTCTGAGAGTTCTCGGAATCCAATCCATCTTTCTTATCTGATCAAGTATAGCTCCTCTTATCCTAAGACTCGCATATGTCTCAAATTTAACACCCTTTGTAAGTTCAAATTTGTCAATAGCATCAATCAAACCAAATATTCCATAACCTACCAAATCATCATATTCAACTGTATAACCAAGATACATAACAAGACGACCGGCAACAATTTTTACAAGTTCGGAATATTGCAATATAAGTTTTTCTCTAATCTTAGGATCTTTAGTCTGTGAGTATTCTTCCCACAAAGCTGTCTTGCCTTTTTCATCCATAGATATTTTCCTTCCACTGCTGTCCAGAGTCCTTATTATTTATTCTGATCTTCATTATCAGATTCAGACTCTTTATTATCTTCTGAAGGAGAATCTTCTTTTTTCTCCTCATCAATATCTTCTTCTGCCTGTTTGTCAATCTTTTTTCTTAAAACACTATTGCTGATAAGTACATTCTGTATCAGTCTTTTCACAAGACAACCTACTATATAAAAAATAATAAGCGTAGCCAGTAAAAATTCTAACGAGCGCGTTACATCCACACCGTTTATAATACAGACTATTGATACTATAGCACCCGCAAGCAGTGTTATAACTTTTGGTATAATCTCTGTTTTCACAAGATATCCCCCCATTAAATAGTCTTTACGGGTTTTCCGACAGACTTAATTATAAAATCTCCTGTTTCCGGATAAAATTCTACCGTACGACCATAATTTAAACCTGTATCCTCCGCAAGTATGCGAATGCCTAATTTTTTTAATTTATCCTTAACAGCCTCCACATTTCTTTCACCTACTCTAAGCATATCATTACTGGAACTAAACGCAAACATCTGTGCACCTCCCGCAATTTTAGCAGTAAGTGAAGATTTTTTTGCACCTTCCTTTTCTAACAATTCTATCAGATAATCAATTCCTGTATCTGCAAACTTTGCCCTATTCTGATTTTGTCTGACTTTCGTACTGTCAGGAAGCATAACATGCACTAACCCGGCTGTTTTTGTGTTTTTGTCATATAAAGCAACACCAACACATGAACCTAATCCCAATGTTGTTATTGCATCTGGTGAATGACATATATTTAAATCTGCCATTCCAACCTTAACCATTTTTGCCATTATCCATCACCTATAACCCTAACGATGTCAAAATTCGTCCATATGATTCTAATGTAGGTATTAATATGAAATAACCACTGATATCTACATCCAAATCCTTAAACTTCGATTCTATTAATAACGCTTTATCTCCAAGTTTTCCAAATTCAATAGCCGGAACACTAAGGATTGCCCCTGCCATATCCACTGCAAGATAAGGAACCGAAGATGTTATTTTCATATTTGTTAATTCTGAAATTGATGATAAATATGCTCCTGCAATAATGTTGCCGATTTCCATCAGAGCCGACTGTTCCATCTCTGAAAAATCTCCCTTGTTTTCACCTGAAACACACCCCATCAACTGGTCTACAAGAAGATGTGCAGCAGAACTTTCCAGCACAAACAACATCATTCCGTCTACATCACCCTCTAAAGACAATAATATACCTGCAACCAGTGTTTCTGCTCCGCCAACAATCTCCGCCAGCTCTGAAAAACCAAGCAAATCCACTTTTGGGACACGCATATCAATACGAGCGTTTATGAGCTGGGACAATGCTGTTGTTGCATTGCCCGCTCCAATATTTCCAATTTCAGTGAGAACATCAAATTCAATTTCTTTTCCCTCTGAATTATTATTGTTTTCCTGCACTTAATTTCACCTCTGCGATTTTAAATAACCTCTTTTTCAATTATAACTGATGCAATATTAAGTAAAGAAATCAATCCATCTCCATGCTTTCCTATTCCACTAAGATACTGCACCATAGAATCTGATGCATCTGAAACGGTTGGCTTCTCTATCGAATCTTCACCTAATGTCACAACTTCCTTTACCTCATCAACAATAATTCCAATAGCAGATTGAGGTTCAAGCTTTATTATGATTATGCGTGTTGTGTTAGTGTATTCATCTGGTTCAAGTCCAAATTTTAATCTAAGACTCATAACCGGTATGATTTCACCACGAAGGTTAATAACACCTTTAAAGTAAGGCTGAGCCTTTGGGATTCTTGTAATACGCTGATTTCTTACAATGTTGTCAACATATTTTATATCTATGCCATATTGCTCTGTTCCTATCCTAACTACTATATACTGCTTTCCATCACTTACAGTTTCTATATTCTGTACATCACTCATATCTTCCATTGTCAGACCCTCCCTATACCAAAGAATTTACTTCAAGAATCAATGCTATTTCACCGTCTCCAAGGATAGTTGCACCACCGATCATCTTACTACAGTTAATGTAATTGCCGATTGACTTAATAACAATCTCCTGCTGTCCGATAAGATTATCTACAACAAGTCCTGCAAGCTTGTCGCCTTTCTTTACGATTACAACCGTAAGATTTTCTGAATCATTTTCAACCGGTTCTACATCAAGTATCTGGTCAAGTCTGATAAGCGGAATAACCGTACCACGAAGATTGATAACTTCCTTAGTCTGCACATATTTTACATCTGAGATAAGGACATCTTCTATAGTCTGGATATTTCCGAGAGGAATAGCGTATTTTTCAGTACCAAGTTCTACCATGAGAGCCTGAATAATTGCGAGAGTAAGAGGAAGTCTGATAATAAAGCTGCTTCCCTCTCCAAGCACTGATTTACATTCTATGTTTCCACCAAGTTCCTCGATCTTTGTCTTTACGACATCAAGACCTACACCACGACCTGATACATCAGTAATTTTTTCTGCTGTTGAAAAACTTGGTCTGAACAGAAGGTCGATAACCTCTTTGTCAGTCATATTTTCAGCCTGCTCAGGTGTTATTGTTCCTGAACTTATTGCCTTATTTTTAACCTTTTCGATATTGATTCCGCCGCCATCGTCACGCACTTCAATGTTTACATTATTTCCATCCTGATATGCATCAAGATATATATTTCCAACTTCTTCCTTACCTAATGCCACACGCTCTTCATTTGATTCAAGACCATGATCAGCGGCATTGCGAAGAAGATGCTGAAGTGGATCTCCAATTTCATCTATAACAGTTCTGTCAAGCTCTGTCTCCTCACCTGTCATATGAAGTGTCATCTTCTTGTTGAGTTTTTTCGTCAAATCTCGAATCATTCTAGGAAATCTGCTAAACACACTCTCAATAGGTACCATCCTGACTTTCATAACTGACTCATGAAGATTTGTAGTCACACTTTCAAGATATTCTATCTGTTCATTAAATCCTGTGTCATTTCTGGTATCACTCTCAGACGAACTTATTGAAACAAGTCCATTTTTTGCAATGATAAGCTCGCTAACGAGATTCATAAGTACATCAAGCTTTTCTATATCTACGCGGACTGTTCTTCCTACAGCCGGCTTTGCGGCTTTCTTTGCTGTAGCAGTTGTCTTTTTATTCTTTGCCGGAGCCGCCTCAGCTTTTGCAGCAGCTTTTGCAGCATTGTTTTCGCTGCTCTTTGCAGCTTTTGCAGCTTTTTCCTCTGCTTCTTTTTTCTCTTTTTCCTCCTGTGCTGCCTGTTTTGCCGACTCGTCAAGTTTTATCTCAAATGGTCCTACTACTGCGTTTTTCACTTCTGAAACATTTTCAATGGCAGCCTTAACAGTTTCAAGACTCTCTTTTGTGAAATAGACAAGACTGAAATCAAAATCAAATTTTTCATCCTCAATATCCTGCACATTTGGCACTGCCTTTATAACTTCACCTAATTCTTCAAGTGCCTTGAATACGAGAAATGCCCTTGCGGCCTTTAATATGCATGATTCCTGAAGATATACCGTAATACCAAAAATATTCTGATTCTGACTTTTAGCCTTATCAAATGTATTTCTCTCAAAATCAGATATTTGAATAGAATCATACTTAGCACCCTGGATATCTTCTGTCTTTTCTGACTCCTCTGCCGGTTTAGTTTCTGCCGGTTTTGATGCTGTGCTCTTTCCAGTAGCATTCTCAGCAATGGAGTTTAAAGCATTTATTATTTCTTCATTATCCTCTGTTCCTTCATCAGCAGTATTTATAATATTATTTAAATATGCATCTAAAGCATCAAGTCCTCTGAACAATACATCAACAAGTTCAGGCTTGACTTTCATGTTTCCGCTTCTGATTTCCTGAAAAACATTTTCCATGTCATGCGTAAGACGCTGCATACGCTTATATCCCATGGTTCCTGCCATTCCTTTCAAAGAATGTGCTGCTCTGAATATTTCATTAATCGTATCAGTGTTTTCAGGTTCCTGTTCAAGTATCATCAACTGATCACTTAAAGTCTGTAAATGTTCTTTTGTTTCATCAATAAAAATTTCAAGATACTGGCTTACATCCATTTTATCGCACCCCCACATGTCTTGTTATCGCATCAGCTATCTGCTTTAATGGCAACACCTCATCAACTAATCCTGACTCTGCGATTGCCTTAGGCATACCGTAAACCGTACAGGTTTCTTCATCCTGACCGATAACATAAATTTTGTTGGTTTTATTTAACTGTACTATTCCCTGAGTGCCGTCGGCTCCCATACCCGTCATAACAACACATATCACTTCATCAAAATCCGTATCCATAAGTGACTCATACATTATATCCGCACATGGTTTCAAGCCGTTTCTGGCTGCCTCAACTGTTACTGACAATGTGTATGTCCCAGCAGCAGCTCTTTTAAGTCTCATCTGTGAACCGCCTTTGGCAATATACACTGTGCCATTTTGAAGAAAGTCTCCATCTGCTGCTTCCTTAACATTAATCCTGCTTAATTCATCCAGTCTTTTGCTAAGTGATGCCGTAAATCCCTCCGGCATATGCTGCACCAGCAGTACGGCTGCATCAAGATTTTTAGGAAGGAATGGAATAACATACTGTAGAGCTCTGGGACCACCGGTAGAGCACGCCAATGCCACAAGCTTCTTCCGGTACTTTACACCTGGAACAGATGCCGATGCTTTACGGTTTTTAGTTCCACCTGTCTTTACAACCGGAGTCTGCTTTCTGCCGCCTACCATGTTCTTAACTTCTTCTGCAGCTTTTTGAACTATGTATGTGATTGAAACATTACATGCCGCATAAATCATACTTATAAGTCTGTTTGAAAATTCAGAACCCTTTGCTTCAGCAAGGCTGTCCGGTTTTGTGACAAAGTCGAATGCACCAAGTTCCAATGCTTCAATAGTCTCCTTTGCACCCTCCTTTGCGATTGTGCTTACAATAATAACATTTTGTTTTATCCCTTTTCTGTTCATGGTCTTTAAAAACTCAATACCATTCATCTTTGGCATATTTATATCTAAAATGATACAATCAAATCTCTGCCCTGACTCAAGCATATTTATAGCTTCAAGACCATTTGTAGCAGTTCGCTCACTATGCAATTCTTCATCTGAATTTATTATATCAGATATTATTCTTCTCATAAGTGCAGAGTCATCTATAATCAATATATTTTTCAATATTTTCCGCCTCCATTCTGAACTTAAGATTCATTTATGGCTATCTTCACTTATATCTATATTTCAAAAACCATATGAAACTACAATATTCCTATTTATTTCTATTTCTAAACATTTTTGAAAACAAACCTGACAAACCTCCCAATGTCTGTCTCTGATTCTCCGGCTCAACATTAGCAAGTTTTTCTGCCATTGCCTTAATGGATTTAGATGCCGGAGTATTCGGATATGCGACTGAGACCGGCTGTTGTTTCATCACAGCTTTTGTCAGATTTACATCAAAAGGAACTGAGCCCAGATACTCCATATTCATATGTAAAAATTTAGTGACAACCGAGTTCAGTTTATTGTAAAGTTCTTCTCCATCTGACATACTCAGCGTTCTGTTTCCGATCATCTTTATTTTTATATTATCATTACTGTAACCCGGAGCTTTATTTGTAGTTTTTAACAATGCATATGCATCTGTTATAGATGTAGGTTCCGGAGTTGTGACAAGTAATACCTCTGAACTTGCAAGTACCATGTCAATTACCGCATCTGATATTCCTGCACCGGTATCTATTATAATTACATCCGCTATAGAATCAAGCTCATACATCATATTTACTATACCTGAAATCTGGTCTTTAGACAAGTTTGACAACTCTTTAATTCCGGAACCCCCTGATATAAATCCTATATTTTCAGGACCACGGCAGATTATATCCTTTATGCCTTTCCTACCGTATATCATATCTGCCATATTGTATCTCGGTCTTGTTCCAAGCATAACTTCAACATTGGCAAGTCCAAAATCAGCGTCAAGTATCACAACCTTTTTCCCAAGTCTGCCAAGCTGTATTGCCATATTGACAGACATATTTGATTTACCGACACCACCTTTTCCGCTTGTTACTGTTATAACTCTTGCAAGATGCTGCTGCATATTCTGTTGTTTTATTATATTTCTAAGCTGCTGTGCCTGATCCATCAACCATTTCCTCCAAGTAGCTGCTTTGCAATTTTCTGTGCATTAAATTTCCCTATATCGTCAGGTACATTCTGCCCCCAGGTCGCATATGAGAGCGGAGCACCTGTGAGCACTCTCAGATTATATATGTTTCCTACTGTATCTGTCTCATCAAGTTTTGTGAAGATAAGATTATATTTTGTCATTTCTGAATATACCTGTGATATTCTTACGAGGTCCTTGTATTTGGTAGTAGAGCTTAAAACAAGAAATACCTCCTGCTCGTCTTCAGGTACAGATGCAAGCAGCTTTATCAAATCTTCCTTTTGCTCGGCATTGTTATGTGAACGGCCTGCCGTATCGATAAGAACAATATCAAATGCAAGCAGTTCGTCCCTTATACTCTCCATCTCCTCTGCGGTATAAACTACTTTAAGCGGAATGCTTAAAATATTCGCATAAGTTCTAAGCTGCTCAACTGCTGCTATCCTGTATGTATCTGATGTAACTAATGCAACTTTTAATTTTTTTGATAACTTCATAGTTGATGCTATCTTTGCAATAGTTGTCGTTTTGCCTACTCCGGTAGGACCGATAAAAAATATAAATTTTGTTTTCTCATTATCTGTATCAATCATGTGAGGCTGACCGATTTTTAAAACAATCTTCTGATAAACACTTGCCAGAACATTATCGAGTGAAACATTTCTGCCAAGACTTCCCTTAATCTCATCCATAATCTGATCTATATAGACAGCCTCAACTTCATTTTGCAAAAGCTGCTTCTTTATCAGCTCAAGATACCCCTGATTTTTATCTTCTTTTTGTTCATTTGCTTTTTGCTCATCTTTAATACTCTGAGCCATCTGTTTCTCTATAAGATCCTGAAGTGTATTTAACTTCTGTTCAATCTCATTGCTTGAATCCATTTTGCCGCCGACAACATCAACAACATTATCCCTTATAACCTGATTATTTCTAAACAGTCTCTCCTTATTTTCTTCCATTCTTGCTGTCTTAGAATCCGGAGCCGGTGTAAAACCATTTCCATCAAGTGCCTGTTGAAGTTTGGCAAAATCCGTATGCTCTTTTTTTCGTTCAAGTTTTTTTGATTCCGTTTTGACATCATCGATTGCAGCAGTAACTTCGACGCTGCTCTTTTTAAACAATCTTGAGAGTCCTTTCGGATTGTTTTCTTTAATATTCATAATTGTGACATCTTCACCAAGCTCAGCCTTTGCAAGTGAAACTGCCTCTTTTTCAGTCGTTGCAATATATTTCTTAATAATCACTATACTGTCACCATCCCTATAGATTGTAATTCAACATCAGTATCGATTTCATTGTAAGATACAACTATCAAATCCTTAAACTGCTCTGATGTTATCTTCTTAAAATACATACGAACTATCGGCGAAGTCACAATTATAGGATTTTTTCCAAGTTCTTCCATTTTGTCAACTTCCTCTTTAACCGAGTTTAATATATCCTGTGTCTTTTCAGGTGCAAGATTGATATACGCTCCCTGCTCTGTCTGTTTGACAGAACTCATTATCTCCTGCTCTATCTTAGGATCAAGTGTTACTACACTCGTCATCTCGTTTGCAGGAAAATATTTATTAGATATAGCTCTCTTAAGACTCTGTCTTACATACTCCGTAAGAACATCTGTGTCTCTTGTCGTTGCCGCATTGTCGGCGAGCGTTTCAAATATCGTCACAAGATCTCTTATCGAAATCCCCTCTTCAAGAAGATTCTGGAGCACTTTCTGAATCTCACCTACACTTAAAAGTTTAGGTACAAGTTCAGAAATAAGTGTTGTATTTGCCTCCTGAATATTATTTATAAGATTCTGAACATCCTGTCTTGTAAGAAGTTCATTGAGATTGTTTCTTATAACCTCAGTAAGATGTGTCGCGATTATCGAAGGTGGATCAACAACCGTATAACCGAGTGATTCTGCCCTCTCCCTCTGTGACTCTGTTATCCATATTGCCGGCAGATGGAATGACGGCTCAAAAGTCGGAATACCTGTTATCTCCTCCTCTACATATCCCGGATTCATAGCCATGTAGTGGTCGAATAATATCTCTCCCTCGCTCACCGGAACACCTTTTATCTTTATAACATATTGATTTGGATTAAGCTGTATATTATCCCTAAGTCGTATCATAGGCACGACACAGCCAAGTTCAAGTGCTATCTGTCGTCTTATCATGACCACTCTGTCCAAAAGGTCGCCGCCCTGATTTACATCGGCAAGCGGTATGATGCCATAACCAAACTCTAATTCTATAGGATCAACTTGCAAAAGTGAAACGACATTTTCCGGCCGCCTTATCTCTTCTGCTGACTGCTCCTCAGTTTCAACTTCGTCCTCGATCTCTGCTTCCTCAACATTAGCCTGTATCGCTCTTCCGGCTGCAATAAATAATACTGCATATATAAGACACAACAATGTGTTAAGCGGTGTGCATATACCGAGGAAAACCATTGTAAATCCGACTATGTATAATACTTTAGGTATTGAAAAAAGCTGTCTTATAAGGACATTTCCAAGATCAGATTCCTTTGATGCCTTTGTAACTATGATACCCGTTGACAAAGATATAAGCAATGACGGAATCTGTGAAACAAGACCGTCACCTATTGTAAGGATAGTGTACTTTGACAATGCATCACTTATTTCCGTTCCCTGTACGACAACACCGAGTACAATTCCGCCAATAAGGTTTATCGCCGTTATGATAAGACCTGCCGTGGCATCTCCTTTTACATACTTTGTAGCACCATCCATCGCTCCAAAGAATGTTGACTCGTCCTGGATCTTTTCACGACGCCTTTTTGCTTCGGCATCGTCTATCGCACCCGTATTTAAGTCGGCATCTATCGCCATCTGTTTACCCGGCATGGCATCAAGCGTAAATCTCGCAGTAACTTCTGATACACGCTCAGAACCTTTATTGATAACTATAAACTGAATAATTATCAAAATAAAGAATATAACCATACCAACTACAAGGTTACCGCCACCTACGAATTGTCCGAATGTCTCTACGACATTACCTGCGTATCCGTGTAATAAGATATTTCTCGTAGAACTGACATTGAGTGACATTCTAAACAGTGTCGTCATCAAAAGCAGTGTCGGAAATATCGACATATTTAATGCTTCTTTTGAAAAAAGCGAATTAAAAAGAATTACCAGTGCAATTCCTATATTAAATAAGATTAAAATATCCAGTAACAATGTTGGAATCGGTACAATCAAAAACACGACCGGTACCAAGATATATAAGCCCAGAAATATATCCTGTCTTTTCATACATACCTCCATATATTAATAACAATTTTAATATAACTTTTAATTTATACACAACCGTATGAACATATATATGATAACATAACATTACGGTATGTATATTTACCCTTAAGATTTCCCTTTTAAATTATATACATAAGCGAGAACTTCTGCAACCATCTGATACAATTCAGGTGGAATTTCTGCACCTATATCTACATTATGATATAACATACGCGCGAGCGGCTTATTCTCAACTATTTCTATTGAATTTTCTGCTGCCACATCTTTAATCTTACGTGCAAGATAATCAGCACCTTTTGCAAGAACTATCGGTGCTTCATGTTCATTTTTATCATATTTTATGGCAACCGCAAAATGCGTCGGGTTTGTAATAACAACATCAGCCTGCGGAACTGACTGCATCATACGCCTTCTTGATGCCTGCTGCATACGTGCACGCTGCTGACTTTTAACTTTAGGATCACCCTCTGAATTTTTAAATTCATCCTTAACTTCCTGTTTTGTCATCTTCATGTCATCATGGAACTTCCATTTCTGATATGCAAAATCAGCGGCACCTATAACTATAAACCACATACTGACACGCATACCTATATCTATGATAATGTCTCCTATAAGTGCTATTCCCTGTGTGAGCGTATAGGAATACATTTTCATTACAAGATCCCACTTATCCTTAAGATAACTGATAACCACGGCACACAATATAACAAGCTTTGCCGTATCAAACAAAGTCTCAAAAAGTTTATTCTTTGAAAATATCCTCTTAACACCACTGATAGGATTAAATTTTGAAAACTTCGGCTTCATGGGTTCAAATGAAACTTTCCACTTTATCTGAGCCATCTGTGATATAAATGCGACCACAAATATAACTGCATAAAACGGAAGACCCGTGATAAGTATATATTTTACCATGTCTCCCATAAGTGCACTGGAAAGCGGAACTGTAAATTCATCATTTCCGTATTCTGAAATATGCTTAAAAACATACTCAAAGCAGCTTAAAAATCTGCCTCCGAGATATCCTATAAAAAATTTTAAAAGTACAAAAAATGTAAGCAGCATTGCTGCCGTTGTAACTTCCTTACTTTTTCCTACCTGACCTTTTTTTCTCGCATCAGATAACTTTTTAGAAGTCGGCTCCTCTGTCTTTTCGCCGTTAGGACCATCTTTTGCAAACAACTGCAAATCGTAGCAATAAACAACTTTTAAAGAGTCTTTTTCAATCATACTGTTCACCCTTTTAAAATAATATAAACCATTTGCATAAAAATAGCAAATATAAAGTTACCTGTCACACCATAAACCTATACAGTACATTGATGAGTCAGGCAGATGTTTGTAATCTGCTCAATAACACTATTAGCAGCTATGGTGTTATTGATTTAATGAATAACTGCGTCATGTCCTGCATCTCCTGAAAGATAAAATCACATAATCCCGGAAGAAGATTTAGCACAAAATATATAACTACAAGTCCTACAAAAATCTTTAACTGCATGCCTATTACAAACATATTCATCTGTGGTGCTATCCTCGCAAGAATACCTAAAACGACATTTATTACAAGAATACACGAAAATACCGGCAGTATTATTCTAAATCCAATAACAAAATAATCAGTTATATATTTTACCATAGATGAAACAACACCACCATTTGGCACCATTCCACCTATAGGTATCGTCTCAAATGAGCCGTATAGTGCATCAATAAGATAATAATGCATATCTGTCACTAGAAACATCAGCATAAACGAATACTTCAAAAAATTTGATATTACCGTTGACTGCATATTGGATGTCGGATCAAACTCAGTAGCCATAGACAATCCAAGCTCTAAACTCAACATATGTCCGGAAAAATCCAATATATATAATGATAAATTTGCTGCCATGCCTATCAGCAGGCCGGTGATTGCTTCTTTTACAACAAGAATGCTGTATCCTATAACACCAGTATAAGATACAGCATTATAATCAACTGTATTGCCAACCAGAACTGCAAGAAAAAATGAAATCGCTATTTTCACTTTGACCGGAATACTCCTGTCGCCAAAAAAAGGCATAATATAAACCATTGCAGAAATCCTTACCATCACAAGCAAAAAAACTTCAAGATATTCTACAGTAAATTTCAACAGTCTCACCCCTATTTAATATAATTTGGAATGTTTGCCATCAATGCTTCAAAAAGCGTAACACATTTATTCATAATCCAGTTTCCACATAATACTACAACAAGCATTATTGCGATAAACTTTGGAATAAAAGTCAATGTCTGTTCCTGAATTGATGTAATGGTCTGAAATATACTTATTATCAGACCTATCACTAATGATATCAATAAAAGTGGCATCGATGTCTCTACTATGGTTAATACGGTTTCCCTTGAGAGATCTATAATCGTAGCCTCATTCATAATAACCCTCCAATTTTCAAAAAACAATTTACTTTAGGTGCTGACCTCAGTTAAACGAATTAACAAGCTGCCCAATCACCAAATTCCATCCGTCTGCCAAAACAAACAATAACAATTTAAACGGCAACGAAATCGTTGTCGGTGGGAGCATCATCATACCCATTGACATAAGTGTCGAGGCAACAACCATATCTATTACTATAAATGGAAGATATATCAAAAAACCTATTATAAAAGCCGCACGCAATTCGCTTATGATAAATGCAGGAATCACTATAGTTATTGGTATATCATCATAATCTTTTATATCATCAGCAGATTTTTTATTAAGATCCATAAATAATTTTAAATCTTTCTCCCTTGTCTGCTTCAGCATAAATTCCCTAAGAGGTGACAACCCCTTCTCTATTGCCTGTTCCTGTTTAATCTTTCCTGCCGTGTACGGCTTAATCGCCTTAGTATTTACCTCCGTAAAAACTGGTGACATAATTGCAATCGTAATAAACAATGCAAGTCCAACAATCACCTGATTCGGTGGTGTAGTCTGCGTTCCCAAGGCAGTCCGCAGAAAGTGAAACACAACAACTATTCTTGTAAATGATGTTACCATTATAAAAATTGACGGTGCAAGTGATAATATAGTCAGCATAATCAAAATCTGAAGTGTTGACTCCAACTTCATGCTTCCCGCATTAGATGATATATTGATGTCTAGTGTATTGTCATCTATATCAGGCTGTCCGCTTATTTCATCCTGAGTCGTTTTATCTACACCGCTTGCCACTGCAAATGCAGGTCTTGAAACAGAAAAAAGCAGGACAAACATACCTATTATCATAAGAGAATTTATGACTTTTTTTAACTTTTTCTTATTAATTTTGTTTATCATTTATTTTCCTCATAATTTTTTGTCTGACTTAGTGTCTTTTTTTCTGCTTTTAACAATGTTTGAAAAAACATCTTTAAAAGAACTGTCCGAAATTTCAACTTCGCGGTTCAGAATGAGTTCTTCCTCCGTAAGTTCTGCCAATTTAACCACATTATCCTTAAACTGTGCTAAGGCAACATATTTCTCGCCTATCCTTACAATAGAAATCGTCTTTCCGGGAGCAAGCTGAAAAGACTCTTTAATCTCTATATTGTTTGTTTTGTTTTTTACAAGACCGGAATTTGCATACCACTTTGTAACAAGATAAGACAACACGAGAATAACTATAAAGATAATGACAAGAAAAATCAATTTAAAAATGCCGGCAAATGTAGAATACTTTGTAATTAAACTAAACATATCTACACCTCCAGCATTTTAATTTATTTTTATTTTGAAATTTCAACAAGTCTGATACCAAAGTTTTCTTCGATAACAACTACTTCGCCTTTGGCAACAAATTTACCATTGACTAATACATCTACCGGCTCACCTGCAAGTTTATCAAGCTCTATAATAGTTCCCGGAGAAAAATCAAGAATTTCCTTAATTGATTTATTTGTGCGACCAAGTTCTACCGTTACCTCCAATGGCACATCGAGCACAAGATCTATATTTTCTTCCTGCATAAGCGGACTGACACCTGTATTAAATGTCTGGAACTGTGCAGACTGCACATTCACATTTGGCATAGGCATTGCATACTGTGGCTGCTGCATCTGTTGTGGCATTGGCTGTGGTACAGGCTGAGGCTGCACTGGTTGCGGTGCCGGTGATACAGGCTGAGTCTGTTCCGGCTGTGATGCCGGTGCTGCTGTCTGCTCAACTTCCGAACCCATAAATTTCTTATACAATTCTCTAGCAAAATCAAACGGATATAACTGCATAATCTGGCTGTCAACCAAATCTCCGATTTTCATATCAAATGCTACCTGAACAATGTCTCCGTCTAAGAAATTTGACAATTCAGTATCTTCAATAGTGTCATTTAAGTCTACAAGACTTGCAACTGGTGGACTGATATCCACTTTCTTTTCAAGCATTGAAGATAAAGAGGTCGCAGCAGAACCCATCATCTGATTCATAGCTTCACTGATAGCACTAAGATGAAGTTCAGACAACTCGCCCTCAGTATTTGTTCCATCTCCGCCCATCATCAAATCTGTAATAACTTTAACATCATGTTCCTTAAGAATAAGGATATTATTTCCATCTATACCGCTTATATAAGATATATGTATAAATACACATGGTCTGTCATACTGTGCTGACAGTTCATTCAAGGTAACATATGAAACTCTTGGAGTTGTAATCGTTACCTTATTATTCAAAAGAGTAGATAATGTTGTCGCAGCAGTGCCCATATTGATATTGGCAATCTCACCTACCGCATCTCTTTCTGCATCTGTAAGACTTTCACTAATATCTGATGCCTGCTGTGTACTGCTATCTGAATTGTTGCCACCCGTCAACGCATCAATCTCTTCCTGAGTTAACATTCCATCCATATGTCTATTGCTCCTCCCTTATCACTGATGTAACTCGAACAGCATAAGAATCACTAGTCGCACCCGGAAGTGCAGTAAACTTCTTTATGTTTCCCACATAAACCTCAAGTTCATCATTAACTTTAGTATCCAGCTTAATAATATCACCAATCTGGATATTGATATAATCATTTACGGAAATCGTACTCCTTCCCAGCATTGCTTTTACCGGAATCTTTGCATAGTCGATTATATCTTCTATAACTTCCTGATAAGCACCCGAATCACTCTCTTTCATGCTTGAATACCAGTACTTCGTATTCAGCTTGTCTATAACCGGTTCAACACATGAATACGGAATACATATATTCATCAGTCCCTCTACTGAACCAATCTTGACACTCATTGTAATGATTGCAGTCATCTCACCCGGAGATATAAACTGTGCAAACTGTGAATTTGTCTCTATTCTCTCTAACCGGGGTTCTATAGACACAACGCTCTCCCATGGATCAACAAGCAGATTTGTGCATACTTCCAAAACTCTTTCTAAAATAATAAGCTCAATCTCTGTAAAATCCCTGTTTCTTTCTAATGGTGCCCCGCCACCACCTAACATTCGATCTACTATCGTAAATCCGAGATTTGCTGAAAGCTCAATGATAATGTTTCCTTCTAATGGAGCAAAATTAACAACTCCTAAAATAACAGGATTAGAAAGTGCATTTGCAAACTCAGAATATGTATTTGCTTCCGCATTGACAACTTCAACCTGAACATTTTTTCTAAGATATGCCGGTAGATTTGTCGATAAAAGCCTGCCATAATTTTCAAAGATAATTTCGAGTGTACGAAGATGATCTTTTGAAAACTTTGATGGTCTGGCAAAGTCATAATTTTTAACCTGTTTTTCCTTGGTGTCACTAAAATCATCCGCATTTAAATCACCATCATTAAACGCCTTGAGCAGATTATCTATCTCTTCCTGAGATAAGGTATCTCCCATTATTTTCACCTCACACCTAAAACCCTGTATATGCTAACACAAAAAGATATCCAAGATTTCAGTTTTCTAAACCATAGTAATAATAACACATTTTTAACAAAAAGCAAAGTAATTTTTTTGTCAAAACTACTGATACATAAAGTTTGTTAATGTAATGCCTACGATCGCCTTAGTATTAAACTTCTTCTGAATCTGCTGCAAAGCTTCTTTCTTTACAAGTTCCTCTGATATATCATCCTTTGAATGTGACTGTATTACTGAACGGACAATATCCGTATATACAGATGATTTTTCCGTAACTTTATCTGTAGCAAAATCTTTATAATCATCAGCCTTTTTGTTTACTGAAATCGTATATCCTGATAACATAGCATAATGCTGAGAATTATCTGAACCTGTTTTAAGATTTATAGTCTGCTGTGAATCAAATGAAACTGTTGTGTCCTCAAGGTCACTTATCTTGTAATCAGCATCACCTTTTGCGTCCGAATCACCATCAAGTTCAAGATTGAGCACTGATGCCACCTGTGTTATAAGATTATTTGTTTTATTGAATGTTGGAACCATTATAAAAAACATGATTGCTGTCAGTACTACATTCACCACTGTCAATACTGTAATAATTACACTAAAAATATTTTTTTTCATATTACTTTTGCACCTTTCCTAATCATTATTGCTGTAGATTTTTATTTCTACACGTCGATTCTTTGACCTTCCCTTTTCGGTCTTGTTATCAGCCACCGGATTTACATCTGCCCTTCCTGATGCTTCAAGATATTTTGCATTTAAACCTTTCTTTTGTGCAAGATACTGTAAAACACTTGTTGCTCTTGCTGTTGAAAGTTCCCAGTTGCTCGAATATTTCGATGTACTTCCTATAGGAACATTATCCGTATGGCCTTCTATCTTTATCCTCTTATTTGAATAATTCTTAAGAATATCTCCTACTCTTCCTATTATCATGGAAGCTCCTTTTTTGATATCAGCACTGCCTGAATCAAACAAAATACCACCACTAAGAGAAATCATAACATACTGATAACTATTATCCATAGAAACCTCTATGGCATCCTGAAGGCGATTATTTTCTGCTTTTTTTACAATATCACTGTATAATTTTTCCGTAGATTTCTTTTGTTCCTCTTTTTGCTGTTTTTCAAGTTCTGACATGGGATCTTCTTCTTTTTGAGATTCTTTTGCTTTTCCCATATCAGAATAATATTCATCCAGATTGTTTAGCTGACTTGCACCGCTTGAAACAAGTTGTCCGTCACCAACTGCTTTTTCCCCACCGGTAAATATACTGAAACTGTTTGAAAGCGAAGCTACGAGTTCGGCATACTTGACCTGATCAACATTCGACATTGAGTACAAAAGGACAAAGAAACAAAGCAACAAGTTCATAAGATCCGAAAATGTATCTTTCCAACCGTCGGTTCTTATTTCTTCCTTTTCTTTTTTTGCCATTAAGCTTCACCACCTTCAGCCGCCGCTTCACCAGCCTGTGCATCATCTCCCTGATTTTCACGCTCACCCGGCGAAAGGAATGATTTAAGTTTTTCTTCAATAACTCTAGGGTTCTCACCTGCCTGTATTGATAAAAGCCCCTCCACCATAATCTGTTTCATCGTAATCTCATCATCATTCTTCATCTTTAATTTGAATGACACCGGAATACAAATCCAATTGGACAATAGAGAACCGTATAGTGTAGTCAGAAGTGCAACCGCCATATTAGGTCCGATAGAACTCATATCATCCATGTTGTAAAGCATATTTACGAGTCCGATAAGTGTACCTATCATTCCCCATGCAGGACCCATTCCACCCCAGTTAGCCCAGAAACCTATTTTTTCATTATGCCTTGTATCTACCGCATCAAGTTCTGTCTGCATTATATTTCTTACAAGTTCAGGATCTGTACCATCAACAATAAGCATTATTCCTTTTTTAAGGAAATCATCCTCTATAGAATTTGCAGCTTCTTCAAGTGCAAGAAGACCTTCCTTACGTGCTACATTTGATAAATCAATAATATTCTTTATTGCATCTGCCTGATTTAATTCTTTTTTCTTTAATGCAATCGAAATCGATTTAAATGAGTTTATAAACTCCGGAAATCCTTTTGCCTGAATCATCATACAGCATATAGAACCACCAAGTGTAATAAAGACTGACGGAGGATCACCAAAATGAGGAATACCCGCAAATCCATCTACACCTGTTATGATACCGAAAAATACAACGACGATACAAACTATCATACCTACAATTGTTGTAATATCCAAAACAGCCACCACCTTAATTTTATTTTTTATTTATATAATTTCTATTTAAAATCAATAGAATTGCATTCACGCTTATATAATATTACTAAATTTTTGACTTTCTGTCTACTTTCTTTTATAATAATTTTCTTTCCTGTAGTCAGGGTTAGAACAGTATCAGGATTTTCCTCAACCGTTTCTATCAGATCTGAATTTATGGTCACTTTAGAACCATTCATTTTTGTGACATCAATCATATACCAACTCCCCTTTTCTTCTTTCTTTTTTCATATAACAGTGACGGCAAAGTTAAAAAGAAATAACTCTATCAATATCCTTACCATCACTGTTTTATTTAAGATACACTCTGCAGACGCATTTAACTGAATAAAATCCCGTTATACTTCTTGCAAAATATTTATTTAATCATAATTATCGTTTAAGGTTTACAAGTTCTTCAAGCATCGTATCTGATGTTGTGATAATTCTTGAGTTAGCCTGGAAACCTCTCTGTGTTGTGATCATACTTGTAAATTCTGCTGCGAGGTCAACATTTGACATTTCAAGTGCACCTACCGCAAAACTTCCTGAAAGACTTACATCCTCACCTACACCATCAAATGTTCCTGAGTTAAGTGTTGCTGAGAATAATGAATCACCCTCCGCCTCAAGACCTGACGGATTTGAGAATGTTGCCACAGCTATCTGTGCAAGAAGTTTCTTTGAACCATTGTTGTATGTACCATAAATCATACCCTTATCATCGATTGAAATACCTGACATCTCACCTGCCGTGTTACCCGTGCCTAGTCCTTTTGTACTTCCTTTGCTGTATGATGTGCTTGATACACCTGAGCTTGAATACTGTGTAAGACTTGAAAAATCTACTTTAACTCCGCCTGAATCAGTTGCAGGAACATACTTTGTAAATGTGTTGTCAAGAGTACCTGCATCAGTAACCTGAAATACAAGACTCTTCCCCCAGTCAGTTGAGGTATTTGGAATATTTGCATCACTAACGGTTGAAAAGTCACCTGTCTCGGCTATAAAAGAGAGTGTAGGCACTGTTCCTGTTCCTGTTATGGTAAACTCTCCTGTTTTCTGATTTATATCAGTAGTCTCATTTGCTATCGTGTATTCAACACCACCAAGATTTATCTTTACTTTTGTTGATGAATATGAAGTTGCTCCGTTAGCAACCGTTTTCTTCACAAAAATAGAATTTCCGTCCGCATCAGTTACATCGGCAAGTGTTACTGAATATACGGATGTTGCCTGTGCATCAGTTCCTGTTCCTGTAGTTCCTGAACCGTTTCTGTATAAGTTCATCTTAACTGTATATTCCTGACCAAGTTCATCGTAAAAACTGAATGTAAGCTTCTTACCGTTCTTTGTATCTATGATTGTCGGATCATTTACCACAAGGTCTGTATCCGCTTTATCAATATTACCTGTTATTGTAACTGCTGATGTTTCTGTAGGAGCATAGTACATATTGGCTGCAGACATTACCTGAAGATCCTGAACCGTATTTTTTACAATACTCTGATTTCCCTGTGCGTCTGTCTGTGCCATCCATCCCTGAACAGTAGCTCCGTTTGTCGTACAGTATAATGTACCGTTTGCATCTACATTTAATGCTCCTGACTTTGTAAAGTATGTAGCTCCTGCTGATTTAACGATAAGGAATGAATCTCCGTTTATTGCCACATCAAGTGCTCTGTTTGTCGTCTGTGTTCCACCCGGCTCTGTTATATTTGTCGTTATTGATGCAACTGTTGATCCAAGACCTATCTGCTTTGCATTTGTACCGGCTGCTCCTGTTGCTGCATCTGCACCTGTTGCATTTGACATTGTCTGATAAAACTGATCAGCAAAGTTTACACTGCTTGACTTAAATCCTACCGTGTTTACATTGGCAATATTGTTACCAATAACATCCATCTTTGTCTGGTGTGTTTTAAGACCTGCAACACCAGAATAGAGTGATCTCATCATAATATTTTTCCTCCTTCATATAAAATACAAAAATTTTGTATTTTCAAAAGCTTTGATACTTTGGGATTTATCAATCAGTCAAAATCCATACGCTTCCTTATGAGGTCCGGCGTATAAGTATTTTAGCTTATCACTGCTCCGTCAATATTCGTAAATATTGAATCTGTTTTGTCATTCATCGCTGTAATAACCGTATTGTTTTTAACATTGACGATAAATGCCAAGTCATCTACCATTACCAAAGACTCCTGAATTCCTTTTTCCCTAGCCTTCGTTGTGCCATTTTCAAGACGCTCCATCTGCTCCGCAGATAAGTTAATATTTCTGTCTGCCAGTCTCTCATTGGCATGCTTTGAAAATTTTAAGCTCTCAGCAGAATTTTTCTGAGTAGAGTTGAGTATTTCCTCAAATGAATCCTTTGAGTCAGTGGATGTATTTCTGTTTACACTTTTCTGATTTATGAGCTGACTTGCCATTTTACTGATAGATGAATAACCATCATTAAGTCGTTGCATAATCTCCACCTCTCTCTTATTTTCCCTTTTTCAATCCTGCCTACTCAGTTTTTGCTGTACTGTTGTCTGTATCCGTACTTCCATCAGAATCATTGTCAGACTTGTCTGTATCTGTTTTGTCAGAAGATGAATTATCCCCCGTTGTTTCTTTTATTCCCTTTACAACAAGAGTTACACTTGAAGCGTCAACCGTGCTGTTTGCATCATCAAATACAAAGCCAATCGTATATGTACCCGCATCGAGACTTGCAAATGCTGACTTGTCTATAGTAAGAACTCCATCCTTATATGAAAGCTTACTTGCATCAACCTTTGTAGTATTGCCCTTAGAATCAATAAGACCTATGCCTATTGAAGCTGCCTGATAACCGTTTGAGCCAAGACTTACACCCTTTATCACTACATCCTGTGGTGCTCCGTGAAGATATGTAACCGTCTGCTTACTTACCTTTGGTATGTACTGCGATATAAGATATGATGAATCTATCACCTCTGAAATGTCATCGTACGAATAAAGATTACCATTTACCTGAACATATGCTTTATTATTCTTAATAGTTACCTTGTCTACAGTACCCTGCATCTCTGTCACCTGACCTGTGCCTGATGTCTGTTCTATCTTTACTGTCTTACCTACAAGTGAATATGCCGATGTATTTACAGTCGTACTGTTTAAGTTTTCCATCTGCTCAAGTTCTGAGAACTGTGCAAGCTGTGCTACATACTCAGTGTTATCTGTAGGTTCAAGCGGATCCTGATATTGCATCTGTGTTACAAGAAGTAAAAGGAAGTCTTCTTTTCCAAGCGAATCATTTGTCTTTCTCTCTTTTGTCTGTTGTGAATCCTCTGAAATCTGAACCTTACCGTTTACTACCGGTGCTGTTAATCCCATAATATTCCTCCTTTCCTTTCATCTATGCCGTAAAGTCTATCTGCGAACCATTGTCACGCATAACCTGTTTTCTCACGGCTTCTTTTTCCTCGTTTGAAATTGCTGACTCATCTGACGAATCATCCCCAAAGTCAAACTTCATCTGTTTGCCATTTCCATCATCAGCTTTGCTCTGTCCGCCGTCCATAGCCTGGTCACTTCGTGAAAAATCAAAATCTGACACATTTACTTCAACCGCATCGACTTTAAGTTCTCTTAACTCAAGATTTTCACGCAATGTGAACATCTGGCTCTCAAGTGCCGCTTTTGCTTCTTCCGACTGCACTGAGAATACTGCTGTCATCATACCGTTTTTAGACGATACATTGAGAAGTACTTTTCCTAAATGTTCAGGATTAAGCTGCATCTCCATAGATGTCGATTCAGTTCCAAGTGAAACTTTTATCTTTTCGACAACCTGATTTACAATGTCAACCATCTGCTGCATCCTTACAGTATCCGGTCTTGCACTCTGTGTCTGTTCAACACTTGCAGCCGCCTGCTTCATGTTCTGAATAAAATTATTCTGAACATTTGTCTGCCTGCTACTTACCGCATCATCGTCAGACACTGTGCTTTCAGCTATTTCTTCTGACATATTTTTACCGGCATCTGAATCTGTCTGTGCCGAACCCTGCTCTGCTTCGTTCTGATTTTTCTCTACTGCTACAGCAACATCCTGTTTTGCATCTGTTATATTATCAGAAACATCTGTTATATTATCAGAAACATCTGTTTGAACATTCACCTGCCCGTCCGAAGCATCTTCCTGAATCACACTAAATGTTTCACCATCAGAAACAGTTGTCATCAAATTTTCATCTTCAATGTCACTCTGCTGCATTGAATTTGCAAGAGCTGTGGCAAAATCTTCTTTAGACATTCCCGTCAACTCTTCCCAATTGATATTCTCAACAACATCAATAAGAGAATTTAACTGGTTCATCATATTCTCATCAGTGAGCAAATCCGTAAATTCACTGCTTCCATTGATTGTAAGAACAAGTTTTGCAAGATTACTGGTATCGAGCAAGTCAAGTGCACTAAAGCCAAGTGCTGTCATGGCATTTGCCAGCGTCTCGTCATCGACACCAAGTATATCCCTGACCTCATTTGTTATCTCATTTGTTATCTCATTTGCAACATTTTCTACTGATTTTAAATCTGCTTTCACTGATGTATTTGCATTAAGTTCTGAAATGTTATCATCTGTGTTTTTTGCGTTTACAGTATTTGATTTTGCAACCTTAAGATTACTGCTTTTCTGATTGTCAGACACACTGTTCTTAGTATTAGCAGTATTAGCAGTGTTACCATTTTTAGATGCACTCAGGCAATTTGCAAAATCATTTGCATTTTTGTCTTTTTTCATCTGTACCTGATTGTTTGACTGAACCTTTGATAATGAATCCATCATCAATGATTTGATCTCTGCCATCATTTCACCTCCTTATATTGATATAGATATATATGTAAACGGCTAATGCCGTAAACATCTGGTTACTTTTCCAAGCCACACTTACAATGTGAAAGATAACTATTTTTTCACTGATGATATTTTCTTTGTAACCTGTGCGGCGAAATCAACATCCATCTCCTGCAATATCGCAGCCGCTTGTTTTTCTGTCATATTTTCAAGAATATCCCTGATAAGTGAAAGGTCTTCAGACATCTCTGAAAGTCTTGCAGCCGCCTTATCAGCATCCATATTAGCATAGAATTTTCCAAGTTCTTCTGCTTTCTTTGTGTATTGAAGTTTGAGGAGCACCTGTTTGTATATCTTTTCGGCATTTTCCGGTTGAATTTCATCATAATACTTTTGATACTCTGAGATATCCGGAGCATTCTTTGTAAACACAACCTTTTCATCAAACTCTTTTACACGCTTCTGAAAATCATCATACTCATCTTTATACTTCTGGAGTTTCATTAACTTAGCCTCAAGTTCTGAAATATAATCAGAATTTGCATCCTGTGTTCCATTTTCAGACTTAAGTTTACTCTCTAATTCTTTAATCCTCTCATTTGCAGCTTTAAGTGTTGTGTATTCATAATCACCCTCTTCAGCCTGCACATCTTCTGAAACATTAGGAAGTATCTTGTTTACTACCGGAACATCTTTAAGCACCGGATACAATACTTTACTTCCAATACCTCCTACATCCATTTTTATTAAAAATGCAAAAACTGCCAGCCAGATAAGAATGATAACGATCGCTATCAAAGCAGTTACCAGCTTGCTTCCACCGCTCTCATTTTCTTCACCTACTATTTTGTCCTTATCTTTCTTTGCCATCCGCTTATTCCTCACTTTCATCACTGCCACTTCTAAACTTAAAACTTACAAGTTCATTTATCTCTTTTTGTTCTTCTGCATTTATCTCTGCCTTAAATTCTTCAAATGCATTTTCTTTTAATTTTTCATAAGTTTTTCTTTCTTTCATGGCATTGTCAAGTTTTTCTCCAGCCTTCTCAACAGCTCTCTGCTGATTTGCGACAACCACCATCTGCAGTTTTATGTTATATTTTATATTTTCGACGCTATCTTCAAGTATCTTTATTTCTAATATATTCAGCTTGTCCGTTACCGCATCATAAAGTTTTGACTGGTACATATCCCGTCTTAATTTTAATTTATCTAACTTTTCTTCTTCCTGCCTGAGTTTCATCATCTCAATACTGTATTCGGCTTTTGCCTGTTCTTCAAGTTTTTCTTTTACAGAAAGAATACTCTCCATCTTAAATATAAATTTTGCCATCAGCCAACCTTCAATTCATTTATAATAATCTAAATCTCTGCTTCTTCAACATTCTCCTCGAAAATATTCTGAAGCCTTTTTATCGTATCCTCGAAAGAAACTTTCTCATATACATCCTGAATCAAAAATCCGTTTACGGCATCAATTTTAGATAATGCAAAATCAATTTCTTTATTTGAACCCGGCTTATATGCACCTATATTTACAAGGTCCTCTGCCTCTGCATATGTCGCCATGACATTTCGTAATTTTCCAGCCCATTGTTTATGCTCTTTCGAGGCAATACTACTCATAACGCGGGATATGCTCGCTAAGACATCTATAGCCGGATAATGATTTTTCTGAGCAATTTTTCGGTCTAGTACGATATGTCCATCCAAAATACTTCTTGCCGTATCCGTGATAGGCTCGTTGAAATCATCCCCATCAACAAGTACCGTATAAAGACCTGTTATTGAGCCTTTTTCGGAACATCCTGCCCTTTCAAGCAGTTTTGGCATTTCTGCATATACACTTGGCGGGTATCCTCTTGAAACAGGCGGCTCACCCGATGCCAGACCTATCTCACGCTGTGCCATAGAAAAACGTGTCAGTGAATCCATCATAAGAAGCACATCTTTTCCCTGATCTCTGAAATATTCTGCAATGGCTGTCGCCGTCTTTGCTGCTTTTTTTCTTATGAGTGCCGGTTTATCTGATGTTGCCACTACGACAACCGAACGTTTCATTCCTTCAGCTCCTAAATCTCTCTCGATAAACTCCCTGACCTCTCGTCCTCGCTCTCCAATAAGTGCAATCACATTTATATCAGCTTTAGTATTTCTTGCGAACATACCCATCAGTGTACTCTTTCCAACACCACTTCCTGCAAATATTCCTATTCTCTGACCTTTTCCGACTGTAATAAGACCATCTACTGCCTTTACACCAAGCGGAAGCACTTCATCGATTATCTTTCTTGTAAGTGGATCCGGCGGTTCAGCTTCAACTGAATATGCCCCTTCTGTTGTCAGAGAAGTATTGTCTATAGGATAGCCCAGACCATCGAGCGTCTTTCCAAGAAGTTCATCACCAACGGCTACTTTCAGAGGAGCACCTGTATTTTCCACTCTGCTTCCAAGTCCTACTCCCTCAGTCTGATCATAAGGCATGAGTAACACTCTGTCATCTTTGAAACCCACAACCTCCGCATTAATAACCTGATTCGTCTCTTTTGTGATTATGTGACATAAATCATTAAGCTTTGCAGACGGTCCGATTGATTCTATCGTAAGACCTACCACCTTAGCAACTTTGCCAAGTTTTTTCTCAAATGACTGATTTAGAAGCATATCATATTTTGATAAATCAATGTCTATCATACCTATGCGCCCCTCTCTTTCCTTACCTTACATTGCTATCATTCTTAAACTGTCCCTAAGACTTTTGAGCTGTGTATCAAGACTGCAATCTATAACCTTTGTATCAAAGTCTATAACACACTGGTTATGTTCAAGACTTGTATCCTCAATAATATCAACTTCTATATCTTTATTTAAGCCTTTTACAAGATCATCTTTCTTTGCACTAACGATTCCCATATCAGCTTTCGAAATATGCAATGTAATGTTCTTCGTTTTTTCTGCTCCCTGTAAGTTGCCATGCAGAGCATTATCTATCAGATAGACTATAATATCTTTTTTATCACGGCATACAACACCTGTTATTTTTTCAACAAGTCCCGCAACAATATCAGCATACTTAGGTTCAAGGCTCTTTGCCATGTTATCGACTTCTGCAATTTTTAAATTATAATCTTCTTCTAACTTTTCTTTCTGTTCTTCAATCTCCATCAGACCTTGATTTCTGCCTTCCTCAAGACCACTCTGTTTTCCTTCTTCAAATGCCTGATTTTTTATATCATCTGCTGAAAGGTTTGCACTATCAATAATCTTCTCTGCTTCTTTTCTTGCTTCCTGCAGGATTTTTTCTCTTTCGTCATTGAGTTCTTCTGATATTATTTTCTTTTCTTCTTCCCTAACCTCTTCCATTGAAAGAACATTCATGCCCTCCTGAAAATCTTCAGGCTGCTCATCCATATTTTCTAAAGAAGCCGCCGTTTCATCTCCAAGCTGTCTGAAGCTGAATGGTTTTATTTCACTTTCTACTGCTTTGCCATGGTATATCTCAGGATGAACCTCTTTTCCATAATCATCAGAATTAATTACTCTCTTATCTTCCTCATCTACGGTAAAATAAAGATTTTTAATAAGATTAGACAACTATCTCGTCACCTCCACCTCTGGAGATAATAATCTCAGCAGAGTCTTCGAGTTTTCTGATAATATTAACAATCTTCTGCTGTGCTTCCTCAACATCCTTCATACGAACAGGTCCCATAAAGTCCATATCTTCTCTTATCATTGTAGCAAGACGTTTTGAAAGATTGCTGAAGATAAGATTCTGAACCTCTTCGTTTGAGCCTTTAAGTGCAACGGCAAGTTCGTTATTGTCAACTTCACGAAGCACACGCTGGATAGATCTGTCGTCGAGCGAAAGAATATCTTCGAATACGAACATCTTCTTTCTGATTTCGTCTGCAAGTTCCGGATCTTCGATTTCGAGACTTTCCATAATATGCTTTTCTGTTCCTCGGTCTACTGTATTTAATATATCTACGATAGAATCGACACCACCAACAATCGTGTAATCCTGATTGACAAGGGAAGCAAGCTTCTGTTCGAGCACCTTTTCAACCTCCTTGATAACATCCGGCGATGTTCTGTCCATCTGTGCAATACGCTTTGCAACATCTGTCTGTTTTTCAGGCGACAATGCCGAAATAATTGCTGATGCCTGATTTGATGACAGATACGACAAAATAAGTGCTATCGTCTGCGGGTGCTCGTCCTGAATAAAGTTCAACAACTGGCTTGCATCCGTCTTTCTGACAAACTCGAACGGTCTGACTTGCAATGATGCCGTAAGTTTTCCAATAACATCTTTTGCCCTTTCTGAACCAAGTGCCTTTTCGAGAAGGTCTTTTGCATAACCAATACCACCTTCTGCAATGTACTGCTGTGCAAGACATACTTCATAGAATTCATCCAGTACCGCATCTTTCATAGCAGGAGATACACTTCTCGTATTTGCTATCTCAAGGGTAAGCTGTTCTATTTCGTCCTCCTTCAAATGTTTAAATACATTTGAAGACTTATCAGGTCCAAGTGCAATAAGCAGTATGGCAGCTTTTTGCACGCCTGTAATTTCTTCTGATTTAGCCATACCAATCCTCACCTTTCAATTATCTCTGTATCTTTATTATTCCCACTCATCATTTAACCAGTTACGAAGCAACTGTGCAACTGCCTCAGGATTTTCATCAACAAATTTTTCTATCATCTTTCTAGTCTCAGATTTATCACTAAATTCAATGTCATCCAAAGACTGGTTCTCTTTTGTCGTTGCAAGGAGCTGTTCTACTGAAAGTTCCGGTTCTTCGTCCTCTGCCGCAAGTGGTGACGCACCACGGAGGATTACGAATATGAGCAACGCAATTATAAGAACTGTAAGTATTATCATCAGATAATTTGAAATACCGTTTGATGACTTTGTACTGCTTACAAACTGTGGAACATTGTATGCAAGTACTGTAATCTTATTTGCACTGACACCTGTTGCTGCTGAAATAAGATTTATCTCATCAGTCGATACTGTTGTAGTGCTTATCTTATTATTCTGAGATATAAACTGATCCCATGTCGTCTTATCAAGAGTACCATCTGCCTTAAGATCATCCTCTTTATAAACAGTATATTTTCTTACGACAATACCAAGTGAAGAATCTGCAAGCTTAATGGCAGGTGTTTCCTGCTTAATGTTCTGAACTTTCTCGTTTGTAAGAAGATCTGTGAGTTTCTGCACATCTACAGTGTTCGATGTACCTGAGCTGCTGTTATTTACATAATCAGTGTCACTGTCATTTGAGTCTGTTCCCGGTGTACCGCCGTTTCCTGACGCACCTTTTGAACTATAGGTATAAAGATTTGTCGGATAACCGTACTCTCTTCCATCATCAACAGAATACTCTTTTGTAAGAGTTTCTATCTTGTTCATATCGAACTGTATGCCGTCTGTTCCTACCTGTGCATCATCATAGCCGCACCTTATAAGAAGTGTTGTAACATTGTCTGCTATTGTATTGCGGAGTTTGTTACAATATTCTGTGCTTCCGCCTGTGAGCACTCCACCTAATCCATCACTGGTATTTCCATTATAAATGCACTTTCCATCGGTATCATTGATGATAACATTTTTCACATCTGTACCTACTGTATTGGCAAGCCAGTACGCAAGTGTCTCTGCTGTCTTATCATCAAGCAAATCCTTATTTTTATCATTTAATTCAATACTTGCCGTAATAGATGTCTTTGCTGTTTCTGCATCATCACTCGATAGAACCGTATATGTAGACTCCGGGACATTTATAAATACATTTGCATCATCAATGAATTTATACTGAATAAGACTTTGTCTTATCTCAGACTGTAATGCAAGAACTCTCTTTTGATCCTTTTCACTTTCCGTTGTCGACATGGAATTATTAAACGCATCATCCCATGTATATCCTTTGTCGGTGAGACCGTTATCACTCATTGCATAAAGAGCATTTGTCATATCATCCTGATGTACATATATAGTTTTTCCGTCACTCGATGCCTTCCATGTAATACTCTGGTCATCAAGTGCCTTGGTCATGGTATTTGCATCATCTACACTGTCAAACACCTGAAATTTTGACCATGTAGGTCTCGAAGCAAGCCATGCCACAACTCCTATGGCTATGAGAACCACACATATTATAGCAATAACTATAGTCTTTTGTTTGCTTGTATATTTATCCCAGAACACTTTAAATTTTTCCGGAATTTCTTTTACTTTTTCGCGCATAATCCAGTTCTCCTAATTCCTTTCGGCTTATTTTAGAATTGTAAATTCATCAATTCTTTGTATCCCTGAACAAAAGCGTTTCTTACGGCAACCGTGTATTGCAACGAAACATTTGCTTTTTGCTGGGCTATCTGCAAATCATGAATACTATCTGACTCTCCTAATGCATATTTTATTTCTTCTTCTTCTGCTGCATTACTATAGTCATTTGTCTCATTTACCATTTTTACAGCCGAATCAAACAATGTAGAAAACGCACTCTTGTTATCATCTGAATTTATAATAAGCGAATCACTTCCATCTGAAAGAGAAGATGATATCGTTGGTGTCGTAAAATTATCATAATTAACACCTGATAATGCTGTTAAACTCATTTATAAAATCCTCCAATCCAATCGCACATCAACATGTGCTTTTATATCACATATTAACATTACTGATTTTATCATGATGATTTGCCTATATCTAATGCCTTAAGCTGCATATTTTTTGAAGCATTAAATGCCGTAACATTAGCCTCATAAGATCTGCTCGCATCTATCATGTTAGTCATTTCAGTAACCGTATTTACATTTGGATATGTAACATATCCTTTTTCATCTGCATCCGGATTTGAAGGATCATAAACCATTCGACATTCTGTCTCATTATCCTCATATATCTTTGTTATCTTTACACCTTTTCCAAGTGTGCCTGTCGCATTTATAAGAGCATCATCAAAAGATACATAATTTTTCTCTTCAAAAACAACTGCTTTTCTTTTGTAGACATCTCCGTCTGCTGTTCTTGTAGTATTTACATTTGCAATATTTTCTGAAATAAGATCAAGTCTTGTCCGCTGTGCCGTCATACCCGTGGCACTTATATCCATTGCTGAAAAAACACTCATACTTTTCCTCCTGTTTCAATCCATACACTATCAGCTCGTCTTAAATACACTCTGTATCCTTTTAAATTCCTGACTGATAGAATCCAACATTGTGTAATATTTAATCTGATTTTTTGCAAGTTCTGCATTTTCTGTATCAATATCTACATTATTTCCATCTATACGGTAACTTGAAGACGCATAGTCTGTATATGTAGTTCCGGTAAGACTGTCCAGATCAGCATTGGCTATATTGTCATCTAATGATGAACCACCACTGACAGCACCCTGAAGATATTCCTCAAATCTTATGTCTTTTCTCTTATATCCCGGCGTATCTACATTTGCAATATTGTTTGATATTACTGAATTTCTCGTCCAGCTTGCATCACTTGCTTTTTCCAGAACATTTATGTAATTATAAGCCCCTGATGAAATCATACCCGCACTCCTTTCATTTTGTATCATTTTCTCTCTACATAATTTATCTATCATCACAATGAATTATATTTAATTCATTATCTATGTATAAGAATACATATTCAATTATAAAGAAATTACGACAAATTACAAGTATTTAAGCAAAATTTATTTATTTTTTAGTAACAGTTCAGCCATAAAAAGATAATTGGCAATACAATGAGCTTGTTCGTTGTATTGTTAAGTACCTTTTTATGGTAGAATAGCCTTTCATTTCTGAAATGAGTAAACATAAGCTGCAAAGCAGCGACTGACAGCTCGCTGGCAGGTTTATGAATGTAAGAAATGCAAGGCTGAACTGTTACATTTTTTGTTAAGTAAGTCATTTTATGTAAAAAAACCATGCAGCACTTAAAATGATTAAGCACAGCATGGCATAATATTTATATATTCCGTGCAATTATATCTTCGCACAGCAAATCATTTACAATATGTATTGTAGTTCCTTTCATACCCGATGATTTAGTTTCAATTATACCTGCACTCTCACACTTTTTCAAAGCATTTACTATAACAGATCTGGTTATACCAACCTTATCAGCAAGCCTGCTTGTAATAAGTATCCCTTTTTTTTCTTCGCCAAGCTCTGCCAACACATACATCATCGCATGTGCTTCAAGTTTTGACAATGTTTTTATCGCCGCATATATATCATGCTCCTTGTGATGCTCCTCAGAATTTTCTTCACTTTCCGCTCTCTGCATCGCAAGTCCTATAACTGTAGCGCCATATTCTGTCAGTATTATATCATCTATTGAAAAATCATTATTTTTACGATAGACAAACAAGGTACCCAGCCTTTTGCCTGACATACATACCGGTGCTATCATTGCCCGATACTCTAATATATTATCGCATTCTAACCCAATAGTCAACAGATTTACATTTTCCTTTGTGGATAAGATATTCATAAATCTGTCTCTTATGGCACTGTCTATATAGTCTCCATATCCTATATCTTTTATTTTCTGAAATCCCTCGATGCCCTGACATTCCTTTAGTCCAAGCACCTTTCCTTTTTTACTCGTGAGCAGTACATTGACATTAAGCTCATTTGACAACACATTGCAAAACTGTCTGAAATCAATTTTATCTGATTCCTGTTCAGTCAAAAGTTTATTTATCTTTCTAGTCTTATCCAGTAACTCCAAACTCATTTTATTTCTTTTCCTTAGCCTCTACATAACCACATTGTTCATCCATGCACACAATTTTATTTCCTTTTTCAACCATTGCTCCGCCACATTTTGGACATTTCTTTTCTGATGGTTTCTGCCATGACATAAAGTCACATTCAGGATTGTTGATGCAGCCATAGTATCTTCTTCCTTTTTTGGTTTTCTTTATTACAATATCATCACCACACTTAGGACACATAACTCCGATTTTTTCATAATAAGGTTTTGTATTCCTGCAGTCCGGAAATCCCGGACACGCAAGGAATTTTCCATGAGGTCCATATTTGACGACCATATTTCTTCCACATTCCTCACAGATAACATCCGTAACCTCATCCTCGATCTTTACCTGTTCAAGTTCCTTTTGTGCCTGTTCCACTGCCTCATGCAGATCCGGATAAAAGTTTCTGACAACCGTCTTCCATTTTACTGAACCGTCCTCAACTCTGTCCAAAAGCCCTTCCATATATGCTGTAAAATTTACGTCCACGATACTGGCAAAGGATTTTTTCATAATATTATTTACAACTTCACCAAGCTCTGTAATATAAAGATTCTTTTGTTCTTTTGCAACATAATGTCTGTTTATTATCGTTGAAATCGTAGGGGCATAGGTACTTGGTCTGCCTATGCCAAGTTCTTCCAGCGTTTTAACAAGTGATGCCTCCGTAAAGTGTGCCGGTGGCTGGGTAAAGTGCTGCTTTTTGTCAATCTCTTCAAGACCAAGCTCCATTCCCTTTTCAATCTTCTTAGAAAGAGCCTTTTTATCTATTTTATCCTCATCTGTCTGATATACAGTAAGATACCCCGCAAACACAACTTTTGAAGATGCAGATGTAAATCTGTATTTGTCCGAATCTATCTTTACTGATTTTGTCTCATATTTAGCATCTGACATCTGGCTTGCCACAAAACGTTTCCATATAAGCTGATACAATCTGAACTGATCTCTTGATAAAGAGTCTTTAACCTGTGCCGGTGTAAGATCAACATATGTCGGTCTTATCGCCTCATGTGCATCCTGTATCTTTTTTTGACTCTTTCCGGCTTTTTCGTTCTGGTTAAGATACTCCCCGCCATAACTTTCTCTGATAAAATCAGCAGCACTCTGTTTTGCTTCATCTGATATTCTCGTAGAATCTGTACGCAGATAGGTGATAAGACCTATAGTCCCTCTTCCTTTTATGGCAGTACCCTCATAAAGTCCCTGTGCTACCCTCATCGTCTTCTGTGTTGCAAAATTAAGTGTCTTTGCTGCCTCCTGCTGCAATGTACTTGTAGTAAAAGGTAACGGGCTTTTTTTGGTCCTTCCGGAAGTTTTAATATCTGAAATTTCAAACTTAGATTTTTTTATTTCTTCTATTATCTTTTCTGCCTGCTCTTTTGATTCAATGGTCATCTTTTCTTTTAAAGTTCCATAGAAATCTGCCGCAAGAGGTTTCTTCTCTCCGTCAATCTTAAACTCCCCTGACAATGTCCAATACTCTTTTGCGATAAAGGCATTTATCTGTTCTTCTCTGTCTGCTATTATCCTTAAAGCAACAGACTGAACCCTACCCGCACTAAGTCCTCTTTTTACCTTTGCCCAGAGCACCGGACTAATCTGATAACCAACCATTCTGTCTAGCACTCGCCTTGCCTGCTGTGCATCAACAAGATCCATATCTATCTTTCTTGCCTGTTTTATGGACTGCTTAACAGCATTTTTTGTTATCTCATTGAATGTAATACGCTTTGCATTTTTGTCATCAAGTTTAAGTGCCTTTGACAAATGCCACGATATAGCTTCTCCTTCACGATCCGGGTCAGTTGCAAGATAAACTTTATCAGCTTTCTTAACTTCTTTTCTAAGTTTTGCAAGAAGCTCGCCCTTTCCCCTTATCGTAATATATTTAGGTTCAAAATCATTCTCAATATCAATTCCAAGCTGGCTTTTGGGCAAATCCCTTACATGACCATTTGAAGCTATCACTTCATAGGTACTTCCCAAAAATTTTTTAATAGTCGTAGCTTTTGATGGCGACTCAACAATTACCAGATTCTTTGCCATACTGTTTCCTTCCTTTCACCCAGGCTTGCAAGATCTCATATCTTTATTGCATAATAATTGTTTCCGACCGTGTCAATAAGCCCCTTCATCTCAAGAGATAAAAGGCAGTCCATCACATCAGGGATGCCAAGTCCCGTTTCAGATGCAACTTCTGATACATGTGCCGGCTCCAAACTTAAACTAGCATACACTATTTTTTCAGCGGTTTCAAGCAAAAGATTATTTTTTTTATTTTTAATCTCAATATCTTCACTATAAAATATGCCAAGTGCATCTAAAATATCTCTGCCGTTTGTGACTAAGCAGGCTCCGTTTTTTATCAGTTCATTACTCCCATAATAAAAGCTGTCATTTATACTCCCGGGTACCACAAATATGTCCTTTCCCTGTTCTAATCCAAGCTCTGCCGTGATGAGCGAACCACTCTTTTTTCCCGCCTGCACAACAAGTATTCCATCAGACAGTCCGCTTATTATCCTGTTTCTTCTCGGAAAGTTTCCTGCCACCGGACTTACACCGGGTGCATACTCTGAGATTACACCTCCCCTTGTCTGCATCATTATATATTCATTTATATGCTGCCTCGGATAACATATATCTATCCCACATCCAAGAACAGCAAATGTTCTTCCTCTTACAACTGACATTGCCCCCGTCTGGCTTTTTATATCAACTCCCCTTGCAAGTCCGCTTATCACCTGCACACCGTACTTTGCAAGTTCACGCCCAAATTTTTCCGCTATACATCTTCCCTCGTATGTTGCATTTCTTGCTCCGACAACTGCTACTGCCGGTTTATTATTGTCCGGAAGTTCCCCCCTGTAAAAAAGACTATACGGAGGGTCATATATATTTTTTAACTTTTCAGGATAATTCTCTGCTCCGATATATGTAAAATTTGTCCCTGCATCACACATTTTCTGCCATTTTTTGCTTATATTTTCGATATTCCTGCTGTCAATAAGTTTTTGTATCACATCTTTCCTTATACCGTTTACTTCATACAGTTTCTCACTATCCGCTTGAAAAACAGCTTTTTCACTCCCGAAATAATTTATTAGTCTTTCTCTGGTTTTTGTCCCGACTCCCTGAATACAGCTAAGCCAGAACGGATACAAAATATCTTCACCTGTTTTCACATAGTCACCCCCCAATACTTCTTATCTGCGGTACGGTAACATACTGCCTCTGAAATATGTTTTCTTTTTATTTCCCCACTTTCGTCCATATCTGCTATTGTCCTCGCAGTCTTTAGGACCTTGTGATATGCCCTCGCACTAAACTCCATGTTCTCAAATATATTTTCAAGATATTCCTTTGCCTCATTATCCATGACACAATATCTTTTTATCATGCCTGCACTTAGTTCTGAATTAAACAATATCCCGTCATTTTTATAGCGTTCTTTTTGAATATGGTGAACTTTTTCTATCCTCTTTCTGACATTATATGAATTCTCACCTTTGTCACTGTTGCTTATTTCTCCGTATTTTAATATTATCGTTTCAGTAAAAATATCTATCCTGTCAAGCAATGGTTTACTTATCCTGCCGAGATAATTTTTTATCTGTCCCTGCGAACAAGTGCATTTTTTCCTGTCGGGGTAATATCCGCACTTACATGGATTTAACGCAGCCGTAAGCTGAAACTTTGCAGGATAACGGTAGCTTCCCTCCAGTCTTGAAACATTTACATACCCATCCTCTAAAGGCTGTCTCATCACCTCAAGCACCTGTCTTTGAAACTCCGGCAGCTCATCAAGAAAAAGCACACCTCCCGACGCAAGGCTCACCTCCCCCGGCTTTGGATACCTGCCGCCTCCTGCAAGTGCCGTCTGAGTAACAGTGTGATGCGGTGACCTGAACGGTCTTTTTTGCACAACCGGATTTTCCTTGTTTAAAAGACCGGCAACACTATATACTTTTGATATTTCCATTCTCTCTGAAAATGTAAGCGTTGGCATAATACCTGGTATGCACTGTGCAAGCATTGTCTTTCCCGTGCCCGGAGCGCCAATGAGTGCAATATTGTGCATACCTGAAACAGCAACCTCTACCGCTCTTTTTGCCCCCTCCTGGCCCCTTATGTCAGATAAGTCATGTTCATCGTTTTCTACTTTAAACGGCATCTTGTGTTTTGTGTCGGATATGTACCCGGCAATATTCTCTGAATTCAATATCTCAACCATCTCTTTAATATTTTTTACACCTATGATTCCTACATCATCTATGATACCTGCCTCACAAACATTGTCAAAAGGCACGATACAATACTTAAATCCGTTTTCATATGCTGTATAAACTCTGGGAAGTACGCCATTAACTGATTTGATATTTCCATCAAGACCTAATTCACCGATAAATAGAATTTGTTTTAAGATTTCTTTGTCTATATAACCAAATGCCGCCAATATTGCAACAGCAATAGACAGGTCAAATGATGTCCCGTCTTTTCTCACATCAGCAGGAGAGAGATTTATCGTTATCTTTTTAGGCGGAAATCTGTATCCGCTGTTTTTTAATGCAATCCTTACCCTCTCTCTTGCTTCTTTTACTTCTGACGACAGATAACCTACCAGAACAAGACCCGGAAGTCCTTCTGATATATCTGTCTCAATATGTACTACACAGCCGTCTATTCCAAATATGGCGGCACTAAATGATTCACTATACATAGTCTACCTCCATGCACAGCAAATCTACCCGTAAATCATACTGTTATATTATCAGAACACTCTGATATTTACAAGCTGTAATTTTATTTATCAAGAATTTTTTTCAGCTCTTCCATAAATGTATCTACATCTTTAAATTCTCTGTATATGGATGCAAACCTGACATATGCAACCGCATTGAGTTTTTCAAGCCCCTCCATTACAAGTTCTCCTATAAGGCTGCTTGGTACTTCATTTATCTCTTTGTTGAATATCTCCGTCTCCACCTTATCCACTAACAGATTCATATCGTCAACCGATATAGGCAGCTTGTGACATGACCTGAACACTCCTCTTTCTATCTTTGCACGGTCATAAGGCTCTCTTGTCTGGTCTTTTTTTATGACAACAAGAGGTATCGACTCTACCTTTTCATATGTAGTAAATCTTTTATTGCACTTATCACACTGTCTCCTTCTCCTTATAGATGTATTTTCATCTGCCGGCCTGGAATCTATAACTTTTGTATCTGCTTCTCCGCAAAATGGACACTTCATCGCTGTTTCCTCCATCAAATATATATTATATTGAAAATATTTTTAGTCTGTTTCTAATATCATGCTCCCCGGCCAAATATATATCGACCTGTGGCTTTTGCCCATGCTCAATATATTATAATAGAAGAAATCTAAATTGTCCATTATATAAATTGTTACCATTCACATTTGTGAAGACATTTTGATGCTTCGACCTCAACCAATACAACATCCGCACCAATCCTCTTTACACACTCATATGGAATTATATATTCACTGTCACGCCCTATAATGCCAAACACCTTACATGGTCCCGGTATTATCAGCGAGCAGATTCTGCCTGTACGCTCCTCAAAATCCACATCGCAGATATTCCCAAGACGCTCCCCGTCACACACATTTACTACTTCCTTCTCCCTAAGCTCACAAATTCGCATAAAGCCCCCATAATAATCAAAGATATTGTTTCATAACCTTAAGTGCTCTTTTTTCGAGACGACTGACCTGTGCCTGTGAAATACATATTTCATTTGCAACTTCCATCTGTGTCTTCCCCTCATAATATCTCATTTTAATTATACGGTTCTCTCTTTCAGACAGGTGATCTATCGCTGCTTTTATCGACATTTTCTCCACCCAGTCCTCCTCAAGATTCTTTTTATCACTTATCTGATCCATGATATATAGTGTATCTCCGCCCTCGGCAAACACGGGTTCATAAAGTGATACGGGACTCTGTATGGCATCCAGTGCAAATGCCACATCTTCTGGCGTTGTTTCAAGCATTTTTGCTATCTGCTCTATCCCCGGTTCTTTTTCGCTCTGCTTCATAAGTGCTTCTTTTGCATATATGGCTTTATACGCAAGATCTCTCACCGACCTGCTCACCCTTATGCTGTTATTGTCTCTTAAATACCTGCGTATTTCCCCAATTATCATCGGAACAGCATAGGTACTGAATTTTACATTCATTGTCACATCAAAGTGGTCAATAGCTTTCATAAGACCTACACAGCCTATCTGAAACAGGTCATCACTGTTTTCTCCGGCGGCACCAAACCTCTGGATTATACTTAAAACAAGTCTCAGATTCCCCTTTATAAATTTTTCCCTGGCTTCTCTATCGCCCTTTCGTATCTTAACAAAAAGCTCCTTTTTCTCTTCTTCGGTAAGCAATGGTAATTTTGATGTATTTACACCACATATCTCTACTTTATATACAGCCATCATAACCTCCGGATATTTTGAAATTAAGCTTATACAAAGTAGGATTTACCAAATCAGACGATTCTATTCCATTCTTACTATTTCTTTTTTCAGGCGTCTGATTATTTTTTTCTCAAGTCTTGAAATATATGACTGGGAAATCCCCATCATGTCTGCCACTTCTTTCTGTGTTTTTTCTTCCCCATCAGCAGAATTTATCCCAAATCTTAACTCAATAATCGTTCTTTCCCTTTTGTTTAACTTTGACAATGCCATTCTAAGCAGTTTTTTGTCAACTTCATCCTCCATGTCTTTTGAAATAACATTTTCATCAGTGCCAAGAATATCCGATAAGAGAAGTTCGTTTCCATCCCAGTCAACATTTAACGGTTCATCGATAGAAACCTCAAGTTTAAGCTTATTATTACGCCGCAGATACATAAGTATCTCATTTTCTATGCATCTTGACGCGTATGTAGCAAGCTTTATGTTTTTAAGCGGATTAAAGGTGTTTATCGCTTTTATAAGTCCTATCGTTCCTATTGAGATGAGATCTTCAACTCCGACCCCGGTATTATCAAATTTTTTTGCAATATACACTACGAGTCTGAGATTATGTTCGATAAGATTGCTCCTCGCCTCCTTATCCTCATCACCTCCGAGTTTTTTCATAACCTGTTCTTCTTCCTCTATCGTAAGCGGAGCCGGAAGTATCTCTGCCCCTCCTATATAATGGATTTCTCCGCCCCTTTTGGGGAATATAAATCCTCTTATCTCCGGCATCATCCTGAATTGAAATCTGTTTGGTATTGACACTTTTACCATTTTTGTCCTCCTTTTTGCACAGGTACAATCTATATTAAGGCATTAATGCCCACCTGTTGTACCATGCCTTTTTATTTTTTTATTGGAACAGTTTAATATCATCTGAACATCACCGGTTTTATCAATTCTTTCACTAACTGCTCCTAAAAAGTTCATCATAATACTGCCATCCATAAATACCAGTTTTTCAAACCTGTATGTTTCAAGCAGTCCGCTGCCACCTATTGAATTATAAGGTATCAGAATCGGTTTCTGCTTATCCCTCACTCCCATTTGAACGACTGTCTCTTTTGATATTATGTTTACGGGTTCATTTGTGTATGGACTGAAAAGATTATTTCCCGTGTCATACAATACATTAATATTTTTTTTTACACTGCCATGTATAAGTGTGGCACACATTATAGTCTCACACTTTTCAGCTTCATTCTTAATAATATTACGCATCACAAAAAATAATGCATACAATATCGCAAATGAAATGATATTAAAGATAAACGCCTTTTTAACATCTGCACTTTTCATATCGCCCATATGCTCCTGCATGAACAAAATACATCCGGCGGTAATACTCACACCAAACATCAATATAACCATATCCGTGAGAATCTCCGTCAGTACACTTCTCTTTTTATTGCTCTTATATTTATAGGATAACCCTATCAGCATCAACACGCAAAACACGCAATATACACCATCCGGAACAACACTTCTCTGCTCTAAAACATTTATTTTATGTATAACTGAGACAAGTGCCACCACGGCACAAGCCACCGCCCATCGAAACGGTGTATATTCCTTTCTGCGTATAAATGCCACAAGCCACACCAGAAACTGGTTCATTACAAAGTTTAAAATCCAATAAAAATCAGCATAAAAAGAGTACACAAAATCTTAACCCCCGTGTTCATGTGATGTTAAAATCATACTACACTATTTCTTATGCGTATTTTGTCAAAACAGGTCCATTTTCATAAATTTAATTATTATCTTTACACCACAGTCGTGCATGAACGGTAATATCAAATAAAAGGTGCAGTAATCACAGAATTATATTTCAAAAGTCAATGCATACAAAAAAGACATGACATCTAAAAAAGATTGCCATGTCTTTTTATATAATTCACCTCTAAGCATTTTCATTGAAAAATCTCTGCTTCAGAAACATTACTTACTTTCCGTCCGCTTAGTCCAGATATAATGTAGTAAAATTCCAAAGAAGCGGTTTTCCTGCACTAAGACAAACATTGTCCTTATCTTCAACTTTTGCGATAAATGCGTTTGGTATGTCTTCATCCACGATACCATTTTCTTTCGCATATTGCAGCGACATATATCCCTCATCAGCATCATAATCAATCTCATCTGTAATCTGATAATGAGCTGCATCTATCTTATATCCTTCAAGGCTCTTTCCGTTAAAGTATATCTTTGTATAATCTGTAAAACCCTTTCCCTTGACAATGTAACCCTTTTTATTTTTCCTTACATCTTCAAGCGTAACAGGATAAGTTCCCATCTGAAGATTTGACTGCACAAACTCATTCTGACCGTTATAGGCATATTTTTCTCCATAGAACCAGTCATATTCAAGAGTCTTTAAGTCCGAAAGATAAGAATTGCTGTTCCAATCCATCTGCTGATGGTATCTTGTTATAAGCCCCTCATGTATCCCCGCCTTTCCGAGAACATATGAATACAACTGATATGCAGCCATATCCTTATCTGACTTTTTAAGACCAAAATTATCCCAAATAACATACTGCGTCTGATACAAATCAGAATTTTTGAGTTCATCTGCTGATATATCAAGGCTTGGAAGATGATCTCCATAAAGAACGAGAATAGTCTTCTCGTTTCTCTTCCGTAGTCTGTTTATGAGATTTCCAATCATATTGTCAACCTGTGCAATCTGATTTACATAATAAGTGTATTGGTTTTCCATACCTTCTTTTGCACCGGTAACTTTTATCGGCTGTTCACCTTCAATATCAACATCATATTTACCATGACTCTGAACCGTAATTCCAAATGTAAAGTCTGAACCCTGTGTAGAATCAAGTGTCTTAATTATCTGCGGTACCATCACATCGTCATTTACCCAGCCGTTTAGATTTTCCTTAAGACCGTTCATATATTCCATTGAAGTAAATGTGTCAAATCCAAGATTCTTAAAAACAGTATTTCTTCCATAGAATGTAGCATTGTTATTGTGAACACAATGCGATTTATATCCTATCGAAGCAAGATCATTGCATACGCTCTCAGAAGTCGTGCTCTTAAGAACTGTCTTATACGGATACTCACATACACCAAAATCTCTCTGACGCATACCGGTAAGCACTTCAAACTCAGTATTAACTGTACCTGCACCAACCGTAGGCACTTTTAACAGTCCACTGGAATAATTTTTACAAAGTTTGTGGAATACCGGTAACGGATCTTTAGAAAACTTTAAATTTTTCATATAATCCACATCAAAAAATGACTCTAACTGTATCATTATAATATTTGGCTTATCATCACTATTTTTTGACTTTGACTGATTTTTTGAGCTGTCATCAAGTTTATTCACAATTTTCTTAACTGACTTCTCGCTGTAATCATCAGGCTCTGATATACCGGTATCTATAATACTGTTTGTAAAGCAGTAAACGAAGCCGTAATTTTCATATGCTTCAGATATATTTGTATAGTTTGTAGCAAGAGCCTGTACAGAACCGCTTGAACTTTTCATAAATACAAGTGCAAGCGAAATTGATGCAACTGCCATAGCTGAAACCACTATGTGTTTATGATTTCTCTTATGATGTTTTGGTGCTCTTCTATAAAGTGACACCATAGCAAAGCCCACCACGCCGGCTGCAACCACCATCATAAGCACATTTAAAACCGTGAGATAATGACCTGACACACTTATTGCTGTATTTATCATTGTAAAATCAACTGCAGAAAATGGTGTGACCCTGAAGTGGAGTATCACAAAATTTGCAACTCCAAAACAAAGCCATACGACTGCCACTGTTATAAAAACAAAAATCTCCCTTTTGAAAAAAAGTGCAACTGATAATGTCAGCATTATTATGAGAGCATTAAACGAAAATAACACAGGACTTGAAAACATATATCCTATTCCTGAAATCAATGACTTTCTGCTCAATGACTCTATTATTATTTCCAACAATACAGGCATCATCAAATACTGAAATATATATGTGAACGCTTTCTTTAAATTATAATGCATTAAAACATCCCCTTTATATGCCATCTTATCTTATGAACCGACTACTATTCTGTCATATTTTTATATATCCTTGCAACTTTGTCAACCGGACCTGATGCAACAAGCCTTCCACTGTCAAGTATTATCGCCCTGTCACAAAGTCTTTTTACCTGTTCAAGTGAATGAGATACAAAAAGTACGGTAACTCCGTTGTCAAACATACTCATTATCTTTTTTTCACTTTTAGTTCTGAATTTCTTATCACCTACCGACAAAACTTCGTCAAGTATAAGAATATCAGGCTCTACAACTGTAGCTATCGAAAAACCGAGACGGGATTTCATTCCTGAAGAATAGTTTTTTATAGGAACTTCTATAAATTCTCCAAGTTCTGAAAAATCAACTATCTCGTCAAACTTTTCATCAAGAAATTCTTTTGTATAACCGAGCACTGAACCGTAGAGATAAATATTTTCTCTTCCGGTGTACTCCGGACTAAATCCTGCACCAAGTTCAAGAAGCGGAGCTATAACACCTCTCGTTGTTATGCTTCCTGCTGATGGTTTTAAAACTCCTGACACCACTTTAAGAAGTGTACTTTTGCCTGAACCGTTAAGACCTAAAACTCCGAGTCTCTGACCCTTTTTTATCTCAAAATTTATGTCTTTGAGTGCCCAGAACTCACTATATTTTAAATCTCTTTTTAAAAATTTTATAACATATTCTTTTAAGTTGTCAACTCGTTCCTGATTAAGATTGAAACGCATTCCAACATCTTTTACGCTGACTGCAACATCTTTTTTCACAGCAACCTCCTGAATTATACATACAATATAAATTTATCCTGTTTCTTGTAAAATAATACCGAACCGACTATGACACTTACAATTGCAAATATCGCAGAATGGATACAATAGCTCATGTCCATTGGTTTTCCATACAAAACGGCATTACGGAAATTTGCTATACACATATACAACGGATTAATATTAAACACCCATCCGTTTCCCGTATTTATAACTCTCTCTGTCGTATAGAATATAGCCGATGCATACATGATAAGCATACTTACTACAGTCCATATATACTCAATATCCCTGAAAAATACATTTAATGTAGCAAGGATAAGACCTATTCCGAGAGTCATAACAAACAATATAACTAATGGCACAATTCCCTCTATAATATGCCATGTAGGCTCTACTTTAAGAACTGCACCTACTCCTACAAGTACAACGAGCGATATTAAAAATATAACAAAGTTCGATACAATCGCAGCTACAACATATATATACTTAGGTACATATACTTTCTTTATCATGGCGGCATTTCCACTTACTGCCTTTAGTCCTGCCTTTGTAGCTGATGAGAAAAATGAATACAAAAGTCGTCCACACAATATATATACCGGATATGTCGGATCATCTTTTCCAAACAATGTACCAAACACAAGTGTAAGAACTATCATGGTAAGGAGTGGTTCAATAAGTGTCCATAAAATACCAAGATATGATCTTCTGTATTTTAATTTAATATTCTTTTTCACAAGTTCGTACAGAAGGTATTTATACTTGAGAAAATTCTTTAAATGATTTTTAATCTTCATATTTAATGCTGCTCCATATTTGATAAATATATGTTTACGGTTACAATCTGCCTTTTAAGACAATTACTTTATCTTATATATTTAATGTGTCATTTGTCTGTCAAAAGGCAAGTCAAAGGTAATTATAACATAGACTTACAAAAAGTCAAATGATACGTAACAGTTCAGCCATAAAAACATATTGCTACTTTTATTAAAATACGATATACTTTAATTAATATGATTTGAGAAACGGGGGATTTTATGAATAATTTACATATGTCAGAAATTCTGTCATCTAAATATGATGTACATTTAGATTATCAGATTACCATGTACGATCAGCTTCCGTACAAACGCAATGCAGATTTGTGTGGTGAACAAAATATTGCTATGTATAGCGGACACATTATAAAATACTATATGTGCGATAACAAAGAGGATTCTTTCGAGGTGGACAACCACGATGGCGAAATAAAAACACTTCTCGCAGACATTGAGGCAAATACCTCTGTCACACCAACCGTAGAAGATATTTCTGATAATGAGGATGATATGCCTGAGGGCATTTCACAAAAACAGGTGCAGACACTTCTCGATGACAAACCTGAACCTGAAGATATTTCAGTAAAAGAATTTGAGTCTTTTGACGATGTCCCTGATAATGAACCAAATCCTTCCATACCGACTGTTGATGCATTCGCCGGTATAGAAGACTGGTAGTGCAAAAGACTGTCCGGGTAAAACTTTAGCTCTGATATTAAGTTTTACCCGGACAGTCTTTTTTAAGTATAGGAAAATGCTCGTAAAGTAGTGTGGCATCAGGAGCAAAATGCTGGTTTTGCTCTTTTTTATTTCATTATATTTTTATTTAATTTAATATTTATTTCATTATATTTTTATTTCTTTTTTTTCCCAAACATTCCTTTTTTACCGTGCTTCTTTTCATCGGATGGTGTTTCATCTTCATTTTTCTCACCATACATCGCTTTGTCAAATGCTTTAAGAAGCTCTTTCTGTTCTGAGTTCATCTTTGTAGGCACTTCAACTACAAGCGTTACATAGTGGTCACCACGCACCTGCTTGTTTCTAAGCGATGGAACACCTTTATTTCTAAGGCGTACCCTTGTGTTTGTCTGAGTTCCCGGTTTAACGGTATAAATAACCTCGCCGTCAACAGTCTTTATGCGTACATCACCACCGAGTGCTGCCTGTGCAAATGTGATAGGTGCAGTCGAGAATATATCTCTATCCTGTCTCTGGAAGATAGGATGTCTTGAGACAACAACCTCAACTAAAAGGTCACCTCTCTGACCGCCGTTCACACCCGGCTCACCCTTATCGCGTATTCTAACACACTGACCGTTATCGATACCGGCAGGAATTGAAACCGAAATTTTCTTTCTCTTACTTATATATCCTGAACCGCTGCAGTCTGAACAACGCTCTTTTATTATCTTTCCTGTTCCGTGACAGTCAGGACAAGCCTGCACATTTCTCACAACACCAAACAAAGACTGCTGTGTAAATACGACCTGACCTTTACCACCACACTTCTTACAGGTTTCCGGTGATGTTCCCGGCTTAGCACCTGTTCCGTGACAGGTTGCACACTCTTCTTTCAGTGTAACATCAATTTCCTTGTCAACACCAAAACAAGCCTCTTCAAATGTAATCCTTACTGATGTACGGATGTTCTGACCTTTCATAGGACCATTGCTCTGACCTCTTGAACGGCCGCCGCCAAAGAAATCTCCAAAAATATCACCGAATATGTCACCCATATCCATGCCGCCAAAGTCAAAGCCACCTGCACCACCGGCACCGCCATCAAATGCTGCATGACCGAACTGGTCATACTGTCTTCTCTTATCTGCATCACTAAGAACTGCATATGCCTCAGATGCTTCTTTAAACTTAGCTTCGGCTTCTTTATCCCCCGGATTCATATCCGGATGATATTTCTTAGCCAGCTTTCTATATGCTGATTTAATCTCGGAATCAGACGCCCCCTTACTGACACCCAAGACCTCATAATAATCTCTTTTCTCTGCCATAAAACTCCTCGTTTCCGTGCCAAAGCACACAATCCAAAAATAAAATCACAAAAACAACCATAAGGCCGCCACCGTGGGAGGCAGCAGCCTAAAAATCTTATATTTAATGTGGGAAGAACGGCTTTGCTGTCCTTCTAATGTTAAAATGCTCTAAGCATTTCAACTTCTTTGCCTGGTTGGAAGAACAGCTATGCCGTTTCTTCTAATGTCAAGAATACTATAAGTGTTCTTGAATATCTCATCAATGCCATAAACATTTTATAGGCGAAGAACAGCTATGCTGTTTCTTCTAAAGCATCAATGCTTTGCATTGATGCAATTTATACCTCGCGGTAATCTCCGTCTACTACATCATCAGCTCCGGCATTGCTGTCATTTGCCGTTCCTGCTCCGGCAGCTCCCATGTCAGGACCTGCACCTGCTGCACCCTGTGCCTGAGCCTGCTCATACATCTTCTGGAATACACCCTGTGCACTTTCCATAAGTTTTTCTTTTCCTGCTTTAAGCTCATCAATCTCACTGTCAGTCATTGACTCAGGATTTGTTTTCTCAACAACAGCCTTAAGTGCATCAATATCTGCCTGGACTTTTTCTTTCTCAGCAGCATCTACCTTGTCTCCTGCTTCGTCAAGAGCTTTCTGTGTCTGGAATACCATGCTGTCTGCTTCGTTTCTTGCATCGATTCCATCTTTACGCTTCTTATCCTCAGCCTCAAACTGTGCTGCTTCCTTAACAGCCTTATCAATATCTTCATCAGACATATTTGAACCTGCTGTGATAGTGATATGCTGCTCTTTTCCTGTACCAAGGTCTTTTGCTGAAACATTTACGATACCGTTTGCATCAATATCGAATGTAACTTCAATCTGTGGAACACCTCTTCTTGCAGGTGGAATACCATCAAGTCTGAACTGTCCAAGTGACTTATTGTCTTTAGCAAACTGTCTCTCACCCTGAAGTACATTGATATCAACTGCACTCTGGTTATCAGCGGCAGTAGAGAATATCTGGCTCTTCTTTGTAGGGATTGTTGTGTTTCTCTCGATAAGTCTTGTAGCAACTCCACCCATTGTCTCGATTGAAAGTGAAAGTGGTGTTACATCAAGAAGAAGGATGTCTCCTGCACCTGCATCTCCTGCAAGCTTACCACCCTGTACTGATGCTCCGATAGCTACACACTCATCAGGGTTAAGTGATTTGCTAGGCTCATGTCCTGTAAGCTGTTTAACCTTATCCTGTACGGCAGGAATACGAGTAGAACCACCTACAAGTAATACTTTTCCAAGCTCTGAAGCTGTAATTCCTGCATCGTTAAGTGCATTCTGAACCGGAGTAGCAGTAGCTTCTACAAGGTCATGTGTAAGTTCATCAAACTTTGCTCTTGAAAGATCCATGTCAAAGTGCTTTGGTCCTTCTGCTGTTGCTGTGATGAATGGGAGATTGATATTTGTTGTTGTAGCTGATGAAAGTTCTTTCTTTGCTTTCTCAGCAGCTTCTTTCAATCTCTGGAGTGCCATTTTATCTGTTGAGAGATCAATGCCCTCTTTATTCTTAAATTCCTGAATCATGTAGTCTGTAATTTTCTGGTCGAAGTCATCACCACCAAGATGATTATTACCTGATGTTGCTAATACTTCGATAACGCCGTCACCAATCTCAATGATAGATACATCAAATGTACCACCACCTAAATCGTAAACCATGATCTTCTGCTCTTTTTCATTGTCAAGACCATAAGCAAGTGCGGCTGCCGTTGGCTCGTTGATGATTCTCTTTACATCAAGACCTGCAATCTTACCTGCATCCTTTGTGGCCTGACGCTGTGCATCGTTGAAATATGCCGGAACAGTGATAACTGCTTCTGTTACTTTCTCACCGAGATAACTCTCAGCATCTCCTTTTAATTTCTGGAGAACCATTGCTGAAATCTCCTGTGGAGAATATTTCTTATCATCTATAGTTACTTTATAATCTGAACCCATATGTCTCTTGATAGAAGATATAGTCTTGTCAGCATTTGTAACTGCCTGACGCTTTGCAGGCTCACCTACAAGTCTTTCTCCTGTCTTTGTGAATGCTACAACAGAAGGTGTTGTTCTTGCTCCCTCTGTATTTGCAACTACTACAGGTTTTCCACCTTCCATAACTGCTACACAAGAGTTTGTTGTTCCTAAGTCAATACCAATAATCTTACTCATAATGATTGCCTCCTATATCATAATCTCTTTATTTCATATATTATTTATTAGAAAAATAACTGATAAAACTAATTAACTACTTTTACCATACTGTGTCTTACGACACTTTCTTTATACATATAGCCTTTCTGCATTTCCTCTGCAACTGTTCCGCTCTCCAATGAATCATCATCGACAGCCATAACAGCATTGTGAAGATTTGGATCAAATTCTTTTCCAACTGCATCTATAGGTTTAACTCCCATCTCATCGAAAGCTGTGAGCATCTGTTTATAAACCATCTCAACACCTTTGACAAACGGTGCGTCTTTTTCTTCCTCAGGTACTCCCTGTAATCCTCTCTCAAAATTGTCAATAACCGGAAGAATCTTTTCGATAACACTCTTTGCTCCGACTTCAAACATCTGACTCTTTTCTTTTTCAGAACGTTTGCGGAAGTTTTCAAACTCGGCAAGCTGTCTCACCCTCATATCTTCAAGCTCTTTAACTTTCTCTTCGAGCTTTTCAACTGCCTTATCCTTTTTCTTGCCGAATTTCTTTTCTTTCTTTGGAGTTGCTTCCTTTGAAGCCTCTTCTTTTTTATCTTTTGCATCCTCCGCTGCTTTTTCTTCCTCAACAGCTTCATCTGCGGTATTATCTTCTTTTACTTCTTCAATATCAATATCTTTTTCTATATCTTTATTCTCTGCTGCCAATTCCCTGCCACCTCTCTATTTTTGCTTTTTTTTGAATATATCATCAAGCTCAGACATAAGCGACTGTAATGTACTTACAACCTTATCATAATCCATTCGCTTTGGTCCGACGATACCAATCTTTCCATATACACCTTCGTGAATCTTGTATGTTGCCGTTACAACTGAACAATCTTTCATGGTATCTACTTTTGTCTCATTTCCAATGTAAACCTGAATATCATGAGTGTCGCCCGGCTTACTCTTGCCCTGACCGTTTTCTCCTGATTCCGACTCTGCCGTATCAAGCCAGTCACCTATAATATTTTTTTCCTCAAACGCATTGAGTAACTCCGTTGCACTCGCCTTATCCGAGAGCTCAGGATATTTCAAAATATTTGTTGCTCCACTTGTATATATCTCCAGATCATCATCTTCCGTAAGTGCCTTTCCGATAACCTCCAAGACTGAATCAATGACCTCCGTGTGACTGCCGACCTGTTCCTTTATCTTTCTGATGATGGCCAGGTTCATCTCGGTAACATCAAGTCCGTTCAATGTGGTATTTAATATAAAATTTAACTTTACCATCATTTCCTGGTCTATATCACCCTCAACTCGCACCATCTCATTTTTAACTACATTGTTGTCAAGAACTATAACAGCAAGTATGCTGTCGGCATCAACCTGTGTGAGCTGTATAAACTTAACTTTCTTTGACTCATATCTCGGCCCTGAAACAAGTGTCGCATAATTTGTATTGTTTGCGAGCAGCTTTGCAACCTGCTTAAGCAATACATCTATCTTTCCTGCTTTCTGTTCCAGCTCATCCTTAAGGTTCATAACCTCACTCGTCTTGTCATCGAGCATCGTATCTACATAAAGACGATAACCTTTATCAGAAGGAACCCTGCCTGCCGATGTATGAGGCTGGATGATATATCCCATCTCCTCAAGATCAGACATTTCATTACGAATAGTCGCTGAACTTAGATTGAGGTCAGTATCTTTTGAAATCGTTCTTGAACCTACCGGCTCTCCGGTTTCAAGATAAGTCCTGATAATCGTTTGAAGTATCTTTAACTTCCTATCATCTAACTCCACTTAACCACTCCCTTCTGCTTCTCTGTTAGCACTCTTTGTAGTGGAGTGCTAACATCTATAAAGTAAGATAGCACGCATACAAAATCTTGTCAAGAGTATTTTGAAACTTTTTTTATTTTTTATTACAGTTCAGTCAAAAAACAAGAAAATGAACCATTATATTTTTTCACCTTTAAAGTCGATATAATAAATATAATACTTAAATGACTTTGCAAATCTCTTTATAAGTATTATTATGATGCAAGGGTCAAAAGCAGATAGCAATGTATGTTTACATACAAATTGCTATCTGGTGGCTTGACCCGCCAAACACCGACAATAATATTGGAGGTGTCTGCAGGATTGCGAAAATTGCACCGCAATGAAGCAATCCGTGGCATTAGCAAGGGTCAAAACAGCTTTTGCCCCGGAAATCATTATAATAGTAGAAACTAACACATTGAAATGAGGAGTATTATGGATAATAATGCAAGCAGAATAAATTCATTAAACACAAACAGAATGAATAGCCAGACGGCTGGCGGACAGACCCGGGCAAGAACCGCTGCATCGGGAACCAATAGTGCAGGTGCTCAAAATCCCGGAAATATTTCAAGGACTCCGGGCGGCAACAGTGATTACGGCGTTGCAAGAAGTGCCACACAGCTAAAAGCAGGTGACATCGTCAAAGGTGAGATTTCCGACCTCAGAGGAAACCAGATAACTGTCACTCTCGACAACAATACCATTTTAAAAGGATATATAGCTGACAGTTCAAAACTTTCCATCGGACAGACCGCCGCTTTTTCGCTCAGCAGCCCAAATCCCGGTCAAATACTTCTTTCACCAGTATCAAACAGCTACTCTGATACTGAACTTAACCTTATCAATAAAGCACTTGAAGAAGCGGGACTTCCAAACACTGAGCACAACCAGGCAACTGTAAAGGCTCTTATGGACAATCTCCTCCCTATAAACAAGAACTCTATCCAGTCACTTATGCAGCAGGCATACGATTGCAAGACAGAGGACTTTTCAACATTAGCGATAATGAACCGTCTTATGATGGATATAAATGAAGACACCGTGACCCAGTTTTCAAGCTACAGACATGGAACTTACCACCTTATAGACAAGCTTTCATCACTTTCAGAACAGATACCGGAGCTCCTCAGTTCTCTCTCTGAGAATGCAGCCTCCTCATCTGTTGCCGCATTTGGTGAAAAACTTATAGATATATTGTTTCAGTCCTTTGACAAGGCAAATAATACCTCACAGCCGCAGACAATCTCATTTCTCAGCAGCGAACAGAGAAATGAACTTTTAAATCTTTTATCGGGCACGGCAATGACCGAGGACACTTTAGAACAGCTTGAAAACGGTACTCTCTCTCTAAGAGATGCACTTACGATGCTTAGGGACTCCGCAGGCAGCAAGTCACTTGTCTTTCCCGGCGGTATGGATGCCACAAATGAACTGTTTCAACAGACACTTTTAAATATAGACAGTACTCTCGAATCTGCAACCGATATTTCAGTGCTTAAAAACTCTGACTTATTTAAGAACATCCCTACGATAAATGAAAACATTGAAAATACAGAATCGGCTAATACAGAAGCTTTGGAAGAACAAAAAAATACTGCCGATACTGAAAACGCAAAAAATGTAATTGAGGAACTTCCAAAGGGGAATACATCCGAGAACAGGATAGGATTTGCCGCAAAGTTTCTTCACAATATTACCGAGACGGCAAAAAATTCCATCAACAACATGCTTCAGCAGTCATCACAAAATACTGACAACAGGGAAATTTCAACCTCCGGAACGGTCATTGACACACTTTGCGAAAAGTTTAACTCACTTGGCATTGAAAACGATTATCTAAGCACATTCCTTGACAAAGACGCCAGAAATGAACTGTTAAGTACATTATCAAAACTTCCGGTCAGCAAAGCCCTTATCATGAAGATTACATCAGGTGATGCCACCGCAAAAGAAGTGCTTACCGTAATCAAAAATCTTATACCTCTCTCTGACCCCGAAACAATAAATGAACTTTTCAGGTCACAGTCCTTTGAATCCATATTTTCAAAGATACTTGAAAGTAACTGGCTGCTCTCACCACAGAAATTAAAAGACGGTGAAAACATAAATAATTTCTATAACAAGATGCAGAAACAGTTAAAAGATTTTGATTCACTTATAAGTACCAATCTCTCAGGTGACGATTCCGACAGTCTCGGCAGTCAGGCAAGAGATGCACAGAGCAACATTGATTTCATGAAAACATTAAGCGAAGCATTTTCGTATTTTCAGATGCCATTAAAATTAAGAAACCAGAATACACACGGCGACCTTTATGTCTACACCAAAAAGGAAAAGCTGAGGAAAGACCCAAACAACATACATGTATTACTGCATCTTGATATGGAAAATCTCGGTGCACTTGATGTATATCTCGATAAAAACCACAATGAGATAAACACTAAGTTCATATCCGACAATGACAGGTCGATAGATCTTCTCTCGACAAATGCCGGTCTTTTAAAAGATGCATTAAACTCACAGGGTTATGCTTGTCATGTAAAAATAGAAAAAGCTGATGCAAGCACCAGCACTGTAGATGAATTTATCAATGCAAAGATAAACACACAACAGACAACCGATATGAAACGGTTCTCGTTTGATATAAGGGCTTAAATAAGGGCAAAACCTGCGTTTCGCCCTTATTCACACTACTTTACGAACATTTTCCTATGCATTAAATAAGCCCCCGGTACATCTATAGACAGACCGGGGGCTTTACAATAATCAATTATTCATTTTTTCATCGTCAGAATGATTTTTCAAATACTCATTTTCTATATCGTCAAATATATAGTCAAATATCGACGGCATACCTACAAATTCACAACCGTAAAGCGTTGTACCATCATCTTTTTGTTTTCTTCTGACTATCTGAACCACGCAGTTTAAACTGTCATTCTTCTTTTCAAATTCAAGTCTCGAATTAAAATAAAATCCAATAGGCAAAACACTTTTTGTGACAAATCCGATACCATTTCTTGAAATATCCGTTATCTCAATAGGTGCATTTATGTTCTTTACATGAACATTATCCTGTTTAAACAATGATGATACATCAAGATGCATTGTTATCGGTATTCTCTTACTTCTTCTTTTTTCAGCACCCATACCCTTACCTCCATTTTAACACTGCCGTTCACACCCTGATGCATCAGGCAGTTTTTATATTATGATATGAGTGTCAATAAGTCTATAATGCTCATTTGTGCAGACAAAATCGAATTTTATACTTTTGACACTTACATCATATTCTTTATTTGTCAAGTATCTCTTTTAATATCTGGTTTATCATTCCCGGATCAGCCTTTCCCTGTGTTGCTTTCATCGTCTGACCCACAAGGAAACCGATAGCCTTTTTCTTTCCACTGTGATAATCCTCTACTGACTGTGGATTGTCGGCAACTATCTTTTCGATAGTCTCTTTTAAAGCTCCATCATCAGTATCATTTTTAAGACCATTTTCCTCGACATATTTCTCAGGATCAATATCCTCGTTAAATATCTTTTCAAAGACTTCTTTTGCAACTGAGCTGTTTATAACCCTGCTTTCTGCAAGGTTTATAAGTTTCGCAAGATTTTCAGGCGAAAACTTAAGCTGTTCAGGCTCCATCTCATTTTCTTTCATAAGACGCATTGTCTCGACCATAAGCCAGTTAGAAACCTTTTTAGGATTGTTGCATATTGCCGTTGTAGCTTCAAAAAGATCAGCAAGATGCTTATTCCCCGTAAGAATGTCCGCATCATATTCAGGAAGTTTGTATTCTTCAATATATCTCTTGAATTTCTCATCCCTAAACTCAGGCTGGTTTTTCTTTATCTCGTCAAGCCATTCATCACTTATGATAATAGGTACAAGGTCAGGCTCAGGGAAGTATCTGTAATCCTGTGCATCCTCTTTTGATCGCATCGCATAAGAATACTCTTTTGTATCATCCCATCTTCTTGTCTCCTGAACAACCTTTTCTCCTGCTTCGATAAGGTCTATCTGACGCTCTCTCTCTCCTTCTATCGCTCTTGCGATAGCTTTGAAAGAATTAAGGTTCTTCATCTCCGTTCTCGTGCCAAACTCTGCCGCTCCGACTTCCCTTACCGAAAGGTTTACATCAGCACGCATTGAACCCTCCTGTAATTTACAGTCAGATGCGCCGAGATACTGAACGATAAGTCTTAACTTTTCAAGATATGCGATAACTTCCTCAGCAGACCTCATATCAGGCTCAGATACTATCTCGATAAGCGGTACACCTGAACGGTTGAAATCTACAAGTGAACTTTCACCCCACTCATCATGCACGAGCTTTCCGGCATCTTCTTCCATGTGTATCTCATGTATTCCGATGCTCTTTTTGACACCGCTCTCTGTCTCTATATCAATATGACCGTTGCGGCAGATCGGCTGGTACAACTGTGAAATCTGATAATTCTGAGGATTATCAGGATAAAAATAATTCTTTCTGTCAAATTTGCAATTTTGTGTAATAGTACAGTTTGTGGCAATACCTACTGCTGCGGCATATTCAACAACCTTTTTATTAAGTACAGGAAGTGAACCCGGCATACCCGTACATACAGGACAGGTATGTGAATTTGGCTTGCCGCCAAACTCTGTAGAACATCCGCAAAAAATCTTTGTCTTTGTGGCAAGCTCTACATGTACTTCCAATCCGATGACTGTTTCATACTGTTTCATACTTTACCTCTTTTCCATTATTCTGCAAGCGGACTGTGTTTAAAATCTCTTGTCTGCTCAAAACTGTATGCTGCACGTATAATGTTTTTTTCCTTAAAGCAGTCACCAATAAGCTGTAAACCTATCGGCAGACCTTTTGAATCCGTTCCGCATGGAACAGTTATACCCGGAAGTCCGGCAAGATTTACCGAAATAGTGTATATATCTCCAAGATACATCTTAAGAGGATCACTTAAACTTTCACCAAGCTTTGGTGCTGTTGTAGGTGCAGCCGGTCCTAAAATAACATCGTATTTTGCAAATGCTTCATCAAATGCTTTCTTTATGAGAGCCTTTGTCCTGAGTGCCTTAAGATAATACGCATCATAATATCCTGAACTCAAAACGAAAGAACCGAGCATTATTCTTCTCTTTACTTCTGCTCCAAAACCCTCTGAGCGGGACTTTTTATACATATTGTGAAGTCCGTCATACTCTTCTGTGCGGTATCCGTATTTCACACCGTCAAATCTCGCAAGATTTGAACTTGCCTCAGCACAGGCGATAACATAATATGCAGGGATGGCATACTCAACGAGGCTTAAATCAAACTCCTCAACTATCGCACCTTTTTCTTCAAGAACCTTTGCAGCGTTTAGGATTGCATCTTTTACTTCGCTGTCAAGTCCCTCACCGAGATAATCTTTAGGAATACCTATTTTCATGCCTTTTACATCATCCACAAGTGCAGATGTGAAATCAAGGTCATCTCTCTTAACGGAAGTTGAATCCTTTTCATCATGTGAAGCTATTATCTCAAGAATAGCAGCACAATCAGTGACATCTTTTGCAACAGGTCCTATCTGGTCAAGCGATGAACCGTAAGCAATAAGTCCGTAACGCGATACCGTTCCGTAAGTCGGCTTTATGCCCGTAACACCACAGAATGAACTTGGCTGTCTTATAGATCCGCCGGTGTCAGAACCGAGTGCATAAAAACACTCTTCTGCCGCAACTGCCGCACATGAACCGCCTGAAGAACCACCCGGAACATGCTCTAAATTCCACGGATTTTTAGTTTCGCCGTATGCGGAAGTCTCTGTTGTACTTCCCATGGCAAACTCATCCATATTTGTCTTGCCAAGAATGACAGCTCCTGCTTTTTCAAGATTTAATACTGCCTCAGATGTAAATGTAGGGACAAAATTTCCAAGAATTTTAGAACTGCATGTAGTAAGAAGTCCCTCTGTGCACATATTATCTTTTATCGCAACCGGAACACCCGCAAGCGGTCCGTCAAGTTTTCCATCATCTATAAGTTTCTGAACTTCCTCTGCTCTTTTTAATGCACCCTCCCTGTCAACAGTCACAAAGCTGTTTACTTTGTCTTCTTTTGCATCAATGGCATCAAGAGCAGCCTTTGTAGCTTCCACTACCGTAACTTCTTTATTTTTAATCTTTTTTCCCAGCTCAACAGCTGTAAGATTCATCAAAGACATAACTTTCCTCCATTCTCTATCCTACAATGGTTTTTGGCACAACAAAACTGTCATCTTTTTTTTCAGGTGCATTTGCAAGCGTCTGCTTCGTGCCATCACCGTTTGTAACCACATCTTCCCTGAACACATTGTTTACGGGGAATACATGAGACATTGGTTCAACATCCGATGTATCAAGCTCATTTAACTTGTCTATATAATCGAGCATTTCTTCCATGTCTTTTTTAGCTTTTTCTTTTTCTTCATCACTAAGTTCAAGCTTTGCGAGAATTCCAACATAATCTATTGTTTCATCAGAAATAACATTTGCCATATTCAACCTCACTTCATATTAGCCAAAATAACTGCCGTCCGCATTCGGTTTGCAGACAACAGACAAAAAATTTTACATTTAAAGAGTTATTTTAAACATAAGAGACTCACTCATTTGGGTGAGTCTCAGATTTTTAATTTATTTTATCCGAACAAACCTGAGAAAAAGTTTGCTATCGCCGTAAATATATTGCCAAAGAAATCGCCTATTTTCTCACCGAGTCCCTTTGTATCTACATTTGCAAGGTCAATACCTTTTTCTTTTAATTTGTTATATATATCAGATGCCTGCTTTGCAATCGTGTCAGGATCTATATCCTCTTTAGACACTTTCATCATCATGTTTGTCAGTTTTTCAACATCATCATCCGAAAGGTCGATACTAAGTTCATTGGCAGCCTGTTCAATAGCATCCCTTATATCCGTCTCAGATGAAAGCTGATCCTCAAACACTGCTTTCTTTGCTGCTGCCACAAGCTCCGTGACTTTCTGCTTATCACCAACATTTTTGGCAACTTCCGCAGTTGTTACAAGCTCATCTGTCGCAGTATCCATCGTCTTTTCGGATATTTCTTCACCCGTCATAACAGAATAGGCTTTCATCGCACCAACAAGTGCAGATGTACCTGATATATCAAATGGTCCGACAACAGTCACCTTTGCATCTGAAAGACCTGCCGTTACAAGTGCATTACAATACATACCAGATGTGCAGTAGGTAATATGCTTTGTCGAAACATTTACACCACTGTTTTCATCTGCTTTCACTACCATAACAGATGACAATGCTCTTGTCCCAATAACGGAGTCCGACATATAATCACCGAGATAATCATGCTCATCTTTATTTGTAATCTCTATCGTCTTATAATCTGACAAATCACTTTCGGTAATGCCAAATCCGTCGAGTACCGCCGCCTTTTCTTTTGCATTAAGGTCTGCTCCAAATGCAATATATTTTGAAGTTCCCGTAACTGCATCTGCCGATACCACATTTTTTTGTACTGCCACCGAAGTTATGACAAGTCCGGCGGTAAGTACGATACCCATCGCTCTAACTATACACTTTTTCAATATAATTCCTCACTTTTAAATTCATGACTTTAAATGCAGCATAAATATGCATCACATTTACTATATATTCGGCAAGCCTGTAAGTAACAACACCCTGCCGCTTGTCATCACGCTTTACCTGCTTTGATACGCTCCATTGCTTTCTTTGTATTCTCAAGACTTCCGAATGCTGTCAGTCTAAAGTAGCCCTCACCACTTGGTCCAAATCCTGAACCAGGTGTTCCGACAATGTTAAGATTTTCAAGGAGATAATCAAAGAACTCCCATGAAGTCATCTTGTCAGGTGTCTTAAGCCATATATATGGAGCATCAACACCACCGTAAACTTCATAGCCTGCACCTGTAAGACCGTCTCTTATTATCTTGGCATTATTCATATAATATGCTATCTGCTCTTTAGTCTCTTTCTTTCCCTCATCAGTGTAAACTGCTGCACCGGCTGCCTGAATAATATAAGGAGCACCGTTAAACTTAGTTCCGTGACGGCGTGCCCAAAGACTGTGAAGCATTACATCACCGCATTTAAGTTCTTTAGGGATTACTGTAAATCCAAGTCTTGTACCTGTAAATCCTGCATTTTTTGAAAAGCTTCTAAGTTCGATGGCACATCCTTTTGCACCCTCACACTCATAGATTGAATGAGGTACATTTTCAGTAGAAATATATGCTTCGTAAGCAGCATCATAGATGATAACCGCACCTATCTTTAAGGCATAGTCAACCCATACCTGTAACTGGTCTTTTGTAATAGTTGTTCCTGTAGGATTGTTAGGGAAGCAGAGATAAATAATGTCAGGCTCTTCCTTAGGAAGTTCAGGAACAAAGTTGTTTTCTTTTGTGCATGGCATATAGATAACATCTGACCACTTTTCTGTTTCAGGGTTATATACACCTGTACGGCCTGCCATGGCGTTTGTATCTACATATACAGGATAAACAGGGTCGCATACGGCAATCTTGTTGTCAACTGCGAATATGTCTCCGATATTTCCTGAATCACTCTTTGCACCGTCACTTACAAAAATCTCATCTGCCGCAATATCGCATCCTCTTGCCTTGTAATCGTTCTCTACGATAGTTGTACGAAGAAATTCATATCCGAGGTCAGGAGCATATCCCTTAAATGTCTCTTTTACTGCCATCTCGTCAACCGCACTGTGAAGTCTCTTTATAACAGCAGGTGCAAGTGGTAATGTAACATCTCCGATACCGAGTTTGATAACTTCTTTATCAGGATTTGCTGCCGTATATGCTGCTACTTTCTTTCCAATGGTAGAAAAAAGATAACTACCAGGTAATTTTAAATAATTGTCATTAATCTTAAACATTCTAATTTAACCCGCCTTTCAGTATCATTACAGCCAGATCCACTCATTGTCACACAAACTGCTTTAAATTTAAAGATTGTGAATCAGCAGTAATTTATTTTCTCAATTACACATTTTACACGAAACCTTATGTTATTGCAAGATGTGATATTTTAACAAATATAAAATCAAAAATAGCTGTTCACACCTGTGATGCGAACAGCTAATATCATTTATGCTAATTTTTCATTTATAGTATATTCCATTTTTTCAAAATCTACCGTAAGCTCTGCTGATTCTGACTTGTAACTCCATTTTATTTTTAATATTGTATCATATGAAGTAAATTCTATCCTCGCTGCTTTCTTAAATACACTGCAGGTATTTCTAAAAGCAATCATTTCTATCTGCCTTTTTACAACATCTCTGTCTGCGTTTTCCAATATATACGCTGTGTCAAGATTTGTTCTGTTGATTTCCTTATGACCATCCTTTCCAGCCTTTCTGACTGCCTCATGATCATTTTTACCGGCAAACAGATCAAGATACCATATCTGCGGTTTACCAGGCATAAACAACTGCAAGGCCCTTGCAACGAGCATCTTCTTGTCATCTTCTCCCAATGCACTGTAAAAGGTTGAATTAACCTGATAATATATATTTTTCTGACCATGAAGATTTTTTATATAGCCTCCACGATTTACGATAGTATCAATAAGTCCCTGTATTCTTTCCTCTGGTATCAGACCTTTCAGATCGAGAAGAGGTATCCCGTCGTGGCAGCCAAGCATATTAACTGTTGATATATTTTTCTCAATTACTTCTTTTCCCCATCTGACAAGCGTATCACCATTTTTATTTTCAATAGCATCTATAATAAGTCCCGGCATAAAGAAGTCATATGTTATATAACCTTTTTTTGCAATCTTTTCATATATCTTCTCATTATATCCTGCATGAATCTCAGGTAAAAGTTTAAGGTCATAAACTTTAGCTTCCTCTGATACCTTTGAAAGAAGTTCCCATGTTCCCGGCTCATTTAAGAAATTTTTTTCTCCCGGCTCTTTTGGTGCATATGCAAAAGCATCGAGACGGACTATCTTCACTCCATACAATGCGAGTTTTTTCAACACCTCCCTATAATAATCCCATACAAGCTCAGATTTTATATTAAGATCCATCTGCCCAAGATATCTTTCATTTCCATCGCTGTCACATTCCACTTTCTGATAAAAAGTATTCCAGTATGGTACTTTCTTTCCATCCGGCATACGAACCATCAAGATAGGAAGTCCCGGTTTTCTAAAAAACATTTTATCAGTATATTTTTTGTCAGGTATCAAAACTCCATCTTCATTTAATTGTCCATATCCGTCCCAGAATAAATTCCAATTGATAAAGAAATCTTTATATTCAGATTTTTCTCCCTTTTCTAATATATCCTTAAATTGAGGAGAGTTTACTGAAAGATGATTCATAACAAAATCCATCTTTAGCGTAAGTCCCATATTTGACAGTTCCCTGATATCCTCTTTGGAAGCCATAGTCCCCTCCAGATCATAATCGATTACAGAAAATCCTCTGTCAAGATCGGAATGAAATACACTCGGTAACATATAAATTGATGAAAATGCCCCGGATGTATAGCTTTTTATAAATTCAATAAGCCCGCTGACATTTCCGTTTATACTGTCGGGATAAACATTAAGCATAGGTCTTATGTCAAAATCTTCATATTTTTCAACATACTCTTTATATGAAATTATACTTCCATCTATATCAACTATCATTTTTGCACCCGCAACCTGTCCTAAAAGTTTTTCCTGCTCTAGTTTTAAAACAAGTGATATAAAATCACTGCCCGCATTTGCATTTCTGTTTCTTTTTACTCTTCTCTGATAAGTAAGTTCAGGTGTGCTATGCAGATAAATAGGATAATCTATATTTTTTAAATTCTCATTATTTCCATGTGTCCATTCCAAAATGATGATACTTATATCTGAAACATCAACATCCTCAAACCATATATCCTCTTTTTTAGTTCCCATCCTTTTTAAGCTAAGGATATCTTTTCCGCTTTTAAACTGTTCAAGTATGTTATTTATAGTGTCATAATCTATCTCATCCGGTCCGCATAAATATCTTCTCAAGCCATCTACGCCCGATTCATCATATATTTTTTGTCTCATCATGTCATTTTCTACAGGAATCCTTCTTGGATAATTATCACCTGAAATAACATAATATCCGATACCTTTTTCGCCAAACATCTGTGCAAGCAAAACAGCAAAACTTGACTTTCCTGAACCTGAGCCTCCATATAATGACACAACAACCTTATCTTTATTTTCTATGTTTTCTTTAAGTTCAGCAAAAAGTTTTGAAAATATATTTTCTGCTTTTTCTTTCTGATCAGGTCCTATCTCAACAACATCTCCCGGCATATCACTTTTAATCTTTTTCATATAAAACCTCATTTCTGTATATAATCATTTAGAGCTGAAGCAGGTAAAACCTGCCCCAACTCCATTACAATACACTAGCATCTCTTTAACTCAACCTGCCAGCTCTGATATTCCCCAAGTTCCGGCATAAATGGCATTCCTATGTTCATAAGTGCCTCAGCAGGATATATTTTTCCTGTCTTTACATCTTTATATGTAACATTCTCATTTAATCCTTTAAATCTGACATACAACGGCTGCATATTTCCATGCATCTTTAAGCACACAACATTTACAAGCACATCATCTCCGTCTTTTGAAACAAACTCCCATGCTGCTACCGGATCTTTGTATGGATCACTAAGTCTGTAATATAGACCATTATAAATAAGCTCTGCCTCTTTCTTAAATGTTTTTATCTGTTCCTTTATCGTATTTTTCTCGGCTTCAGATACTTTTCCCAAATCTAATTCATATCCAAAACTTCCTGACATTGCAACAACACCTCTTGTATCGATAGATACACTGCGTCCTGTCTGATGGTTTGGAACTGCTGAAACATGTGCGCCAACTGCTGAAACAGGATAGCCAAATGATGTTCCATACTGGATCTTTGTTCTATCTATCGCATCCGTATTGTCACTGCACCATATCTGTGGTGTATAATAAAGCATTCCGGCATCAAATCTTCCACCGCCGCCACTACAGCCTTCAATAAGAATATCAGGATAATTTTTATTAAGTCTCTCTAAGAAATCATATAATCCAAGTACATAATCATAATATACATTTCCCTGATACTTATCTTCATTGCTGTAAACATTTGCTATACTTCTGTTCATATCCCACTTTATATACTCTATATTTCCACTCTCAATGACTTTTGTGATCGAATCATAAATATAGTCAACAACTTCTTTTCTCGAAAAATCAAGTACCAGCTGGTTTCTTGACCTTACAGGTTTTTTCCCCGGAACCGCAAATGCCCAGTCAGGATGCTTTCTATACAGATCACTATCTTCATTTACCATCTCAGGTTCTACCCATATGCCAAATTTAATGCCACAGTTATTTACAGCTTCAACAAGTTCCTTTAACGAACAGCCTATCTTATTTTCATTTGTAAACCAGTCACCAAGTCCACTGTTATCATCGTCTCTTTTTCCAAACCAGCCATCATCCATAACAAGCATCTCTACGCCAAGTTCAGCGGCATTCTTTGCAAGATTTACAATGGAATTTTTATCAATATCAAAATATGAAGCTTCCCAGCTGTTTACAAGCACAGGTCTTACCTCATTTTTATATTTTCCTCTACACACATTTTCTCTTATACATTTATGCAGATTCTGTGATAAAACTGCTAATCCCCTATCGCTGTATGACATGATAACCTCAGGTGCTATAATGCTTTCACCGGATTTCAGGCAGTAAGAAAACTGTTCCTCCATAAGTCCAAGCTGCATTCTCGTCTGACCATACTGGTCCTTTTCAGCCTCACCTAAAAATCCTCCGCTATAAACAAATGACATAGCATAACAATTTCCATAATCTTCATTTGCATCACTGTCTGCAAGTATCATAAGCGGATTGTACTGATGACTTGATGTTCCTCTTCTGCTGCCTATCCGATATGAACCATGACCTACACTTTGTCTCTGTATATTTCTCTCCATTGCATGTCTTCCATAAAATGTGATCAGATCAAAATTTCCCGAAACGAAATCAAGACATGCACTCTGTAATTTTTCAATATATATATTATTCTTATTTTCATTTATAACATTTGCAGCTCTTGTAATAATATCAAGAGATTCGATAATACCATAATATAATATGACCTTTATCCCTGATACTTTATCGGACAAAGTTATCTCTAATGTCTGTGCTTTGTCCATATCACTATTTTCATAAACTGCCGGAAGTCCTGAAAGCCCATATTTTCCATCTTTTATAATATGACTCTCATATCTTAGATCACATCCAAAACTTCCATCCTCATATCTCACCTCAAACACCGGACTTCTAAAATCTCCTGCTCCTCTGCATGGAAATTCCTGTAAAAGTGCATCAAGTGAATATTTTCTATTATCACCGACATCATATGGATTTCCTGAAAATCCCCTGTCAAGATTTACAAGAATATAATCCATATTTCCGTTTGTTCTTTTTCCATAATAAAGATGGAGTAAAAATCCATATTCATCTATTTTCATCTGATATGTGGAATTTTTTGTATTTAATGTTATCAATCTATTGTTTTCATCAAAAATAATCGCCATATTTTTTACCTCACTTTTATTTTACTGCACCGTTTACTACACCATTCATAATCTGCTTCTGACATACTACATAGAATAAAAGGATAGGTAATAATGCAAGAAGATATGATGCAAATGCCAGATTATAATTTGTTCCAAACTGTGACTGGAAATTAAGCTGTGCGATAGGCAGCGTATTGTGATCTGTTCCTGATAATATTACAAGAGGTGTAGTCACATCATTCCATGTACTCATCGCCGTAAGTATCGCAACAGTTGCATGCATCGGTTTCATATTTGGGAATATTATCTTCCAGAAAATTTTAAATGCTGATGCTCCATCGACATGTGCAGCTTCCTCCAATGCAGTAGGAATATTTTTCAGATATCCTGCATAAAGCATAAGATTCATCGGCATAAAAAATACTGTATATAGCACTATAACACCAAATCTGTTTGCAATGCCAAGCTGTGCTGTCTGCTTTACAAGAGGCATCATCAAAACTGCAAAAGGAACGAACATACCACTTACTATGTAATAATAAGATGCCTTAAAAATCTTGTGTTTTGCCATTTTTCTTCCTATCACATATCCTGCAAGAGAATGTAATAAGATACATAAAACAACAGTAACACAGGTTATAAGAAGACTGTTTCCCAATGTATGCCTGAAATCTGTGATCTTGATAGCTTCTACAAAATTGTCAAGGTTCCAGCTTGATGGCAGTGATAATGCACCTGAGATATCATTTGTCATTTCTGACGGCTTTTTTAATGCAATGATAACTGTCATATATAACGGAAACAATACTGTAAGAGTTCCAAGCACAAGAAGTGCATTTATTATATAATGTACGATTTTTCCATGAGATAATCTTTTTTTCTTTTCCATCATAACTGCTCCTCCTTACCATTTAAGAATTTCATCTGTAAAACAGATACGATTACTATCACAACAAAGAAAACAAATGCATTTGCACTCTGAAAACCAAACTGACCGCCACTCATACCATTGTTATATATAAGATATGATATTGATTCCGTACTCTGTGATGGTCCACCCTTTGTCAATGACATTATCTGGTCGAATACCATCATCGCATTTTTCATACATAAAACAAGATTTATAGTAAAGAATGGAATGATAAGCGGAAAAGTAATCTTCCAGAACTTTTTCCATCCTCTCGCGCCATCCACCATTGATGCCTCATAAACCTCTTCCGGCACTGTCTGAAGTCCCGATATATATATAATGGTATTCATTGCTATGCCCTGCCATGCACCCACAATAACAATAGCTAACCACGCTGTCTTTGTACTTGCGAGCATACTGTTCTGAAGAAATCCTATTCCTGTCACATTTCCTATTGTAGGAAGAATATATGTAAAGATAAAACTAAATATATATCCAACAACAAGACCTCCAAGTATGTTAGGTATAAAATAAATTCCTCTCAATGCACTTTTGCATCTCATCTTTCTATTAAGTCCCAATGCCAGAATAAGACTTATGACATTTACAACAATAGTTAAAACAACCGAATATTTTATTGTAAACAGATATGATTTTACAACTCTCGTATCAGACAATAAATCTTTAAAATTTCTAAGTCCTATAAAGTCATAACTTCCATATCCGCGATAATTAGTAAGTCCATAATAAAACCCTTTGATAAGTGGCAATGTATTAAAAGCAAAAAACAATACTAATATCGGCAGTAAAGCCGCAAGAAAAATTTTGTCATTTTTAGTCCATTTTGCACTCTTTTTCATAGTCTACCTCCTATTTTGATTCTTCCTTATATTTTTTAACCTTGTCGATTATGTCACGATTATATCTCACCCATTCAGTATCAAATTTATTAAGGAATGTTTTTAATGCATTATCACTCTTGTCAAGAAGATATGTCTGTATCATTGCTGCAACATCCATTTCTGCCGGATAATGATGATCCTGAAAATCTGCAACTTTTCCTTCCTCGATATATGTTTTCATATCAATAAGCTCTTTCGCAAGTGTAAAATCACCTTTCTTGCAAGGTACGGCACTCTGATCATCCATATATTCCTGAACATTTTCATCTTCAAGCAAAAATCTTAAAACCTCATATGCAGCATCTTTATTCTTGCATTCCTTCATAACACAAAACATTAGGTCATTTCCTGAATTAAGCAGATTATCATCCGTTTTGTCAGTTGCCGGAAATACAAATGAACCTATATTCATATCAGGATTTACTGATTTTATCTGAGGTATAGCATAACTTCCTATTGTGTACATTGCAGACTTGCCTCTTGCAAAAGCTGTACATGCGTCATTGTATCCATACGCAACAGGATTTTTCTGTGCATATTGTAAAAGTTCCTTTATTTTCGTTGCTGTTTCTGCATAAGCACCTGAATAAGTTGCTGTTCCACTATTTACCTGATATGCAAGATCTGAATCACACATACTTACTGCAAGAGCATTCCATGGTGCAAGGCATGTCCATGTATCTTTATAGCCTAAATAAATTGGCTGTTCTCCTGCTTTTTTAATCTTTTTACAGAGATTTACAAATTCCGTCCATGTTTTAGGAATCTCCCATCCATACTTCTTAAACATATCTTTGTTGTAAAGAATTCCTGCCGCATTTGCCATATAAGGTACTGCATAAGTTCCTTTCATCGGAATATATTCCAAATCTTTGTTTATGTTTAAATATGTTTCCTTGATATCGGATAATCCGTCAAAATCTGAAATATCCATCAGCATATCAGCATCAAGGAAATTTGAATAATTAACATCTCCACCAATTCCTATAATATCCGGAGTATCCTCCCTGATAAATCTTGTCTTCAATATTGTCATTGCATCATTTGGCGAATCGATCTTTAACTCGATATCATCATGCGAATCATTAAATTTCTTTTCAACTTTTTTAAAATAATTAGCAGCCTCCGGCTTATAATGCACCATCTCAATAACTGTCTTTCCTGACTTTTTGCTTTTCTGGCATCCCGTAAAATATGTTATGGATGCTACTGCCACCAATAAAAATGTCAGCATCACTTTTTTGTGCTTCATAAGATTATTCTCCTTCCTTTTACAACATATATGCACCAAAATACATTGCATATTGTCATATCCAAATCAAACTTTTATTTTTTCGTCCGATATATATCTTGTAAAGACATTATAACATCTCATAATGCTATATGATATAGTCTGCTTTTTGCAATTTTATACCAATATGCAACATCACATAGCTTATTTATATATCAGTTAGCATTATGGTATATTTTCCATATGTACCCCAAAAAGACAATTTTAATTTAAATTTTCACACTATAAAGAACGCACATTACTTAGAAACGAGGTATGACTATGAATGAAAATGAATTATACTTTTCTATTTTTCCAAACGAACGCTTTATAGATCTTGGACTTTACCAATTTGGTATGGAACAATGTTCTCCATCCCACTCATACGGTCCTGCAGCAAGAAATCATTTTTTATTTCACTATATAATTTCGGGAACAGGCACCTTATATGCCGATGATTCGACCGGCACTACCAAAACATACCATCTTAAAAGCGGCGAGGGATTTTTAATCTTTCCTAATCAGATAACAACATATATAGCTGACAAAGAACTTCCATGGGAATATGTGTGGATAGAATTTGACGGACTTCGTGCAAAAGAAGCTATGGATACGGCAGGATTTTCTTTAGACAGACCGATATTTCACACAAAAAAAAGAGATATGAGCCAAAAAATGGAAGAAGAACTCGTATATATAGCAACTCACTCTGATGAAACTATATTTAATATAATAGGTCATCTTTATCTGTTTCTTGATTATTTTATGCGTGCAACAGTATCAACTGTAGTAAAGGGCAGCACCAAACTTCAGGATTACTATATAAAAGAGGCAATAACTTACATAGAACAAAATTTTCAGAATGATATTTCCGTAGTTGACATTGCAAACAGACTCGGTATTAACAGAAGTTATTTTGGCAAAATCTTTAAACAGACATTAAAACAGACTCCACAAGAATTTCTAATAAATTACCGCATGATAAAGGCAACTGAATTATTGAGACTCACAAAAATGTCAATAGGAGATATAAGCAAAGCTGTCGGCTATGAAAACCAGCTTCATTTTTCGCGTGCATTTAAGAAGATATATAATATCTCACCAAGAGAATGGCGAAACATAAATGCAGTTAATAATATGTAGAATTTTATTTGATTAAAAATCGCACTAATCTTTTGGAATTGCTTAAAAAAATAATAAGGGCTGTCACGCTAAGTTCTATTCATACAATATACAGATAAGAAATCTGTTATCATCAGCTACATATTGTATAGATTATACTCACTGTGACAGCCTCTTATTTAAGTCAAGCGGATATTCGCAATCCGCTCTGCTACTTGCTCATAACACTATTAGCTGCTACCGCAGCATATGTATCAGAAGGGGCTTGTACCCCTCCTGATACAAGCAAGTCCCCCCCACTTATTGCTCTACGCAATATAAGTGGGGGACTTCCTTAATAATGTTAAATCTTTGCTTTCATTTTATAATCATCTCGTATTTTCAGACACTATGATTTTTACCTCTGCTTTAAAATACTACTACCGCTACTGAATTTGCAGGGAGCAATATCTCTGCTGTCTGATTATTTACGGCTGTCTGATATTTTACGGGAACGACATATTCTTTTTCTTTAGTATTCACATTTGCAACACCGGCAAGATCCTTATCCGCCGTAAGCATTACGACTTCGGCACTCGCAACCTTTTTGTAAGCATCAAGTTTTACTGATACTTTCTTTGCAACATTATCTTTATTTACAAGTTTTGCATAGATGTTCTTTTCATCTCTTGTTACGGAGTTAAATACAACTCTGTTGTATGCATTTAATTTATAGTCAAGGACTATACTCTTGTTTCCTGCCTCATCTGTATAATACATCTGAAGTCCCCTCGCATCTCCGCATCCATAATTAACGGTAAATACATACTGTTTTCCATCCTCAAGCGGCTCAAAATTGCACTCTCTTAAATTTCCTGCAAGCTCACTTGATGAGTAGTCACCCATTCGGTAGCCCTCACTTCCGTCCTTAAAGACTCTTACACCTGTGAGATAACCGTGCATTGAAACAGCATACTCAACAACATTTTTATTCTTCTCTGATATATCCGTAAGACCTGCTCCCACAAACAATCCGCCGTTTCCTGATATTCTCTTTGCAGTTACATTTATTTTATAATCTGTCCAACTATCATCATATATATAAATTCCGTTTGCTGCTTTTTTTGTTGCCTTAAACAAAATTCCATCTGCCTGTTTTTCATAATTCTCCGAACCCGGTATCAGTGAAATTTTCTCATTAAGTTCATTTGCAAAATCCTGGCTGAACAATACACTTCCGTCTGCATTTGAGATTATCTCAATTTTCTGTAAAAGCATATCAGCTTCAGTTACCGATACTGATACTCCTCCATGCGGTATAAGCTGCTTCTTCTCGTCTTTGTCATACATCTTAAATGATGTGTCAATGGCACGGTCACCTATATACTTTGCAAACATCTGCTGAACATAATAGTTTGGTGTGTACCATACCGAATCATTGTCAAACCAGATAGCATCAGGTGTCCAGCGGTATGCTCCGTCAGAGAGCACCTTATTAAACAGTGGTGCTGTTGCCGCAAGTCTTACCACATCTGAGTTATTTTCAAAACCTGTCATGACCGCTGCCTCTGCAACCGCTCCGGCGAGTGTGTTTTTATCCGATGATGCATACTCACCGACAAATACTTTTGATGAATTATTGTCATCTATTGTTCCATCTGTATTGTATGCCCTGTAATAATAATCATATCTGTCTGCATTTTCATATAAATACGCATTTGAACGGTAATAATGCTCGTCAGCTACCGTCTCCATATAATGTTTCTGGTATTTATACCACTCGACTTCCTTATCAAAACTCTCGTTTCCGTCAGTAAATGCAATGACAGCTCCCTTATCCTTAAGATTACCGCTCAAATATCTCCATCCAAACTTATAGGCATCATCATCTGCCTGTGCACCTACCGTTGAAATGATAGTGAGGTCATAACCCGGATAATTCTTTTCCATATGCTCGTCAATAGCGTGTTTAAATTCTTCAAAACTTGCAAAAAATTCTTCGCCCCAGTTTTCATTTCCAACGCCTAAAAGGTGCATATCAAACGGCTTTTCATGTCCCATCTTCTTTCTTAAAGCAGCCCACTCATTATTTTTACAGTCGGTACTTATCGCAAAGTCGATAAGGTCTGTAAAGTTTTTAATATATTTCTCCTGAAGGCTTCCACCTGCCGGATTTGCATAATCAGAACGTGCCTGACAAAGCACTCCGCAAGCCATGACAGGAAGCGGTGATGCACCTAAGTCCTCGGCAAGCTGGAAATATTCCATATAACCGAGTCCCATTGTCATCATATATCCCCACACATTAAAGTTTTCTTTTCTGTATTCAATATCATCGACCGAATCTTTCCAGTCATATACATTTTCCCAGATAAATGAACCCTCTGAAATACATCCACCCGGAAATCTTAAGAATTTCGGATGAAGGTCACGCATGGCTTCAACAAGATCTCTCCTTAAACGATAATTCTTGTTGCCAATATAGTTTGCATGAGCTGTAGCACTTGTGCTCTCATCACCTGCTCCCCATACATTTTCAGGCATAAGAGAAACCATATCTATTGAAATCTCGCCCTCAAACGCAAGTCTTAACTGTGCATATCCTGTCTTTTTTGCAGTAAGGACAATCTTTTCATCCTCACCAAATTTCTTCCATGTGTCAGAAATTCCAGCAAGTTCTTTCTCGTCACTCACCAAAACATCATCCTCATCGACAAGAGCTATCTTTATCTTTGCCACATTGTCTGTACTCTTAGCCCATATAGAAAAATCATATTTCTCATCTTTTTTAAGATACATTGAGAGAGCCGCCGTCGTGTCACAGAAACCTCTGTTATAGAGTACTGCACCAGACTTTACAGTAACATAATACTCACTTGTATCAGGTTTTGTAATTCCGAGATGCTCATTTAAACCGCCCTCACACTTAGGTGTGACCTTATCTGTGTCACCAAACCAGAATGCGAGCGGTGTATGATTTCTTCCTGTCGATTTTCCGTTTTCCCCTGATGACGGGTCATATGTATTATATGTAAACGCTTCAAATGAACGATTATTTACAAGTTCAGCGTATATACCGCCATCTGCCGCATTGTTTATATCCTCATAGAAAAGACCGTAGAGAGTATCACTTATCTTTACCTTTTCACGGTCGGCATGGATAGTGAGTTCATATGGAACTTCCGTCTTTGGAACAACAGTAACCATATATTCAATAGTCTTTTTCTCATCATCAAAAGAGAGCGTTGCACTAAGTTTCATATACTTAGCTTTCTCAAAATCCCCAACTTTTCCATCAGAGCTTAAAACAGCTTCATCCTCTGACTTCCATACGACATTTACCTTTCCTCCCATGTAAGATGTAGGAAGTTCTATATCCTCTGTTATTATCTTGTCAGGTGCAGTGAGATATTTTTCGCACACCATCTCAAGAATATCTTTCTTTGAAATGTTCTCACAAACAATATCTACTATATCACTCTCTGAAAGTGCAGAATCGTAAATTCTGAAATCTGAAAGTGCCACATTTGCATCCGGGTCTGCATCAAACTGTGAACGACCGATAAAGTTATTTACATATTTTCCGTCCTCCTTAAGGCCTGCAAACCACTCTCTGAGTCTTCTGTAGTTTCCGCTTGATGTCTGACTTATAAGACCGTCTGCTATAAGCTCACCGTCAACATATACCTGCGGACCTGCACTGCTGAGTGTTCCGTTCTTCGTGCCGTGAACAACAACTGCAACATGAATCCATGTGTGCTCCGCAAATCCTTTTCCCGGATCAGCTAAAAGGTCTGCCCCACTAAAACAGCTTGCCCTGAGATTTCTCGTAAGGAAGAAATAAGGTCCCATTGTAGAATGACCGAAATCAAAAAGTCTCTCCCACACATTCTCACCTTTAGAGAGATTCATCCAGAAAGAAATGCAAAGACCGTCATCATCAGAAACACCCTTAAGGATATTTTCAGGAAGTTTAATGTATGAATTGGCGACCTTTCCATCACCGCTGATAACAACAGCCTTTCTTCCGTCAACATCCTTTATGACGGGGGCGTTATCCCCGGCAGGAACGGCATCAAAACCATTCCCTGAACTATCTGCTCCAATATTTTTTTCATCATCAAATTTGTACCATGCTATCATAGTATGCTTCTCCTTTTTTTGTATTTTTATTTTTCAAAGCTATAGCACTATTTTACAATTTATTAAAATAATTTACAATATTATTTTCAAAAAAATTGTAACAGTTCAGACATAAAAACACAATTTGTAATACTTGAGCTTGCTCATTGTATTGCAAATTAGTTTTTTATGGCTGAATAGCCTTTCATTTATGAAATGAAGTAAACACAAGCTGCATTGCAGCGACTGACAGCTTGCTGGCAGGTTTACGAATGTAATAAATGAGAGGCTGAACTGTTACAAGTTTTTCATGCCACATTGCCTTTCATTTTTTATGCCTGAACAGCCACATTTTCCCTTACATTTTTCCTCAAAGACACCAATAACACTAAAAACAGCACAAGTATGAACCATATATTCTCCGTTCTGAACTTAATATCCATCCGGACACCATATTCCCTCAGATTAAATATTTTCAATATCTCAATGCCAAGCACTATACCGGCTACAATCCCCGAAAAGATAAACAGGACAAGCTGGTACCATATTATCTTTTTCACTCTGCCCTCTGACATTCCGAGTTTTCTTAGTACCACATATTCTTTTCTTCTCGACTGTATCATGTTTGCTGCAGCATTTACCCAGCCTATCCCTGCCATTACACTTAACATATAGAGTGTAAATCTCACTATAAAATATCTCTGTTTAAGAATTTTATGTGAAAATGCCATTATCTGTTCAAAACTTTGCCATCTGAGTGCCGTAAATTCCATTCGGGCATTTTGCAAGCTCATATCAAGTTTTTTTGTCATTTTATGTGCAAATATCTTCCATTCGTCCACAGCCATTTCTTTTGGAAATGATATGAATATTGTACTGTCTGTATCAATTATGACACTCGCCAAAGTGCTGTCAGGTATAACACCGACAACTGTTACAGTGGTCTTTACCCCCTTATAGCCCTCCCACATTTTATAATTAGTTCTCATTCTCTCATCATAATCTGTAAAATCTGCATCATCTGTGCTAAGTACCAGCTTATCGCCTACTTTTAACTTATAATCTTTAGCCGCTTTCCTGCTTATCAATATTGAATGTGCAAAATCTGATATACTGCTTTTCACAAGCCCTGATTTCTGCATATTTTTCAATGATGCAAAAGATGTTCCACCCGAAAAGAAAAACTGTTTCCCCGATGATTTTCTTGCCGTAATGCCTGTTGCCGCATCTATCTCTGACTGTAAAAATACATTTGTATCTACCTGTTTTTGAATTTTTTTGCACAAATTGTCAAGTTTTGAGTAATAATGAGACTGCTCATCCTGTATAAGCACATCATCGGTATATATGTTCTTATAATATATCTCATTATTTCTTCCTATCTCGTCCATCAAATCCTCACTGCAATATGTAAATACCGTTAGCATGATTATCGTAAATATCATAAGAAAATTTTCTTTCATTTTCGGAACAGCCATCTTATAGCTTATAAGCATATCAGATGGCAATACGGCAGATATAAAACGGTTTATAATTCCTTTTCCCGAATATGCCTTATTTGACGAGCCATCGTTTTTCATGGACTGGTATGGAAGTTTATTTATAAATGACTTTGAAAATAATGTAAGAAATATTTCTACTACGGCAAATACTGCTGCCATGATACCAAAAGCCAGCGAAATATCAACATTCCTCGCCTCAGCGACAAGGTCAAATTCATTACCGATAACACCAAACAGGATTTTTCCCGCTAACACCGAAAAAACAAATCCAAGTAAACATCCCACACCTGTAATATAGACACCCAGCAGTGAAAATATCATTTTTACCTGTCCTATACTTGCACCCATCGTCCGCATAACAGCCATATCCCTGCTGTATTTCTGCATAAATCTCCTGAATACGGCGGCTATAAACAACAGACTTATTATAATGACTATAACCGCAAGAATGTTCATAAAACTCGAATACACCTTTACATAGGACTGGTATTCCTTAGAATCCTCTATCATAGTTATGTCAAGTTTTTTATCTGCACTCTTTACAGCATTTTTAATATTGCTCATCTTTTTGCTGTGTTTTGTCTTTATCAGCATATATGATGAACTTATATCCTCATTCTTTATCCCGCTAAATGCTTTCTTTGTAATTACCGCAAAATAAATATTCTGGAAAGAAAAATTATCATCATAGATTATCTCTGACACGGTAAATTTTTTTGTTCCACAGTAAACCGCATCACCAACTTTAAGATTTTGGGAGTCGGCAAACTTCTGATTTATCACTATAAGATTGTCTTTTAAACGGCTGTAAAACTTATATCTCGCCCTGTTTAATCTCCCATTGTCAGTGCCTATAGTATAGATACTCACGGAATTTTTTTCTTTAAGAGCCGTTTTCATATCAATATAATCCCATATCCCTGTATTAAGTTCACTTATACCGTCAAGCCCTGACACATTTTTCAATACCTTATCATCAATCCTTGAATAATCTTCATGGGCGGCTATTATATCGCAGTCTCCAAATGTCTCCCGCATATTTTGAAGATATGACTTTTTTGAATTTCTTGTAAGCTGAAACATCAAAATGAGCATTGCACTTACAAAAAACACACATACAATACATGAAGCAGTTAAAAATCTACTGTTTTTCAAAAAATCAAGGCTTATCCTGTTTAATTTTTTTATATCTTCTCTCTCCATTTTTCTCCCCCTCACGCCACAAGTCCTCTGAATATAGCGAGTATATTTGAAAAATTATCACTGCCTTCCTCATTTTTATATTCGTTCTTTATCTCGCCGTCATGTAGAAATATAACTCTGTCAGCGTATGTAGCAATAATCGGGTCATGTGTCACAACGATAAAACTCTGTTTTTCTTCCTTTTTTAACTGCATAAACAGCTCCATTATCTCAAGTGAAGTATTGTAGTCGAGATTTCCCGTCGGCTCATCCGCGAGAACTATATCCGGATGTGTCACCACCGCCCTTGCTATCGCAATCCTCTGCTGCTGCCCTCCCGAAAGCTGCGTAACACCGCTGTCAAGTTTATCATCAATCCCCACTCTCCTGACTATGCTTTCAACTGTATCTTTAACTTTCCTGTCACGACCCCCTTTAAGCACCAGCGGCAGTGAAACGTTTTCACGCACTGACAGGTCATTTAGCAGACTGAAATCCTGAAATATAAAACCAATATGTTTATTTCTTATCTCCGTGGCATGAGGTTCTTTGGAATACTGCTCTTCAAGTCTGCCGTTCAGATATATCTCGCCCTCATCCGGCACGAGAAGTGCACCTAATATATTTAAAAGTGTGCTCTTGCCTGAGCCGCTTCCCCCCATGACCGCAAGTATCTCGCCCTTTTTTAGACAAAAAGAGACTCCCTTTAAAGCTTGAACTTCTGAATTTCCTGTAACAAATGTTTTCTTTATATTTTTGGTTTCTAAAATAATTCCACTGTTCTCCATTATTTTTCTCCCGTCAATATACTATTTTCACCTAATTACAATAATTATTATTTACATAATGCTTTATAGAGATTATGTCTTCCGGCATACGGCATCCTACTGTGTACTCCCCGTCATTATTTGAGCATCTTATAATGCAGCCCTCTAGTGGATTTGTACAAATCTCATCAAAATTATCCACTGAAACAATTATATTCTTATCTTTTGCATTTACAAAAGCACTGTCACAGACCGAAAATGCAAAACCGTTTGCACTCACATTTACCATACGCCCATTATATGTTTTGTCATCGTTCTCAAATTTTATCGTACAGGCATTTGCAATCGGCATACGAGGATATTTTCTTCTGTTATGTACCTGCGGATTTGACTCTATATAAAGTTTATACTCACCACTTTCAGCGGCTTTACTGTGTCTGATTGATATATTTTCCCAATAATACAATACATTGTCTACTACTATATTAAAGTTACATCTCGTATGTTTATCTTTTTTATCAAACAATTCACTGTCTTTTTCGTCAACAGTTATATATAGTTCATTGCCTTTACGCTCTACAACTTCACCACTATACTCTTTCTTAACACCATTTACATTGCTTATGGAAATCTTCATGCCGCTTCTTACATCCTGAACACCCATAAATCCGCCAACGCCAAGTTCTTCCATTAGTTTTCCGACAACATCCTCAATGTCCATCGCACTTTTAGCACTTGACTCATACTTGCTGAGCATGGTTCTTGTAGTAAGTTCCGCCTTGTTTATGCTTTCTGTCATATCGTTCATAACAGCACCTACCTGATTCATATTGTCAGTAAGTGTTTTATTTGATGTCTCTACCTCTTTTACTGCACTGTCTACAATCTTTATATTTTCACCAAGCGTTGCAGCATCATTTGTTATTTTTGTCACACTCCTATTAACATTTGATACTTTTTCTATGTTCAACTGGATAAGTTCTATAGTCTGTGCAATGGAATCCATCATTTTTGCCGAGGTCTCCTCAAGTCTTGAAAGTGCCTGCATAATACTTCCCGATGATTCTTTAGTTCCATTACTTAAATTTCTTATCTCATCTGCAACAACTGCAAAGCCCTTTCCTGCTTCACCTGCTCTTGCTGCCTCTATTGAAGCATTAAGTGCAAGAAGATTCGTCTGCGATGTTATACCATCTATCGTGCTTGTCTCATCTTTAACACCGTTGAACTCTTCCTTAAAGTCTGCCAGTATATTTTCTACTTCTTTAGAAAGTTCAGACATTTTGTTTGTTGTATCAACCACTTCCACAAGGTCCTTAGCACTTGTATCTGCGTGCTCAACAGATGCATTTATAAGTTCTACGACCTGTTCCATAAGTCCTGCAACATTTCTTACCTGGTCGTCAATTACATTTGTCATATCAACCGAAGATACCGTTTTCTCATTTAATACATCATTGTTATCCGAGAGCACTCTCATATCTTTAACAACTTCATCCGCACCTGCCTTATTCTCATCTGCAAGCTCTCTTACAACAGTTACTCCATCAACAACCTCATTACTTGCAATTTTTACCTGTTCAACTGTCTTTACCACTCTCGCAAGGTTTCCTTTAATCGAAGCTGTCAATGCTCCATCTGACTCTACAAGATGCTTTATTGCCATATTTGTGCATACATAACAACAGATGACAACGGCAAACTCAAGTGCACATTCCTCACTTGAAACAAAATCCATCATCCCCTTTACTAAACCTTTGTACATATTGCTGGAAAGAAGAATAAATAATGTTATCCACATCATTACCTTTATGAACTTAGGATCCTTATAGAGAATCAATATTGAAAGTAATGGCAATATAAATACATATGATACCTGGTCAAGTGAGGTCCACGCAATAACAGAATAAAACAATAAATATCCTATTCCTAACATCCATTTATAATTTTTATTGTCCTCACCCTTAACTTTTAATAATACTTTGCTGATAATAAACGACAGCCATCCAACCGTAAAAAACATAAAGAAATATCCAACATCCAGCTTGCCGGTACCAACCTTTATACCATAATAAACTGACACTATTATCATCAATATAAACCAGGTTATTCCACCACGCTTATTTGCTTTTGTTATAAAAAATGATTCATCATATTCCTGCATATCCTAATACCTCACTTATTTTTCTATTTAATAATCTACCTGTTATTCTAATATATTATAATATATAAATCAACATACTGATAGACTTTTCAAAAACTATTTTCCCTGCTGCCGCCATATTTCAGTCTGTTTTTGTTAATTATATCATATAACAGGTAACAGTTCATCATTGCATTTCTTACATTCATAGTTTTAATATATTGACAAACATTCTTCAAAGTTATAATATAACAGCAGTATTGATTAGCTTTCTAATTAGCTTTCTTACTTTAAAATCGCATTTGTTTTACTATATTAAACCCGGAGGTTACAGACATGAAAAAAAAATTAACACTTATTCTCACAGCAACACTGACAATTTCAACACTATTATTACCCGTCACATCATTTTGCACCACACACAGTATTGCAAAGACTGCCGGACAACCTAAACTGAGTGCAAAAAAACTCATAATGAAAACAGGACAGACTAAAAAATTAAAATTAAAAAATGTTTCCGGTAAAAATCAGAAAAAGATTAAATGGAGTTCAAATAACAAATCCATTATTACAGTTAATAAATCCGGACTTATAAAAGCAAAAAAGAAAGGAAAAGGCAAAATAATGGCAAAATACAACAATAAAACTTATACTTGTAATGTCACGGTAAAAAAAAGACCGGCAACAAAGCCGGACCCATATGACGGCGATGTGGCATATCCTGTATCTTTCGCATATACAGAAAAAAACAGTGATGTCACTTATGGTAAGGTTAAAATTGATACATACTTTTCAACAACCACCAACAAAAACAGAAAATGTGCCGTAGTTCTGCCGCCAAACTATGACAAAAACAAAAAATATCCAGTGTGCTATCTTCTCCATGGTCTTGGTCAGGATCATACAGACTGGCTTAATGCTAATGCACCTGTTATAATAGGAAACATGATTGCTGAAAAAACGGCAAAAGAAATGATACTTGTACTTCCAAACTGCCGTGCAAGAGCAAATGATACATATGTTGGAGATGCTTTTTCGCTTGACAATTATCGTGCATTTGACAATTTCATAAATGATCTTCGTGACAATCTTATGCCTTATATAAAGGAAAATTATTCGGTAGCAGAAGGTCGTGAAAACACAGCAATTGCCGGTTTTTCAATGGGTGGCCGCACTGCACTTTATATCGGTCTTTCAATGCAAGACACTTTTGGATATATAGGAGGTTTCTGCCCTGCTCCCGGACTTTTTGCATACGAAATGAACGGAATAGCTGAAGACGGTCTTTTTAAAGCAGATACATTCAAGTTAAACGATGAATATGCCGAAAACACTCTTTTAATGATTGTTGCAGCCAAAAGCGATACAGTTGTTTTTGATATTCCTGAAACATACCACAATGCACTTGTTAAAAATAACACTAAACATATATGGTACAAAACAACCGGTGGGCATGATGCCACAGTGATGGATCACGGTTTTTACAATTTTGCAAAAAGACTTTTTAACAATTAGTAGTTAATATTTACTATCAAACGAGGATTTTACATATGAATGAGAAATTTTTTTTAAAACTGCTTGAACTTTCCGCAGCACACGCAAAACGCAGCCATGCCATTTTTGAAAGGCTTAATCTTTCAAATGCACAGCCAAAGGTTTTGTATATACTCAGAGAGACAGATGGATACACCCAGAAAGAACTTGCCTCTATCTGCAGAATAACACCCCCGTCTATGACATCCATACTTAATAACATGGAAAAAGCTGATTTTATATATCGTGAAAAAGTATTAACTGCCGGTCAAAAACACGCACATAAAATTTATCTTACGACAAAAGGGAAAAAAACTGCTGAAGAAGTTTATTCCGAATTTGAAAAACTTGAAGAGTTATGTCTTAATGGTTTCTCGGAAAAAGAAAAACTTCAGGTATTTGAAATTTTTGACAAAATAATTAAAAATCTTTCGTAATTTCATAACGATAAAAATATCGTTAAACATTTATATCTTGTATAACTCTGTATTAAAAACAATAAGCCGTATTCTAAATATCATTATCATTTAGAATACGGCTTATTTATTTCACTTAATATGTATATTTGTAACTATAATATGCCGTCTGCAGATTTATATCCGAAGTAAAAGCATTATTTCTCAAATCTATAGTATGTTTCATTTTACTGTTTTTTGATACTGTTACCGTTATCGTCTTTGAACTGTATGCTTTCATATTCACTTTCTTATTAACCACTCTCTGGTGCAGACATCTGCCATTTGCGTATATTTTTACATCAAGTGCCTTTATAACTTTTAATTTTCTGTCAGTATATGTATTATATAATTTTATTTTGACTTTAAGTTTGTTCCCTGAAAAATATGTCTTTACAACCTGATAATATATCCTGTCGAGAAGCATATCTTTAATTTTTGCAGAAGGCTGTGTATATACATTCTTATGTACTGTGACTTTCTTCTTTATTGTAATACCATTCACCTTACATTTTAATGTTGCAACACCCGTTTTTTTAGCTGTTATCTTTCCATTTTTCACCGTTAATATCTTTTTATTTGATGATGACCATCTTTCTTTTTTTGATGAATTTGATCCTATAATTCGCATTTTGCAGCTAAGCCCCTCTGTCATAGTGCCATCCATTCCAATCATATACGGTGTATCAACAGTAACATTACAAGTTAATTTGACTCCGTCAACTTTGCATATAATCAAAGTATTACCTCGTTTTTTGCCGTAATTTTCCCACTCTTTGATACCGTGGCTACTTTTTTATTTGATGTACTCCATTTCAAAGTTCCTTTTTTATCAAGCACTTTTACTTTCTGCGTATTTCCAATATACAAATAACATCTTGAGCAATTCAGATAAGGACCTTTAACATTAACTTCACATGACATCTCATAACTTCTTGTTCCTATTTTCATAGTGACATCTACAACTGTATTACCTCTTCCGGCTGCCTTCAAAATACACTTATCATCCCCACTTTTTGTAACCCTCACCACACTTTCGTCACGAGATATAAATAATACCTCATCCCATTTGTATCCTGTATAATCTTTCCCATCATCATAGGTAAGAACAGGCTTAAGTGTAAACTTTTCATTTACTCTCATTTTTACGAAAGATTTATTAAGTGAAATCTGCGGCTCCTGAACTACTACCTCATATTTTTTCACGACTCCATCCCATGTCGTTGCTGTTATGTTAGTCGTTCCCATATTGACAGATGTAACAAGACCGTTTTGATTCACGATTGCAACACCTTCGTCTTCTGATGCCCAGGTAACTTCATTGTTCTCTCCTGAAGCCGTTGTGACTTTTGCGTTAAGCTGCATTGTCTTTTCAAGCCCTACTATCATATTTCCGGAATCACTTGTCATATCAAGACTTTTTGTCAGCTCTCTTACCAAAACATCTATCGTTCCGGTTGTATAAGGACTGTAAAAGCAAACCCTTACCGTGTACACCTGATCTGCTGTCATTTCGCATATGGCATCTGCTTTTGAAGTTCCATTTTCATATTTAATATAATCATCCAGATCCTCAATTTTTTCACCCTTATATATGTATATCGAACCTGAATTATAATTTTGCATTTCTATCATAAAATTATATTTAGAAGAATATTTTGGAGTAAATGTAAAATATGCCTCTGCATCACCGCTTTTTATATCAGCACTTGCTTTCTTGTTTACTGTCAGCTCTTTTTCAGATAAAACACTGTCCGTATTTATGACAGTCACATAAAAGGTATCTTCAATTCCATCATAAGTAGATACCTTTATACCTGTACTCCCCGTTCTTACGGCAGTAACAACACCATTTTCATCAACTGTTGCGATATCTGTATTTAAACTTTGATATGATATAAGCGAATTTTCTTTTATACTTGCAGGTTCAACCTGAGTATCAATCTTTAATTTGTTTTCATTTCCGATAATAATTCCTGTTCTTTTAGAAAGAGCTAACGACTCTGTCTGCGGTAATATTTTCACCCCGGCACAGCTTGCATAATACATAGAACTGACTTTTTCTACCTCTATTGTATATTTTCTTCCCTCTGTCATATTATAACTGAAATAATCATTTTTTCCCGCCTTGATATGCTCAACATAGTTATTTTCAACATCATCATGAATCCTTATAGTCATTCGTTGATCTTCATAATCATTTATTTCAATTCTATATCTTGCCGTATCTTTTGCCGTAAATGTCGCATAACCTTTACCTGTTCTGTCAGTAAAATTAATCTTATTTTCAACAGCAAGCGAAAACAATTTATTCTGAAATGCCGCATTTTCATCTGTATATTCATTAACCGTCTGTGCCGCCTTCACTATATTTGTATCACTTGGAATAATACTCAATGTCATTGCTATAAGCATAATAAAAACTCTAATATTTTTTTTCATCTTAATTGTCCTCTCTTGTCCGTATATAATTCTATGCCTTATGAACACATTGACATTTATTGTACCACATATTTATAAAAAAATCTCCTAACAGCATAAAAACATCATACTTATCTCCACTTTCTATTTTTTCATATATGAATAATATCCGTCATTTTCCTTTCGCACTGTCATATTAAATCCATCTGTTGTTTTATCTCCCTTTTCTTTAAATTTCACATTTATTTCTAACAGCTTTATATCTTCCTCCGACTGCTGTTTTTTTGTAATATTAGCCGTAAACATCAGCTTTGTTCCAGATTTACACACAACTTTTGCTTTTTTATTTTCTTTCCAATTGCTGTCTTTGTCAGGTAAAACTGTTTTTTCTATCGACATACCGGCATTTGTCTCTTTAACATTGCAAATATATGTGCCTCCATCACCAGCTTTGCCAAATTGCAATATAAATTGGATTTTTGTTGTCTCTCCGTCTTTTGTTGCATGAACTTTTAATTTCTGCTTTTTGTTAGTTCTTATTTCTGTGCCATCAGCACAATTGTCCCCACTTTTAGCCGAACCGCTGTTTTTTTCCTCCGTTTTATCATAATCTGCACTTACACCATCTTCTGTCCCACTCTTTTTATTTTTCTGCGTGTCGGATACATTTTCATCATATCCTGCTGCTATATCCTGCAACACGCTGGTTTGTGTCCCGTCAGAGTCCTGTATTTCTTCCTCTGTTATCTCAGGATTATAGATATGTATATGTATATTTTCTGATGCATATTTAAATGTCTCACTCTCATCCATAGAATCATCATTCTTGCTTTTATCATAGTTTTTTTCAACAGTCTTCCCTGTCGAACTTAATTCATTTTTATATGACTTTTTCGGTTTTTCATATACAAGTAATGCACAACCTATGACTGCTGCGGCTGTCCCAACGGCAAATACAGTTTTTGCATATTTTTTTAATCTCTTTCGTCTAAAAGACATCTTTTTAATATTTTCTGAATAATCCTCTGCTTCTTTTAGCATTTCTTCTGAAACACCGCCAATGGCATACATCAGCTTTTCCGCCTTTTTTTCGCTCACACTACCGCCTCCTTTTCAAGCCATACGGCAAGCTCCTTTCTCATACGGCTAAGAATTGATTTTACCGTACCCTCTTTTATATCAAGCTCTTCAGCGATTTCCTTAATATCCATAATGTAGAAATATCGTTTCAAAAAGACGGTACGGTTTCTCTTAGTCTGTTTCCACAAAAAATCTTCTATTGACTCTGTAAGAAGTTTATATTCCATGTCTTTTTCCACCGTCTTTCCGTCAGTTATACACTCATTAAGTTCCTCTATCGCAATATTCACACTATTCCCTCCTCTTTTTAATGCGTGCATATCCCTATACCTGTTAAGCGACAGATTCCTCACTATCTTGGCAAGAAATGTACTAAGCACTGACGGTCGGCTTGGCGGAATCGTATTCCATGTCCTTAGCCATGTATCATTTACACACTCTTTTGCATCTTCCTCATCATGTACAATACGCTCTGAAATACAAAAACAATAACGGTCGTATTTTTCAGATAGTTCGTTAATACCGTTTTCATTTCTGTCCCATATCAACTGTACTATTTTCTCATCTTCCATATATCTCCTTTTTGTTAATTAAAAATAGGCGTTTGCGAAACTATCATAAATCTTGATTAAATTGTGCAGATATAACAAATAGTGTTAGTCGGCATTTTTGTCGTCGTCAGCACTTAATCAGCGTTTTTTGCTGATTTATGTACTGCTACGAACGACAACATAGCGAAAGCGTGCCGACGATATTATTTGTTATATGTGTGCAATTGACACAACATATAGTTAGTTTCGCAATTATCTATGCAACTCTATTTACTGCTCCCATAAATATCGGAAGACCGTCACTTGTTGAAACTATTATAATAAATGGTCTGTTGCAATTCATTGTGACAGTATCCTTTTTTTCGTCTGCCAATGCCTCAAGGGCAATCTCTGTATATGATGCCATACTGCATCCGTTTTCGTCAATCGTCATCCTGCTCTTTTGTTTTGCTTTACTAACATAAATTCCACCTTCTGATTTATTTTCTCCATCTGACACAAACATCTTAGAAAAATCTGCTTTTTTTCCATTAAATATATTTTTTATACCCATATCCTGCATCAATGGATTTAATTCAAGTTCACTTTTAAAATCCAGTTTAGGCATTGAAAATTTTACTATCTTAGAATAATCCCATTTTTTATTGAATGTGTTACACAATGAAATTATCTGCTTTGCGTCCTTATTATTTATGAGTTTGTCTGCTGCCACATTTTCCTTTGGCAGTATTATATTCATATTTGCATTTGTCATAGGTATCGAAACTGCCTGATACCTGCCATTCTCAGTATAGGCATAAGCATACTCCGAATTTAAAAAACTGCATTTTTCCTTATCAATCTTTTCCTCCTCAGTGGTATTACCGCAGGTGTATGCAGACTGGCCGTAGAATATGCCCTTCTTTGTATTGTTTTTATCAAATCTGACTTTCCACTGCTCCTTAAAATTTACGGCTGACAACAATAACATAGCCATGTCTTTATTTGTTTTCAGATTACCTTTTATCTTACCACCTGTCTGCTCATCAAGCCATTTATTTATTTTATCATTATAACTTTTACTTCCCATCTCTCCCGTTAAACTATACGCATTATAATCATTTTTAAGTATTGTGCCGGCTTCTCTGGAATAATCATATTTATCACTGAGCCATGCAGAATTACCTAAAGAGCAGTTTTCGGATTTTATTTTACCGCTTATATACCCCATCATCTTTCTTATTATCTTCTGTTCTTTCTCCTCTCTGTCATTTACATTTATGCAATCCGAAACATCTGCTCTAAACATATTTTTGCCAAATGAATTTAATATCTGCTCCCGACTCTGCCCTGCAGTCATTTCCGAGAGCATCCCGTTTGCAAGATACATATTTATATTTGAGCAGGCGACAAGCCCCTTTTGTGGATTATCCCCCCAACTCTGTTTAAGAAAATGATATAAAAGACTGCTGTTATAATCTTTATAAATCTGTTTACATTTTTTAACTTCTTCATTTGACAAATTTACAGATGATTTTTTCTTCTTTCCCACAAGTTCCTTTTTCTTGTCTTGTACTTCGCTGCTTGATGACTCACCATCCTTTTTCTGAATATCAGATGTTTTTTGTGTACTTACATTTTTGTTTCCTGTTTCATTAAGACCGGTCTTTCTGCCGCCACATCCGGTCGTTCCTGCTATTACAAGTGTCATAAATAATGCAAATGCCTTTGCAATCCTGTCTTTTCTCATAAAAAAACCTCCTTTAAACTTCCGTTATTATTCAAAACAAACATCATAAGAAGTCAAACTTATGACAATTTTGCTTTCTACTTATAATAACCCGGTTATTTAAAGAAGGTTGCATTTTTATATAAATTTTTTAACACAATTTGCAAAAGCAATACAATGATATGGCATCATCAAGCATACCACGACATCATTTTACACCTCATGCTGTTCTGAGATAGTTGCCACATCTACGATAGAAAGCTTATCCTTGCCCTCTGTCTCAAGTGATGTGAGAAGTGCTGCTGCCGTATCAAGCGATGTAAGGCAATTTACACCTGTCTCAATGGCTGTTCTTCTGATAAGGAAACCATCTTTAAGCTTGTCATCATGCGTTGGTGTATCTATTACAAGATCTATCTGATGTTCAAGCAACAGATCCATAAGTGTAGGTGCTTCTTCGTTTATACGATTTACAGGTATTGCAAGAACTCCTGCTTCGTTAAATACCTTAGCTGTTCCCCTCGTAGAGAAGATGTCATAGCCAAGTTTCTTAAAGCGTTTAGCAATCTCGATTCCCTCTTCTTTGTCAGCATCATTAAGAGTGATTATCATCTTCTTATGCTTTGGAAGATCTATTCCTGCTCCCTTAAATGCCTTATAAAGTGCTTCGTTGAAGTCTTTTGAGATACCGAGACACTCACCTGTTGATTTCATTTCAGGTCCAAGGCTTATCTCTGCTCCCCTAAGTTTTTCAAATGAGAATACAGGCATCTTGATGGCAATATATTTTGACTTCTTTGCAAGTCCTGTTCCATATCCGAAATCTTTAACCTTTGCACCAAGTATTACTTTTGTTGCAAGATCTACAATAGGAATACCTGTTACCTTGCTGATATATGGAACGGTACGGCTTGAACGAGGATTTACCTCAATTACATACACCTGGTCATGGTAAACAATAAACTGTATATTTATAAGTCCGATTACATGAAGTGATTTTGCAAGTTTTCTTGTGTAATCGACAAGCATATCCTGTATTCTGTCACTGATAGTCTGTGCAGGATATACCGAGATACTGTCTCCCGAATGAATACCTGCTCTCTCGATATGCTCCATGATACCCGGTATAAGAATATCCTCACCGTCGCATACGGCATCTACCTCTATCTCTTTACCCATAAGATATTTATCTATAAGAATAGGGTGCTCCTGATGATATCTTGTTACAACCTGCATAAATTTCTTTATATCATCATCTGATACTGCTATCTGCATACCCTGTCCGCCAAGTACATATGAAGGACGGATAAGTACCGGATAACCAAGCTCGTTTGCGACTTTAAGTGCTTCTTCTGTTGTGAATACCGTATCACCCTTTGCTCTTGGTATCTGACACTCCTCAAGTATCTGATCAAACAACTCTCTATCCTCTGCGGCATCTACATCCTCTGCACTCGTTCCGAGAATCTTAACCCCCATCTTCATAAGTGATTCGGTAAGGTTGATAGCTGTCTGGCCACCAAACTGTACTACTGCCCCGTCAGGTTTTTCAAGACGGACAATATTTTCAACATCCTCCGGTGTAAGCGGCTCAAAATAGAGTTTATCTGCTATATCAAAGTCTGTACTGACTGTTTCAGGATTGTTATTTATTATAATAGTCTCATAACCTTCTTCCCTAAGTGTCCATACACTGTGAACCGAACAGTAGTCAAACTCTATACCCTGTCCTATTCTGATAGGTCCTGAACCAAGAACAATTATCTTTTTCTTTTTAGTTGTATCTTCTACTTCATTCACACCGTCAAAGCAGCTATAATAATATGGAGTTTCTGAGGCAAACTCTGCCGCACAGGTATCAACCATCTTAAATGCTGCCGTGATGCCACACTCATAACGGAGATTTTTAATCTCTTCCTCAGTCTTTCCTGTCCAGCGTGCAATTACATTATCAGGAAATTCAAGTCTCTTAGCTTCTTTTAACAGCTCTTTGTCAAGATTTCCTTTTGACTCTTTAATCTTCTTCTCCATCTCTACGAGAATTGCAAGTTTATCGATAAACCACTTGTCAATCTTTGTAACCTCGTGAATTTCATCATAAGAAGCAATTCCTCGGCGGAGTATTTCTGCTATAAGGTAAATTCTGCGGTCATCTACTACTGAAAGATGCTCGAGAACCTCCTCGTCAGACATATTGTCATAATCTCCTGTCTCAAGGCAGTCAACATGCTGTGAAAGTGACCTGATGGCTTTCATAAGTCCACCCTCAAAATTCGTGCAGATACTCATAACCTCACCTGTCGCTTTCATCTGCGTGGTAAGAGTTCTCTTTGCACTGATAAATTTATCAAATGGAAGACGAGGTATCTTAACTACCACATAGTCAAGTGCAGGCTCAAAACTTGCATATGTCTTTCCTGTTACGGCATTCGGAATCTCATCAAGCGTATATCCGAGTGCTATCTTTGCTGAAACCTTTGCAATAGGATAACCCGTTGCCTTTGAAGCAAGAGCTGATGAACGGCTTACACGAGGGTTTACCTCTATTACTATATATTCAAATGATGTAGGATGAAGTGCAAACTGAACATTACATCCACCTGTGATTCCAAGTTCGTCGATAATCTTTAAAGCAGATGTACGAAGCATCTGGTACTCTTTGTCTGACAATGTCTGTGACGGTGCAACTACGATACTGTCACCTGTATGAACTCCGACCGGGTCAAGGTTTTCCATGTTGCAGACGGTAATGCAGGTTCCGTTGCTGTCACGCATCACCTCATACTCTATCTCTTTCCATCCTGCGATACATCTCTCTACAAGTACCTGTCCTACTCTCGAAAGTCTAAGACCATTTGAAAGTATCTCCACAAGTTCTTCCTCATTGTGTGCTATACCGCCGCCTGAACCTCCGAGCGTATATGCAGGACGAAGTACGACCGGATAACCGATCTTATTTGCAAATTTGATACCGTCTTCAATATTTTCAACGAGTTCTGATGATGCACACGGCTCACCGATTCTCTCCATAAGGTCTTTAAATTCCTGACGACCCTCAGCATTTCTGATAGTCTCTGCTGTCGTTCCGAGAAGTCTTACTCCGTGGCTCTCAAGAAATCCGGACTCAGCAAGCTCCATACCGAGATTAAGACCTGCCTGTCCGCCCATGTTAGGCAAAAGACTATCAGGCTTTTCAACTTCGATTATATGCTGCAATACCTCTGTTGTAAGTGGCTCTATATAGACCTTATCTGCAATATCTTTATCTGTCATAATAGTTGCAGGATTAGAATTGACGAGGATAACTTCCATTCCCTCCTCTTTAAGAGAGCGGCACGCCTGTGTTCCTGCATAATCAAACTCTGCGGCCTGTCCGATTACAATAGGACCAGAACCTATTACAAGTACCCTTTTGATTCCTTCCATCTTTGGCATTATTTATTTCCTCCAATCATCTTCATAAATTCATCAAACAACATTTCTGAGTCTTTAGGACCTGCATTTGCCTCAGGATGAAACTGCACTGTCTTTACAGGTTTTCCTATATATTCAAGTCCCTCAATAGTTCCGTCATTTACATTTACAAACCACGGTTTTGCCACTGATGCATCTATTCCGTCCGCATCTACTACATATCCATGATTCTGTGAAGAAATATATACTTTTCCGGTCTCAAGATTTTTGACTGGATGGTTTGCTCCTCTGTGTCCGTATTTCATCTTATATGTCTTTGCATTATGTGCAAGTGCCATAAGCTGATGACCGAGACAGATTGCAAATACAGGTATATTTGAATCGGCAAGTTTTTTTACCTGTGCAATAATATCTACACACTCAGCAGGATCTCCCGGTCCGTTCGTTATCATAATTCCGTCAGGCTTTGATGCGATAACCTCGTCTGCATCAAAATCACACGGATAAACAGTTACATTGCATCCTCTGTTTAAAAGGCATCTTATAATGTTTTTCTTTGTTCCAACATCAATAACTGCAACATCTTTGTCAGCCGCAACGCTCTCTGAGCCTATATCTCCCGGAACATATTTTTCAATCTTGTCACATGAAACCTTCTTAACTACACCTGTGACTGTATATTCTTTAAGCTTTGGAATGATCTCATCGAGATTATAATTTTCATTTGTTGTTATCATTCCATTCATTGTACCTTTTTCACGAAGTATCTTTGTCAATGCTCTTGTATCTATGCCGCTGATACCCGGAATATCATTTTTTTCAAGGAAATGCTGTACGGTGTCTTCTGAACGGAAATTACTTGGAACTCTTGCAAGTTCTCTAACGATAAAGCCGTCAGGCCAGCCTTTTTTTGACTCCATATCCTTATAGCATATTCCATAGTTTCCAATAAGCGGATACGTCATGGTAACTGCCTGTCCCGCATAACTTGGATCTGTAAGAACCTCTAAATAACCTGTCATTGATGTATTAAAAACAATCTCTGAGATTATCTCTTTGTCAACACCAATACTTTTTCCTTCAAATACTGTTCCATCTTCTAATATAAGAAACGCTTTCTTCATATTAAAATTCCCATTCCTTTCCATTAAGTTCTAATATCATCTCGGCGGTCTCTACTATATTGTTACCGCTGTCCATACTAAGTTTTTGAATATAATGATGTGCTTCGTCTTCTGTCATCTGATTACGTTCCATCAAAAGCTCTTTAGCTGCCGTAATCACTTTTCGGTCATTTTCAGATCTGACTTTTGGTTTTTTCTTCTGCTTCTTCTTCCATCTGTTGTACTGAACCATCATCATCTCAAGAGTGTTCAACAGATCCTGTACCTTAAACGGCATAGCCAGTGAAACAATTCCATCCAAATCGCAATCTGCCAGTTTCGCCGGAGATGCAAGCAAAAGCATAGCAAAGCCTTTTGGAAGATAATCATTTATCTCCGAATAATGCATATCTGAAAATTTGTATCCGGATATAACTATTCCTCCATCAAGACTGTTTACCGCACTCACTATCTGTGCTCCACTGTCACAAACCATGTTTACATCATAACCGTTACGAACAAGAAGCTTTCTTAAATTCTTCGCATCGTCCAATTTTGGAAAAGCTATGATAATATCTGCCATGCAGAAACCTCCTGTCTTCTGTGCAAACAATCGATCCTATAAACTGGTTAAATATCTTTTTGTTTCCCATTGAGTCACCTGAGTACAATATTCATTCCATTCTTTGTCTTTGCTCTTTATGATATGCTCTGAAATGTGGCTGCCAACAATCTCCTGCAGAAAATCATCTTCCTCAAATAATTTTACAGCCTCATAAAGCGTCCTCGGAAGGACTTCACATTTCTGTGCTTCTTTTTCAGATAAGTCATCCATACATACCGGCGGTTCAAGTTCCTCTTTTATACCACTAAGCCCGGCTGCAAGGCAGGCTGCGATAACAAGATAAGGATTTGCTGCACCATCAGGACTTCTTAAAACTATCCTCGCACCGTCACTTCCTATTGAAGTAAGTCGTATGAGTGGACTGGAATTTGTTGAAGACCATCCGACTGTGACCGGTGCCAGATAACCCGGTATAAGTCTCTTATATGAATTTACGATAGGGTTATTTATAAGTGACATATTCGCAATATGACTTAATATTCCTGCCATAAACTGATAACCCTCTTTGCTTACTCCCAAATCATCATTTTCATCATTAAAAACATTTTTTCCGTCTTTAAATAATGTAAATGTATAATGTGCTCCTGACCCCTTTGTATCTTTTTTAGGTTTTGGCATAAATGTCGCATTAACACCATGTCTCTTTGCCACGGTCCGTATAACAAGTCTCGATGTCATAATGTTATCTGCCATGTCAAGAGCATCCGCATAACTTAAGTCAAGCACATGCTGTGCCGATTCATCAGAATGATATGATGTTTCAACACTTATCCCCATATCTGCAAGATAAAGTACCATATCACGCCTTGCATTTTCGCCACCGTCAGCAGGTCCAACATCAAAATAGCCGCCCTGTTCACTTGAATGATTGGTCGGCTCTCCGTTCTCACCGAGGTCAAAAAGGAAGAACTCATTCTTGATAGCTACCTTAAATTCATATCCAAGTTCCTTTGCCTCTGAAATAACTTTCTTTAAAATATATCTGCTGTCACCATCAAAAGGTGTGCCGTCAGGCTTAACAACATCACATAAAAAACGTGCAACCTTGCCGTGCTGTGGACGCCAAGGAAAAATAACAAATGTATCTAAGTCCGGAACTAAAAACAGTTCTTCATATCCAGTACCACGGAAACCGTCAATAGCCGCACAATCAAACTTATAATGTCCGTCTAAAATCTTATCAAGCTGGTCAATTGTAGTCGCCATGTTCTTTAAATTTCCGGATATATCCGTGAACTGAAGACGGATAAATTCTATATCTTCTTCATCAATCAGTTCCAATATATCCTGTCTGGTATATTTTGCCATCACGCTTCCTCCTTGTATTATTTATACATAACTACACATTGTTCCTATTATACAAAAAAAACACTCATATGTCAAAGACATTTGCAATTATGTTTATACATTAGTAGCAGTTCAGCCATAAAAAGATAATCAGCAATGCATAAGCTCGCTTAATGAATTGCTGATTATCTTTTTATGGTAGAATAGCCTTTCATCTCTGAAATGAAATAAACAAAAGCTGCATAGCAGCGACTGACAGCTTGCTGGCAGGTTTATGAATGTTAGAGATGAAAGGCTGAACTGTTACATACATTATTTTTTCAATCAATAACCATGCCTATTCTCAATCTGCTGCTATACCTGTTCATATACAATCTTTCTGTTCTTTTGCACCAAAAACAGAGGATGTAATCACATTATACACCCTCTGTTTTCGATACGGTCACTATTATTCATGTTTATCACAAATAATAACAAACCATCTATTTTATTTTAAGGACTTTACTTTTAATGGCTTTTGTAATTTATTGATATATTTATAGTTATCTTTAACATCTGTAATTTTTTACGGAAGATTTGTGTAACCCATAAGGAACTCATCAACTTCCCTAGCTACATGTCTTCCCTCATTTATTCCCCACACAACGAGCGACTGACCTCTGTGCATATCACCGGCAGTAAACACCTTATCTACAGATGTTTTATAACTGCCCTCTGCCGTCTCTACATTTGTACGGGCATTTAATTTTACCCCGAACGCTTTTGCAACATAATCCTTAGTACCAAGAAAACCTGCTGCGATAAGTACATAGTCGGCAGGAATCTCAAATTCACTTCCCGGTATCTCGACCATATTTAATCTGCCTGTCTTTGCATCTTTCTTTGGCTCGAGTTTTACAAGTTTAACTTTCTTTAACTTGCCATTCTTGTCAGCGATAAACTCTTTTACAGTTGCCTGATATATTCTCGGATCTTTGCCAAATACTGCTATCGCTTCTTCCTGACCGTAGTCTGTCTTGCAGACACGAGGCCATTCCGGCCACGGATTGTTTGCGGCTCTCTCATCAGGAAGTTTGGGCATCATCTCAATCTGCACTACCGATTTTGCGCCCTGTCTTACCGCTGTTCCGACACAGTCATTACCCGTATCACCGCCACCGATGACAACAACATTCTTTCCTTTTGTATCTACCCAGCCGTCTTTTTTGCCCGTAAGCACATGCTTTGTAGAGCGTGTAAGGAAATCTACGGCAAAATAGATTCCGTCAGCTTCACGACCTGTCGCTTTTATATCTCTCGGATTTGATGCTCCGCAGGCAAGGATAACACTGTCATAATCTTTGACAATATCTGCCGCTTTCACCGTTTTTCCTACATCCGCGTTTACGACAAATTTAACGCCTTCTTCTTCCATGACTTTCTGTTTTCTGTCGATAACCCATTTCTCAAGTTTCATATTTGGAATACCGTACATAAGAAGTCCGCCGATATGGTCATTTCTCTCAAAAACGGTTACATCATGACCTCTCCTGTTAAGCTGATCTGCTGCCGCAAGTCCTGAAGGACCTGAACCGATGATTGCAACTTTCTTGCCTGTGCGTACCTTGGGCTTTCTAGCCTCCATAAGTCCGTTTGCATATCCATACTCTACAATGGCATTCTCATTTGCCTTACATGTTACCGGCGAATCGTTAAGCCCGCAGGTGCAGGCTGCTTCACAGAGTGCCGGGCATACTCTCGATGTAAACTCCGGAAAATTGTTAGTCTGGCGGAGCATCTGAAGTGCCTCTTTCATACATCCGTGATAGAGAAGATCATTCCATTCAGGCACGAGATTGTTTAAAGGACAACCTGATGCCATTCCATTTATCATCATACCTGACTGGCAGAACGGAACACCACAGTTCATACATCTTGAAGCCTGTTCTTTTCTATCCTTATCACTCATAGGAGTGTGAAATTCATTAAAGTTCTTTATTCTCTCTAAAGGCTCTACTGCCTTATTATTTTTTCTTTCATATTCAAGAAATCCGGTTGGTTTGCCCATAATTATCCTCCTTATCCTGTCGCTCAAACATCACCGCACTGCCCGACTGTATGTCAGGCGTGCGTATAAACAGTATTTCCTATAGTTTATGCCTGATTTTTGTGTGCATAAAATGCTTCTATCTGTGCCTGCTCGTAGCTTAATCCTCTTTCTTCCATCTGAGCGATAAGCTGAAGCATCTTGCTGTAATCATAAGAAATTATCTTTTTAAACTTAGGAAGATAATCACTGAAGTTTTCAAGGATATTCTTTCCTTTTGCTGAATTTGTAGCTTCAACATGCTCCTCTATTATCTTCTTTAACTCAAGTACATCATATTTGTCTGTTACCGGCTGTGATGAGACAAGGTCTTTGTTAAGTTTAAGGTAAAGGTCACTGTTCTCATCAAGTACATATGCGACACCGCCGCTCATACCAGCCGCAAAGTTCTTTCCTGTAGGTCCGAGTATAACCACGCGACCGCCTGTCATGTACTCACATCCGTGGTCGCCGACACCCTCAACAACTGCTGTTGCTCCTGAGTTACGGACACAGAAACGCTCACCGGCAATACCGTTTATAAATGCCTTACCGCTTGTAGCACCATACAGTGCAACATTACCAATAATGATATTATCCTCTGCCTTAAATTTAGAACCTGCCTGTGGATATACAACAATTTTTCCGCCTGAAAGACCTTTTCCGAGGTAATCATTTGAATCACCGACAAGTTCAAGTTTAAGCCCCTTAGGGATAAATGCACCGAAGCTCTGACCGCCGCTTCCGTGACACTCAACAGTAATAGTGTCCTCCTCAAGCGTATCGCTGAATTTCTTTGTAATCTCTGAACCGAGTATCGTACCGAATGTACGGTTGATATTTGTCACATCGACTGTAACTTTTGCCGGTTCTCCTGTCTGGAGTGATTTTTTAAGTTTAGGAAGTAAAACTTTTTCATCTATTGTCTTTTCAAGTTCAAAGTTATATACATTCTTTGGATTGAATTTGTTTTCTTTTCTCTCATTTGCAAATGATGAGTCAATTATCTCGTTAAAGTTGATGTGATGTTCCTTAACCTTTGGATCATCCTTAACTTTAAGAAGGTCTGTGCGGCCGATGAGGTCATCGACTTTCTTAATTCCAAGTAAAGCCATGTACTCACGAAGTTCCTGTGCGATAAACTTCATAAAGTTCTCAACATATTCAGGCTTTCCTTTAAATCTCTTTCTGAGTTCAGGATTCTGTGTTGCAACACCTACAGGGCAGGTATCGAGATTACATACACGCATCATTACGCAGCCCATTGTTACAAGCGGTGCTGTTGCAAATCCATACTCTTCTGCTCCAAGAAGTGCTGCCACAAGCACATCACGGCCTGTCATAAGTTTACCGTCTGTCTCAATACGGACACGGGAACGGAGTCCGTTCATTATTAGTGTCTGGTGTGTCTCCGCAAGACCAAGCTCCCACGGAAGACCAGCATTGTAGATTGAACTTCTAGGTGCTGCTCCGGTACCTCCGTCATATCCTGAGATAAGGATAACTGCTGCTCCGGCTTTTGCAACACCGGCTGCTACAGTACCTACTCCGGCTTCTGAAACAAGTTTAACTGATATTCTCGCATCTTTATTACTATTCTTAAGGTCATAGATAAGCTGTGCCAAGTCCTCGATAGAATAGATGTCATGATGTGGCGGAGGTGAGATAAGACTTACACCAGGTGTTGAATGTCTTGTCTTTGCAACCCACGGATAAACCTTTCCTCCCGGAAGATGACCTCCCTCACCAGGCTTAGCTCCCTGTGCCATCTTAATCTGGATTTCCTTTGCACTTACAAGATAACGCGATGTTACACCAAAACGACCTGATGCAACCTGCTTTATTGCTGAACATCTGTCCTCCGGCTGTCCTGCAGTAAGAAGTCTGTCAAGACTCTCACCACCCTCACCACTGTTTGATTTGCCGTGAAGATGATTCATCGCAATGGCAAGTGTTTCATGTGCCTCCTGTGAAATAGAACCGTAAGACATGGCACCTGTCTTAAATCTCTTAACAATCTCGTCAACACTCTCAACCTCATCGATCGAAATGCCTTTCTTAGGATAATTAAAGTCAAGCATACTTCTGAGTGTTACATTGTGCTCTTTTTCATCTATACATTTTGAATACTGTTTAAACAGTTCATAGCTTCCTGTCCATGCAGCCTGCTGTAAAAGATGTATAGTCTCAGGATTATATAAATGTTCCTCCTTGTGACCTCTCTCTTTGTGCTGGCCACGGCTCTCAAGATTCATATCCGTTTCAAGACCGAGCGGATCAAATGCTGCTGAATGAAGTGTATCGACCTGTTTTTCAATATCCTCAAGTGTAATATCTCCTGCACAGCATACAGTGTCAGTAAAGTACTTCTCGATAACATCCTCTGAAATACCAATGGCTTCAAAAATCTTTGAACCCTGGTATGACTGAATTGTAGAAATACCCATTTTTGATGTAATCTTGACAATTCCGTGAAGGACCGCTGCGTCATAATCATCAACCGCTGCATAATAATCTTTATCGAGAAGATTCTGCCCGATAAGCTCTTTTATAGTGCTGTGGGCAAGATAAGGATTTATCGCACAGGCACCATATCCCAATATTGTAGCAAAGTGATGTACTTCTCTTGGCTCTGCCGATTCAAGTATCATTGCAACACTTGTTCTCTTCTTTGTAGTTACAAGATGCTGCTGCATTGAAGCTACCGCAAGAAGTGACGGTATAGCCACATGGTTCTCATCAACTCCCCTGTCAGTAAGGATAAGAATGTTTGCGCCCTCCTTGTAAGCTCTGTCAGCTTCAAGACACATACGGTCAAGTGCTTTCTTAAGTGATGTATTCTTATAATAAGTAATAGGAATATCAACGCACTTAAATCCCTCTTTATCCATATATTTAATCTTCATAAGGTCAGTGTCAGTAAGGATAGGATTGCGGATTTTAAGCACCTTGCAGTTGTCAGCCTTTTCTTCAAGCAGATTTCCGTCCTCACCGATATAAACGCTTGTCGATGTTACGATTTCCTCCCTTATCGCATCAATAGGAGGGTTTGTAACCTGTGCAAAAAGCTGTTTAAAATAGTTGAACAATGGCTGCGGCTTATCTGAAAGCATTGGAAGCGGTGTATCAGTACCCATTGAAGCAATAGGCTCTGCACCTTTCTGTGCCATAGGAAGAATCGACTCCTTGTAATCCTCATAAGTATAACCGAATGCCTTCTGGAGTCTTGCTCTCTCCTCGTCAGTAAACTCCACTACTTTCTTATTAGGAATACGAAGTTCCTTTAAAGTAACAAGATTGCTGTTAAGCCACTCACCGTAAGGCTGGCGTGAAGCATATTTTTCTTTAAGCACTTCATCATCGATAAGCTCACCCTTGACTGTATCAACAAGAAGCATACGACCCGGTCTTAATCTGTCTTTCTTAACAATCTTTTCAGGCGGAATGTCGAACACGCCTACTTCTGAAGAAAGGATAAGCTGGTCATCTGTTGTAATGTAATAACGCGATGGACGAAGACCGTTTCTGTCAAGAACCGCTCCCATAATATCACCGTCAGAGAAAAGGATTGAAGCCGGTCCATCCCAAGGCTCCATCATCGTCGCATAATACTGATAGAAATCTCTCTTTTTCTGGCTGACGCTCATGTCATGTTCCCACGGTTCAGGAATGGTTATCATAACAGCAAGCGGAAGCTCCATACCGCTCATCACAAGAAACTCAAGTGTATTATCAAGTCTTGCCGAATCAGAACCGTTTGGATTGACAACCGGAAGAACCTTGTGGAAATCATTTGCAAGGAGTGAAGTTTCCATAGTCTCCTCACGGGCGAGCATCTTGTCGGCATTACCTACGATAGTATTTATCTCACCGTTGTGAACGATAAATCTGTTCGGATGTGCTCTCATCCAGCTTGGATTTGTATTCGTACTAAATCTTGAATGTACCGTTGCGATAGCTGATACATAATCAGGATCCTGAAGGTCTTTAAAGAAAAGACGAAGCTGTCCTACAAGAAACATACCTTTATAGACTATCGTACGGCTTGAAAATGAAACAACATATGTGTCATCGTTACTCTGTTCAAACACACGGCGTGCAACATAGAGTTTGCGGTCAAAATCAAGTCCTTTCTCAACCTCCTCAGGTCTTTTAACAAATGCCTGCATGATGTATGGCATACATTCAAGTGCCTTATGTCCTAATATTTCAGGCTCAGTAGGAACTTTTCTCCAGCCGAGAAGTTCAAGCCCCTCCTTTTCAATAATGACTTCAAACATCTTTTTGGCACGGTTTCTTTTAAGTTCATCCTGTGGAAAGAAAAACATTCCGATACCGTAATCTCTCTCATCTCCGAGTTCAAAACCGAGTGGTTTAACTGCCTTTTTAAAGAATTTATGTGAAATCTGTAAGAGAATACCAACACCGTCACCGGTCTTTCCCTCAGCATCCTTACCTGCACGATGCTCCAGCTTCTCGACAATGTCAAGAGCTCCGGAAACAGTATCATGTGTCTTATTTCCCTTGATATTTACAATAGAACCGATACCACAGTTATCATGTTCATAACGGGGATCGTAAAGACCTCTCTTTTCATGATCAATAACCTTTGAGGCTTCATCTAAAACCCTGCTGTTACAAGTTTCAGTATTTGTCATCATTATTACCTCCATATCAATATTTTACAATTTTGTGTTTTGTTTTACTGCTGTCTGCTGCAGCTACTATGAAACAGACAACACTCAATGCTCTTTGGATACATTTAATTTACATATAGCAAACAAAAAGAGGCTCAGCAAATAACTGAAAACACATATAGAACATCTTCTTCATAAGAAAAAGTCCTATCATGTAAACAGATACTATATCAAAAGACACTTCCGGCAAAAAGCCATACCAGTCCTGTGATACAAATATCCCTTTACTGATAATTGTTTTCATATCATTTGCTGAACCCCTTTGTTCATCAAACTGGTTTGATTATATATTTTTTGAGCAAAAAAAGCAAGATTATTTAGTAAAATTATGCTTTTTACTAATAAAATTAAGCAAAATCGCTTTTTAGTTTATTTTATTCATTTGTTCAAACTTGTGTTCTAAAGAAATTATTGATAAAATTTATTTTTTTAAGAGAGGGGATAAGTTGTTTCCACTCCAAACTAATTTACAACTCGGAATATCTTAGAATTATATGTATCTGAATCTACCACTGATACTCTGCAATTTATCCATTGAAGCTTTTTGTTCATACTATCCTGTAACGCTTTCATTATCATCTTTTTATATAATCCTCTGTTCTCTGTCATACATCGCATCAAATTCCTGCATAATTGCATTATGTTCTAAATCCGATGCTGTATTTTTCATCTCATACTTAACATCATGTGTTTTATCATCCCTAAATAATGAAATAAAACGTATATCCAAATTTTTAGGATTTAACTCCGAATAAACTGAAGCCATATTAAATTCCTGCTGGATAAAATAATCATGCGTGGAAACAAAAATCTGTACCCCCATTTGAGCTAACACTATTATTGTCTGCACAATCGGACGAATCATCTTAGGATTCATATTAGTTTCAGGTTCATCCCAAAATAAAATAGTATTCTTATTAAGACTTCCGGAAAGAATCATATAGATAATCATAGACAGCTTTCTATATCCATCTGAAAGTAAACCCATCTCAAATTCACCTTCTCCTCTAATCTTAAAATAAAACTTCTTATTTTTCTGTACAATCTGCCCCTTCATTATATTTTCCAGACTATTTAATACCTGATTCTGCTCCGTAGTATTAGGACCTTTTGAAAGCGGTCTGTCTAAAAGTTTTGCAAGGTCATAATACATTTCTTCAAAATCAATATGATATTCATCATATAATGATACAAAGTGCTCCACTGTAGAAATCATTTCTTTTGTAGGAATATAAATAATATCATACTTTTTCATTTTCATATTTTTTTCTATCGAAATATCCGCATGATTTTCCTGCCTGTTACCAAATCCAACAGAAATCTTTTGTTTTTTTTCAAGCTCAACTGAAAAATCCGTTCGATTGCTACCTCGTTTACGGCTTACCAATCTTCCAATTTTCATTTCATCCGGTCGAAACACGCCTTGAATTTTTTTTACAAAAAGCTGTTCTTCCATTTCCTTAGTCAAATTATCTTTACTGCCGTTGCTAAGAGGCTTTATCATAGAATACATTACTTTTAAAAGTGTCGTTTTTCCAGTGCTGTTTTCACCACAGATAATATTAATATTATCTGACCAATCTATTTCTGCATTTTCAAAAGCCATAAAATTATTAAGAGTTAATTTCTTTATTTTCATATCTATCTGCCACCTCAGTAAGTTCTTATTTCAGTATTACCAATAAAGCAAGCTTTATTTCCTTATAATGTAAGCACATTTTAGCATATACATACATAAAACACAAATAAGCTGATGCATCACTTTCAAAAAATATTGTGTCTACTTTTCGGTAAAGATTTTTATTATATTTTCACCACTTTACAACTTTATAAACGACACCCATGTTTCCTAAATGCTTGTTTTATAGCACTTATCACAGATTTTGATTTTATTTGGGTTTCGATATTTTGCACGAAACCAGTGAAAAATATCTGCTTACGGATGCCCTCACTTATGACAAAACGAAATTCCTGCACACTTTTATCTTTGTAGTCAGCAAATTCATTGTCGACATAAGGCAGCAGTTTCATTGCACAATAACTGATGTTGATAAGATTTACCATCATTTCGATTCCTTTGCAGCTTCGTACCATATAACTGCATAAAGACCAGAATGTTTTCTGCTCATAATAACTCACTTCGATATTCCATCGGAATGAATATAAAAATATTGATTTAGTCTACCAATTAGTGTGTTTTCGTTGTATAATAGTTTTGTCGTACAGGGGCACTTTCTTTCTTAATGTTATAGTTCAAATTCATTATACACCAGAAAGTCCTGTACGATTTATTTTTTTGAAAAAAGTTGTAAAGTGGTGTAATATAACTCTATGTACTTTTCAAGTTCTCTTTTTAAATTTTCTTCTAAATCCATCACTTTATCTCCCTTTTTCCTCACCCATTCACATACCACTTAATCACATTATAATAAGGCTGGTACTCCTCGTCCTTTTCATTCATATACACCAGTTTTATCGTTTCTTTGTCAAGATGCTGCAACTGCTGATATACCGCCCTGCGTGCTTCACGCAATTCATAGTCATTTAAATTTAAAAGGTTTATTGTGTATTCATCCCCTACTATTGTCCCATTTCCATAATATGTAAACTTTTTCTCACACTCCTGTTCTAATGGAGACACAAATTTATCCGAATCATATTTGTTTTCCTTTTTTCTTCCGCAGGTTCTTATTGTATTACAACTTGCCACAAGATTTGAATAATCTAATGAGCGTTTACTCACATATTTCCCCGGATTTCTTGGTTCTATATGCTCATTATGAACATTTTCCTTTTTTATTCTGCCACAACAATATGCACAGATTCCTTTTTGCTCTTTTATAAGTACATCTGTAAGAATTCCTCTGTAATGTGCAAATTCTTCCGAATCATAAGTCTTATCGGGATTTTTTCGTTTAAACTCACTCAAAAACTCTGGTTCTTCAGACTTTTCAATATATATCATATATATCTTCTCCTCTTTAATTCCATCCTTGCCGTAATAACATCCGGATGGTTCTCACTTGTAATTTCAGCAAGTGCATTTATTTTCACTTCTGCCTGCTCAAATAATCTACTGTTTATATCATCATATATCGAGTCTATAAAACTTTTTATTTTTTCATTAATAGAACTTGTATCCATAAACTGTTCTAAAACAGCATTCGCATCATATCCGTTTAACTGTTTATTTTTTTGAATACTAAATTTTCCTTCACTGTTATCTATAAAAAACAGATTATAATTTTCATCAGCTTCACTTAATACAATAGGTGAATGTGTAGTAATAATAAACTGTATATTTGGAAAAGTATCTCTTAATGCAGATAACACTTTTCTCTGCCATGATGGGTGCATATGCAGTTCCACTTCATCAATCAGTACGATTCCCTCTCCAAGCAATGGATTTTCTTTATTTGGATTTGCTAAAGTAAGCCTTCTCGCCAAATCACCAAACAAAGCTAATGTGCATTTTTCCCCATCAGACATTTGAGAAACATTCAAGCTGATATTTGCCTTGTTTATTTTCATTTCCAAACGAGGTTTTCTTACAACACGAAGATTGGAGCAGCCGTCTAACATTGACAAAATAGCTTTTCTTACCGCCTGCAAGGCTTTATCTTTCCGTTCTAAATCCCCTGTCTCGACTTTTTGCTCATTTTCATAATCTTCCTGATTTCTATACCACTCAAAAAAAGTTCTAAAATCTATTTTATTCTCAATCGCTTTTTCAAATGCAGAATATATATCAAAAGTATGGTGTGTTCTGATGCGCAATGGTATATCCAACACAAGCCGGTTTGTACCATAATTTGCAAAAATAGGAATATCATTCTGTTTTTCATCACTAATATACTTTTCATGGAATATCTCAACAATTTCATTTAATGCTTTTTTGTTATGTGTTTTTCTTCCGCTACTTCGCACCATATTTTTTGAATATTCAAACTCCGTACCTTCAAATTCAATCGTTGCGTGTATGCTTGTTCCACTTTTTCCATACATAATATCTTCTAATTGAATAGCATAGTTTTGTTTTAATTCTTTTCTGTTTACAACCTGGTTTATAATATTTGCAAACAATAAATTAACAGAACGAAGAATACTTGATTTCCCTGTTCCGTTAATTCCAAAAATAACCGTACTTTTACCGTCAAATTCAATAATTGCATCATCAACAGCTCTAAAATTTGTTAATTTAATCTGTTTTAGTCGCATCAGCCACTTCTCCTATATTATATTTATTCTCAATTGTTTCATACCAAACCTGCAGTTTCTTGGATATATTTTTATATAATTAATTATACCACATACAAAGCGGATATTCGCAATCCGCTTTGCTGCCTGCTCATACATTTAAACACCACTTCCAATAACTTAACAAAATAGTGTCCTTTTCTGTTTATGTTTGTCCGAATAAAATTTTACGCTAACCTAACTCCAATACGGCTTCTGGTCCTTATGCGTAAATCCCTCAAGTTCCCTCTTATACCTCGTAAGCCTTGCTTCATATTCTAACTTTTTCTTTTCGCTAAGCTGCCCATTCTCCCAAAACTCATTTATCCTTTTTTCAAGACAGACAACAGCCTCCTGCGCCGCATCTTTATAATTATTTGCAGCATTAGACTCTATCTGTGCTATTATCTCATCAAGTTCTTTATTAACTTTACCATTCTTAAAAAATCCATACATTTTAAACCTATTCCTTCTTATCCTATTTTCTATAGTATAACAGTACATCCCAAAATACACAATGTTACAACAAAAAATAATAATGCTTACCTACAATGTAACTGACAATGGTTACAGTACACACTTATCAAATCTATAATCGTATTTTCCATTTGCTTTTCTTTACTATCCGTCATACAATCTATATTATATTTGTTTCAAAATGTATTTTGACATATAAATTTTATAAATAATCATAGAAATGGAGATTTTTAATAATGAAAATGCAGCAAATTCTTATTATAGAGGACGATATAAGTCTTAATAAAGGTCTTTGTCAGGCTCTTAGTTCAGAGGACAGACAGATTTTTTCATGCACCAATCTGCAAGCCGCCAGACAACAGCTTGCCTGTTTTAAGGCTTCACTCATACTGCTTGACATTACACTTCCGGATGGCAGCGGACTTGATTTTCTGGTTGAAGTAAAAACCGATTTTCCTGATATTCCTGTCATCCTGCTTACCGCAAATGATACTGATTTTGATATTGTAAGCGGTCTTGAACTCGGTGCTGATGATTATATAACAAAACCTTTTTCTCTCGCCGTTCTTCGTGCCAGAGTTAATACACAGCTTAGAAAGCATCCTGTCGGCAATTCCCAAACTGCAAATTCCATTATAACAATAGATGATTTTTCATTTGATTTTGTGCACCTAACTTTTCTTGTTTTAGGCAAGCCTGTTGAATTAAGCAAAACCGAGCAAAAGCTTCTTTCTCTCCTCGTTGAGAACCGTGGCAATATCATGACCCGTGATGTTCCTTACCGACCGCATATGGACAGATGGCTCTGAATATGTGGATAACAATGCACTTTCCGTTGTTGTCAAAAGGCTCCGTGATAAACTTAACGCTTCGGATTATATACATACCGTCTATGGCATCGGTTATAAATGGGACAAAAAATAAAAAGAAAGTCACTATACCCCAAAATACATAAAAAATATAAAAGCATACTCCAAACGAAAGGATTTTTATGACTAAAGATTTCATTATATTTATTCAGTTTATAATTATTATAATATGTATAAGTTCCATACTCCTAAACCGTTATAAAACAGATAAACTTCTCACTTCTCTCGAAAATATGATTGACTCAGCTTTAAAGGGAAGTTTTACTGAAAAGGTTTTTGATGAGAGCCGCCTGTCAGCACTTGAGACAAAATTTGCACAATACCTCTCAGGTCAGACCTGCTCTACCCAAAATATAATGCACGAAAAAGACATCATTAAAACTCTTATCGCTGATATTTCACATCAGACAAAAACACCTGTCGCAAACATTCTTCTCTACTGTGAATTACTTTTAGAAGATGATCTCTCAGAAAACTCAAAAAATAATCTTATGGCACTTTATTCCCAGACTAAAAAACTCCGTTTTCTGATAGAGTCTCTCATAAAACTTTCACGGCTTGAAACAGGTATCATTTCCCTATCTCCAAAGAAGCAGGAAATCCAGCCGTTACTTGATAAGATATTTATACAATACAACCAGAAAGCCGATTCAAAAGATTTGTATCTTAATACCGTCAAAACTGATGCAACGGCAGTGTTTGATGAAAAATGGACACTTGAGGCTCTTTGCAATATAGTTGACAATGCTATCAAGTACACCGTGACAGGTGGCATTTCCATAAATGTAATAGTCTATGAATTTTTTGTCAGAATTGATATTTCAGACACAGGCATTGGTATATCAGATAATGAGCATGAAAAAGTTTTTTCAAGATTTTACCGCTCCGAAAAAGTAAACACTACAGAAGGTGTCGGAATAGGACTCTATCTTGCAAGAAAGATAATTACAGGCGAAAATGGTTATATCAAAGTTTCTTCTTTACCGGAACACGGCTCAACTTTTTCCGTATTTCTTTCAAAACTGTAAGATTTCATATTGTGTTCTGAAAGATTTTGGAAAGTTTTATATGCCATACTATTATAGTAAAATCTTACAGATATTTTTTCAGAACGGAGGTCATTATGACAATACTAAAAACAGAAAATCTTACAAAAATCTATGGCTCAGGTGACAATGCCGTACACGCATTACAAAATGTAAACCTTGCCATCGAAAACGGTGAATTTGCCGCAGTCGTCGGAACATCAGGCAGCGGTAAATCAACACTTCTCCATATGCTCGGCGGTCTTGACAAGCCCACTTCCGGCAAGGTGTTTGTGGATGGAAAAGATATTTCTTCATTAAAAGACGAACCGCTCACCATATTTCGCAGAAGAAAAATAGGATTTATTTTTCAGGCTTACAACCTTGTACCAGTCTTAAACCTGTATGAAAATATCGTACTGCCGCTCGAACTTGACGGAAGAAAGATAGATAAGGATTTTGTAGCACAGATAACCGATACCTTAGGACTTTCAAAAAGACTTAATGCACTGCCAAACCAGCTTTCAGGCGGTCAGCAGCAGCGTGTTGCCATCGCAAGAGCTTTAGCATCCGCTCCGGCGATAATACTTGCAGATGAACCTACCGGCAACCTCGACTCAAAAACAAGTCAGGATGTATTAAGCCTGTTAAAAGTTTCATGCAAAAAATTTTCACAGACAATGGTAATGATAACCCACAACGAAGAAATAGCACAGACAGCAGACCGTATAATCCATATTGAAGACGGCCATGTAATAACTAAAGATTAGGAGGACAAACTCATGAATGTAAAAAATAAAAAATGTATCTTCCGTTTGAGTTACCGTTCTCTGCGTGCTGCAAAAAAGAGAAATATAATAGCTGTTATCGCAATAATACTTACCACTATCCTGTTTACATCACTTTTCACGATAGCACTTTCACTAAATGACAGTTACCAGACTTACTCATTCCGTCAGATTGGTGGTTATTCACACGGGACGTTTAAAGATGTAACTGACGAACAGGCAGACAAACTTATCACACACTCAAAAATAAAAGCTTATGGTAAACGAAATTGCATTGGTTCTATAAAGTCAGATTATTTCGGACAGATTTCAGGAGAAGTAAGCTATATGGATGAAAACTGCTCAAAATGGAGTTATGCAACACCAACAACAGGCAGAAATCCGGAAAACTCCGATGAAATAGCAATGGATACCACGGCTTTAAAACTCCTCGGTGCCAAAGCAAAACTTGGAACAAAGATAAAACTTACCTATACAGTAAGTGACAATAAAAGTAAAACATTTGAAAAAACGGACTATTTCAAACTTACAGGTTATTACAACTATAATAGTTTAATGCCGGTTCATTATATCAATGTTTCAAAAAAATATACTGAAAACATTATCAAAGAAGCAAAAAACAACGGACTTGATGATTTTCGGACAGATTTAAATGTGATGCTTAAATCAAGCCACAATATCGAAAAACAGATGAAGCAGATTGATAAAGACTTCGGGTATGACTGGCAGACACGAGACGAAAAAAACAGTGTTCGTATCGGTGTAAACTGGGGCTACACCTCTGAAAAAGTTGCAGAAAACACAGACACCGTAACGCTTGTCGGAATGGTGGCTTTCATTATACTTGTCATATTTACCGGATACCTTATTATCTACAATATTTTTCAGATTTCAGTAACAAATGACATACATTTTTACGGTCTTATAAAGACAATCGGTGTCACTCCACATCAGCTTCGCATGATAATCTATATCCAGGCAATACTTCTTTGTGCGATAGGTATTCCGATTGGACTGTTTATAGGATATTTCAGCGGTGTTACTCTGTTTCCTGCCATAATCTCACAGACTACGCTTGGTACAGAAAGCACCTCTATAAGCATATCCCCGCTTATTTTTGTAATATCAATACTTTTTTCACTATTAACCGTACTTATGTCATGTCTACGTCCGGGATTTATCGCCTCTAAGATTTCCCCTGTTGAAGCGGTAAAATATACAGACAATTCAAACACAAAAAAGAAGAAAAAGCATACCCGAGGTGCAAAAGTTTACCAGATGGCATTTACAAATCTTGGCAGAAACAAGCTAAGCACTTTCCTTGTTGTCATATCCCTTTCACTCTCCGTAGTGCTTCTAAATACATTATTTTTCTTTGTAAATGGAATTGATATGAACAGATTTGTTTCACGGCGTGTATGCTCTGATTTCATTATAAGTACAAAAAGCTATTTCCGATGTGAAATTGACGGTGAACACTGTATCTCAGACAAGGATATTCGCAGTATCACTGCAAATACAGATAACAGATTAACCGGCTGTGGATATTTTCTGCCTTACGCTGATGTAGCAGGATGGGTTGACAAAAAGACCTATATAAATATGTGCAAAGGCACTTTCAGCCAAAAAGATTTACAGCAAAACCTAAATTCAATAAGAAAAAAGGGAGATAAAGTTGCATCCGATCCACTTATTGAGGGAATTGATATAAAACTTTTAAATAAAATCAAAGTCTTTTCCGGCAGCCTTTCTCCACTTAAAGACAAAAAACAGCACAATATAGCTATAAGTGTAATGACTGATGATTACGGCAATCCGCAAAACATGGGAATATACCCAAAAGTCGGCGATAAGTTCACAATGTCATATATTGATGATGCTTATTTTATTGATAATCGGACAGGCAAAAAAGTCACCGATGACACACCCGAAAAATATATGGAATACTATATAGCCAAAGAACATGAAGTCACATATACGGTATGTGCACTTGTGGAAGTTCCATTTTCAATGGGATTTCGATACGGTTCCGAAACCGGATATAATGTGGTAATGTCAACCAACAACCTGAAAAATGACAGCAGGCAAAAAATTTCACCATTATTTTATATCTTAGACTCTAAAAACAAAAAAGCTGAGATACAGACTGCGAACTACCTTAAAAATGTAACTTCCGCCCCTTCATCTTCACTTTCCTTTGAAAGTAAAGCTAAGGTCTGTCAGGAATTTGACAGTTTTAAAAATATGTTTATATTGCTTGGCGGTCTGCTGTGTACTGTTATAGGTGTTATCGGAATCCTTAACTTTGTCAATGCCGTGCTAACCGGAATTATGTCGAGAAAACATGAATTTGCAATGCTTAAATCCATAGGTATGACAAACAGCCAGCTTCGCAGGATGCTTATATATGAAAGTTTATTTTATACCGTAAGCTCATCCGTCGTATCACTCATTACTTCAATAATATTTGTCGTGCTCACCAAAAAACCTTTTGAAAATATTTTCTGGTTCTTCAGCGGACATTTTGTAATACTACCAGTATTGATTGTCGCTCCGGTATTTATCATACTTAGCTGTATTATCCCGATGTTGATGTATGGAAATACTGAAAAACAAAGTGTTGTAGATACTTTAAGAGATTTTGTGTAAAGTGTTTATATGATTAGGAATAGTTGTATTTTTATCATCTAAAGGTACCGACAGAATTATAATTTTCACTATGCTCTATTCTAAGTAATAAGTGGCTGCTGTTTGATTATATGCTTAGAATGGGGCATAGTGTTTTTTATTTACATAATAATATTTTTTTATTAAATATATTTTGTATAATCAAAAAACTTAACAATATTAATCAATCTGTTCCAATCAGCACCTCTTTCCCCTTGAAAGCAAATCCATAATGTCTTATATTTTCTTTCTTCACACCTCTGCCTGTAAGTTCTGTATCATAATCTTTTTCATTTATTTGCTTTAATGCCGCCGACAATGTGTCTTTTAATGTATCTTCTTTTCTAAAGTTAAACACTTTAAATTCTATTACTATCCCCGGATATTTCATATTGTTTTTATCTAAATGATTGATATAAGTCACATACAAATTTTTTTATTCTTGCAATCGTATCTTCATAATTATTTTGTTTTACACCTGCAAAGCTAAGAAAAATCACCTGGTATGTTCCCTGAAGTTTTCTATATTTTCATAATTTCATATTTCAAGTCCCTCAAACAAATCATCTCTTTCTGCAAATTTATTTAAAAAAAAGCAATTTAACATATCCATATTCAATGTTTTCCCAAAACGACGCGGACGGGTAATCAATGTTACATCATCATTCTTCTCCCACCACTCCTTTATAAACATTGTCTTATCTATATAAAAACAATCATTTACCCGAATACTTTCAAAGCTCTGTTTTCCTATACCTACTGTTTTAAACATATTCTATCTCCATTTTCCCCAAAAAATATTCTAAATTTCTTTGATACAGTTCTCATATCAGTCACTATGTAAATACTATTACAAGTTTAACATATATAGCCCTAAATAAAAAATTTCTAAACTCAAAAATAAAAATAATATATTAAAAAAATTCAAAAAAAGAAAGAGATTAACCAAATAACCTCTTTCTGATTTTAGGATCTGACACTCAAATCCCTAACATACGATTAGTATTTGCGCTTACGAGCTGCCTCAGACTTCTTCTTACGACGAACGCTTGGCTTCTCATAATGCTCTCTCTTACGAATTTCCTGCTGGATGCCAGCTTTAGCACAATTTCTTTTGAAACGACGTAAAGCGTTATCCAATGTCTCATTCTCTTTTACGATTACATTTGACATAGTCTCACACCTAACCTCCCTCCAGTTGTAGATTATGCATCAAATACACAAACAACTGTGTAGGGTATTTTTTCACAGAACCACAGTCCTGTACGCACAAATATTATTATACCACAAATCTATCATTTGTCAACAGCTTTTTATATTTTCCCCCAATTTTTTTTAAACACCTTTTTTTTAAACAGTTTACCATTTCATTTTTCTATTTTTACAAACAACTCATTTCTTTATTATTTTATCAAATCAAACTCCACTATTGTCTGAAATGTAAAATTTAACTTGATGAAATCAAATTTACTTATCAGTACATAACTTTATATCTTATACTATACCTACGATTGAACGGTAACAATATATTTCTTTAATTGCTTAGTCGGTATTTTTGACTCACATATCTTCCTTATTGCTTTTTTATATGACACTTCATCAAGCTTCAAGTTGTTTTTGTCATTCAAAAAATCCCATACTGCTTTTGGATATACCACAAACAACTCTGCTATAAGCCAGCCTGCCGCCATCTGCGTATAGTAGCCGTTTTTTGAAAAATCTCTGTTTACAAGCTCAAGTATTTTGTCTGTATATTTACCTTTATAAACACTATTTAGGGCTTCATTACTATATCTGACTTTACTGGTATCACTATCCGACTGCAAAGCGTTTCTTTCCTCTATTACACCTTCATCTGTCAATATGCTTTCTAAATCTATGTCATATCTGTCCACCGTTTTCTTTCTTGCAATCTTATTCCCTGCCATATCAATCTTTACATAATGCTCAAGCAAAAGTACAAGTCCCGCCCTCGCCACATACTCCTTTTTAGAAGCTGTCATTTTTTCAATATCCTTTATAAACTCGTCATGATGTTTATCAATTATCCTGAACTCTTTACAAAAACCATCATTTATAGACCAGTTATTTATATAAGGAAGAAAATCATTCAATTTCTTTCTTGCAATTTTCACATCATCTTCCTTTGCCGTCGCTATACCTGTAATAAATCCACGAAGCATCGTCTCCTCAAAGTACAAATCATCCTCTTCAAGCAATCCCTGCCAGTCCTCATTTTCTTTTATAAGTTCTCTCGCATACTTCCTGATAAGGGGCACTCTAACCCCAAGCATATTATCGCAACCCGGAATAAGAGCCTTAGAAAAATCTCTGTATTTCTCCTCGCTCATAGAAAAAAGTCTTTCACGCACTGTTTTATCCATAATCTAAAAAATCTCCTTAAATTTTATCTTATAAGAGAACAAATTCTCTTGTCTTGCAAATTTATGATAACATTTTATCCTTTATGTCCTATTATAAGAAAACAAAAACATTAGTGCAAGCCGACTCATTATCCCATACCACAAATAAAGTAACAGTTCAGCCCTTCATTTATTACATTCGTAAACCTGCCAGCAAGCTGTCAGTCGCTGCTATGCAGCTTGAGTTTACTTCATTTCATAAATGAAAGGCTATTCTGCCCCAAAAAACAAGTCAATAATACATTGAGCAAGCTCATGTATTATTTACTTATCTTTTTTGGGCTGAACTGTTACCAAATAAACGCAAAAAACATAACCATCCTATATTGTATAACTATAAAAACAGCTTAAATTCATAATAACCTTTTATAACTTATAACAACATTTTATAATTCATAACATATTTTTCAACCTATAACACTTTAAACCAATACAACATACATTCATAAAAACAGCCGTGAAAAAGGATTATTATTCTAACACTCTTAACTATTTGCGAAACTATATATTGCATGAATACATTGTGCAAATATAACAATTAGCACAGCATATAATTAGTTTCGCAATTACTTAACAGAATAATAATCCTTTTCACGGCGTCACTTTATAACTATATTTCAAGCCCTCAATCCTACATTTCGGCAAGCTGTTTTCCGAGACTCTCACATTCACTTATCACATCACCATCAGGTGCTTCCTGGCATATAAGACCCTCTCCGTTTACGACTGTCGCTCCGGCACTTGTCATGCGTTCCTCCCAGTCACGCATCCACTGACCATCTCCCCAGCCGTATGAACCAAACAGAGCAATCTTCTTACCTTTTACATTTCCCTCAAGTTCTGCAACAAATGGCTCCATCTCACTTTCCTCAAGAACCTCAGCTCCCATGGCAGGACAACCGAGTGCAAACACTTCCTCTGTATCAAGGTCACTGACCTGGCAACTGCTTACATTGACAACTTCTGCCTGTGCTCCGCCATCTGTGATACCTTTACCTATTGCCTCCGCCATAGCGAGTGTATTTCCTGACTGCGACCAATATACAACACTTATCTTACCCATGATTATAATTCTCCTTTCAAAATGAAATACTTTATAGGCGTTTGCGAAACTATCATAAATCTTGATTAAATTATGCAGATATAACAAATAGTGTTAGTCGGCATTTTTGTCGTCGTCAGCACTTAATCAGCGTTTTTTGCTGATTTATGTACTGCTACGAACGACAACATAGCGAAAGCGTGCCGACGATATTATTTGTTATATCTGTGCAATTAACACAACATATAGTTAGTTTCGCAATTACCTACGAAATACTTTAGTTAGTTTTCCCTAACTTTGAGATTATGATACATAAATTATATACTAAAGTCAATAAAATAAATGACACCTTTTTATCAATATAACTATTATTGATAAAAAGGTGTCATTTTATTCATCACTTATCTAATTAATCAAGAAAACTTTCCATACTCTTAAGACTTATTGCAAGTGTAGATACATTATGCAAAAGTGCTGATGTTGTAGGTGCAAGTATTCCGGTCACACCACAGAGTATAAGTCCCGAATTAAATCCAACTATTGTTCTGTAGTTTTTCTTTATCCTTTTCATAAGTGCATCGCTCAACATCTTAAGTGTCACTATCTGATAAAGATCGTCCGAACCAACCGTTATGTCAGCAATCTCTCTTGCTATTTCTGCTCCGTCACTTATGGCAATTCCGACATTTGCTGCCGAGAGTGCAGGCGAATCATTTATTCCATCACCTATCATGATGACTTTTCTTCCCTCACTTCTCTCTTTCTCTACAAATGCAGCCTTATCTGCCGGAAGTACCTCCGAATAATAAACATCAACTCCGACTTTCTCAGCTATGTTCTTTGCAATCCTGTCACTATCCCCGGTCATCATTACAACCTTGCTTATTCCCGATTTTCTGAGAGAATTTACAACTGCTTCTGCTTCATCCCTGAGAGGGTCTTCTATAAGTATAACTGCCGCAAGCTCTCCCTGTATCGCAAGATAAAGTCTTGAATATTCATCAGATATATTTTCAAACTGTTCTTTCTTATCTTCAGGTACAATGCATTTCTCATCTTCAAAGACAAAATGATAACTTCCGATAACTGCTTTTCTGTTGTCAATATAGCTAGATATTCCATGAGCGACAACATAATCAACCTTTGAGTGCATCTCCTCATGTTCAAGAGATTTTTGTTTTGCTGCCTCAACGACTGCTTTTGCCATTGAATGAGGGAAGTGTTCCTCAAGGCAGGCTGCAATCCTCAAAAGTTCATCCGGTGTCTCATCACAGAACGAAACAACATCCACTACAGTAGGCTTAGCCTTTGTGAGTGTTCCTGTTTTATCAAACACAATAGTGTCTGCTTCTGAAACTGCTTCAAGGAATTTACCGCCTTTAACAGTTACATTATGAAGGCTTGCTTCTCTAATCGCCGACAGAACCGTTATCGGCATTGCAAGCTTTAGTGCACAAGAAAAATCTACCATAAGCACTGATAATGCCTTTGTGACATTTCTCGTCAAAAGATATGTTAAGGCTGTTCCTCCAAGTGTATAAGGAACAAGTTTATCCGCAATATGACTTGCCTTACTCTCACTTGCAGATTTGAGTTTTTCTGTCTCCTCTATCATCCCAACTATCTTTTCATACTGGCTCGTTCCACCGACTTTTTTAACTTTGATGGTTATCTCGCCCTCTTCAACTACAGTTCCGGCATAGACATAATTGTCTTTAACTCGTCTTACAGGCATTGACTCACCTGTTATCGAAGCCTGATTTACCATAGCTTCGCCGTCATAAACCTCACCGTCAAAAGGAATGATTGTTCCCATATGTACGACTACGCAGTCGCCCTCTTTTATATCATTTGAAGAAACCTGAACCTCTTTTCCGTCACTGAGCATCCATACACTTCCCGTATTGAGCGACATTGTCCTTGCAAGATCATCAACAGATTTCTTATGTGTCCACTCCTCCAACAGTTCACCTATTCCAAGCAGGAACATAATCGAATCCGCAGTTGCTATATCGTTTCTGATAACTGATACACCTATTGCAGTCGCATCAAGAACCGGAACTTCTATCTTACCTTTAAGCAAAGTCTTTACACCTTTATAAATATATTTCAATGACATTGCCGTTGTATAGACCGCCCTTACCGGATAAGGAAGAAGTATCCTTCTCGCATATCTGTAAACGACTTTTTCAACCATTTTTCTCTGATATGTGTTGTTAAGTCCCCTGCCTGATGTTTCTAATACTGCTGCCGGCACATCAACATTTTCATAAGCAAATTTTCTCAATGCTTCTATTATATTTTCCCTGTCACCGACAAAATAAATAGCAGCATCTGCTGTTCTCTCAAACACTTTTGCATTTGTAACATACTGGTTGTTGGTCAGATAATATAATAATGTATCTGCCTGTTCAAAGGACATTCTGTTTTGATGTAAATGAACTCTTATTCTGCCTTTTATTTCATGCTTAATAGAAAATTTCATTTTTTGCCCCCATTTCCGTATTATTCCTTTAACTTCGATATTGTTCTTTTAACTTCAATTAGTATCATCTTACTGCCATATACCTAAAACAAGACACCTGAAAAATCAGATGTCTTGTATAAATATATGTCAGATTATTATCTAATGATAAATTTTGTGCAAAAAGATAAAACTTTAAGATAACAGTTCTGCCTTACACTTTAAAGCTCATCTTTTCACATTTATGTTAATTACTCAGCATCTGCTGCTGCCTCTGCGTCTGCTTCGTTTTCAACTTCCTCAAAATCATCATCGTCTGCTTCATCTTCAAAGCACTCTTTCTTTGCCGCTCTCTCTTCATTAATCTCTACAGCTTCTGCATAAATATCTTCTGCATTTTCCTGTACTGTTGATACAACATTCATAACACAGTCTTTTGCACGAAGAACTGCTGCTGTGCAATTTGAATATACATTCTTTGCATCATCACTTGAAAGGATTTTAATTCCTGCTGTACCAAATGCAACACCTGCTGCAAATAAACCTGTCTTTTTCCAATTAATAGCCTTTAAACAATCTAACATAATAAGTTCCTCCTCTGGATAAAAAATTTTATTTGTATTTTTTTCACAAAAACAGACATATCCGTCTGCTTTTGTGACATTATACAACAAAAAATCCAGTACGACACGACTAATTTGACTTATTGAGAAATTTTAATCAAAAAGAGCCCGGAGAGGCTCTTTTTGATATTGTTTCTCAATATTTTTTTTAATATTAAATGAGTTTTTATTTTATTTCTGCATTAAATAATTTATCCTGATGTCTGCAATTATTAACCAATATGTCTTTCAAATCTCTTAAAATCGAGTATTTTTTCAATCTCTTCGAATGCATCGGCAGGAATTCTAAAATCTGCCGCCGCAAGATTATTCTCAAGCTGTGACGGTTTGCTTGCGCCTGTTATAACACTTGAAATGATTGATTTTCTAAGTATCCAGCTAAGTGCGAGCACCGACATATTAGTACCAAGCTCCTCGGCTATCTTTGAAAGTTTCTCCACTCTGTCAAGATTTTCATCCGTAAGAAGATTATTTATCTGTTTATCTGCCTGATGTGTTGCCCTTGAACCCTCAGGATATGGCTCTCCTTTTTTATATTTTCCGGTGAGAAGCCCCTGTGCCAGCGGCGAGAACGGTGTAATTCCGATACCGTACTTTTCACAAACGGACATTATCTCATGCTCTATGTATCTGTCAATCATATTGTACTGCGGCTGAACAACCGTCATAGGATAAAGTCCGTATCTTTCGATTATCCTCTGTGCTTCTTCAAGTCTTGCAGCACCCCACTCCTCGCTTACACCATAATAGAGAATCTTTCCCTGTGAAACAAGGTCATTTAATGCTCTCAAAGTTTCTTCCATCGGAGTTGTGTTATCAAATCTGTGGCAATAATAGAGGTCAATGTAATCCATGTTCAGATTTGAAAGGGAACGGTCAACATTCTCAAAAATATGTTTTCTCGACAATCCCCAGTCATTTGCACCGCCGCCTGTCGGGAAAAAAACTTTACTCGAAACAACATAGCTGTGTCTCGGATATTCATTAAGTATCCTGCCTAAAAACTTCTCAGCTTCGCCGCCGCTGTAAGCATCAGCACAATCAAAAAAATTAATACCATTTTCGTATGCAAGTTTAATCGTATCTCTTGCAATATCAACTTTCTCAGTTCCCGCAAGATCCGTCATCCAGCTTCCTACTGCAATCTCACTAACCTTTAATCCTGACTTTCCTACATTTCTATAATTCACAAAAGCCTCCTAGTCTCATTTATATACTTGCAAAAAATGTCATATTCTTACATTTAACAAAACCTGCAATAAAATTCACAGCCACCTGTTTTTTGCTATATATTTTATCTTTTTATCATTTTAATTATTTGTGCTTTATGCGTAAAACCGTAACAGAATACTTCGGAACAGTATAGTTAAACTTATCTTTAATACCTGTCACCTTATCACTCTTTAAAGTCACAGCCTCCTCTTTTCCGAGAATATTATCATCTGTCTCGCTCTGTCCTGCAACAACATCTACTTCTGCTTCATCTGAAATTTCGCCCAATCCCGTCACATCTATTGCAAATGTTTTATCTGCTCCTGTTACATTGACAAGTTTTATGATAACATCACCCGTCTTGTCCGTACTTACAACCTGGTAGCTCTCGCTTCCCTCTGTCTCAGGTATAGTATAGTCCACATAGAGCATATCATCAAGATAGCATTTAACATTTCTGTCTTTTACTACTATCTTTATCTTGTACTTTTCGCCCTCGCTTATCTGACAGCTCATAATAGTTCCTGCTATCTGACCTGATTTTGAACCGCCTGATACTTTCTGTAAGCATGATACCGTATTGTTCCAGCCGCCAATGTTCCAGAAATAATTTTCGTTCTTATCTCCTACGGCAAACGGTATCATAAATCCTTCCTGTCCTGAAGTCTTTGTCGCTTCAACAGTATATGTATAATTTTTCCATGTATTGTTTCCAAAGTAAGCAACACTTCCCTGATTTCCATATGCCACAGTGTTTGTCACATCTGATGACTGAACAAGTTTTCCGTTCTTGACCGACCAGTTTCCGTCTGTTGCTTTCTCCCAGTATTTCGATAAGTTTTCTGCTTTTGTAAATGTATCTTTTCCTAAAATCTTTCCATTGTCATTTGAGACAACCTTTGCATTGTCAAATTTTGCAGCCGTATTCCATGTGCCTACACCGACTTTTCCTGCAAATGGCTTTGATGCCACCGTTGCCCCTGACATATCCGATTTAAGAAGTGTAGTTCCTGCATTCTTGGCAAATATTTTCTGAACATAATAATTTACCGAGCTTGTAACCGTGTTATTGTTAAACCATATAAGATCAGGTGACCAGTGAAGTGCCGTCAAGTTTCCAAATAATGGTGCATATGCAGCCATCTTAACTATGTCTCCATTTCTCTCTAGTCCCGTCATATATGCCGCTTCGGAAAGTGCCGCTTTCCAAGTATTTGACTGTGCCGCATATTCTCCAAGGAACACATTCATTCCGCCGCCGTAAGTTGAAGTTGTCATGTTGTCAGTAGTTCTGCTGTAATTCTTTTCATCATAATAATCCGTGTGTGTTAAGAACCAGCTTGGCTCATTATAATAATGATGGTCGATAGCTCCCGCAAAGTCATTTATTGTCTTGTCAGGATGTGCCTTAAGCCATGTTGCAGCTTCATTATATGCTTCCATATAAACATCTTTTCCACTGTCTCCGTCATCGACACCCGCTGTAAACATAAGCTCTATATCACCATAAAGTGCAGGATTTGTTTTCTTTGCATCGTTAAACGCATCTACAAACGCTTCATAATGCTTAAAGAAATCATCACCCCACTGTTCGTTGCCAATACCGATATATTTGAGTTTAAATGGTTTTTCATGTCCCATCGCAATTCTTATCTTTCCCCACTTTGTAGTCTTATCACCACGACAGAACTCAACAAGATCAAGGGCGTCCTGAATATACTGCTTAAACTCAGCAGAGTCTAATGACGGTCCGTTTCCATCCGACTGTCCCATACAACATTTGCCACAGTTAATAACCGGAACTCCGACTGCATCTATATCCTCAGCAAGCTGAAAATACTCATAAAATCCAAGACCGTATGTCATAAATGAAGGATATTTATCATTTGCTGCCCTCTCATCCGTCCATATATTTTGTCCCTGCTTTCTTGCTGCAACATCGCCATATGTTCCGTTAAATTCAAACGGCTGTCCGCTTGAATCTGCACCTATTGAATCTTTCCAGTTATATCTTGTCTCGATGGTCGCACCCTCAACAACACATCCTCCCGGAAATCTCAAAAATCCCGGATGAAGTTCCTCTAATTTTTCTGCAAGGTCTTTTCTAAGACCGTTCTTTCTGCCCTTATATGTATCCTGTGGGAAAAGCGAAACCATGTCTATTGCAATTTTTCCCTTAGGAATCGTAACCTGTAATTTTACATTTTTATTTGAAGTAACTGACGATGTAAGTTTAAGCTCATACTTTTTCCATTCTGCCGTGACATTTTCGATAGTTCCACTTCCTACAACATCGCTTCCATTCATAAGTTTGACATTTAATGGACCGGTATAGCTGTCCATTCCTTTTGCATATACGGAAAAATCATATCCGTTATTCTCTTTTATCGACATTCCATCAAGGAATCCCTCATTCGCAATACCTGCATCACTGCCTGATTTGTTCTCAATAACCATATAATTGGGGTTATTTGCATTAAGACAGCCTGTCTTGTCATCCTTTACAACCTTTGCCGTAACTGTTCCGACATCGCTCCATGCATGCTTTTCATTATCCGATGCAAGATTTGTAAATTCAAATGAACGGTTCTGCACCATCTCGGCATAAAGTCCGCCGTCTGCCGCAAAATTTATATCCTCGATAAATATTCCATATAAAATATCACTAATATCATGTACTTTATCAGACGCATTGATATTTAATAAATAATTGCTCTGTTCACTGTTGTACCCACTGACTTTTCCAGCATCTCCGTAAACGGTCGGAGCCGGTGCAGCGGTAGCCTGTACTGTCAGGTCAGGTTCCACATCCGTCGTATCTTCTGGATTTGTGACTTTAACCGTACATCTTACAGTCTTTTTTGTCACTTTATTTGAACTTTTCGGAATATAACTTACCTTAACCTCTATCTTTGTACTGCCTGCCTTTACAGCCTTGATAACACCCTTTGCCGTAACAGAAGCCACATTTTTATTTTTGCTTGTAAAAGTCACTTTTTTTAATTTTTTTACATTTTTTACCGTGACTTTTAATGTTTTCTTTTTTCCTTTTACAAGTTTGATACTTGTCGTGTTCAGCCTGATAACAGGTGAATTATTTTTCTTTGCGGCAACACTCTTTACATACATTCCCGGAATTGATGATAAAACAAGTGCACCACTCATACACAATGCTAAAATCTTTTTTCTGCTAAGTCTCATACTCATCCTCTTTTCTAAATTTGAACTTTTCAGTTAAAAATTAAATTATAGTTTTATTAAATGCAATGCATAGATATTGCTTTTTTCAAAAACTTTATTAGCTTACGAGAAGAAGTTTTCTGCGGAAATCCCTACAATATCATGCATTGCTATTTAATCTTACATTTATGATTATATAAATCTTTTGACTTTTAGTCCATGATATTAGCTGTCAAGTATTTGATTTTTTTAGCTTTTTATATTATACTATTATTGTAATTAACCAAACTAAACAACAAATGCCACTTGATTTAAAATCCAAAAGATATAAACTCAAAAAACGACAACCATATTTACTAATCAACTACCATTGTAAAATTCAGGAGGAAATAATAAATGATTAAAATCAGACTTATTGGATACCATTTTCACAACTGCCCTGATTTTTATGTAAACCGTCCAAATGGTTCCGGAGATTATCTGCTTTTATATCTGCGTTCTCCAACTGAAATCATGACAGACAATAAATGCATACGCGTTCCAAAAAACACTTTTATTTTATACCAAAAAAACAAACCACAGATTTACAGACATATTCAATCCGGTTCCGCTGATGACTATTTTATAAACGACTGGATTCATTTTGATTTTGATGAATATGATAACTTTTTTGAGAAACTTGAAATTCCTTTTAACACTCCTATAACACTCTCGACACCGAAAGTTATAACTGACATGATAGCAGACCTTTTCATCGAATACTTCAATGAAGGCGACCAGCACGAACATATAATGAGCAGCAAAGCTGAAGCTCTTTTTCATAAATTCAGTGATCTTTACAGAACCACCTTAAATGCCGGCTCCGCTTTTGACAAATATTTTGATGAATTTTCAAAACTCAGACAACATCTCTACAACTATGAATATGTACCATCAGGTGCAAAAGAAATAGCAGACAAACTTGGACTGAGCACATCGTATTTCCAGCACACATACAAAAAGATATTCGGAGTATCTGTTCACCAGGATATAATAAAAGCCAGAATAGAACACGCCGCAAGACTTTTACAGGGCAGCAACGACTCAATCTCCGAGATAGCTGCCATATGCGGATACGAGAACCTCGAACATTTTTCAAGACAATTTAAGAAAATAAAAGGAATGTCACCTCAACAATTCAGAAAATAAATTTCCTATACATAAAAAAAGATAACATAGAAATCAACTGCTTTTTGATTTCTATGCTATCCTATTTTTTTACATTATTTTCCACACTGACATGATTTTGCGATAACACTGCGTACATTAAGGTCTGACGGATAACCGCAGGCAACAAGCCCTGCCTTTATCACCTGATGCCACTTCTTTGCTGAAAGTTCCACAACAGTGTCATCATCAAATTCAATTGTGCAGGCATTTTCAACTTCACACCCTGAACCACAGGCTATCTTATACATATTCTTTCTACTGATAGCTCCGATTTCTTCGAGTTTGTTCACCATCCTATATACAGTGGCAGTGCCTATCTTGCCGTCCTGTTTTGCTGCCTTATAATATATCTCCTTGCAGCATGAGCAGTCCTCCTCAAGTATAATATCTAGTAACATAAGACGCTGCTTCGTTATACGACAACCATCATCTTTAAGACGCTGTATCACCATATCTTTCTGCATTTTTGTACGCTGATAATTCTGTGATTCCTGTATCTTTCGTTTCTGTTCCATAACTGCCATCGCCATAGTCTGATTCCCCACCTCTCATCTCTCTGTCATGTATGAATATAAGCATTGCTGTTCACACCTGCTGTGCTACTAACAATGACTTCAATCCATACTCATAACATAGTTCACTGTCTATTTGTCACTGTCCACACCAACGATGCGGACAGCAATATTTATTTTTCTTTAAAAAAACCTATTATTATCTTTATTGCAAGTACAAACATAATTGCAAGAACGATCAAGATAACCACATCAACCGGTTTAACTTCTAAATTTGTATGCATTATAAAACTCCGTCTGCTTAAAATCACTTCATGTAAATCTTAAGCCTCTCCTGCCGCTGTCTTATATGATGTTTTTTTATTTGGATCAGGACGGAAAAGGAAGTAAAGTATTACTGCTGCTACTATAAATGCTACTACTGTTGCAGGTCCAAATGCAACCTCTCCTAAAATAAGTCCGCCGATCTGATATACCATAAGTGCTACGCAGTATGCTAATACATTCTGGAATATAAGTGCAAATACTACGAATTTTTTTGATTTCATCTCTCTTGCCATTGTTGAGATAGCTGCAAGACAAGGTGAATCGAACAGGTTGAACATAAGGAATGACACTGCTGCAATTCCTGTTGGGAAGAACTGTGCAAACTGGTCATGCATTGATGCTGCATATTCTTCTACTTCGCCAAGTCCGCTGAGTACACCCATTGTTGATACGATACCCTCTTTTGCAACAAATCCTGAAAGCGAAGATGCAACTGCCTGCCATGTTCCAAATCCGAGTGGTTTGAAAATCCAGGCGATAGCTCCACCGATTGAAGCAAGGAAACATGACTCTTTATCTACCATACCAAATGTTCCGTTCTGGATACCGAATGTTCCGAGGAACCACATAACTGCACAGCAAAGGAAGAGGATTGTTCCTGCTTTCTTAAGGAATGCCCATACTCTCTCCCATACATGGAGAAGAACACCTTTAAGTGATGGGATATGGTACTGTGGAAGCTCCATAACGAACGGTGCCGGATCACCAGCAAAAAGTGATGTTTTCTTTAAAATAATACATGAAACGATAACCACTATGATACCAACGAAGTACATAAGTGGTGCAAGCCACCAGCATCCGTTTAATAAATATCCTGCGATAAGTGCAATAACAGGAAGTTTTGCACCACAAGGAATAAATGTTGTTGTCATAATTGTCATACGACGATCTTTGTCATTCTCGATAGTACGAGTTGCCATGATACCAGGAACACCACATCCTGAACCGATAAGGAATGGAATGAAACTCTTTCCTGAAAGACCAAACTTACGGAAAATTCTATCCATGATAAATGCAACTCTTGCCATGTATCCGCAATCCTCAAGAATTGAGAGGAAGAAGAATACGATAGCCATCTGAGGTGCAAATCCGATAGGAGCACCAAGACCTCCGATAATACCATCAACTACAAGTGAGTTAAGCCAGTCTGCTGCACCGACATTTTTCAAAAATCCACCGACTGCCGGCTGAATCCACTCAGCTACAAGTGTATCATTTGTCCAGTCTGTAACAATTCCACCGAGGGATGATACTGCTATGTAATAAACTACAAACATAATAGCTGCGAAAATAGGAAGTGCAAGAATTCTGTTTGTAACAATCTTATCAATCTTATCTGATGTTGTAAGTTTTCCTGCCGATTTCTTCTTAATGCAGTCTTTGATGATAGATGTGATAAATGTATATCTCTCATTTGTGATGATACTCTCTGTATCATCATCAAGCTCATCCTCAACTGCCTTGTTTATCTCAGAGATTTCCTTAAGAACACCTGATGAAAGATTTAATTTCTCTGCAACTTTCTCATCATTTTCAAAAAGTTTGATGGCAAACCAGCGTTTCTGTGACTCATCCACAGACTGAAGTGCAATGCTCTCGATATCCTCAAGTGCACGCTCAACTTTTGCGTCAAATGAATGTTTCGGAGCTGCTTTCTTTGTACCTGCAAGTTTAACAGCCTCGTTTGCTGCCTCAACGATTCCCTCACTCTTGAGAGCTGAAATCTCAACAACCTTGCAGCCTGTTTCTTCTGCAAGTCTCTTAATGTTTATCTGATCACCATTCTTGCGAACAATATCCATCATATTTACAGCTATAAGAACAGGAATTCCAAGCTCAGTAAGCTGTGTTGTAAGATAAAGGTTTCTCTCAAGGTTTGTTCCATCGATAATATTTAAGATTACCTGTGGTTTCTCATCAATAAGGTAATTTCTTGAAACAACTTCCTCAAGTGTATATGGGGATAATGAATAAATACCCGGAAGGTCAACTACTGTTACATCCTTATGTCCCTTTAATTTTCCTTCTTTCTTTTCCACTGTAACACCAGGCCAGTTACCAACATACTGGTTTGAACCTGTCAGTGCATTAAACAATGTTGTTTTACCGCAGTTAGGATTACCTGCTAATGCAATTTTAATTGACATTTTTTCTCTCCAATCCGCACATATGTGCAATAATTATTTGCAACTACATTTAGTTCTAAAACCCTACGCTAAATTTGTCTTTGCTTGCTAAGATTAGTATTTACTAACCCATAGTCAAAAAAAATTTGAGTTTAAAAAAACTACTCAACTTCAATCATTTCTGCATCTGCTTTTCTGAGTGAAAGCTCATAACCTCTTACTGAGACTTCGATAGGATCACCAAGTGGTGCGACTTTTCTCACAAGTACATCAGTACCTTTTGTGATTCCCATATCCATGATGCGTCTCTTTACTGCTCCTACTCCTGTAAGTTTCTTAACTTTTACAGTTTCGCCACATGCAACTTCTTTTAATGTCTTCATCAATTTCCCCTTTCTAGACCATGATCTTATTTGCCATATCTTTACCGATGGCAACTCTTGCATCTTTGACATTCACTATCATATTTCCACCTATCTGTGAAATAACAGTAACTGTTCCACCTACAACAAAGCCCAGATTTTCTAAAAATCTGCGTGTTTCTTCTTTGCCGCCTATCTTCTTAATTACGCTTGGCTGTCCTTCCGGTATCATTGATAATGGCATCATATCATCCTCTTTCTTAATCTCTTTTGTCTGTGTTTTTCATTTATCCATGCGTTAGTATAATCTAATCGAGAATAGTTGTCAATAACTTTATTGAGAAAAATTCATCAATAAGCAACAGTTCAGCCATAAAAAGCCACATTCTGATAAAATGCTGTTCAGAATGTGACTTTTGTGACTTTCATCGTGTTAAGCAGAGTCCTCTCGTTTATAAACTCTCCAGTATCCTGCCGTCACATGAAATCGTGACAACCTGCCACGGTATCATCTTTCCACTGTTTTTCAATGCATTAACGACAGCATTTTGCAAACCGCCGCAGCATGGCACTTCCATACGGACAATCTTCACACTCTTTATGTCATTATTTTTGATTATCTCAGTAAGTTTTTCACTGTAATCAATATCATCAAGTTTAGGACAACCTACTAATGTAATGTGGTGTTTGATAAAATCCTCATGGAAATTTGCATATGCATATGCTGTACAATCTGCTGCCACCAAAAGATTTGCCCCATCAAAATAAGGAGCTGTCGGCGGTACAAGTTTAATCTGCACCGGCCACTGATTTAGCCTGCTCACAGGTTTAAATCCGTTATTAGAAGCTGCCTGACTGTTATCGTTTGAAGAACATGGCGTTTTCTCATCTTCCCTATGCTGTAAACTTCTCGCCATACTTCCCGGACACACATGAACAGGACTACCGTTCTTTTTCGTATTCTCAGCTATCTTCTTAGCTGCAATCCTAGCTTTAACAGCCGCCTCATCATAATCGTTTGCTTCACGCTCAATTATCTTAATAGCATCCATAGGACAGGCAGGGAGACAATCCCCCAGACCATCACAGTAATCATCCTTAATAAGTCTTGCTTTACCATCAACCATTGCGATTGCATCCTCATGGCACGCATTGGCACATGCACCACAACCATTACACTTTTCCTCGTCTATATGAACTATCTTGCGTATCATATTAATCCTCATTTCTGCACACGTTTTTTTGCATATCAAGTTTGTGTCAAGTGTGCGCAGACACAAATCTTGTGTGTGAAAAATCTTGCATATATGGATTTTTCACACTTTTTTCCTTTCTTAAAACACAACAACTAAAAGCATCTTAAATCTCTCTTTACCCTTTACCGCATGAGGGTGTTTTGCCGGCATAACGATTGACTGTCCCTCAGTAAGTTCGTAGTCAACATCGTCAACCGTAATAAGACCGACACCGTCAAGACAGATAACAAAAGCATCTCCGCCTGACTCATGTGTGCTTATCTCCTCGCCTTTTTCAAATGCGAACAATGTCTCGCTTACCGCATCATTCTGAACAAGTGTCTTGCTTACAACCTGTCCGTCTGCATAAGAAATCTCATCCTTAAGTGTAAGTACCTTTGATTTTTTAATGTTTTTCATAAGCTCTGCCATATTTTTATTCCTCCACTTTATTATTAAAAATATTTGCTTTTTTTAGGACATCTTTTATATGTTAAGATAAGTCAGACAGATATTTGCAATCCACTCATAACACCTCAGGTGTCAACAGTAACATATAATCTACAGATATTCTTCAAGTTTGTCCTGGGACACGATGGTTATCTTTCTGCCATCAAGCTTTATTATGCCCTCTTTCTCCATATTGCCAAGTTCTCTTGAAAGGGAAGGTCTGGTCACATTAAGATAATCGGAAAGTTCTTCTCTCGATGGATTTTTTGTTATCTGTCCTGATGCTGTCTGATTTTCAATAAGATAAAGAGCAATCTTTTCTCTTATACTGCCACAACCGAGTAATCTTACCTTTCCGCTAAGGTTATACGCCTTCATCGCAAATATGCTCATAAGATTTTTTCTTATCTTTGCCGACACACCAGCCTTTATATTATGCGATATATTTTCAAAAAAGTCACATAAAACACTTAACACTACAGACTCCTCTACCGCCTGTGCCGACATATCATATTTGCCCTTTCCCATAAACATATAAACTTCCGCAAACATATCTCCGGGATTTTCAATCGTGGTTATCAAAATCTTTTTTCCGGAAAATGTCATCTTTGAAACTTCCACATAGCCTTCTATCAGCACATATAGTTTATCCGGTGTGTCATCCTCCTCAAAGACAAAACTTCCTTTTTCATATCTTTTTATATCAGTATCTTTTTCTTCTATTAAAGATAATATTTCATCCTGCGTAAATTCCCTGCAAAGACCTGAATGTTCCAATGCCTGTACGATGTTGTCATTTTCTTCTTTACTCATATATCATATGCCTTTCTTAGTCCATGTTAAGAAATTTTTTCAAATCTCCCTCTGGTGTACCTGTAGGTGAAATCCCAAAATTCTCTACAAGGAAATCAAGTATATTCGGTGACACAAATGCCGGAAGTGTCGGCCCTAAATGTATATTATTTATTCCGAGATGTAGAAGTGTAAGCAATATACATACCGCTTTCTGCTCATACCATGAAAGCACGATGGATAACGGAAGTTCATTTACCGAACAGTCAAATGCTCCGGCAAGTGCCACGGCAACTTTTATCGCACTGAACGCATCATTACACTGCCCCATATCCATAATTCTTGGAAGCCCTGCGACCTCTCCAAGTTCAAGGTCATTAAATCTGTATTTTCCACACGCCAATGTAAGTATAACAGAATTTTTTGGAGTCTGCTTAACAAATTCAGTGTAATAATTTCTTCCGGGTCTTGCACCGTCACATCCTCCGACAAGGAAGAAATGCTTTATATCACCATTCTTAACGGCTTCAACAACCTTATCGGCAACCGACAGCACAGTTCCATGCGCAAATCCAGTCACAACCTCATGCCCGCCGTTTATTCCCGTAAAATGCTTATCCTCATCATAACCGCCAAGCTCAAGTGCCTTTTCAATAACAGGAGTAAAATCTTTATCCTCACCAATATGAACCATCTCAGGATATGAAACCACTTCTGTTGTAAACACCCTGTCAGCATATCTTTCTTTTACCGGCATAAGACAGTTTGTTGTAAATAACACAGGTGCCGGAATATTATCAAATTCTTTTTGCTGATTCTGCCATGCCGTTCCAAAATTTCCCTTAAGATGTGTGTACTTATTAAGTTCCGGATATGCATGAGCCGGAAGCATCTCACCATGCGTATAGATATTTATCCCCTTATCTTTTGTCTGCTCCAAAAGCTGTTTAAGGTCGTAAAGGTCATGCCCCGTAATAACGATGAACGGTCCTTTTTCAACAGTGAGCGGCACTTTTACCGGTGTCGGTGTTCCATAGGTCTCAGTATTTGCCTTATCGAGAAGTTCCATACATCTAAGATTTACCTCTCCCACCTCCATTGTAATAGGAAGAAGAGCCTCCTTACCCATATCATAACCGAGCACACACAATGCTTTTATAAAAAAGTTATTAACTGTGTCATCCCTGTAACCAAGCACATTTGCATGATACGCATATGCCGCCATTCCCCTTATTCCAAAAAGAATAAGCGATTTAAGTGAACGAATATCTTCATCGGCATCCCATATCTTTTTAACATCGTAGTCATCGGTATTGCCGCACTTTGCCGTACAAATGCTACAATTCGGAACAACTTCGTATTTCTTTTTTCTTACTTTTTCAGTAATCTCTTTAATCGTCTCGTCATTAAAATTAACATTTGTTATAGTCGTAAATAATCCTTCTATCAAAACATCAGTAACACTCTCATCATGCGGATTATTTTCACAGGCTCTTGCAAGACCTATCAATGCACCCGTAAGTTCATCCTGAAGATTGGCAGTATCCGCCGTCTTTCCACATACACCCGCACTTCCGGTACAGCCTGAACACCCAGCCGTCTGTTCACACTGAAAACAAAACATTTTATTATCCATAATTTATCCTTTCTTAGGTTGATTTCTAATTGTCTCCCTCTGACATTCACTATAATACATTAAAGCCACAAAAAAATCCGTAACATTTGTTACAGATTTTAATATTTTTTTCACACATCCATATCCCACACATTTATTATCTCCTGCGGAATATATTTTTCAGTCATCAAAAGTTTTTCAAATCTTTCCCATATTTCTTTTCCAAAAAAATCTGAAAATATGTGACCTATATTTCTATTCTGCTTTTCCTTTGTAACAGGAAGTTTATCAAATCCAATCTTTTCAGCTTTCTCATACATTCTGACATACGCTTCCTTAAACGGTTCTAACTGTGTTTCTTCCTTAAATATATGCTCTTTTCTTTTTTCCTTAAAAACCTCCGCCAAATTTTCATAAATACCTATCCCCTCATAATCCATATCACCAAAATAGAAAAATTTGTTTTTACTGTCCGCAAGATATTTTTCAGCAGTAAATTCAAAATCACGGAATGATGAAACCACCTTTTTTCCTGATCCAAATATCACCGTCCCAAATCTTTTACCAAGTATCTCGTTCTTTCCCGTTTCCTGCATATATTTCCTGACAGTATAAAATGTATCTTTATTTTCAATGATAAGCACATTTTGAAGTGCAGTCCTGTCATATATATAACTCACAAACGGCTCAGGTGTCTCATAGACATTTAAGCCCGACAATTCAATGCCAAGATTTTTAAGTATTCTCTTACCCTGCCCTCTGCCTTCGTTCTTATTTTTTCCTCTGTTTCCATTTCCGCCTTTTATAAATTTTTCATCGCCCCAAATTTCAAAACTGCGTTCATTTACAGACTCAGACCTTATAAGTTTGTCACTGTCATTTTTAAGAAACTCACTTAATTTAAGAATAGCATCCCTGTCCTTTCTATACTGTTCAATATGCTTCTTATAATATTCCATACTAAGTTTTGGTGAAAGTTTAAAATTTAATTCATCGTCAAATTCATTGCTTTCCTTTTCTTCTTCAATCTGCCAATAAACATTATAAAGCGGCGGATTCTTGCCATTTAAACCGCTGTTTTTTATAGGAACAAACTCACCCGTTTTTGATTTTTCAGCTATGTAATCACACAAAATCTTATATGAATCAACCCCTGCCATAAATTTCTCAAGTATTGATTTTTCTTTGCTTTTTAATATAATATTTTCTATTTTTTCTAAACTTATTTTGTGCTTCATACCTGTGTTTCCTTTCTCTATATCACAAGCACCAAATGATATCTTAATTCATTTGGTGCTTTCTGTAATTTCAAAAATATATTTCACTCTACTTAGTCTGCTCTAAAACTTCCTTAAGTGTTTTCGCTGAGTCTTTGAGTTTTTCCACCTCATCACTGCTCATGCTTATCGGAACTAAAGTTTCAACACCGTCTTTTCCAACTATCGCAGGCATACTTAAAACAACATCATCAATTCCATAAATACCATGTATCATACTTGAAACAGGAAGTATTGATTTTTCGTCCCTCACTATCGCTTCACATATTCTCTTTACTGCCATTCCTATGCCATAATAAGTAGCTTTTTTCTTTTCGATTATCTCATAAGCACTGTTTTTAACCTGTTCCGCTATGGCACGCATATTTTTATCGTGATTTATATGCCCTCTCATCTCGCAGAAATCATCAACTGCAATTCCAGATACATTCGCACTGCTCCATACCGCAATCTCACTGTCTCCATGCTCACCAACAATAAATGCATGAACGCTTCTGCTGTCAACCGAGAGATGCTCTCCGAGACGATATTTAAGTCTTGCACTGTCAAGCACTGTTCCTGAACCGATGACTCTGTTCTCCGGAAAACCACTTGCCTTAAGTGCCACATTCGTAAGAACATCAACCGGATTTGATACAACGAGCAGAATACCCTGACAATCCTGTTTCTTTATCTCACCAATTATAGATTTCATAATGGCACTGTTCTTCTTTACAAGGTCAAGTCTTGTCTCCCCCGGCTTCTGTGCCGCACCTGCCGTTATCACAATAATCGCCGCATCTGCAATATCGCTGTAATCACCTGCATATATATTCATTGGTTTTGCAAACGGAAGTCCGTGCTTTATATCAAGAGCTTCTCCCTCTGCCCTAGCCTTATCTGCATCTATAAGAACCATCTCCGAAAAAAGACTGCTCTGCATCAATGTATATGCAGATGTTGAACCTACAAAACCACATCCTACTACTGCCACTTTTCTGATATTAACTTCTTTTGCCATGATAATCCTCCATTTCTACACTATGCACTCTCAGCATCTTCTGAATGAAGAATTCCGAGAGTACATCACTGTCTGCCGGTGTACTATGTTGTTTTTCATTCTCATAAATTCGTGCAAATTTTTTACACAATTTAATGATAGTATGTTCATTTTGCTTAAACTAAATACATCATAGCCTTTCATCCCCTGCACAATAGTAATACCACATTTTTCCTTTAATTTCCGTAACAAATGTTACTAATGAGAAAAAACAACCATTTGACTCGCAAAATATACCATTTTTATAAGGTAACTGACAAAAATATTTCCATCTTTATATCATTTAATTCTTTTTTTACATATATCTTCCAATACACATCTCTCACAATGAGGTGTTGTCCTCGCCGTACAGACTTCTCTTCCGTGCCATACAAGTCTGTGGCAGAAATCACTTCCCTCTTCTTCCGGTATTATCTTCCACAATTCCATCTCAACTTTTTTAGGATCTTTTATCCCATCAACAAGCCCCATCCTGTTTACAAGGCGTATGCAATGAGTATCTGTCACTATCGCAGGCTTTTTAAACACATCACCCATTATAAGATTTGCACTTTTTCTTCCCACTCCCGGAAGTTTTAGCAACTCATTAAAATCATCAGGCACTTTGCAATCATAATCATCACGAAGCATTTTCATACAGGCACTAATGTCCCTCGCCTTGCTTTTTCCAAGACCACATGGTCTTACTATATCCTCTATATCAGAAACCTCAGCATCAGCAAGTGCTTCTACACTAGGATATTTTTCAAAAAGTCCTTTAACCACCACATTTACCCTTGCATCAGTACACTGTGCCGCAAGTCTTACACTTACAAGCAGTTTCCACGCTTCATTGTAATCAAGTGTGCAGTCTGCATCAGGGTATTCTTTCTTTAATCTTTCTATTATCTCTAAAGCACGCTGTTTTTTTGTCATTTATGTTTCCTCCTATGTTTTTAGTTAAAAAAATCAAACTCATCCACTGCAAAGGCAATGTCAATCTGGAATGGCTCACGCTATCTGCGGTTTAAATCTTGTATTACTTTGTCTGTATCCATGGCTACTTTATTTCCTTTCCGTATTTTTTACATAAATCGTGCTTCGTGCCGCACCTTCTTTTCTCAAATAACCGTCATTAACCATATTCCTTAAAACAGCTCTGGCTCTACGCGGTTTTACTTCCAAAACTTCTACTGTCTCAGCAGTAGTAATAGAGCCATTTTCCAATACATATTTGTAAATTTGTTGTTCCTGTTCATTATCCGGCACTTTTTCTGTTATATCTGGCACTCTAATAGAACTATCCGGCATTTTTTTTACAGAATCTGGCACTTCATCGGCACTATCCGGCACTTTTTCCGCTTTATCTGGCACTTTATTGGTATTATCGAGGTCATTTGGAGCAATCTGCCCCCGATAGATATTGATACGCAGATCAACTTCGCCGCCAATAAACTCTGGTTCCCTCAGTCCGGCTGTTTTTACTTTATCAATAATTCTCGGAATACCGCTTCCCCAATGTTCAATCAAATTCATATAAGCAAACGCATGAGCAAGGGCTTCATTTCTTATTTTGGAATATCCTTCTTTCATACGTTCCATAGTTTGTCCCATCGGCAGCTTTCCTGGAGAAGTAATTTCCAATCGGTCGTCATATACCGCAACCTGTATCATACCATGATCCAGATAACTACGATGTACCATCGCATTGATAATCAACTCACGAATAGCATCCGGTGGAATCTCATAAATATCCTGCCGATAAATCCCCACAATGGTAGCACCCAGATGAATATTTCTCAGAACAAACTGAAATGCTTCATCTACCTGCTCCCAAAGTGGACCGGTATATTCCCTACGATCAACAAATACCGCTTTCGTTGTGCCTTTGAACACACCACATTGCGTTGCAACATGAAGTCCACCGTTGCCAGTCAAAATAGCAAAAGCATTTGACGGATAATCTTTTCCATCCCGTTCAATCAAAATCCCCCAGGAACGCAGCTGCTGTCTGCCAACATCTTTGATGGCAGCTTTCTGTTCCTCATTATGAGCATTCTTGACTGCCTGTTCTTTCATGGCTTTGCAAAGTTCATCAATATCTTCATCCGTGATATTCAACCCAGTGCACAAAGCCTGATCGTAGTAACGGTTACTTCCCTCAAACAGTAACTCCTTTACCATATACGCATCAGCAAGGCGGGTAGTTCCAGCAACACGGACATATACGCCGCCATCCCTGCCAAGGGCTTTGATATAATACGGGCGTTGTCTGCCCTCAGAAACTTCTACTACAATAACCGTCTTATCATCAATAGTCTGTAAAGTAATATCCGGGATGATTGCCGGTTCACAGCTATCTGATACGGCATTTGCAATAGCGTCCATTTTCTTGAACACATCTTCCTTATCAAAACCAATCACCTCTCTGGTTTTATCAGCAATTCCAAAAATGATTTTTCCTCCGTTTCCATTTGCAAAGGCAACAACAGACTTCATATATTTTATGCTTTTCTCAGGCAAATCCTCTTTGAATTCCACATTCTTCGATTCTCCTGCAAGAATTTCTTCTATAGCCATCATAACACCTCACTCTCAATTTACTACATATACATAGTCTTTTAATATTTTTTTCTCATATTCCTGTTTATATCCATGCTTACTTTTTCATCTTTAGACAGCTTTTAAATTGTTGTTAAACTAAATCAACCGCAAATCTTTTTTTATCATAGCATAAAAGTATGAGCAACACAATTTAACACTAAATATGTAACAGTTCAGCCATAAAAAGATAATTGGCAATACAATGAGCTTGTTCATTGTATTGTTAAGTAGCTTTTTATGGTAGAATAGCCTTTAGCCTTTCATTTCTGAAATGAGCGCACTCGCGTAAATAAACAAAAGCTACAAAGCAGCGACTGACAGCTCGCTGGCATGTTTATGAATGTAAGAAATGCAAGGCTGAACTGTTACCTAAATATCTTCAGAAATCTCACGACTTCTTGTAATAGGTAATAACACATGATAGTATATAGATAAATTTGAATTTTTCAAAGGACGATTATATGGTTAGAAAATTACAAAAAGCAGATATAAACAGAGTTGTTGACATATGGTTAGATACAAATTTAAAAAGTCATTCCTTTATTCCTGCCAAGTACTGGAAAGATAATTTTGAATTGGTAAAAGAAATGCTGTCACAGGCAGAAGTTTATATATATGAGAATAATCAAAAAATACAGGGTTTTATAGGACTAAATGACGAATACATTGAGGGCATTTTTGTTTCTGATGAAATGCAATCGCAAGGCATAGGTAAAATTCTGATAAATTATGTAAAAGATAAAAGAAAGAAATTGTTTCTAAATGTGTATCAAAAAAACACACGGGCAATATCTTTTTATCAAAGAGAGGATTTTAAAATCCGGTGTAGCGGCATTGATGATGCAACCGGTGAAAAAGATTATTTAATGACATGGCAGCAAAAATAACTCTTTAGCCGTTGATACGCTGATAAATTAGAACTTTAATGTTTCTAAATTACTGAGTAAATTTAGTGCATTTGCACGGAAATGAGGTTTTTATTATGACAAAAGATATGACAGAAGGAAATATATGGAAACATCTTTTCAGCTTTGCGATACCGCTGCTTCTTGGAAACCTTTTCCAGCAGACTTACAATATGATTGATACCGCTATCGTTGGGCAGTATCTCGGCGAGGAAAAACTCGCGAGTGTCGGTGCTTCATCGAGTGTGCAGTTTCTTGTGCTCGGTTTTTGCATGGGAATATGCTGCGGTTTTGCTATTCCCGTCTCACAGCACTTCGGAGCTAAAAACACACTGAAAATGAAAGAAGCCATCTTCCATGCAGGTTTTCTCTCAATACTTTTTGCCGCTGTTATAACAACAGCCTGTGCCATTCTCTGCCCAAACATATTACATATACTCTCAACTCCTGAAAATATTTTTGATGACGCATATTCATACCTTTTTATTATATTTTTAGGAATACCTTTTACAATTTTATACAACTTTTTGTCAGGACTGCTTAGAGCCGTCGGTGACAGCAAGACACCGTTTTTGTTTCTCGTCTTTTCAAGTATTTTAAATATAATACTCGACCTGACATTTATTATTGTTTTCAAACTCGGTGTATCGGGTGCAGCACTCGCAACCATTATGTCACAGGGTGTCAGCGGACTTTTATGTCTGATATATATAATTAAAAAATTTCCTATATTATGTATCTCAAAAGAGCACTGCCGTATAAAATCCGATATGACAAAACAGATGATAGCCATGGGTGTTCCAATGGGACTTCAATACTCTATCACCGCCATAGGAAGTATGGTAATGCAGTCTGCAAACAACGGACTTGGAAGCACCTACATCTCAGGTTTCACGGCAGGTATGCGTATCAAGCAGTTCCTTATGTGTCCTTTCGATGCCATTGCCACTGCCGCATCAACTTTTTGCAGCCAGAACTTCGGTGCCGGCAATCTGAAACGAATTAAGGAGGGACTTAAAAAAGGTGTAACGATAGGTGTCAGCTACGGACTTATATCCGGACTTATACTTATCTTCTTTGGAAGAACTTTATCACTTTTATTTATAAAAGCAAGTGCCTCCGCTGTGCTCGATGCATCAGGCAAATATCTTGCCTGTCTCGGGTATTTCTTCTGGGCACTCGGAATACTCAATGTATGCCGAATGAGTGTGCAGGGGCTTGGTTACGCAGGACGCGCCGTATTTTCCGGTGCAGTTGAAATGATAGCAAGAATATTTGTAAGTGTATTACTTGTCCCTGTTTTTAAGTTTAATGCAATATGTTTTGCCGACCAGACAGCATGGATATGCGCCTGTCTTTATATCGTACCTACCTGTCTCCTATGCCTTAAGAAGATAGAAAGAAACTTAAATAAACAAAACACTCCATACTAAGTCCTGGTAACAGTTCAGCCCTTCATTTATTACATTCGTCAACCTTTTACTTTAAAAGGTTGACATTTCTTTTTTATCCATATATAATAACAACCGGATACCACTCCTCGTACTCCTTTTCGAGTAGTATCCTATTTGTTGCCGTTCGTACTATATATACGGACAGTGACTCCTAACCCACAAATGAGCAAACTCTCTACAGTTTGCTCTACTTTATTTTACTGTGTAAAAAATATCTTAACACAATAATCAATATCTGCTGTCTGTTTCTGAGCATAAACGGATAGCTTTTATAAAAGACTGATATTCTTTTACAGATAATCTATATCTTTTAAAAACAAAATATAGATTGTCACCATCACTATACAAATGACTGCTCGGAAAAGAGGATAAACATGGACTTAAAAAAACTTGCTGATGACATTATAAACGGAAAAAGACTTAAAAGAGAGGATGACCTTTCCTTTTTTATCAACTGTGACCTTGATGCTCTTTTAGAGGGTGCTGACAAGATTCGAGAATATTTCTGCGGAGATAAAGTTGACCTTTGCACGATCATCAACGGACGAAGCGGCAGATGCGGTGAGGATTGCAAATATTGTGCTCAGTCCGCTCACAATCACACAAACTGTGAAGTATATGATTTTCTTCCTAAAGAAAAAATTCTTGCTGAAGCACTCGCAAATGAAAAAGAGGGTGTCGACCGTTTTGCAATAGTTACTGCCGGAAGAAGTCTTTCAGGTGAAGATTTTGAAAAGGCAATAGATGCCTATGAAACAATGCACAGAGAATGTAAACTTGACCTGTGTGCCTCTCTTGGCTTTCTCACCAAAGAACAATTTCACCGTCTGCATGAGGCAGGTGTTACAAGCTACCATGACAATATAGAAACTTCAAGAAGAAATTTTCCTAATATATGCACAACGCATACATACGATGAAAAAATCGCAACCATCAAGATGGCTCAGGAAGAGGGCTTCTGTGTCTGTTCCGGCGGTATAATCGGAATGGGTGAGACATGGGAGGACAGACTCGACATGGCAGTTTCACTTGCTGAACTCGGTATTATGTCAATTCCTATCAATACACTTATGCCAATCCCCGGAACTCCTCTTGAAAACCTCAAACAGCTCTCCGAGGAAGATATTTTAAGAACCATCGCATTCTTCAGATATATAAATCCTGAAGCAAATGTCCGTCTCGCCGCCGGCCGTGCCCTTGTAACAAATGACGGTGAAGCCGCATTTTCAGGCGGTGCAAGTGCAACCATAACAGGAAATATGCTCACAACATCAGGTTCTACGATCGAGAGTGATAAGAAACTTCTCCGTGGACTTGGCAGAGATGTTACACCGGAATATTTAAAATAACATATTTTCTAAGAACGAGTAGGATGGGATTTGACAAATCCCATCCTACTCGTTTTACTCACTCTCTTATATCATTCTGAAACCTCGACAAATGCTCATACGGAAGAATCTGTCGTCCACGGTAAAGTCCACAGCCGTCATTGATAAGACTGTTGTTTACCGCCGAAAACATATTTACATCAAGCTCTGAGAGTTCAAGTTTCTGAAGTTTCATGCCACGCTCGTATGCCTCATCAAAACAGATGCACTCACCCTCTGGTATCATGTCTCTTCTCGCTCTTTCATGCTCCTGCTTTTTCTCATAACCAAGGTGATTTGCAAGACCTATCTCCGCATTGTCGTCCATAGTCTTTGTCCTAAGCTGAACTTCCATAAAACATCTTGCGATATTGTCATAAAATGTTATGTGAAGTGACTGATACTCACTACTCTCACCATTTGATATATAATCCCTGTAGTAAGGGCGTACATCATCATCAAGAAGTTCTGACGAACTCTCCGATACACCTCTTGCAGGCTCGGCAGAAAAACCTCTTTCCTCCAAAAATCCGAGAAGTTCATTTGCTATCTCATAAAGAAGCTTTATCTCCTGCTCATCCCTGTCCTGCCCCTCTTTCAGATGACACTTCGGCAATGAAATAACTATCCTGTATGCTATTATATCCCTAAAACAGCTAAGTTTATTTTTTAAATCCGAAACAGGCGGAAACTTTTTATTTTCCATATAATAATCATAAATATACTCAACGATATACCCGTTAAATTTCTCCTCGGCACGAATAAGTGACTTGATACGACCTTTAAATGTAAATGCAAGATACGGGTATTTCTTTGCCATATACATATAAAAATCCCTTATCTTTTGTGACTGTGCCGTCAAAAATTCATTGTGTTCAAGAAGCTCTAAAATCTGTATGAGAAAATTGCAATGCATCATATCCACTTCATTTCGGCTCTTCTTTGCCTCTTTTCTCAAATCTTCAATATATTTCTGTATTATCCTGAAAACCGTATCTCCTGAATACAGATAATCGTTTAGTGTAATCATTTTCTCCTGCTTTCCGCCCGTAATTAAAAGTATATCAATACCATCTTGTCATTGGCAATTCATTATTTACATCATTCGTAAATACTATCTGATGCAAGTCTATTATACCATTCATAAAGGTGGCAGCACAAGCACAAAGATACAGTTCCCACATTCTTGCAAATTTCTCATCAAACATTTCTACTACTTCCGCTCTGTGCTGCTGGAAATTTTCATTCCAGCAAAGAAGTGTTTTATTGTAGTGTCGCCTGAGACTTTCTACATCCACCGTATAGAATCTAAGTTCTCCTGCAATCTGCATTATCTCTCTGAGACTTGGTATAACCCCGCCTGGGAATATATATTTCTTGACCCACGCATCACCGGGATATTCTTTCAATGCACTTATAAAGTGAAGCACAAACACTCCGCCCTGCTTTAAAACACTCTTGACGCATTGCATAAATTCCTCATAATTTCCCCTGCCTACATGCTCTATCATGCCGACACTCACAACTCTGTCAAACTCCATATGCTGTTTCGGCAGATCCCTGTAATCAAGAAGTTTTACTTCAAGCCTGTCCGAAAGATTTTCCTCTTTGATACGCTGTTCAAATTTTGCTTTCTGCTCCCTACTCAATGTAATCCCGACACCTTTTATATTGTATTTCTTTGCAGCTTCAATAAGCAGAAATCCCCAGCCGCAGCCAATATCACACAATGTCATCCCATCAGAGAGATTAAGTTTTTCCAATATACGGTCAACTTTGTTGCACTGAGCCTGATACAATGTGTCATTCTCATTCTTAAAATATCCACATGAATAGCTCATCGTCTCATCAAGCCACATCTTATAAAAATCATTACCTATATCATAATGTGATGAAACTTCTTTTTTCTGATTTGCCTTTGATTTTGATGTAAATATAATGTTTTTAAGTTTTTTCGTATCTGTCGAAAATTTACCCATCTGTCCTAAAAACATATTGAGAGCCGTATATAAATCGCCTTCTATCTCAATATCACCATTCATGTATGCCCCTCCTAATGTAATAGATGTGCTGATGAGCATATCCATCATTTTCGGTATTTTATTTATCTTTACGGTAAACGCAGGCTCCCCGTCTCCTATCAGATGCTCTCCGTCCTCTAAAATAATCCTGAAAGGGTTTTCATCAAACTTCTCCATAAATTTAATAAATTCATTTTCTACAAGCTTCATAATATCCTCCATTCCACAGATACTTTTCGTATGCTGTTGATTACTTCAAAAAAATATTAGCACCATGAAATTATAGTTTCAAGACTTTTTACTCATATGCAATATACATATTCGTTATATAATATATACTTTTTACATATATCCCATACTCAATTATACTTATTATAAGATATATTTTATTATGTGCTCTTGAAATCTTCTGAATGAATAATTTTGAGAAAGGTTTTGGATATACAATGACATTTTCGCAATGCGTACACGGTGTGCACGACGAGAAAATGGAAGCCATATATCAAAAATCCATCCGAAATGATTCGTTTTGAGAAGATACCGAGGATACATTTATTAAAAAAGGAGGCTCTCACTATGTCAGAAAATATAAACAAAATTAAAAGAATACCAAAAGAAGAAGCCGTTGAACAGATTTTTGAAAAGATATTATCTTCACCTGTTGCCTGTGAAAAACTAAGCGATACATTTTATGACCATATATCAATGGACAATCTTACGATTGATGAAAATTCAAAGAGATTTACAAACATACTTTTTTCCTCTTATAAAAACGGTGACATAAGTGGTCTTTTGCTTGAATTATGTCAGAGAAGTATGCTCGACCTGCTCCGTGAGTCATATCTCATTCCAAAACGATTTCATGGAAAAGCCGGGAAAAATCCGTCACTGCTCACCGATACAGACGGCAAGCTTTTAGATAACAACAAATCGGCTGTTTCACACCATGATTATGCCAAATTTCAGGAAATACTTAACCAGCACACACTTGCACCACGTTCAAAACTTTTTCTTGCAGACGGTTATGATATTGAACGCTCTTATACAGATGATTTAGAAATTGAAGAAAAACTTGCCAACGGACGACGCGGCATCCTTATACTATACGCACTTCCCGATACTGCGGCATTAGGTCTTAAAGAAGCTGAGGCCTATGCAATCATATGGGACAGCTTTCAAAAAATCCAACAATGTGCTCCAACTGCAATGGTTTATTACGGACAGGAAACCGGTCTTAAAAATGAGCAAAAATATGATGAACTGGGTGTCTTACTCCCAATTCATCAATTTAAAAACCATATGCTCCATCACTTAGAATGTATTGACGGCATCGTCCTTTCCTGCCGTGAAAATATGTTTAAAAATTCATCAGGTACAATACCTGAAAGTTTTATCAGTTAATATTCTTGCAAATATAAGTCCGAGCGGCAATGCGAGTATTATAAGCATTGCTGCCGCAAACCATGATGCAGATGTTACAAGCGACATTATACCCAGATTATAAACGGCACGGTACAGATAAAGTCCCGGTACCATTATAACTATTGATGGTACAGTCAGTGATATTCTCGGATATCCAACTCTATTTTTTAAAGCAGATGCCAAAATTCCGGCACAAAATGCTCCTATAAATGCGGCGGCGGCCGGAGGCATACCTGCCATATCTACAAGTTCAAGGCGAAGTGTATTGGAAACTGCTCCAATAACTGCCGCTGATGCAGCAAGTACAATAGGACTGTTAAACATTATTGAAAATCCAAAAACTCCGCAAAAACTCATTAGTAATCGCAATAATATATGTAGTCCGACAGAGATTTTAATAACCGGAAAATCAACAGGCTTTAGATTAAGTGCAAGTGCCATTATCCATGCTGTTATCGTGGCAACTACAATTATGACAAGTGCATATACCAGTCTCTCTATGCCTGACCTCATATCAAGCTTTGCAAGATCTATGCCACTTGTTATAAACGGAAATCCCGGAATTATAAAAAGCATTGAACATATATATCCCGCCTGATGCTGAAGCGATACATTAAAAATCTGTTCTGCTGCCCTTAGAAGCCCTGTATAAACAAGACAGGCCCCCGCCACCGATGAAACAATGCACAGAAACAAAGTAAAATGGTGTTTTGCAAGTTTGCACCTGATAAAGTTACCAACACCTGCCCCTACAAATGCAAGAAACATTTCAACTATACCTCCACCGAGCAGAAATGTAAATGCACTGCACGCAAGTGCCGCAGCAAATCCAAGTGCTATAGGCGAATAAAGTCCATGAAGCTGCTCTATCTCATCAAGATGTGCATGAAGTTCTTCACCGGACATATCAGTCCCGTTTCTCTCAAAATCACTGATAAAATGTTCCAGTCTGTTAAGCTTTGAAGTATTTACTCCCGTATTGGTGAGACATAACGACTGTGAAAAACAGTCTTTGCCATCAAAACAAGTGTAGTCTATAGACATAAGTCCAATGTTCACAGTGCAGGTCACTCCAAGCTGCTTAGCTATCGTATTCATAGAACTTCTGACACGCCACGCACCTGTTCCGCATGAAAGCAACATAAGTCCTGTTCTACCTATTATCGATGCCTTTTCAGTAAGACTTGCCTCTACAATAGGCATCTTCCCCTCACTACATGCATAATCATGCCAATAAATCTCCATGTGGTTTGATGGAATAAAATTATCTGACATAAAATCACTTCCTTAATCTTATTGTTACTCTATCAAACTGTTCTCTCAAAAAAAGCATTTTATCACTACATTTTTTTAGTTTCAAGTCTTTTTTACTCATATACAATATACATATTCATTATATAATATATACTTTTAACATATATCACCGCTTTATTGTTTTCAAAATCTATATGAAATAATCATAGAAGTTTTAATGTTTTATAATGAAGTTTTGTATTTTTAATGTTTATCCGCAAGACTTATATACATAACTTTATGCACACCATCAGGTGCATTTTCGGATTCTACCTTAAATCCACCGATTTTTTTCATCATCTGCGTCATGTTGCTGCATTTATAATTTCTCGTATCAAATCCTGAAAATCTCTTTTTCAGGACATTGCCAAGCGTCGCAAGATTTACTCTCTCGCTGTCAAGTGACTCGATATACAAAGCTATGTATGAAGAAATCTCAGGAAGTCCGGGAATACTTATCTCAACTTCCTCAATTTCTTCATCCTCGTCATCGTCAAGAATCTCATCCTCGTAAAATCCTCTTTCTGTCTCTTCCTTATCAGGCTTTTTTTGACCTGAATTTATCGAAGTATCTGCATCCGTTTCATCAGATTTTACATTGTCTTCCTCCGTCTGATAGATAAGATTTAATATCTTAAATTCATCGCAGGCTTTAGCGAGAGCTTCCTTGGTCTTAGACTCGCCCATTCCAATAACTACCTTTCCGGACTCTTTAAGCCTGTAAACAAGTTTTGTAAAATCACTGTCACTTGATGCAATACAAAATACATCTATCCCCTCTGAGTGAAGAAGATCCATGGCATCTATCGTAAGTGCCTGGTCTGCTATACTTTTTCCGCTCGCATACGAAATCTGTAATACCGGCATAATACCCTGTCTTGGCATGACCGGATACCATTTTTTTGTGTTTGGAGAATTTACCGAACCATACAGACGAAATACTTTTATATTTCCATACTGTAATGCCTCCTGCTTGATACTCTCGGCATATTTGGCCGATATATTGTCTCCATCAATCAATACTGCAACCTGTTTTTCCATTATTCCTCAATCCCCTTTTCAATTCTTCATATGGACAAATTGTTTTATATTCTCCCATTATTGCCAATTCTATAATTATATCAATCAAAAATGTTAATTTAAAATTTTATCAGGTATTTTCTCCGTTTCTTTCAGATGCCGCCTATTACTTTAGCCTTATTTTCAATTTCCGGTCGATATTACGCTGTTTCTTACTGCTCACGAAATACCACCGAACCATCTGATGCATCCATACTCTCGACAATAGCAAGTGATTCAAGCTGAAAACCGAGATTTCTGATAATCCTTCCGCCCTGCTGGAAACCTTTTTCGATAGCAATACCTATTCCTTCAACCGTTCCGCCTGCCTGCGATACTATCGATATAAGCCCCTGTAATGCACAGCCGTTTGCAAGGAAATCATCTATTATAAGTATATGATCCTCAGGATTTAAAAACTTCTTAGAAACAAGTACCTGGTTTTTACATTTATGTGTAAATGACTCTACCTCGGCATTGTAAACTTCACCGTCAATATTTACACTCTTTGACTTTTTCGCAAAAACAACCGGCACATCAAAGCACTCCGCTACTATACAGGCAATTCCTATACCTGATGCCTCAACAGTAAGTATCTTATTGATAGGCTTATCGGCAAAACGCTTTTTAAATTCCTCACCCATCTGTCGGAAAAGTTTCACATCCATCTGATGATTTAAGAAACTGTCAACCTTTAAAATATTTCCTTTCTTTACAACGCCTTCTTTTACTATTTTTTCCTCAAGAAAATTCATAATCTTTAATTCCTTTCTGTCGTATAGTCTTTTTATTTCTGAACTGTTACATAAAAAATCTTACGAAATCGCTCCACCTGAGACAACATCACTCTTTTTATTGATATAAACAGTATATTTTGCTGTATTTCCTGCCTTGTCACTGACTGCATACACAGCCTTATATCTTCCGGCAGTTTCCGTCTCACTTAAACTTATCTTAACATCAGACACCTTAAGTTTTGTATAATTATCGCTGACCTTTTTAATAATGGCACGACAATAATTTTGATTTACTACTGTATCTGCTGAAGCCTCATATTCCGCATTGTTCTTTATTCCGCTGATGACCGGTGCTTTGTTGTCTATATAAACTTTAACAGATTTCTTTGCCTCATAACTTTCTCTCTGTGCAATATATGTAAGTTTATATGTATTCTTCTTAAGCTTCTGATATTTAACCCTGATATATTTTGCCGCAAGTTTCCTGCCTGACTGTCTAATCGTAGCATTTTTAACGGCAAATCCCTTTGTCATCTTACTCTTTGATGTAACATAAAGAGTCTTTGTATCTGTAATCTTTGGTGTACTTCTTTCTGCTGTTACTTTTATATTTACAGTTTTTCTTGCAGTCTTTTTTGCTTCATCTGTAAATGTATATGTTACCTTATATGTTCCTGGTCTTTTAGTATCAACCCTGCCTACTTTTTCACCGGCATATGACACTGAAACTTTTAATTTTGATGAAGCTGTACTGCCTGATGTAGTAACTACTTTGACTCCGCTTTTTGCCTTATAAGCTGAACCAAATTTTACTGTCTTACTTGATGCACCCTTGATAGACGGCTTTTTGCTGTTCCATGGATTTCCTTTGCTCCATACATCAGACGGATCCCAGTTTGTATGCCCGCTTATCTTAAGAGCCTTTGGCTTGCCAAGCGGTCCGGGATTTGAAGAATTATAAATGATAACCTTACTGCCTGAAGGTACATTGTCATAAATCCACTTTGCATCTGCAACCATAAGTCTTACACAACCATGAGATGCCGTCGTACCGAGTTTATTATACTCTTTTGCCGACATAGATGACGGATCACCGTTTCTGTAATACCATACTGAATGGAACAATATACCGCCATGTATCCTGCTGCAATACTGACCATAGCTTGGTCCCATAAGCGTGTGCCATCTCATTTTTTCTCCAAGTGGAAATGTTCCTATAGGCGTTGCAGAACCTGTCGAACATATCATTGCTTTAACCGGCTTAAGTTTACCAGAAGACTTTTTCTCATATATTGTCACACAGTTCATACTTTTATTGATCTTGACAACATATTTTTTTGAAGCCGCTTCCGCATTAACATTTTCTGAAAAGGAAACTCCTAAATTAAGAGCTAAAATACACGCAAGTAAAAAACTAATCACTCTCTTTTGTTTCTTCATTAATCAATCCTCATTTCTTTCATAAATTATTCTTATCAAAAGCGGATAATTACAATCCGCCGGATATTTACAATCCACTCTGCCACTTACTAATAACACTATTGTGTTTTAAATGCTTATTCATTATATCAAAATAATTATACAGTTACCACTTAAATTTATATTTTTTTTATCATACTCAAAAATTCTACTTCCATTTTCGGATAAACCGTGCTAGAATGTTAAATCGCAGCCAAAAACAATAAAATAATAAATGTGTGCAGAAACGAGGTAAAATGAGTAAATTAAAATTTGGTGGGTCTAAGGACCTTACGACCGGAAACCCAATGAAACTTATACTTAATTTTGGTGTTCCGCTTCTTTTCGGAATGTTATTCCAGCAGTTTTATAATATGGTAGACTCTGTCATTGTCGGAAAACAGCTCGGTGTCAATGCCCTCGCTGCCGTCGGCTCAACAGGTTCCATAAACTTTATGGTACTTGGCTTTTGTATCGGTATATGCAACGGCTTTGCCATCCCTATTGCACAGGCATTTGGTGCCAAAGATACAAACCGTCTGAAAAGTTATATTGCAAATTGTGCATGGTGTTCAATTTTATTTGCAATAGTTCTTACTATTATAATAGGTATATTTACAAAAGACATACTTACCGTTATGAGAACCCCGGCAGACATTTTTGACGATGCCTACATATATATTTTCATAATATTTATGGGAATACCGGCAACAATACTCTACAACATGGTATCCGGTGTTCTCCGTTCTCTCGGCGACAGCTTTACCCCGGTAGTATTTCTGATATTTTCTTCTATATTAAATATCATACTCGACCTTATCCTTGTAAAAAGAATGGGTGTGAGCGGTGCAGCCGTTGCGACAGTCACGGCACAGGCAGTTTCAGGCATAATTTGTCTTATTTACACCGTGAAAAAATACAGATATCTTAACTTTAACAAAGACGACTGGAAAATATCAACAAAACAAATGCTCCAGCTTTGCAAAATGGGAATACCTATGGGACTTCAATATTCCATCACGGCGATAGGAAGTGTCATATTGCAGACTGCCGTAAATAATATGGGGTCAACAATAGTTGCAGCAGTAACGGCAGGCAGCAGGGTAAGTATGTTCGTTTGCTGCCCTTTTGATGCAATGGGCTCAACTATGGCTACTTACGGCGGTCAGAATAAAGGTGCGGCAAAGTATGACCGTATCGACGAGGGACTTAAAGCCTGCATAAAGCTTGGTGTTATCTATTCGCTTGCAATACTTGTACTTATGATATTCTTTGGCAAATATCTCGCACTTCTTTTCGTGAGCAGTAAAGAAACCGAACTTATAAACAAGATTTCAATGTTTATGATAGGAAATGCCTTATTCTATATACCACTTGCACTTGTAAATATAGTGCGTTTCATGATACAGGGTATCGGTTATCCGGGATTTGCGATACTTGCCGGCGTATGCGAAATGATAGCACGCTCAATAGCCGGCTTCGTGCTAGTTCCAATATTCGGATATACTTTTGTCGTACTCGCAAGTCCGCTCGCATGGGTGTGTGCGGATATGTTTTTAATCCCCGCATACAGGCATGTAATGAAAAAAAGCCGTGTAATGGCTTAACTTTATTTTCTGGTTTTTCATTGAAAAAGAGCAAAGCGGCGGCTTAATTTTAACTTTTTATTAAAAACGAGCTGCAGCTTAGCAAAAAAGAGAGGTTGTTTTCTCCAAATGTAACCTCTCTTTTTTTAGTATATATTTTTAAGCCTTTTTCGCATTTGGATAGATTTTTTTCATTTTTGCATCATCGTAATGCTCGTCCATCCATTTCTGCCATGCTTTTAAATCTTTTTCATCACTTTTTTTATTGCCGTTTTCAATCTTAATCGACTGTGATACCTTATTTTCCCTGCTTCGCTCATCATATCTTACAAGAGCCATGCACGAAACACCTATATTGCATACCATAAATACAAGAAGAAGCCATGTGATTACTTTTCCTGATACCACAGGTATCTTTTCTATAAGCATCTCAATTTTAGGAAACATCCTTTTAAACCACACTACTGCCGCTATTCCCCAGAAAAAACAGTAAAGAAGATTTATCCTGCCACCGAGATTAAACGGTATTCTGCTATAATCCCAAAAGACTTTTCCAAACACAAGCTCCGTGAAAACGCTACAAAGATATTCATACGCACCGCCGAGAAGCGTCCCCGTCAAAAACAAAAAACTTTCACTCCTGTCCTTGTATTTGTATAAAAACAATGTGACAAGTGCAAGTGCGAGTCCCCACACAATGCTAAACGGCCCCCACACGACACTGCTTCGGCTCATCCACACACCTTCGGTGATACGACAGAATATCGTTTCCGTAATATCTCCAAGAAATGCTCCTATTATAAATAAAAGCATTATCTTGTAAAAACAGCATCCGCTCGCAAATACACCTCCGGCATCCTTTTTTACACTCTCCGTTTTTACAGCTTTAGGATAAGCCTTTCTTATCCTTCGCTCTATCACATTATTTATTTTTTTCCTAAGTTTCGCACTTACCTTGTCGATGCCTGCATCTGCTGCCGCCCATCTTTCAGCATTTCTACTCTTACCACTGAGCAGCATTACAGAGGCAAAAACATCAATAAACAATACTACAATCAGGATAAGCAGTAATATCCTCATAAGAATATATGGCAGTATTGTCAGCAGAAATATTATAAACCTGTTTCCAAACCTGACTGCGACATACCCTAATGCTCCCCAGAAAACTGAAGCCGAAACACATATATAGCCGTCAAGGTTTCTCTTTCTCTCTGAATAATCCCACCATCTCTCATGAAATATCTTCTCGATAAGATGACCGCTTATCCACTCGGCAACTGTCGCATATACAGCCGCAAAAACAAAAAGCCATATGCCTTTAAGTTCCTGAAGACCTACCGACATAAGAACAGCAGTAATTCCATAAATCACACAGAAAGGACCATTTACAAGTCCTCGGTTTGAAAACTTACGCTGTTTTAATGTCGTGGCTGCTGTTTCTAATACCCATCCCAAAAATGAATATACAAAGAACAGCCACAACAGTTCATATCCTGTAAAATGTTTCATCCGTTATATCTCCTATACAGTAGCTTTTTATAATAAAAACATCCCGTTGCTGTAATCAAGTCCCCCCACACTTATCACTCTGCACAATAAAAGCGGCTGACTTTCCTGATAATGTTAAAAACTTCCACCGCCACCGCCGTGTTCACTTCCACTGCTGCTTACATGAGTTGTACTTCCACCGGCAGAGTTGTCATTGTCCTTTGGCTTCGCCGTTTTTGTAACTGTTGAATACATGAAAATGTCTTTTTCACTCGTAAGTTTAAATGAGCCTTTTTTTATGTACTCCATTGCTGTCCCTTTTGGTTTTGCCGTATTCATTCTTAATCTCATGATGCCGACACTTATAAGTGCTATAACAAATGCTATGACAAGTGCTATGACTTCAAGTATAACATAATCAATCTCCTCATTGTAAGGATTGTCGGTATCGTATGGTGTTCCGTCTTTATATGCCTTGACAAAATCTTTTGTTATATTTAAAAATTCATCACAGGCATTAAAGTAATCACCATCTGACAGATAAGGTTTTATCTCCTCCTTTATCCTGCCAATACCATAATCCGTAAATGCCTTTATCCCTGCACCTTTAGTTGATATATGATATTTTCTGTCACCATTGCTCACAAGGAAAAGCACGCCGCTTTTCTCATTGTCAAGTCCATAATCATTATTGTCATAATAATCATCCGCATAGTCCTGTGCACTTTTGCCGTCAAGTGACTTGACCGTCAATATGACAACATCAAACTTATCTTTCTGTATATTTTTTATCTTTTTGTCAAGTTTCTTCTCGTCAGATGCCTTTATAAGTCCTGCATCATCTATAACACTTTTCTTTCCTGCCGCACTGCTTACCGAAAAACCAAGAAATACCGACATAATGCTCACGGACATTACAAGAAGCATTAACTTTCTTAATATGTCAGCCTTAAAGCCTGAATATCCCGATGCTTTAACAGCAATTTTTATGTTCATTCTATTTTCCATCATTCAATCCTCCTATATCCAGACAAAAATCTGCAATATGATAAATATCACTGCCGTTATCCCAAAAAGATACTTTCGTGCCTTGCATTTGTCTATAGGAAGCTCGCCGACGAGTTTTCCTGTCTGTCCGTTCATGGCAAAAGTATAAATCTTATCTTTATATTTTTTGTTGAGTATCCAGACCGGAAACATTACATATTCTGCTTTTCCGTTTTTAACATTTATCCTGCTGCTATCAGCGATTACCGACTCGTATCCTTTGACACTGCTCCTGAACTTATCTTCGGTACTCCTCTTTACACGCTCATTTGCCCTCGGCTCACTCGCTTTAATGTCAACATCATATTTATCAGCATAATAACCCGTGAGATATTTTTCCGAAAATTCTTCAAGCTGATTATAGTCAAATGGTTCTATCGAATCCATATACTTATCATCCATCTTACTTGAAGCATCGACAGGTATCTTTTCAAATGCCAGTTTTCCTTTTCTTTTTAACATATAGTGATCTGTTTTCGTATAATTATAGTTGGCATCACTCCAGAAATGTGTCCTGTTTGCTTTATATGTAATATCTGCCTCAGCTTCACAATTAAAAAGCCAGAACGGAACATACAAACCTTTTATACTATCAATATGTTTTTTCTTTGAAAATTCGTCCGGCAGCAGACGCTTTCCCTTATAAAATGCCTTTAATTTTTCCTTTGCTGCATTTTTATCAAGTTTAAAAGGAATTACATATTTAGGTCTGTTTACTCCTGAAATATTTTCAGTAATGATAGTCGGACTTCCGCAATATACACATTCCGTAGCAACCGAATTTTCATCACCTATTATCTCTCCACCGCATGACTGGCAAATATGTACTTTCATGCCATCCATACCATTGTCATCGTCCGTTTCTTCCACATTCCATTTTGCGTTCATTTCCTGGGCTTTTGTATTCTCTTCATCTGCGATTTCTTTTAACTGTGCCTCAGTAAACTTATTATCGCAATATTCGCATACCAGTTCCTGTTCCTTGCTCCCCCACACAAGTGATGCACCACAACATGGGCATTTGTAAGCTATTGTATCATCCATACTAATCCTCATTTCCTGTGTTTCACATATTAGTTTATGCGAAGCACAAATCTCGTGTGTTAAAAATATTATTTTTCACACTATCTTCATTTTTTCCATTATTCTCTTTGCAGTCAGGCGGCTTTTCTAAGTCCGCTTTTCCGCTTGCCTGATAACATCCAAACAGATATTCCTAATTTACTCTGCTGCTTACCTAATTATAATCAAACAGATATTTGCAATTTGCTCTGCTATCTGCCTGATAGTGTTAAACAATATCATTATCATCAAAAGGATCTCCACACTCAGGACAGAATTTTGGCGGATTTTTAGGGTCATCAGGCTCCCATCCACACTTGTCACATCTGTAAAGAGGTGCCTCTGCCGGTTTTTTCGCACCACACTCCATGCAGAATTTCCCTTTATTTACGGTACCGCAGCTACAAGTCCAGCCAAGAACAGGCTGTGGCTTAGGCTTTCCACATTCAATGCAGAATTTTCCCGTATTGGATTTTCCACATTCACATATCCAGCCGCTTTTTTCTGACTGTGAAACCGCCGCCGTGTTATCACTCTGTGCAGGCTGTGACTGCTGCTGTACAGCTTGTTGCTGTGATGCTTGCTGCTGCCCCATTGCAAAAAGGCTTTGTGCATCAGTTCCCATTGCATTCTGAACCATTCCCATTCCCATAAATCCTGCCATCGCACCATTTGGATTTGAGGCTGCCGCCTTCATCGCATCCCCCTGTGCACCGACAAGTGTAGCTGCCGCCATATTAGGATTTCTAAGAACAGCCGTCTTTTGAAGCTGTTTTATCATCTCCTCATCTTCTTTTGATGCAGTTACCGAATTTACTCCAAATGATGAAACCTCAATTCCTCTAAGTTCTGCCCACTTCTTTGAGAGAACTGCATTTAATGCGTCTGCAATCTCCATAGTATGTCCCGGAAGTGCACTATAACGGATACCCATATCAGAAATCTGTGCAAATGCCGGTTGAAGTGCCGTGAGAAGCTCCGTCTTTAACATACTGTCAATCTCACTTCGTCTGTATTCCTCCTCGACATTACCGCACACATTTGTATAAAAAAGTATAGGATTTACTATTTTATATGAATATTCTCCATTGCAGCGAATAGCAATATCAACATCAAGACCTATATTATTGTCTACAACCCTGAAAGGTACAGGGTTTGGTGTTCCGTATTTATTTCCGATAATCTCTTTTGTATTAAAATAATATATTCTCTGGTCTTTTGCCGTATCTCCGCCAAATGTAAATCTCTTACCAATAGTCGCAAAAACATCTTTTATCGACTCGCTGAGTTTTCCATTAAAAATTGACGGTTCTGTAGATGAATCAAACACAAATTCACCCGGCTCAGCACAAAGTTCAACAACTTTTCCCTGCTCGACAATTATCATACACTGTCCGTCATTTACCGCAATAAAAGAACCACTTGTAATGATATTGTCGCTGCCCTTTTTGTTACTGCTCCTGCCGGAAGTCCTTTTTTCTCCTTTACATACAAGTACATCTGCATCCATTGCTTCACAATAGAAATATTCTTTCCACTGATCCGCTAAAGTACCACCTGTTGCTCCTGCTAAAGCCTTAATTAATCCCATATTATTCCTCTTTTCTGCACACATTTTTTCATACCAAATTTGTGTCAAGTGTACGAAAACACAAACCTGCGTGTGAAAAAATCTTTTCACACTGAACCTTCATTTATATCAAATTTGTTCAAAGCACAAATTGCTTTACAATATTTTCTTATTACTTATCTCCTAAGTCTTTCATATTTTTGTACTGTATATTTCTTATTCCGACAATTGATTATTTTTATTCTTTTCATAATGCCTGCAAACAATATCATAATCTATGAGCAATACATAGAAGACTTTACCATAATGTTCACTTTCAACAATATGCCCTATATCAAAAACTTTTTTATATTCACCACTCTTTGTCGCAAGATGATACCACACATAATCATTTGTCTTATTTTCCGCTATCTTGATCTGACTCCAGATATTTTCCTCCACTGCCTGTATTTCATCTGGATGTATAAGGTTTTTAAACTGCCTTTTTGTAAATTCAAAAAAATCATCCAGATCTTCGCATCCGACAAGTCTTATCATTTCCTGATTTGCATAAAGAATTTCTTCATCGTCAATATCTGCCTTGTAAATAAAAAATGCACCGGGAAGATTTGAAGAAATATCATTAAGCTTAAAACCAAGCTGCGTCCTTTTTTCTGACTGAATGTTGTCATTATATCCAAGACAGCCATTTTTCCCCTTAAGTTTCACTTCATACAAAGCTATATCTGCATAATGCAGCAATTCTGATGCTTTTTTCACATGAACCGGATATTCTGCATATCCCATAGAAATGCTATATGTATATTCTTCTCCCTTGTATCTGAATACACGGTTCATCTTACAAAATTCCTCAATTTTTTGCCGCATATCCTCAACATTGCAATCCTTTAATAAAATGCAAAACTCATCACCGCCATTTCGTCCAAGTATCGCATTATCAGAAAAAGTATCTCTCATAGACTCCGCCAGATGTTTTAAGGCTTTATCTCCGACACCATGCCCATACATATCATTTATTATCTTAAAGTTATCCACATCCAATAGGATACCTATACAGTTTTTATCACCGTTTTCGCTAATATAAATATCCAGTTGTTCATTAAAACCCATACGATTGAACAACCCGGTAAGACTGTCTGTAACAGAGAGTACCTTAAACCGTTTACGCTGCTTTAACATGATAAGAAAAGCTGCCGTCACTCCCTCTAACAGCAATATTATAAATGTTCCACATAAATATATCGGAAGCATATCACTTTCCTGACTCCAGCCTTTTACAGGCATCACCTCAATCTTCCACACACATCCTCCAATATTAAATTCATGTGAAACCGAATCTGTAAACTTAGTTTTGGAGCTGTTTATAAGTTTGAACTTTTTAGTTAAAGGTGATTCCGTTTTATATAAACGATAATAATATCCAAATTTTGACAATGATTTCACTGAATCATTAAAAATCTCCGGCACCTTGATTATTACGATCGCAAATCCCCAAAAATATCTTTCTCCATCATTTTTTTGAAGATATACCGGATTTCTTATTGTTATACCACATCCACCCTGATTAAGTTTAAATGGTCCCTGTATAACTGTTATCTGATGCTTTATGCCATATCTGACTATCTCCCCGCGTATCTTATCATGAACAAGATCTATCTTTCCGGCATCATTGCCCTCAGACGGATAAATGTCAGTCACCACCCCGTTAGGAGCAAGCTGAATGCTCTGAACATAATCCGTCATCATCCTCTGAGCTATATCTTCAAATTGTTTAATATTCCCATTGTCATTCAAAAGAATATTTTCAAGTGAATTCGTTATATTAATACCCCGGTTTAGTTCCTCAACCATCCTGTCAGAATATGTAACAGCATTAAGTTTTGCTTTTGTCCTTACCTGTTTATAGCTTGCCATATTTACATAATTTGCGACAAATGATAAAATTCCAGCACTTATGATAAGCACCAAAAGTGGTAATAAACATCTAATTTTTGCAATTTTGAGTTTGTTCTTTCTCATAATCATCCAAACTCCTTTCAAATCAGTTTCATCTAATACTAATTTTGTATTATACCATGCGTATTATATAAAAGACAACGATATTTTCACGAAAAATGTTGTATTATGTAACAGTTCAGCCTTCCATAAAAAAATAAGGTAATACCTGATTATCAGAATCAAACTCTGACGCTCAAATATCACCTTATATATTATTACTCATCTGTCATTGTCTAGCAGACATTCACAATCTGCTGCCTGCTCGTATTAAATATTATGTTTTTTCAAAAGCCTTTTCTCTTGTTATAGTTTCAATAACTTAATACCCTCCGTATAAAACATTAAATTATATATTCATTATAGGCATTTGTGAAACTATTGCAATATGTACTTTATCCGCTTTTTATATTTCTCCTGCACTGGCACTTACATTCTTCCTGACATTTGTTAAATTTGCAAGAAAATTAAATACTTTAGTGCACACCACCGTGTAGACTGCCCCAAGCACATTCGCCCCTATTCTTAACTTTAATGCCATAGGCATACCAAAAATCCCCGATGCGATAGACAACGCACCAAATGTATTAAACACTGTCTGCCATGCATATCCTGCCGAATATCCGACACCGATTCCACCTATCATTCCGATATAAGGATACATTGTCTTTGGAAGAACCGTATAAAGCACCATAAAAATAAGACAGCCGACAACATTAAATATACCTCTGTCCGGAACTCTTTTTGTGCAGTCCGACGGAAACGGAAGACATACTGACATACAGGCAATGCCTGCCCACATTGCTCTTGGCAAGCCAAGTAATGACATGATAAGCATCGCACTTGATACTATCAGCGAAAGTCTTATATACCATCTGCTTCTTGCCGAATGAATATCAAACTCTTTGAAAAGGTCGATAAATTTTCTCTGATATGGACGATTTTTCTGATTTTTATAAAAAATAAACATACATAAAACCATACCAAAAATAAGTCCCGCCACACGAAGTGTATATTCGTGTCCTGTCACATCATATCCCTGCAGCAGCAGGTAACCGAGAACAAAAGTTGAATGATTATACATAATAACATTGTGACATCCAAGTATCATCAACAACAATATACAGATAATATTTACAAAAAATGCCGGTACAGGTGTAAGCGTGTTTGTAAATCTCGGTCCTGCCATCAGTATTAAATATATACCCGCTATAGATAAAAGACCATGCGTTGTCCTTATCCCAAAATCAGCCTGTCTTAAAACAAGAACCGCGAGCAAAACCGTAACCCCGACCACACTGTTATTGCTGCCTGTAAATTTTGTAAATAGCGTCACTACTGCAACACAAAATATCATAACCAGATACACCTTAAAATTATAAATAAGTATGTGTCTAAACTTTTCTTTTTTGTCTTTAGTTGATTTTATAAGCTGCTTAGAACCAGCTGAACTTAACTGTAATTCCTGGTAAAATGTCATATTTCCTCCGTTTCCTGTACTTCATAATAAAAGTACAAAATCCTATAGCAATCTGCGGCATTATTTTATAATCATGAAAGAATATTATTTGCTTCTTCAATAAGTTCAAATAACTGCCGAAACCGTAATTCACTCATTTTTTCTTTCAATTCATACAATGGATTCATATAATAATAGTACATCCTGTCTATTTCTTCTTTTCCTAAATCTGTTACCCTTATAACATAGCTCCGCCTGTCAATCTCATCCCGCTCTTTACTAATAAATTTTTTTCTCTCTAACTGCTCTGTCAGCCTGCTTATGATAGTCTTACTCACCCCCATTGCCATCGCAAGCTGCCCCGGTGTCATAAGTTCTTTGGCAAATGCCACCCTGAATAAAAAATCAATCTCCTGTGCCGAAATCTGGTTTCCTTTCTGTGTCTTTCTTATTGCCAGACTCCCGAAATGCCTCAGCTCTCCCTGTTTCTTTACCATATCAAGCCAATTTTCATCTTTCATAAGCCACCTCCATATAGTTCACTTTGTAAACTATATAATAAATTTAAGTAAAAGTCAACCGGAAACTATTATTTTTCTCTTTCATTGTAATAGTTCATCCATAAAAATACACAGCAGCCAATATTATTCCAATAACTATCAATATAATTCCATATAATACTTTTTTCCACTGTATATTTATTTTCATCCAGACACTCCTTTACTATCTACCTCGCTGATAAATTTTTCTATAAGCCTGTTTACTTCATCCGGCTGGTCAGTATTGGAATTATGACCAGCATTTTTTATCCATTTAAGCGGTAAACCTTCTCTCTGATGCCATTTTTTATTATAGCTTTTGGCTGAGCCTGCTTTATCCTTTTCGCCACAGATAAGAAGTGCCGGACAACTAATATGATATGGCATATCTGCTTTGATTGCCCCAGCAAGCATTCTGTAACCAAAACCAGCAAACCTTGCATATTCTTTATGATCTTTTCATAAAGCCATTCTGCCATATCAGACAGACTGTAGTTATTTGTAAATGGTCTGGATAATGCATGCGATGGTGCATCCCATACAAACACATTCTGCTTTTTCTCAAAATACTCTATTTGCTTTTCAAAAAGCCTGTGATCTGCTGTAAGTCCCGGTAAAAACACTAATGTAGTTTTCTGTTTATCTATTATATTTACAAAATAACGGATTCCGCCACAGCTTGTCTTATAAATATTTTCTGTCATCTTCCGTCCCCTTTCCATAAACCATTTCCCAATGATTTATCATTTCCAGATATTCCTGTTCAAAAGCTGTTACATCATAATTCCCTGTTCTGTACCAATATTTAAGCATCCCTTCTGAAGCCTGAATGTTATTTTTCGTTGACGAGTTTGCCCGTCATGTGTTCGATTTTTATGGCAAACAACTGTGTCCGTGATGCAGAATGTTCCATTTCTTCCTCAATCTCATCTGTAGTTGGATAATATTTTGCTGCTAGCTTTCTCAGTCGATCCTCAAAGATATTATTTTCTGTTACCGGCTTCACCTTTCCAAACACAACAACGCTTGTCGGATTCCATTCCCAATGACCTTCTTTTTTGAATCCCTGATTCCAGACAGTCAAGCAAACCTTATCGCATCGGTTCACTGCATCAGCCTTATGCCCTTCTTTTGCTCCATGAAAATAAATGATGTTGTCTGCCTCGTCATAATAGAAATTAATTGGTATTGTATATGGGTATCCGTCATCACCGATTACCGAAAACGCTGCCCTCTTCTCCTCCTTCAACACCTTTTTACATTCTTCTGTTGTTATCTGCTGCTTAAATCTTCTCATTTCTCTGAACATGTCAATCTCCCCTTACTTTATTATATTATTTTAGGTGCTTGCAAAACACCAAACCCCGCATAAATACGGGATATTTTTCATTGCAAAATAAAACAACTCCTCATTGATTTATGGTAAAATAGAATTGACAAAAAAACTACTAACCATATCCATCAGTAAATGAATTATCCATATATGATACTCACCCAATTCACATCCTGCCTCAACACGCAAATTGCGAATCCTCTGTCCTACCACTAATCCATCATTAGACAAATCATGCTTTCCGAACTAAAATAGGAATGTGATATAATAATTTTATGATCCTATGAAAGGAGACAACATGATATGAAGAATAAAAAATATTCCATCGTTTATAGCAGCTTAACAGGTAATACCAAGGTGCTGGCTGATGCGATCCACGAGGCATTACCTCAGGATGAATGTGAGTATTTCGGTGTGTCCGACACAGTGATCCCTTCTTCCGAACTGCTCTATATCGGATTTTGGACAGACAAGGGAAATGCAGATACCAAGACATTACAGCTATTATCGCAGTTAAAGAATAAACAGATTTTTCTGTTTGGAACTGCTGGCTTTGGTGGCAGTGATATCTATTTCCGGAAAATCCTGAATCAGGTTAAGCAGTTCGTTGATACAAGTAATGTTATCGTCGGAGAGTATATGTGTCAGGGCAGAATGCCACAGTTTATTAATACATCTCTTTTACTTAGTTCAGGATTTAAAGTAGTCATTGCCAATTTCTGATATTCATTAATGTTCATTCTAATTTCCTCCATAATGTGCAAATTCCGATTGCTCTAAGTTTTCTCAGTTACACCTTCTTGCCCTTCGGACAAGAAGTATCCCTCGCTCAAAGAGCTCGGTCAATACCGATTTTCCCATACATACACTGCCTTTATAGTATAAGAACTGTTATCATGTCTTTTTAAGCACTAAATTTTTAATCCTTCTCTTAAAGTAACCCCATACTTATCCAAAAGAAGTAGATCACTGCAGCCCTCTATCTTTTCAATAAATTCCCTCTCATGTGCTTTTCCGTTACGATACTCTGCCACTTCCATTAACTTACGCTGTTCCCAAACAATAGTGTATATATTATTGCACAAGCTGGTACATTCCTCTAATTTCTTCCAATATCTGTTCTTTATTTCTTTCAACTAAGCCTAATTGTTTAACATCAACATTTTCTGTAAGCATACATTTGACAAATTCTTGAATATCATCATAAACACCTTTAGATACATTGATTTTATCGGAAGGATCAATTAATTCAGTTAAACGAAACACATCATTCTTGTGCTTTTTAATATTTTTGCTATCAACCTGTTCACCAAGAGATTTTCTATAAGTTAAATCAATCCACGCTTTAGCTTTAAATGGTATTAGATAAGATGCCTTTAACACAGATACTCCATCAACAACAATTCTTCCTTGTTTTAAAAATTCATAATATTCATCATTCAATAAGATTGCTGATAAACTGGAAATATCATCATCTATCGACAAAGGTGTTAATACAGCATTTTCCGGAAGATTATCCCAAAATTTTTATCTACTGCCTCCACAATTAAAACCAAATCAATATCCTTTGTTGCACGAAAGTCTAATCCATCCTCTGTCATAAGTATGTCACATGCTGTACCTCCAATAATTGTATATTGCTCTTCATTTCCTTTAAACCACTCTTTAAAGCTTTTAATTCCTGTAACCATTTATATTTTTCCCCATAATTTTTCCAACATCTCATCTACTGCTGCTTCAACTCGCTCATCTGCATCATCTCTCAATGACAATGCTAGAGAAAGTTCATCTACCTTATCTTCTTTTGATAATAAATGTGGATTATATCTCCACATTTCAACTGCCATTTGATTTTCTGAATCAAGTAAATTATTTGTCATAACATCCTTCCAACGCGAAATACTATCTATTGCAAAACATTTGATTTGTGGAACATTTATCATTGTATAATGAGCTAATGCGAAATATCCGCTTTCTAACAATTCAGAAGTTACACAATTTTTAGGTATATATACAGTTTTTTTTACTGGATTAAGTAATTTCTGCTGAGTTCTCTCAAATAACTCTTTGGGTGAGCTATCAGAATGTATAATTTTCTGCTTACCTGTTTTCATGGTCTGTATTAATCCTAATTTTTCAAGCTGACGAGAAGCCCTTGAAATAGATGTAGGCGTGAGTCCAAGTTCTTTTGATGCCTGACTCGTTGTTATTTCAACAGTCCCATTATATATAAAGTACAACAACAGAACCTGAGCTGAAGGAAGTATTTCCTCATTAGGAAATGTTTCTGCATTGCAACGTTCCTGTAAATATAACGCCATAAAAGGCAGATATATCTGTTTATTATTTACAACAAATGGAATCTTCTCCCGAAGCAAATATTCCTTCTGACGATATGTGATTTCGTCCAGAATCATAACAACAGGTAAATTCACTATGCTTTTTATCTTTGAAATATGTTTTTTTAACGTTTCAATCTGCTCTAGTTCCGTTTTAGGATATATAAAAACAGCTTTTTGTCTATCCAATAGTACATTACGCAGAACATATCTTGTTCCAATAAAATTGGGTATATGTTTAATGTCATCATTTATATAGGTCAGTTTCAATCCTAGAACTTTTTGGAGATATTCCATATATATGCCTCCATTCATAACTTATTTTATGTATTATAACTCAAATAAAGTTATAATACAATATTTAAGTTATGATTTTAAATGTTAAATTAAAAACTATTACTGATATTGGGGATTTTACAATATAGATTGGGAACAGCGTAAGGTTTTAGATTTCCTTATTGAACCAGTAACAGATGATAAACCACAGTTGCATGATGTATATTTAGTTAAATCTGGATCAACTGTAGGAAAGGTAGCAATTGTTGAAACCACAGAAAGATTCAATATATGATCGCCATTAAACACCTAATACTGAAACTATTTTCACATTTTCTTTATCTATTAGGGACAATATTGAATAACTATTTGAAATAAGCTATTTAGTCGGTTTATGCCTGTATCTCACCATCAAATATCATATTCCAGCTCATACGAATATCATACATCAGCCTTGTAAGTGCAATACTATCTTCGGGTGTATAAATAGCACTGGCGCTGTTTCCTGATGCTATGCATCTGCCTGCTTCACGAATCTCATATTCAAATCCATTTATATCAACCGGGTACTCGATTGTTTCAGGTTCTTTACCATCCACCTCAAGTATCAAGGTCTTTGCGTGTTGGAAATCCGGTAAAAATATACTTCCCTTTGTTCCCTCAATTCTGGCATTACGTTTTAACTCCTGCCCTATTGTCTGGACTGATTCTGCAATACATCCATCAGTATATGTCAGTTTGAGACAACTGTAATCATCTGTTCCATTCTCATTAATATGTACTTTTGTGGTTTCTACATTCTGCGGATCACACCCTGTAACAATACGCAAAAATCCCAGATTGTAAATTCCTATATCCAACAGAGCACCTCCACCAAGTGCAGAGTTAAATTTACGCTCTTTTCTGGCACCCGTTGCAACAAATCCATACTGACAGAAAATATGTTTAATTTCTCCTATTGTTCCCTGAAGCAGGATATTACGCAGACGATTATACAATGGCAGAAACCATATCCATAATCCCTCCATGATAAAAAGATGCTTATCCTTTGCCAGCCTGTACAGCTCCTGTGCCTGTTTCTCATTTATTGTAAATGGCTTTTCACAAAGTACATGCTTACCATGCTCAAGACAAAGTCTGCAATTCTCATAATGCAAACTATTCGGTGTTGCTACATAAACAGCCTCAACATCTGGATCATTTACTAATGCTTCATAAGAATCATAAAATCGTGGAATGTCATGCTCCCTGGCAAAAGCTTTTGCACTATCCATGTGCCGTGAGCCTACTGCTGCAAGCTGTTCATTTTCCTTACTCATCTGATTTATAGTTGATGCAAATTTTCTTGCAATATTACCTGTAGCCAGAATTCCCCACTTCATATCATTTTCCTCCTAATAATATAATTGCATTTCACATTCATATCTTGTTAATAATTATACACTATTTTACCGCATACACCAACACAAAATAGCAAGTCAAATTTCATATTATTTACTGTCACAACTATCGTACGCTTCATTATTGTTATATAAAATTCTTATATTAATCAAAATTTTTCAACACAATCTAAAAAAAGCTGCCACACATCATTCTTAGTGCGGCAGCCCCTTTGTGGTAATAGGGTAATTAATAATTTATATTTCACATGCTACATCA